>Ga0070675_100001484_pt1 | contig 17311 bp, 17 predicted proteins | sample KBSM43metaG_FD_65343 | JGI IMG/M metagenome (GOLD analysis project Ga0070675, IMG submission 65343) | Miscanthus rhizosphere microbial communities from Kellogg Biological Station, Michigan, USA - KBS M4-3 metaG | ecosystem: Host-associated > Plants > Roots > Rhizosphere > Soil ...
GCCGGGGGTCGAAGGTTCGAGTCCTTCCGGGCGCGCCAACTCGCTTCGCGAGTTGGCCACGCCCGGCCGTCCTCCGGTTTGCCGCTGCTCGCTCCGCTCGCAGCGAGCGGCACCGAGTCCTTCCGGGCGCGGCGGCGAAGGTCACGCGGGCGGTGGCGCCGCAGCGTGATCGAGCACGTATCGGCCCAGTTCGGCGGGGGCGGCGCCCGTGGACGTCAGCGTGAGCTCCAGCCGCATCGAGGGCAGTTGCTGCACGAGCGCAGCAGGAGTGGCCCACAGCACTTCGCCACGCGGTCCGGACACGGGGACGTCGTCGTACCGGCCAAACGGCGAATCGTCCGGTCCCGTCACCGACAGCGACACGGTCTCCACGCCCGAAAAGTCCGCCCGCAGCGCGGTGACGATGACGTCGTCGCCCGGAAACACGGCGCACGGCACCGTCTCGCCGGGCGCGAGCCAGAACATGCGCACACGGACGCCGTCGCGCTGGAGTCGATTGAGAATGGCGCGCGACACGAACCCCGACATCCGGCCCTGGCGCACAAGCATTGCCAGCCCGGCTCCGAGCGTCGCCATCTGGTCCAGGCGTGCCGAACAGTCACCGCACGCGAACAGATGCTCCTCGACGCGGTTCATCTCATCGCCATCGAGGATGTCGCCCGCCCAGTAATCGAGCAGTGTGGCGTCGGGAACCGAAGCCTGGCAGGCAAGCATCATTCGCCCCCTGCCCGGGACGTCATGCACGTCCGCAGACGATCGATGGCGCGGTGCCTGATCACCCGCACGTTGCCTTCCGTCAGGCGAAGCTCCTTGCCGACGTCGCTTCCGGTTTTCTCCGCGTAGAACGTCAGGAGGAGCACCATGCGCTCGCGGTCGGCGAGCCTCGCGAGGCAGGTCTCGAGATGATCGATGTCGAGGGAAGCGTCCCGGGCCGGAGCCGCGGCCATCGACGCGGGCAGGAAGGCGTCGCGCAGCTGCTCGCGCCGCCACTCCCGCCGCTTCCAGTCTTTCGCCATGGTTCGGCTCACGCCAAGGACAAACGACGCGATCTGATCGGCGTCGCGAATCGCTCCGCCTCTCAGCTTCTCGATCGCCAGCAGCATCACCTGCTGAACGAGGTCGCGCGCGTCGTCCTCGTCGCGGAGATGGCGTAGTCCGTACAGCCGCACCCGTGGGGCAAAGCGCCGATACAGTTCGGCCTCGGCCGCCTCGGCCAGCCCCGGGCCCCGCGCCGCGACCGCGCGCGCGAGGTCGCCGTCGCTCGCGTCGGCCATGGCCTGCATGCGACGCCGACGGTACTATTGGCCTGCGCTGCGGTCAATCGGGCCGCGGGCCCATTGACGTCAGACCGTCGTCGCCGCGACACCGGAGAGCTCCCGGATAACGTCTCCGCTCGCGATGAGTGCCGCCGCGCCGTCGCCGACGAAGGTCGAGCCGTGCATGGCCGCCAGCATGCGGGGCTGCAGTGCCGCGAGGTTGGCCAGCTGCCGTTTCGTGTTCTCCGTGTACGGCACGTAGTCCATAAGCACGGGCGACTGCTGGTAGGTCGCGAAGGCCTGCCGATACCGGCCCACGACGTCGTCGGTCGTGACCGGGGCGACGTCGCCGAGTTGATGCATCAGGTCCGAGCACAAGAGCACCCGTTCGGTCTCTTCGAAGAGCACGCCCGCGTCCCACCCGTGCGGCAGATGCGGCGTGGGAACGAAGCGGAACCGGTGCCGCCCAGTCTCGAGCACCTCGTCCGGCTTCAGCCCGCGCGGTGGCCGGTTCGAGAAATCGGCGATGTTGATCATCGCGCCCGTCTCTCCGCACACCGGCGTGGCCTGTGGGGCCACCGCCAGCCACTCGTTGAGCGCGCCGCATTCGTCCACTTCGAAGTGGCTCCAACTGATCCAGCGCAGCTCCGCGGGATCGATCAGTTTCGCCACCGCCTCGCGCACCCCGGGAAACATCCCGCGCATGCCGGTGTGAAACAGCAACGGCTGGTCGTCTCTGACGAGGAAGTGATTGAACTGAAGGTCGAAGTCCGGGACGTAGAGACAGATTCGGTACAAGTCGGTTGCGATTTCATCGATTCGGGCAGTCATGTCAGTTCGTCCCCCACGGGTTGTCGATCACGAAACGCCAGGCGCCGTCCGACTGACGACGCAGCACGTCGGCGTTGCGTCCCGTCAGCCTCACCCGCTGTCCGTCTGGTCCGGTTCCAGTGAACGACCACACCCCGGTGACGAGGGCCAGGCCACCGGCCTCGAGGACGCGCGTCACGGTGAGATCGAGCGTCCCCTTCATGGCGATGAATCCCGCGAGCCCTTGACGGATGCCGGGGAGCCCGTGAGCCAGGGTCCCCGGTTGCGTGGCAAAGGCGGCGTCGGACTCATACAGGGTCAGGAGGGCGTCCAGATTGCCTGTATTGATGCCGTCAACGATCGATGCGAGGACCTGTTCGGGGGTTGCGCGGCCTCCTGCGGTTCGAGGTGGGTCCGATGCGAAGGCCGTGATCTGTGCACTCATGTGTCGTCTCCTCCAGGCGCCTGTCGCCGTCACACGGAGGAAGCGTCACGACCCCGGCCAGCGTTACACCGGGCCGCACAAAAAGTGCGTGGGCACCCGAGCCCGGCCCGGCGCGCCCGACTTACCCCCCGGCCCGGTCCTCGGTCTCATTGATGACCAGCTGCAGTCGGCCGTTGACATCTCGCTCGAACACCTGCCGCTCCGTGACCCATCGGCCGGAACCGATCTGGCGGACGGTGGTCACGGTGCGGCTGGTCAGGCGCAAGGGATCGCTGGGGGCAACGGGATTCCGGCTTTCGATCTCTTCCACGGTGTAGCGGCCGCCATCGGCGGTCGGCGTCGTCGTCCGATGCACTCGCTGGCTCAGCGCCAGGGAAGAGAATCCATCCGCGTACGGGGCGTGTGTTTCGATCACCTCGTCCTCCTGTCCGTTCGCAGTGGAGCGGCGGCTGACGTACTTCTCCTCGACCGCCAGCGTTCCGTTCACGTCCGGACGTTGGACTGTCTCTTCCTCCAGGCGTTCCGAACCGGCGATCCGAGCGTGGCCGCCTCGTACTTCGATTGGTTGCCATCGCCCGTTGACGTCGCGAACCAGCACCGTGCTGTCGTGGCGGACCGTTCCCGGGTCGATCGGACGTTCCGTGTACTCGGTGCGTTCGGTTGCTCGGAGCGTGTCGTCGAGGTCCGGCCGCAGAAGAGTGATGTCGGTTTCCTGCGCGTCGAGCGGCGCCGATCGTGTCTGTTCGAGTTGACGGGCCGTCAAGCTGACGCGGCCGTTGATGTCCGGAGCCGAGGTGTCGTGGGTGACTCTCGAGTGTCCGTTTGCCAGGGTCTCCCGCAGCGAGTCGGTCGCCTCTGACAGCGTGCGGCGACCGTCCTGGCCGAACCGAAACACGTCACGTCTGGTCTGCGTGGTATTGGGCGCCGTACGGTTCGTCTCCACGACAATCTCTTCGGCTGGCGCCAACCTGCCTTCAATGCCGGCCGCTTCGACAGTCTCGACGACGACTTCCCGGCTCCCGGATTCGCTTCGCGTTTGCACGCGGCGCCAGGACGCGAGAGTGCCGCCGGCATAGGTGAGTTCCACGATCGAACTGGCTGGCGCGGTCTGCCCCTGGGCGGCGTTGTCGCGCGCCGACTGGCCGGTGGCAGCTTCCGTTGTCATGACGAGGCAGAAACCGATGGCGGCAACGCGTTGAAGGGTCATACGTCACTCCCGCGAATAGGCAGTCCGGGTCACTATGGGCGAATCAGCTCAACTGTAGCCCAGTTGCCCGTCGGGCGCCGAGGTGGTGCGGGAAATGCCGTGCGCCCCCGCCGGACGCGGAAAAACAAGGCCGCTGGCGGGCACGCTCCTTAAGAGCAGACGCCCACCTCACGGCACGGGCGAGGCCAGAATCGCGGTGAGCAGGCAGGCGCGCCGACCGATTCGGCGTGTCGTCAGGCGGGCCTTCGTCTCCGGCCCGGTGCAACCGCCAGTGCGTCACGCCGCGCCGCTCGAGAACTCCCGGCTGGTGAGATCCAATCGCCGAGGCGATCCACCGTCCAGCCGACGATGGCAATGCCGTCGATGGCGCGCCGCGCGAGGAACGCCGTGGCCCGGCGGTACTCCGCGGGGTTCGATGGAGAGGCGTGGTCCGCCAGCCTGCCCACCAGGCCGACCAGCAGGAGACCGAACGAGCCCAGCGGATGGTCGATATTCGCGAACCGGTGTCGAGACGTCATGGCGAAACTCCTTTCGTGCTGCGTGGTCCTGTCTCACCCGAGCAGGAATTCCGTGACCGCCTCCGCGTACATCTCCGGCGCGGTCGTCATGCCTTCGTGCGCCTGCCCCTTCAGTTCCTGCAGCCGGGCGTGGGGAAGGACTGCCGCCAACGCGTCGGTCACGTAGAGGTCGTGGTAACTCTCGGATCCGATCTGCAGGCACACCGGCATCGGCAACCCGCGATACGAACCGGCGTCGAACCTATACGCGTTCAGCGCCCGCAGATCGCCCAGCGAGGCGGGCGCGTCCGCCACGATGGGAGACCAGAGGCCGGTGGCGCGGAGCGCCTCGAGTTCGGCCACGGGCACGCGAATCACGTCGCGGAAAAACGTGAACGACAATTCGTCCCAGTTGCCCGCCGCCCCGAGCGCCTCCAGCGTGGCAAGGGCGTCGCGTGGCATGAGCGCGGGGCGCGGCGCCTCGTAGAGCACGAGCTTGCGCACGGCTGCGGGCACTATGCGCGCAGCGTTGAGCGCGCACTGCGCGCCGTAAGAATGCCCGAGCAGGAACACCGGCTCGCCGATGTGCCGGATGAGCGCGACCACGTCCTGCGCCTCGTCCAGCAGACTATGGCCGCTCGTGGCATCGGTGCCGCCGCGGTTCCGCCGGGCGATGGCATACACGGTGAAGCGGTCCCGCAGTATCGGCTCGACGAACTCCCAGTTGGTCTGGTGATCGCTGAACCCGCCGTGCACCAGCACGAGCGCGGGGCCGCTGCCGGACTTCTGGAACGACACCCGGACGCCGTGTGGCGACGTGACCTGGCTCATCACCCGGTCGGCGGGCGTGCTGACGCTGGCTCTCATGACTCCTCCCTGTGAGCTGGCGACGTTCACACGACGACGGCGGCTTCCGCCTTGCGGCGGAGGCTCCAACTGAATGGACAGTGCGGCTTCAGTTCGGTACGCTCGATCGCGAGGGCGCGCGCCAGCGTGCGCTGTCCGGAGCGGAACGCCGCCTCGAGCAGCGTGCGGTGCACCACGTCGCGCTGCGCATGACTGCCGCCGAACGCGTGCGCCTGATGCCGGACCGGCAGCAGCAGCGCGGCCGCGTCGCCGTAGCGCTCGCGCCCGAAGGCGTCGATGCCTCGCGCGATCGACAGGCCGACGCGCCGCGTCATCTCCGCGTTCGATCCGTGGGCGACGGCAGAAGACTCCATCGCCGCCAGGAGCCGCCCGGCCGCGGCCTGCCGTCCCGTGGCCGCGAACGCCATCATCGCGTGCATGTCGTTGAACGCGTAGAAGCCATCCTCGGCGCTCTGTTCGTAGTTGTCGGCCAGTTCGGTCCACCGGCTTCCGACGTCGGCGTTTTGCAAGTGCAGCCGCCACAGCAGCGCCGCCGCGTCGAGCATCTGCAACTGCACCTTGGTCGGCGCGGGCCGGATGGAGCCGTCGTAGATGTCGAGCACGCGATCGACGCGCCCCTGGTCGAGGTGATAGAGCGCCGTGTGCCACCAGTTGTGGAACGCGAACCCGTTGTCGTCCTGCGCCCAGTGGGCGCGGCGCGACTCCATCCACGCGATGCCTTCGGCCTGACGCGACTGCATTTCCATGACGTGCGTGACGGCGTGCTGCGCCCAGCAGTCGTCGGGTTCCAGCGCGATGGCGTGGCGCCCGGTTTCTTCGGCACGGCCGTAGTCGCCGCACTCCTCCTGCCCGAAGGCGAGCATGCCGAGCAGGAAGCCATACCCGGGCATGTCGCGACTCCACGCCGGCAGCACCCGGGCCACGCGGCCGCGCAAGTTGTCGCGGTCACCGTGGTAGAAGTCCGCCAGGTGGCCCACCTGCAGGGCCAGCACGTCGGTCGGATAGTCGTCCAGCAGCCGGTCCAGCCGCGCCCGCATCCCTTCCCAGTCGCCGGTGGCCCAGTCGCGAATCGCGGCAATGTGCATGCGCTCGCGATCGCTCGCCAGGGGCACCAACCGCTCGAGTTGCTCCAGGCCGCGCCGCACCTCGGGCAGGAACCCGCGCTCCCACATGGTGATGCAGACTTCGGCCCTCAGGATGTGACCCATGACGAAGTCCGGCTCGGCCGCAAACGCGGCGTCGATCGTGGCGATCGGGTCGCCGCGGTAGGACTGCAACTGCCGGAGAGCGGTTTCGAACACCGCGAGGCTCGGCTCGCGGGCAGACATGGGAACGCCGCGGGGGTCTTCAAGGGCCAGGGTCGTCACGTCATCCTCCCGAGACCGCGTGCGGGGGCCTCGAGAATTAACGCGCTACAACCGCGAAAACCCCGCAGTGCTCGTGTGACTAGGGACGCAGCGCTGCCGGCAGCGACTGAAGGAACGCATGCACCGAGGCGATCTGGACGTTGTCGGAGATGAACTCGAACGCGCTGGGACTGACGGCGTGCGGGCTGCGGGCGAGCGAAGCCACGAGGGCTGCCGGGATTACCGGGCATTCGTCGATCAGGCCGAGCAGCGCCGCCCACGCCGTCATGTCCAGCGTGGCAATGACGTCGAGCGCGTCACGTGCCTTCCACGGCCTCCCGGTCCGCCATTGCCGGGTCAGCTCGCGTCGCAGCGCGTGGAGCGCGGCCTGCGTGTCCCGATCGACGACTCGAACACCCTTCAAGGCCTCGATGAGCTGTCCGGCGCTCGGCAGGCAGACCTCGTCGTGCAGGACGGTCCATCCCACTTGAAACACCGCGACGAGATTCTGCTCGACCGCGCATCCGCCGCGTGCGTCCGGAGAGCGCCACCGCGCCGGCCAGTTCTCGAGGCCGAGATTGCAGACCGCGATTGCCGCATCCCACGCTTCGGGCGGCGTGAATGGCCGCGACTGGATCGAGCACCCGGCCAGCAGCGCGTTGGCGAGGTAGCCGAGCTCTTCACTCCGACGGGAATGAGCGGGGGGGTCGTGCTCCCGCACGTGCTGCAGATGCTCGTGTATCCGGTGCGGCCGTGGCGCCCCGGCTGGCGAGGCGAGCAAGGCTCGCGGCGGCCCCGCCAACACACCCGACTCGACGAGCACGGCGGTGACCGCTGCCACCGCGGCCGCGGCCTCGCCGGCCGCCGCTGCATCATCGGCGGCCGACAGCAGCGGAGGGTCATACCCTGCATCGGCGATCGCCGGCGTCTCGCCCGCGGATCGGAAATAAGCGTGCGCAATCGGATCGAGCGGCGGAGCCGAGTCGAGATCGAGGCGAACCCGACGGGCCGCCTGGAGGAACGCGCGAGCCTGCGCGGGCGGCAGGAACCCTCGCTGGTCCCTGCGTTGTTCACGGGCGGACGCGAGTTCGAGCAGGGCCTGGTCTCCCTCGGCCAGCAGATCGTCCAGGCCGTCGGGTTCGCGCCCGGCGTTCGACAGCGCCCTGCAGCCGCGCATGACGCGGTGGAAGTACTCGCCGTGCTCGTCGGCGAGCGCCCGCAGCACTTCGACGATCGCGTGCCACGACGGATCCGCGCGCCGCGCGACGATGTCATATCCGCACAGTTCGATCGCATCCTCCGTCCCGAGGCCGTGCGTGCCGGTCACGAGCGTTCCGTCGGTCGTGATGTAGGACGCGACGGTGGCGGCGTCGAACACGCGCACGTGGTGGGCCAGCCCCGCCGTCACGAGATCGGCCTCGAGCCCGGTTACGGTTCGTGCCGCGACCGGCCCTCCGCATTCGAGCAGGGCTTCGAGCCAGGCCCCGAAGCGGCTGGCGTCGAAGGTGTCGTCGAGACCCGGTCGCGTGGGGCGCCACAAGTCGAGGTCGGCGACGCTCGCGAGCTGCGCGGGCGTGGCCAGCGCCAGCAACTCGCCACAGGCGTCCAGACCGCAGCGTCCGATCACCTGATGCAGCAGATCGGGGGGCAGCCTCGGCACCACCTGCGCCAGATGCGGCACGTCAAGGACCCGCTGGACGAGCGAACGCGAGTCCTGCGCCTTCGACGGCACGGCGGCGCTCACACGCCGCGAACGCGGGCGACGAATGGATGTCGGCACAGCGGGACGCCCACTCTAGAGGAGCGGGAAGGCTCGCGATAGTCTGTTTTTCCGGAACGGCCCGCCGTACAATGGAAGCAGGTCGAGGATCGCGTCCCCGGCTCCCGCCTGGCCGTTATTCAGCGCGCAACCATTCTGCTCGTAAGCAGGGTCACTATCTCCGGATTGCCGGAGCCGTTGCCGCCGCTTCTGGCCGCATCGATCGGCGTCTTGCCGGCCTCGTCGGTCACGTCCACCTTCGCACCGTGCTCGAGCAGGTACTTCACCACGCTGGCGCGCCCCTGTTCGGCAGCCCAGAACAGCGTCGTCTGACCCTGGCGGTTGGTGAGGGTGTTGGTGCGCGCGATGCGGGCCGTGAGGCTGGTGACGTCGGTGACCCGGGCGTTGATGTCGGCGCCGGCCTTGCGCAGGATCTCCATGGTCTCGAGTCCGAGCGTGACGACGTTGTCGGGCGCGCCGGGGCCGAGCACGCTGGACCCGAGGCGCGAGCCCACGCCGGCCGCGGCCATGAACGGCGTCACGCCGGAAGCGTTCGGCAGGTCGACGAGCGCGCCGTGCGCGAGGAGCTCGCGCACCACGTCGTTGTCGAAGGTCTGCGCGGCGCGGAGCAGGGGCGTGGCGCCCGTGGTGAGCAGGTCGTCGCGGAAACGGTTGTCGCGGCCGCCGCGGCTGGGTTCCTTGAAGGCGAGCTGCGGGTTGGGGTTCACGCCGGCGGCGAGCACGGCCTTGATGAACGCCAGCGACTCCGGAGGCCGCGGACCGGAGCGGCTGTCGGGGCCGCCGCGCATCGTCACCGCGACGTACAACGGCGTGCGGCCCCACCAGTCCCACGTGTGCGGGTTGGCGCCGTGGTCGAGAAGGTACTGCGCCACCGCGGGAGCGCCGTTGTCGAGCGCCATGATCATCGGCGTCATGCCGTCGGGGTTCGGCCGGTCCACATCGGCGCCGGCCCCGACGATCGCCGCGACGCAGCGCAGGCAGCCGGCGCGTGAGGCGTAGAGCAGCGGCGTCAGACCGCCGGTCGGGCGGTACTGCACGCGCGGCTCGCTGCTGATCTGCGTCTCCCAGTCGTTGGCCCTGGCGCGCACCGTGAGGTCGGCCTTTTGCGAAACGAGGAACTCCACCATCTCGCCGTGGCCCTCGGCCGCGGCCCACATCACCGCGGACTGATCGCGGTAGCGCTCGCGCCGGTTCACGTCGGCGCCGTGCTGGACGAGGAGCGTCGCCACGGCGACGTTGCCGGTGCGCGCCGCCAGCATCAGCGGCGTCTGTCCGTCCTCGTTGCCGACGTTGGCGTCGGCGCCGGCCTCGACCAGCATGCCGGCGAGCTCGAGGTTGGCCACGCGCGCGGCTTCCGAGAGCGGGCTCGCGCCGTACTTGTTCACGGCGTCGGCTCGAGCACCCCGCCGCAGCAGCGCGGCCACGAGCTCCCGATCGACCTTGTAGACGGCCCAGTGCAGCGGTGTGGAGCCGTCCGGCTGCGTCTGGTTGACGTTGGCGCCGCCGGCAATCAGCGCCAGCGCGGCCTTGCGGTCGCCGGCCTGGATCCGGTCCGCGAGCGCGGACCCGCCTTCGCCAGGGCTTCGGCGGGCAGGCTGCGCGTGGGTACAGACAGCGATGCAGACGATCCCGACAACGGCGACGGCGGCTGTTCTACACGACATTGGGTGACAGCTTGTTGTGATGGGCCCAGAGGCCTTTGTGGAGGTCGGACAGGAACCGCAGCGGGTCGCTCAGCGTCCGGGGGAGTCCCTTCAGCACGCCCGAGTCGAGCATGTCCTGGGCGCTGTCGCCCTCGCGCACGCGATCGACCGTGCGGTCGTAGATCGTCTTCATCATGTCGCGTTCAGCCTGGAGCTCGGCGCGCGTCATGACCGGACCGGAGCCAGGGACGATCCGCGTGGCGTCGTTGCTCAGGTCCACGAGCCTCGCCAGCGCGTCCGCACGCCCGCCGATCCACGCGCCGGTGAGGTAGTCGAGTTCTGGATCGCGCGCGGGCGCGGCCACGTCGCCCACCGCCAGCACGTTCGAGTCGCGGAAGAACACGTAGATGTCGCTGCTCGTGTGAGCTTCGATCAGGTAGCCGTAGTCGATGCGTTCGCCGCCGGCGGTCATCGAGCCGTCCACGTAGAACGTCTTCGTGGGATGCGCGGCCTTGGGGCGTGCCGGCCGGTAGCGGTCCTCGGCCGGTAGCCAGGTGGGCGTAGCCATCCACAGCCGCGCGTTCTCGTGGGCGACGATCGTGGCGCCGGCTCCGCGCAGGGCCTCGTTGGCGCCGGTATGCTCGCTGTGCCAGTGGGTGTTGAAGAGAGTGCTGACGCGGCCGCCTCCGAGTGCTCCGAGCGAAGCCATCAGGCGTTCGCTCAGCTCGGGCGCACCGCTGTCCACCATGACCACGCCGTCCGGAGTCGTGAGCGCGAGTACGTTGGTGCGGGCGCTCGTCACGAGCGACACCCCGGTGGTCAGCGCCACGACGCCGTCCGGCCGGGCGGCTGGTGCCTGCCGCGCGGCGGCGCGACGCGGCAGGGCGAGGCCGCCGAGCAAGCCGCCGACCACTCCCGTGAGGAGCTGTCTTCGATCCAGCATGACCGGGCCGGCGCTAGTATGCCATTTCCTGGCCCGTGTGCCGGCCGCGCCGGGGCGCCGGTTCAGGTGTTTCGGAGATACTGGACGGCATGCTGAAACAGGCCGAGGCGGTGGCGGCCATCGCCAGCGAGTGCGCGGAGGCCGGCGACCAGGAAGGGCGGTTGGCGGCGCCGGTGGTAGACGCGTTCCACCGCGAAGGCTTGCTTGGGATGTGGGTGCCCCGCTCGTTGCGCGGCGGCGCCGAGCTGGCGCCGTTGGCGTCGTTGCAGATCCTCGAGGCGGTGTCCTACGGCGACCCGTCGGCCGGCTGGGTGCTGATGGCCGCGTCGCTCGCGACGGGGACTGGCGGGGCGTATCTGGGTGACGAGGCGGTGGCGCAGTTGTTCGGACAGGAGCGGCTGCCGGTGATCGCGGGTCAGGGCACGCGGCCAGGCACGGCGACGCCGGTGCCCGGGGGGTTCCGCCTCACGGGATCCTGGAGCTTCGCGTCGGGAATCAAGCACGCGAGCCACATCCACACCCTGGGCGTGGTGCCGGACACCGGCGAAGCGCGGATCTTCGTGCTCCCGGTGACAGAGGCCACGCTGATCGACAACTGGGACGTGCTGGGACTGCGCGCGACCGGAAGCATCGACTACCGCGTCGACGACGTGTTCGTGCCCGAGGCGTTCACGCACGTGGCGACCACCGAGTCGCCGCGGCGCGGCGGCAGCCTGTACTCGCTCGGTGTGATCGGCCTGGCTATCCTGTGCCACTCCGGGTGGGCGGCCGGCATCGGGCGACGCGTGCTCGACGAGCTCGCGATCAAGGTGCGGGCCGGCGTCGGCCGCAGCGGCACGCTGGCGGGCAGCGACGCCTTTCACGAGCAGTACGCCAAGGCCGAAGGCAAGTACCGCGCGGCCCGGGCGCTCGTGCGCGAAGCCTGGAGCGATGTCAGCGCCTCGATCGAAGCCGGAACCCCGCTCACCGTGCGGCAGCACACATTGATCCGGCTTGCGCTGGCCAACATCACCTGGTCGTGTCACGAGGTGGCCGATTTCGCCTACACCGCCGCGGGAACGGTCGCGCTGCGCGCGGGCACCTTGCAGCGCCTGTTCCGCGACATGCACGCCGGCACCCAGCACATCACGTCCGCCCCTCCGGTCATCCGCAATGCCGGGCGGGAGCTCGCGGGCGTGGCCGGCGGCAAGAACTGGCTCTTCCTCGACCTGGTCGATCCGGCATGACCGAGGGCATGGCCTCCGGACATCCCCGCACCGGGATCGCCGAGTTCGTCGCGCTGATGGCGACGCTCACGGCGCTCGTCGCCCTGTCGATCGACATGGTGCTGCCGGCGCTGCCGGCGATCGGCGCATCGCTGGGCGTGCGGCACGCCAACGAGAATCAGCTCGTGGTGTCGCTGCTGTTTCTCGGCTTCGGCGTCGGCCAGCTGTTCTACGGTCCGCTGTCGGACACGGCGGGACGCAAGCCGGCTGCCTTCCTCGGGCTGGTGATCTTCAGCGCCGGGTGCCTCCTGGCGCTGCTGGCGCAGACGTCGTCGATGATGCTCGCCGGCCGGCTGCTCCAGGGCATCGGCGTGGCCGGGCCGCGCACGATCACGATCGCCCTGGTGCGCGACCGGTTCGAGGGACGTGAGATGGCGCGGGTGATGTCGCTCGTCACCGCCGTGTTCATCCTGGTGCCGATCGTGGCGCCGGCTCTCGGCCAGGTGGTGCTCGGCGCGTTTGGCTGGCGGGCGATCTTCGTCGTCTACCTGGCGATGGGGTTGATCACATCGGTGTGGTTTGGCCTGCGCCAGGAGGAAACGCTGCCGGCCGGCCGCCGGTTGCCGTTCTCGCTGGCGCGTCTCGGCGCGGCGGCGCGCGAGGTGCTGACCAATCGCGTGGCGGTGAGCTACACGGTGGCCGCGGGGTTGGTGTTCGGCGCCTTTCTCGGCTACCTCACGTCGGCGCAGCAGATCCTTCAGGAGCAGTACGCGCTCGGCGCGCGGTTTCCCATCTACTTCGGCACGCTCGCCGTGGCGATCGGCGGCGCGTCGCTGGCCAATGCCCGCCTCGTGATGCGCTACGGGATGCGCGCGCTGTCGCAGTGGTCGCTGTGGGGCATCTTCGCGGTGTCGATCGTCTTCACCGGCGTCGCCGCGGCCGCCGGCGGCCACCCTCCGCTCTGGATGCTGATGGTCTACCTGATGGTGTCGTTCTTCGGCATTGGCCTGCTCTTTGGCAACCTGAGCGCGCTGGCGATGCAGCCGCTCGGCGCCATCGCCGGCACCGGTTCGGCGGTAGTGGGCGGGATGTCGATGCTGATTTCCCTGACGCTCGGCACGGGAATCGGCCAGATTTACAACGGTACCGTCTTACCGCTTGCCGGTGGGTTCGCGGTTCTGAGCCTGTGCTCGATCGTCACCGCCTGGTGGGCCGAGGCGGGCGGCGCCCGGCAGGCCGGCTCGCTGCTTGCCCGCGGCGCCGACTTGCATTAGAAACGTCGGGGCGTTGCCGTCTCGTGTCCACGCATGAGCGGCGCCCGTCGTAGATCGTCGTAGTCGCATTGGGTCGGGGCCCGAAGACGACCAGTTCGGCTAGATCAAAGAGGAGGGGCAATGCGGCGTCTCGTGCTGGTCCTCGTGAGCCTGTGCTGTCTGCCGGCCGTCGGCATGGGGCAGTGGCTGAAATATCCAACCGAAGGTGTGCCCAGAAACCCGGACGGGACGCCCAATCTCAAAGCGGCGGCGCCGCGCCTGCCCGATGGGAAGCCCGACTTCTCCGGCATCTGGCACGCCGGCAACCGCAACCCGTGCGTGCCGAGCACCGGGCGGTTCATCGAGTGCGGCACCGAGATCGGTGGATCGCGGCTCGCCGGCAACCTGGGCAGGGATCTGCCGGGCGGCCTGCCGTATCAGCCGTGGGCGGCCGAGCTCGCGAAGAAACGCACGGCGGACGACAGCCGCGACGACCCGCATGTGCGCTGCCTGCCCGACAACCCGCCGCGGCACTGGACGCTGCCGCACCTCACCAGGGCGATCCACACGCCGAAACTGCTGGCACTGCTCTACGAGGTGAATGCGATGTACCGGCAGATCCACATCGACGGCCGGCCGCTGCCCGCCGACATGAACCCGTCCTGGATGGGCTATTCGACCGCGCGCTGGGAAGGCGACACGCTCGTGGTGCAGACCGAGGGGTTCCGCGACGATCTGTGGCTCGACACGGCGGGCAGCGCCATGACCAGCGCCGCGAAGATGACCGAGCGGATCCGGCGGCCGGACTACGGCACGCTCGAGATCGATCTCACCATCGACGATCCCAAGGTCTATACCAAGCCGTTTACCGTGAAGCTGACGCAGAGCATCGAGCTCGATACCGAGCTGGTGGACGAGATCTGCGCCGAGGGCGAGCAGTCCTACGAGCGGATGATTCGATCGAGAGGGAAGTAGGGGCCGCCTTCAGGCGGCCCAGGGCCGGCTAAAGCCGGCCCCCACGCGGCCCAGGGCCGGCTAAATCCGGCCCCCACGTTCTCACACTCCTGCGATCAACCCAGGTGCATTCCCGGTCCGTTTCAGTTGAACGTGACGGCGTGATCGTGGCCAGAATCGGTGGTCGAGGTGACGGCCACCTGCTGCCGTGCCCCGATCTGCTGCACCTGGGGTGCGGTGAGAGTGACCGTGTGCGGATGCGTGGCGTTCCCCATGATGTTGAGGCTCAGCGCGCCGGCGGCGGTGATCTGCGCCGCGGTGATCGTGGCGACGTGCCCATGATTGGCGCTGACGGCGCCGTTGACGTCAGTACTTGTGCCTCCGCCGCCGCCGCCGCCGCCGCCCGTGGGCGCCGGCGTCGGCGAACTGGGACTGTCCGAGCCGCATCCGCTGACGGTAATGGCGACGCCGGCCAGCATGGCCAGCGCCCACTCGAGAGTGAACTCACGGCGTGAGATTGAACGACTGTGGTCGAGATGGTGCGACACGGTAACTCCTCGGGGGAACACCACCGAAGGAGCAACCGACGTACCACGCCAACGCTCGCTGCTTTGAACGGTTTCCTGCGATTCTCGCGGCCGAATCCGACGAGGCGAGAAGGTCGCTTACGTAGCGCGGCGATGAGCTTGGCGCTGTGCCTCGAAGGGCATCCCTCGATCAGGCGGGTATTCAACCTTCCCCGGGCACCGTACTATGCGTGGGTTCCCAGCTGGTGTGAGCGGCCGCCAAGACGCGGCGGAACAGGTCAATGGAGGACGTATGCGGCGTGCGGTGCTCGGGTTTGTCTTCATTGCCGCGGTCAGTGTGCCGGCGGTCGGCGTCGGGCAGTGGCTGAAGCTTCCAACGCAAGGTGTGCCGCGCAACGCGGACGGCACGCCCAATCTGAAGGCACCCACGCCGCGACTCCCAGACGGGAAGCCCGATTTCTCTGGCATCTGGCACGCCTCGAACCGGCGCCCGTGCGTGCCCGGCACCGGCGAGTTCATCGCCTGCGACAGCGAGATCGGCGCGTCCAGGCTGTCGCGCGACCTCGGCGCCGACACACCGGGCGGCCTGCCTTACCTGCCGGCCGCGAGGGAACTCTGGGAGCACCGCAAGGCGGACGACGGCCGCGACGACCCGCACGTGCGCTGCCTTCCGGACAATCCGCCCCGGCATTGGAACCTGCCGCACCTCAGCCGGCTCATTCACACGCCGAAGCTGCTGGCCGTGCTCTACGAAGTCAACGCGCAGTACCGGCAGATCCACATCGACGGACGGCCGCTGCCCGCTGATATGAACCCGAGCTGGATGGGTTATTCGACCTCGCGTTGGGAGGGCGACACGCTCGTCGTGCGGACCGAGGGCTTCCGCGATGGGCTGTGGGCTGACATGAACGGCAGCCCTCTCGGTTCCGCCGCCAAGATGACCGAGCGGATCACCCGGCCGAACTACGGCACGCTCGACATCGACCTCACGATCGACGATCCGAAGCACTACTCCAAACCGTTCACCGTGAAGCTCACGCAGGTGATTGAGCTCGACACCGAACTGGTGGACGAGTTCTGCCTCGAGGGCGAGCAGTCGTACGAGCGGATGCTCAAGTCCCGAGGGAAGTAGTCCGAGCGAAGCAGGGGCCGGCTAAAGCCGGCCCCCACGTTCAAAGCCGGCCCCCACGCTCTCACACTTCTGCGATCAATCCCGTGCTGTCGCCGAACGACTCCTGCCGCGCGTTGATCTTGTCGAGGATCGTCAGGTGCACGTTGGCGAGCGGCGTGGGCTGACCCGGTTCGATGTGCTGACTGCCCTTCAGCGTGCCGTTGCCGCCGCCCACGAGGATCGTCGGCAGCGGGTGCCCGTTGTGCTTGTCGCTGTTCGACATGTTCGAGCCGTACAGGAACATCGAGTGATCGAGCAGCGTGCCGTCGCCGTCGGGAACCGCCGCGAGCTTCTTCACGAACGCCGCGAAACGCTCGACGTGCCAGGTCTGGATCTTCGCCAGCTTCTCGAGCCGGCCCACGTCGTTGGCGTGGTGCGACACGGGATGGAAGGAATCTGAGACGCCGATGTGGTTGTAGGTGCGGTTTGTGCCTTCGGCCACCATGATGTACGAGGCCACCCGCGTCAGGTCCGCCTGGTAGGCCAGCGCGATGAGGTCGAACATCAGATCGACCTGCTCCCCGAACACGTTCAGCTCGCCCATCGGCGCCTCGGGCACCGTGATCATCGACAGGTCGCGGCTCGACGCCAGGTTCACCCGCCGCTCGATTTCGCGCACCGTCTCCAGATAGTTGTCGAGCACCACGCGATCGCCGGCGCCAAGGTCGCGCTGGAGCGCGCGGGTGCGGCCCGTGATGCGATCGAGCAGGCTCCGCGTCCGGTTCTGGATCTCGGCGCGCTCTTCCGGCGTGTCGCCTTCGCCGAACAGCATCGCGAAGACCTTGCGCGGGTTGAACTCCATCGGCAGCGGCGAGTGCGCGTCGCGGAACGACAGCGTCGTGTTGTAGAAGCACGCCGAACCGCTGCAAGCTGCCGCCTGCTGCGTCGTTTCGGAGGACAGCTCCAGGGACGGCAGCGTCGTGTTCTGACCGATCTGCTGCGCCACGACCTGATCCAGCGTCGTGGACATGCTCGCGCTGGCCGATCCTTTCTCCGGCCGGTGACCGCTCAGCCAGGTGGCCGGGGCGAAACCGTGCACGCCGCCGACCATCGCCTGGTTTTGCAGGTTGCCGAACGAGGTCACGTACTTCTTGTACGGCTCGAGCGACTTGAGGATGGGACTGAGCCTGAAGTCGGCGCCCGCGCCGCTCGGCGTCCACTTGTCCATCTCGGGACCGTGCGACGTGTTGCCCATGATGGCGCCGTGCGGGATGTAGAAGAACCCCATGCGCATTCGGGGCTTCGCGGCGGTCTGCGCCCAGGCCGTGGCGGCCGGGACCATCGCGTCGAGCAGCGGCAGCGCCAGGGTGACTCCAGCGCCCTTCAGGACCGTCCGTCGCGACAGGTGGCGTCTCGTCAGAAACATGTCAGTTCGTCCTGGTCACGGGCAGTGCCTGCATGCGGAAC
>Ga0070675_100001488_pt1 | contig 17297 bp, 19 predicted proteins | sample KBSM43metaG_FD_65343 | JGI IMG/M metagenome (GOLD analysis project Ga0070675, IMG submission 65343) | Miscanthus rhizosphere microbial communities from Kellogg Biological Station, Michigan, USA - KBS M4-3 metaG | ecosystem: Host-associated > Plants > Roots > Rhizosphere > Soil ...
GCCGACATGGCACCCGCGCGTACGCGGCACGCACACGATCGCCCGGTCATCGGCGTTCGAGGTTGTCGACGGCCGACTCTTGCGATTCCGCCGGCCTTACAAGAAATAGCGCCGGGCTGCGGCGTGGCAGGAATGCCCCTTGCAGCCACGGCGTTGGCTACAAGGAGGCGTGATGAAAACCGTCCTGCTCATCAGCATCGCGGCGTTCACCGTGGCGTGCAACGGATCGCGTCACGAAAACACCGACACATCGGCGAATGCGACTGGCGCCAAACCACTAGCCTCACCGGCGGCCGCAACCGCGAACCGCGCCGTCACGCTCGTCGGATGTCTTCAAGGCCCAAGTCGGTCTGGAGCGACTGGCACTGCCGGAGCGGCGGCAGCTCCTCGCGCCAGCGCACCGGCGGCGGGCAGCGATGCGGCAGGGCACGGCGCTACCGATGTCAGCCGGTTCGTCCTGACGAACGCAGCCGTGGAATCTGGCGACACCGGCGCGGTGAGCGCAGGCGCATCCGGCGGAACCGTGGCGAGTGCAGGCTCATCATTCGAGCTCGACGGCCTTCCCGCCGACGCGCAAGCGAGCGTGAACAAGCGCGTCCGCGTGACCGGCCGACTCCATCTGCGCGCCGCAGCCACGTCCGGTGCGACCAATGACAAGGCGGCAGCGCCCGATGCGTCCGCCGCCGCCACTGCGGCGCCCAGCACAACTGGTGAGTCCAGTACAAGGGACGACGTGAAGGCGAACAGCACAGGCGTGGCCGGCGACTCGACAAGCCATCGGCTGACGGTCGAGACCGTGCAGGTCGTCGCCGAGCAGTGCGGGCCGCAGTAAGTCTTGCGGCATCCCAACCGGAGTCTTCGATTCCTCGGCGGTGCAACCGCAGGACGTCGTCGATCAGGGCTCAGGACGCGGTAGCGTCTTGACCCGCGCAACTTCACGCCCTTCGAGACGCAGCATCACATACTCGCGCGTCCACGACACGGCGACGTGCAGCGCGCTTCCACAGGCCGGAATCTGCGCGCGGAGCTGGTACGTACGCTGGTCGACCCCCACAAGCGTGACCTCGGCAGTGCCGTCCGGCAACGTCTCGAGGTCCACGTCAAACCACGTCCCGCGCACGGTCGGGAACCGTGTCTGGTGGTGGATGAATGATGCCGGCGGTGTCACATGGAGGATGAACGCCATGATGCCGTTGGTTTGGTCGTTCATGAATCGCAGCGGGAGGCGTCTTGCGCCTGCCGTCGCTCGATCTGACGCCAGCTGCCGCACCGCGAATCACACGCGTGGCTGAATACTTCGCGGGCCAACGCATCGGCCGCGGCATGCGCCTCGGTCAACATCATGAACGACCGGTCATTGGACTCGCTGCGCTGGGGAACCGCGGTGTAGCGGGCACACACACGCCACGCACCCATGCCCTCGACCGGAAGCACTTCGGCGACGATGTCGTTCGCGTGCTGGCGCCGCCAGACGCGTCCGGTCAATGGGCTGCCGCGGCGGTCGTGCCTACTGCGTGACATGTCGGTCGAATCCTTGGGAGTTGCGCAAAGGAGCTGGCAGACGCGGTACCGCGTGGAAATCTGCGACCAGACGGATTCTCGAACGACCACGAGAGGATTCTTGAGCGAGCTGTGCGGCGCCGAACATGTAAGCAGGTTACCGAACGATGCGCCATTAGTCACTAGCAACAAACAGCCCGGCTGGCGCCTCCTCTGCCGTTTAGAAATCCGAGTCGGCAGTACATGCAGACGAACTGGGCCTCTGCTCGGGACCTGCTTCGCGGGGTCGTCGCACAAGTTCAAGATGACGGTTGAGATGACGAGGCTGGTAGTCACCGCGCTCCTCTGTTTTGCGCCCGTTGGCAGGTGTGCCGGATCGATTGATCCTGTGGACCGCAGCGGACAGTAAAGCCGCAGCTCATTTCCTGAAGGACCGCGGCGATGCCGCGGAGTCTTTAGGGGCCTTGCATCGCACGGGCACCATCGAAGTCGGAAAGGCGGCTGACCTCGTCCTCCTCGACGCCAATCCGCTGGTGGACATCGCGAACACGAAGAAAGATCGTTGGCGTGATGCGCAATGGTCGATTCCACGATCGCGGCGCACTGGACGCTCTCCTGGCCCAGGTGGCAGCCGATGCGCCAGCTCGATAGGTTTGTGAAAGTCGCACGAGACTCCGTCGTGGTCCTCGGCGCGCGCCTGACGCGACCGGAATCCGCGCGCCGTCCATTCCGCGCCTGGACGGAGCGTGTAGACTGGGCCATCAATGAATCCAGTCCTGGCAGAAATGCTCGCGACTGGAACCGTGGTCGCACCCGACGGTTCCACGGTGGCGTTGGACTACAACATTTCGCTCGATGAAGGCGCCGCGATTCAACGACTGATTCGCGAGATCAAGCCGCGCGTGACGCTCGAGGTCGGGTGCGCCTACGGCGTGTCGACGCTGTTCATTTGCGACGTGCTGGCCGAAGTCGGCGGCGAACGTCACATCATCATCGATCCCTTCCAGGAACGTGGATGGAACGGCCTTGGGCTGTTCAACGCCAAGAGAGCCGGCTTCGGCGAGCTGATCGAGTTTTACGGAGAGCCTTCGCATTCGGCCTTGCCGTCGCTAGTCAAGATGCAGCGACGGGTCGATTTCGCGCTCATCGACGGCTGGCACACCTTCGACTATGTGATGGTGGATTTTTTCTATGTCGATCTGCTCCTGAAGGCAGGTGGAATCGTGATGCTCGACGACACCGGCGCCTATCCGGCGATCAGGAAGGTGGCCCGATACATCGCGACGCACCGTCGGTACGCACCAATCGACAACGGCATCAGGCCCATCACGTCGACAAAGAGGCGGGTGCTCAACGCGGCGGCCGCTCTGCTGAGCGCTCCACCGCTCAGGGCGGTCACCAAGTACCTGCTGCGACCGGACATGCTTCATCCCGATGCAGCGCTGGGCCTGCCGGGCGGCAACTTCATCGCATTTCGAAAGCTCGCCGACGACTCGTTGGGGGATGGCTCGACGGAGACCCGGAAATGGGATCAGCACGTGGACTTCTGAGGGCCCGGAAGAAGGGCCTCTGTAGCTCGTCACTCAAGCGGATGAGGATGCCGGTGCGATTGAATGTGTCTGATCCCGTGCGTCGTGCGCAGCTGGCGCGCATGGAAGGACGACGGTGAAGGTCGCGCCGTGTCCGACTCCGGGACTGGCAGCTGACACCGTCCCGCCGTGCAATTCGACGAGCCGGCGAACGATCGACAAGCCGATCCCCAAGCCGCCATGAACGCGATTCGGCGACGAGTCTCCCTGTCGAAACATGTCGAACACGAACAGAACGAACGCCGCATCGATGCCCGCATCGCCGCACACCCCTGTCAAATCGCGACGACGATAATCGTGCAGAAAACATGAGCGTCTCGGATGTCACCCCTGCTGCTCGAAGCGAAGAAGGAACAAGGTAGACGCCGCGCTCCGGTGGCGACGCTCCTCGACCATCCCGGCAGCAAATCGGATAGAGTTTCACAAAACCCGTTGACGCAGTTCGCGCCGCCAGGCGTCAGGAGGAGCATCTATGTGCGATCAGGACCATTTTGAGAACGATCGGCAGGAGTTCGACGCGCTCGGACAGGTGACGCGCCGGCAGTTCGGCGTGCTCGTCGGGGCGGGGATCGCGATGATGCTGCCGCAGGTCGCAAATGCGGTCGCGGTGACGGAGGCGGACGTGACGGTCACCACACCAGACGGCACCGCCGACTGCTATTTCGTGCACCCGGCGAGCGGCACGGCGCCCGGCGTGCTCTTCTGGCCCGACATCTTCGGGCTGCGGCCCTCGATGCGCCAGATGGGCAAGCGGCTGGCCGAATCGGGATATTCGGTGCTGGTGGTGAATCCGTTCTATCGCGTCAAGAAGGCGCCGACCGCCGACAACGGCGCCGCGACGCCGATTCCGAGTTTGATGCCGCTGGCGCGTGCGCTGAACGAGACGACGCACACGACCGATGCAAAGGCGTTCATCGGCTGGCTCGATCAGCAGCCGTCGGTCGCCAAGAACAAGCGCATCGGCACGCAGGGCTACTGCATGGGCGGACCGATCGCGTTCCGCACCGCCGCGGCGATGCCCGACCGCGTCGGCGCGGTCGCGTCGTTCCACGGCGGCGGTCTCGTAACCGATCAACCGAACAGCCCGCACGTGCAGACCGCGAAGACGAAGGTGCAGCTGCTGATCGCGATCGCCGCAAACGACGACCAGCGCGCGCCGACCGAGAAGGACGTGCTGAAGGAGACGTTCGCGAAGGCGAATCTGCCCGCCGAGATCGAGGTCTACACCGGGGCCGCGCACGGCTGGTGCCCGCCGGACTCCGGCGTCTACAACGAACCGCAGGCGGAGAAGGCCTGGAGCCGGCTGCTCGCGTTATACGGGAAAGCGCTGGCCTGAGGTCACGTCATCTGAGACGGCCGCGAGGGGGCCACGGGGTCCTCTCGCCGGCTAACCCTTCGCTGGCTCTGCGTTCTCCGTCTCGCCCGTTTCGATCTCCGTTTTCGGCGCCGGCCTGTCCTTCGACGGTTGCTCGCCGCTCTTTTCGGCAGGCTTGACCGTCGAGCGGACGACCATGAACTTGTTCAGGATGTCGAACCAGAACGGCGCGCCCTGGGAAATCGCGAAGCCTGTCACGAGAATCCCCACCAGCTTGAGAAAGAAGTCGCCGAACGTGTCCGGAACACGCCGCCGGTCGTTTCTGTTGTCCGCTGTCGCCCTGGTCCACCCAATCGGCAGTCCGAGCTCGTTCACCGCGTCCTGGGCACTTTGAAGGTTCCTGGTCGCCTGGGCGTCGAGTTCCTGCGGCGTGCCCGCTGCCGTTGTCGTGGGCAATGGGGTCCTGATGCGCTGTTCGGCCGCGGCCACCAGCGAGGACCGCAGCGCGCCATCGCGCGCCAGCGTGTTGGCAATGTTGAGGGTATCGGCGTTGACGACGGCAGCCACCACGCACCCGAGCAGCAGCATCAGCACGGTCGTGCGTCGCTTGTACCAGCCAGACACCCGATCCATCATCCCGTCGTACCACTCCTCGATATTTCTGCGCGCCTTCTCGACGTCCCCCTGGGCTTCGTCGATGAGCGTCAGCAGCGCCGTCCTCAACTCCCGATTCGGGAGATGCGCGGCCACGGCGGCACGAACCGCTTTCAAGTCGGCCGTGACGCCGGCGGCGCCACCGGACCCGTCTCCGGCCGCCGCCGTCGACGCCATGTTCCACAAGGCGAGCGCGAATGTGCGTGAGGGGATATAGGAGGGAAGCTTCGTGCCGTCTCGATAGAACGGCCTCACCAGTCCGTGCGCGTAGAGTTGCGCGGCCAGGTCGACCCCGCCACCTGCGGTGTCGTTGAGCAGCAGCGTGATGCCTTCCTTCAGATACTTCGCGCGGTTGTTGAACCTGGCTTCGATATATTCGCCCACCGCCGAGCACAACAGGCTCAAGAGCAGGTAGACGAACAGCAGTCCGATTGCCACCTCGAGCATGGTGGACCCGAACATCATGGCCGTACTCCTTCGGACAGGTGCGAGCGTTGGCTGAACACGCGGATGTGCGCACTCTACACGCGAATGGGCTCCGGCGGCCACGCCGATGCGCGGCGCCAACTGCGCATCGCGACGCACTTGTGCGTGTGCACTTGTGTCGGCGATTCGCACGACGGCTGCTCGCGACCGATCGACAAATGCCGCAACGAAAGGGGAATGAGTCACGTTGCTGCGCAAGTGAGGTCTGGCCCGGGCGTTGCTCAAGGAACCGTGTGAAGAGCCACTCCCGGTGACTGATTCTGAAGAACCGCGGTCGAGAGGGATCAACGCATGAACATCGAAACAATAGCGGCGGACGGCTCGCGCGTCCTCATCGTCGACGACCAGCCGCACATCGTGCGAATGCTGACCAGCGTCCTGGCGGATCAGGGCTACCTGGTGCAGTCGGCCGACGAAGGCAAATCGGCGCTTGCCAGCTTCACGGCGTGGCGTCCCGAGCTGGTGATCACCGACTTGTACCTGCGGCACATCGACGGCCTCGAGTTGTGCCGGCGCATCCGCGCCCAGTCGAAGGTGCCCATCATCGTGCTGTCCGACACGCATGAGGAGGAGAGCAAAGTCGAGGCGCTCGATTCAGGCGCCGACGACTACGTCACCAAGCCGTTTGCCAGCGGCGAACTGCTGGCGCGCGTGCGGGCGACGCTCCGCCGATCTGGCGGCGAATCCGGCGCCGGATCGTTCGACGCCGGTGATTTTCGCGTGGACGTGGATGCACGACGTGTGCACGTACGCGGCAGCGAAGTTCGGCTCACGCCGAAGGAGTTCGCGCTGTTCACCTACATGGCGCGGCACCCCAACCGCGTCCTCGGTCATCGCCAGCTGCTCGAGGCGGTGTGGGGCGACGCGTCGCGGGAGCAGCCGCAGTACTTGCGCGTCTACATGGGCCAGTTGCGCAAGAAGCTCGAACCCGAACCGTCGCGTCCACGCTATCTCGTGACCGAAGCCTGGGTGGGCTACACGTTCAGGCCGCAGGGAGCCCCACGGTGAAGAGCAGCACCGCCGCGCTCGGTCTTCAGATGCTCTTGATGACGCTGGCAGTCTCCGTGTCTGCGCAAAGCCGGGATCACGACCACACAGGCTGGTACCTCGCCTGCAACGTCAGGCTTGGGACCTACGTGCATATTCGTTATCTCAGGTTGTCAGGCGACTGATCTGAGGAACCACCGGGACGACCAGCGGGTCGTCCCGGTGGCTTGTCGACGGCAGGCACGCGGCCTGGCAGGACGACTATTACTCAACCGGCGACAGCGGCGCCCGCGGTGGCGTGCTCTCCTCCCCTGCGCCGAGCCGGTCCATCGTCCCGTTCACCTTCACCGTCGAGCCTGGCGACACGTAGACGCTCTGCGTGACGGTCCGATACCCTGGCAGAAACACGGTGACGTCGTGACCACCCGGCGTGGTGGTAATCGTGCCGGGCGTTCCCGCGAGGTAGCCATCGACGAACACCTCACTCTGCCTCGGTGCTCCTTCGACGCGCACCTTGGCCGTCAGGTTCTGGCCCACGTACGGATACGCCCCCGGATAGAACCCGTACGGATAGTACGGACCCCAGAATGGATCGAAGTATGGACGGCCAATGCCGATACCGATCGAGGCGTGCGGCCAGACCCTGACGCCGAACCCTCCATGACGGAACGGCTGTGCCTGGGCTGTGGCGCTGAGTGCGACGCTCAGCGCCGCGACGAGCAGCGCGAGTTTCGTGGTTCGCTTCGTGATGTTGGACATACTCACCTCCTGCGCGTTATCGCGTCTTCTATGTGATTAGACGAACGCCGAGTGAGGCAGGTGATTAAGTCAGGATTAAGTTCTGGGTGGTCGTGGCTCGGCGAACAGGCTTCTGAGGAGGGTCGGCGCAGCCGGCGCCGGGACCGCACAGTCGTTGCGGCCCGGCGCTCGCTCTCCGTCTTGCTTCATTCGCTCGCGGTCACTGGGAGACGGGCTGATCGGCAAAGCTGGCCAGGGCCTCCGCTTCGCCGTCGAAGCAGTCGAACACGGTCAGCAGCCGCGTGACCACGAGCAGATCAGTGAGCCGCCTGGTTATGTTGAGGAGCTTGATTGCGCCGCCGCGGTTCCGCACCGCCGAGAACGCGTGGACGAGCTCCCCGAGGCCGGCGCTGTCCACATATCGGACGTGGCCCAGATCGAGCACCAGGCGGTCGTGCCCGTCCTGGAGAAGGCTTCGTACCCGATCCGCCAGCAGACTCGCTCCGGCTCCATTCATCGCGATATCGCCCACAATCGACAGCACCACCACCTCGTCTACCGTTCGCTGCTCCATTTTCATGACGCCTCGCCTCGTTTCCCTGCTGCCGCGAACTGAAGTCACTCGAGGGGCCCGAATCATCGGCCGGTGAGGCTCCACGCCTCGCCGTCGATCGCCCACACACCCGACAAGCGGTACTGATTCTCGTCGCGCTTGAACAGCAGCGCCGGGGCCGAGCCTGCCGGATCCTGTCCGTCAGCCGGCTGACCCGCCACGAACTTCGCGATGTGGTTCCCCTTTTCGCCCCGGATCAGCAGGATGGACGACACCGTGTCGTCTTTCTCGACCATGTACTTGCCGGCCGGGAAGCTCTCGCCGTTGACGACGAACGGGAACGGGACCTTGACTTCAAGGACGCTCGACGCCGCGGCGTTCGTGGTCGCGCCAGCAACCAGCAGAAACGCCCCCGCGAGCACTATCGACTTGCTCATGATTGACCGCATACCGACCTCCCTTTCGCGCGTGATTGCGCCGATGACATCGTGTGTGTCATCTCCTGGTATTTCACGCGACGCAGGTGAGGCGATGATGAAGGGGAGATTAATTTTCGATCATCCGGCGAGCGCCGGTGCGTCCCGTCGGAGCGGCAGCGTAACCGTGAATGTCGATCCCTCAGCGAGGCGGCTCTGAACTGTGACGGTTCCGCGGTGCTGTGCCGCGATCCACCGGACCAGGCTGAGGCCGAGCCCCGCGCCCGCCGTGGAGGGGGACCGCGCGGGATCGGCCCGGAAGAACCGTTCGAACGCCTGTCGAGCATCGGCCGACGACAGGCCGACACCGGTGTCCTGCACCTCCACTCGCGCAGTGCCGTCCTCGCGCGTCACGCGCACCACCACGTGTCCATGCTCCCTGGTGAACTTCACCGCGTTGTCCACGAGGTTCAGCAACAGGCGCTGGAGCCAGCCGAAGTCGCCGTCGACCATCACCGCCTGCAACGGCTCGCAGCGTAAATCGATCGACTTTGCCGCCGCCATCGGCTCGAGCTGCTCAACCAGAGAGACGGCGAGCTCAGTCAAATTGACCGGGGCCCGGGTCAGCCGGATCTGTCCAGCCTCGGCGCGCGCCAGGGTCAGAATCTGGTCAATCAACCGCGTCAGCCTGTCGATCTCCTCCATCTGACTGGCACACCGGTCGCGTTGCGCGGGGCTCGATCCAAAAGTCCGTGAGGTCAGCTCGATCTCGCCTCGAAGCGCTGCCAAAGGTGTACGCAGCTCGTGCGCCAAAGCGGCGCTGAACTGGCGCATCTCGCCGACCGCATGTTCGAGCCGACAAAGCGTACCGTTGAAGGCGTCGACCACCTGATCGAGCTCGTCGCCGACGCCGCGAGTCGGCAGGCGCCGCTCGAGCGTCTGCACATCGATCTCCTGCGCCGCGACCGCCACCCGCGAGAGCGGGAGCAACGCGAACTCCGACAGCCACCACGCGGCCGCGCCGGCGACGAGCAGGGCCACCGGGACGCTCCACAACAGCAGATCGCGATAGCGCGCCAGCGCGGCATCCATCGGTTCCAACGCCACCCCTACCTGCAGGAGGTAGGTCCGCCCGTCGGCCGAGGTTCGCACGCTGTTGGAGAAACGCAGGCGGCCGTATCGGGTCGAGATCTCGAACGGTTTCGGCGCCGCACGAAACGCCTGGACGTCCCGAGGAGTCGCGTGCAGAGCCAGCGCCGCCAACCCGCCCGATTCGACGAGGAGGCGTCCGGTTGCCGCATCGTACGCCCGGTAGTAGCGCGTCGCCTCGTGGACGAACGCCGCCTGATCGGTGTCGCTTGCGTCGAAGGCGATCGACGCGGTGTCGTCATCGAAATGCAGGTATCCGTGCAGGCCGTCGGTGAGTTCCGCCAGCCGCTGCGCGAGGTCGGCGTCGAGGTGCCGGGAGAGGACGTCGTAGGACGCCACGCCGAGCGCGGTGAGCAGCAGGCCGGACGCGATCGTCGAGATCGCGACCAGTCGCGTGCGCAGCGTCAGGGTCATGACGGCGTATCGCTGAGGACGTAGCCGACGCCGCGGACCGTGTGGATGAGCGGCGGGTCGAAGCCCTTGTCGATCTTGTTGCGCAACGAGTTGATGTGCACTTCGACCACATTGCTGATGCTGTCGAAATGGATGTCCCAGACGTGCTCGATGATCAGCGCCTTGGTCAGCGGCCGATCCGCGTGCCGCAGCAGGATCTCGAGGAGCGCGTACTCCTTGGGCTTCAGCTCGATCGACATTCCCGCGCGACGCACCTTTCGGCGGATGGTGTCCATCTCGAGGTCCGCCACGCGCAGGACGCTCTCGCGGGGCGCGCCGCGCCGGAGCAGCGCACGCAGCCGCGCCGAGAGTTCAGCGAGCGCGAACGGCTTCGTCATGTAGTCGTCCGCCCCGGCGTCCAGCCCGGCGACGCGCTCTTCGAGTGCGTCCTTGGCCGTGAGAATAAGCACCGGCAGCGAGACCTTCCGCGCCCGGATGTCACGCAGCACCTGGAACCCGGATCGGCCAGGCAGCATCAGATCGAGCACGGCGGCGTCGTAGTCGATGGCGTGCGCCTGGTCGCCGGCGGGCTCACCGTCGTGCAAGAGATCCACGGCATAGCCTTCCTGCTCGAGGCCGGTCTGGATGAAACTGGCGACCTTCCGATCGTCCTCAATCACGAGGACGCGCATCGACCCCTCCACGAGACATTGACAGCACCCTTCATCGATGGGCGAAATGCCTCGCGGGCTGAGGGAACGCCAGCAATCGGCGCAGCTGCCGCAGCAGCTCGCACGGCAGGCATGGCTTCGACAGGAACAGGTCGCATCCCGCCGCCTCAGCGCTCTCCCGCTCGGTGTCCCACGCGCACGCGGTCAGGACGACGACCGGAATGTTCTTCGTTCGGTTGTCGTGCTTGAGCAAACCAATCAGATCGACGCCGTTGATCTCGCCGCGCAGACGCATGCCGGTGATGATGACGTCGGCGCACGGCGCCACCATCATCGCGTGCCTGGCGCTCGAGACACAGAAGGTCGCCAGCCCCTCGTAATCGAGAAATTCGGCATACATCTCTCGATCGTCGTGTTCTGGTTGAACCAGCAAGGCGAGGGCATGTTGAAGGGTCGACATCGAACTCACTCTGCGTGATGGGCGTCGCACCGCATGAGGCCAATGACTCGACGCGCCTACGACGCCGCCGCCTGGTCGAGATCGTATTTGCGAAGCCGGACGTACAGTTGCGTCCGGGTCAGACCGAGCCGGCGAGCGGCCTTCGCCTTGTTGCCATCCGTCTCGCGCAACACCCGTTCGATCGTCCGCCGCTCGGTCGCGCCGAGATCGTTCGCCGGCTGCACGGGTGCCATCGGCGCGGCTTCGAGCGACAAGTGCCGCGGGGTGATGAACCCGCCCTCGCAGAGGATCGCGGCGCGCTCGAGCACATTGCGCAGCTCGCGCACGTTGCCGGGCCACGAGTGCGCCAGCAGCATTCCACGCGCCTCGGGCGTCACGCCTTGCGGGCTCCCGCCCATCGAGCGGCCGATGTCCTCCAGCAACGCGTCGACAAACAGCGGGATGTCGCTGGCGCGATCGCGCAGCGGCGGAATGCGGATGTCGAACACCTGGAGCCGGTAGTACAGATCCTCGCGGAAGGCGCCCCGCGCGACGGCGTCGCGAAGGTCGCGGTGGGTGGCCGCGATGACACGGACGCTGGCTTTGATTGGCCGTGTGCCGCCGAGCCGCAGGAATTCACGTTCCTGCAGCACGCGCAGCAGCTTGGCCTGCGCCGCCGGCAGCATCTCGCTCACTTCGTCGAGGAACAGCACGCCCGCGGACGCCATCTCGATCTGGCCCGGCTTGGCTTGCTGCGCCCCGGTGAACGCGCCGCGCTCGTACCCGAAGAGCTCCGATTCGAGCAGCTGCTCCGGCAGCGCCGCACAGTTGATCGCGACAAATGGGCCGGCGTGGCGGGCGGAGGCGCGGTGAATGAACCGCGCGATCACTTCCTTGCCGGTGCCTGATTCGCCCTGCAGCGAGACCGTCGTCTCCGTGGCGGCCACTTGCATCGCGCGCTTCAGGACCCCTTTCCACTCCACCGACTGCCCGATCGCCGGCACGTAACCCGCCCTCCGATCCACTTCTGCCGCGAGCGCCTGCACGCGGCTGTCGAGCCGCTCCGCCCGCACGCGCGCTTCGGCGTCGTGGCGCTCGGCTTCCGCCAGTTGCTCGTGCGACACGGCCAGCGCGACGTAGTCGGCAAGCCGACGCGCGGCGGGCGCATCGGCCGGCACAAACGCCGCCGGACGCTTCGACAGGAACATCAACCCGATCGCCTGCCGGCGCGCCAGGCTCCGCACCATCAGCAGCGACCGAAAGCCGCCGGCAATGACGTGCTCCACGACATCTGGCGGATCGCACAGCGCCAGCCGAGAGGCTGCCAGTTGCAGATCCTTGACGATGTGGAGTTCGGTGTCGCCGGCGATCGCGAGCCTGCGGAACAGTGGAAGCGCGTCGGTCGATCGCGCTTCCAGCGTCAGCTGATTCGACCCATCGACAAACACCAAGGCCAGGCCATCGTGCGGCAGCACGTGGTTCGCGAGTTCCGACACGCGCGGGAAGATGCGACGAATGTCGAGCACCTCAGAGATCGTTCGAAGCAGTTCCATTGACGCGTCGGTCGCGGACTGGCCGGCGTACCGGGCCGCCAGCGGGCCGGGTGTCGCCGCCAGCCGGCCGACCTGCGACACGTCCATGCCGTCCGACCGAACCGCATACAGCTGACTCATTCCACCCCCTCACCGGAGAACGACGGACGGTGCCGCGCCTGCTGATTTCTGAATTCCTCGACATCGACGCCCGTTGGAAACGATGCTCTCGTGTCGTTGCAATGCAAACGCCAGCTGCAAGTCGTTGACACGGCCATCTTTGAGCGCGACGGTTCCTGCACCTCGCGAGTTTTTGCGAAATCTCGCAAAAACGTCCGGGCGCGCCAGGTGGATGGAGGTGGAGGGTCGAGATTCAAAGACGGTAGACGGGCTTGAAGCGGCGCTTGTCGATATTCAGGGTCTTGATCTTCGACTCGAGCGTCGATGATTTGATCCCGAGCTTCGCGGCGGCGCCCGACGGTCCGGCAACGCGACCGTTCGTATCGGCGAGTGCTCTCTCGACGAGTACTTTTTCCTGGGCAGTCAGCGCGTTCGAGGCTGGCTGGCGCGCCGGCTCGAACGTGGGCGTCTCCTGCGAGAGCCAGCGCTCGTCGATCGACAACAGTTCCCCCTCGCTGACGATCAGGGCCCGTTCGACGACATTCTGCAACTCACGAATGTTGCCGGGCCACGAGTACGATCGCAGCAGGCTCGAGGTCTTCTCGCTGATGCCGCGGATGGCGGGCCCGTCCCTCCCGGCATGGCGGGCGATGAAGTGTTCAACCAGAAGGGGAATATCGTCCTTCCGCTCGCGCAACGGCGGCACGGCAATGGGAAAGACATTCAGTCGATAGAAGAGGTCGCTCCGAAAGGTGCCGGCGGCGATCGCGTCCTTCAGATCCCGATTGGTCGCCGCGATCACCCGGACATCGGCCGGGATCGAGCGGTTCCCGCCGACGCGCTCGAACTGCCGCTCCTGCAGCACGCGCAACAGCGAAATCTGGGTTTCCGCCGGGAGCTCCCCGACCTCGTCAAGAAAGATGGTCCCCCGCTGCGCCTGTTCGAACCGCCCCAGACGGCGCTGGACGGCGCCGGTGAACGCACCCCTCTCGTGCCCGAACAGTTCTGACGCGACGAGCGCCGGTGGAACCGCCGCGCAATTCATGTCGACGAAGGGCTCCGACGCACGACGGGAGCGCTTGTGGATGGCGCGGGCGATGAGCTGCTTTCCGGTCCCCGTCTCGCCGAGAATCAGCACCGTGGAGTCGGTTGGCGCAACCGCCTCGACCTCCCCGAGCATCGCGCGCAGCGGGGCGCTCGTGCCGATGATGCCGTCGAAGCCATCGCGCGAACCGCCGCGTTCGGACGGCCACCGTCGGTTCGCGTGCCGGGCGATCGCCTGCTCGATCGCCCCGAGCAAATCCCCATCAACCAGTGGCTTGGTCAGGAACTCATGGGCGCCGGCTTTCATCGCCCTAACCGACATCGGAATGTCGCCGTGTCCGGTGAGGAAGATGATCGCGATCTTCTCGTCCGCCCGGGCCAGCTCCTGCTGGAGGTCGAGCCCGCTCAGGCCGGGCAGCTGCACGTCGAGCACGAGGCAGCTCGGAACCTTCTTGCGGGGCGTGGCGAGAAACTCCTGCGCCGAGGCAAACATCTGCACGTTCCATCCCGCCGATCGGACGAGGCTGCCCACGGCTTCTCGCACCGACGGATCGTCATCGACGATATAGACCGAGGCTGTTGTGGTCATGCGCCATGCTCTCCCGCTGGTGTCGCGGTGCCGCCCGTTTCGCTCCCTGACGGCGATCTCAAGGCCCTGTCGACCGCGCTCAACACCTCTTCTTCGCTCAAAGGCTTGAGCAGGTAGTCGAGCGCCCCGGCCGCGAGCGCGCGCCGCCGGGTCTCCTCCTCGGAGCCATGGGCAGTGATGAAGATCACCGGCAGATCCGGATGACTGGCCTTCAATTGACTCTGGAGCTGGAGCCCGTCGATTCCGGGCATCCGCACGTCCAGGATCAGGCAGTTGGAGCCGGCAATGTCAACCGAGTCGAGGAACGCTTCGGCGGAGGGAAATACTTTGACGGCAAGACCGACCGACCTGATCAGTCCGGCCAGCGATTCGCGAACGGACTCATCGTCGTCGACAACGGAAACCAGCGGCTTTGCCATCTGCTCCTATTGAGCCGCTTTTGCGCCCGGCACGCCATTACACCTTGGTCGTAGTCGAGGTGCGACGGCCGGCTTGCCTCGCTCATGATTCTGGAGAGCGCTGCAGTCCGAGTCTCTCCGACATCCGCACCAGCTCTGCCAAGGAGGCGGCCTGCATCTTCTGCATGACCTTTCCCCGCTGCACCTTGACGGTGAATTCGCTGGTGCCGAACTCGGCGGCGACCTGTTTGTTGAGCACCCCGAAGACCACGCGTGCCATGACGTCGCGCTCACGCGGCGTCAGCGATTCATAGCGAGCCTTCAGCACGTCGATCTCCGCCTGCTCTTCACGGGCGGCGCGATCGCGTGCGATCGCCTGCCGAACGGATTCGAGGACATCCCCTTCCACCAGCGGTTTGGTCAGGAACTCGACGGCACCGGCTTTCATCGCCTTGACGGACGTGGGTATGTCGCCATGCCCGGAGATGAACACAATCGGCATGTCGTTGCGCCTTTCGGCCATCCGGCGCTGCAGATCGAGCCCGCTCAGGTCCGGCAACTGGAGATCGAGCACCAGGCAACTCGGCGCAGCCGCCGGCGGACGAGCCAGAAACTCGCGCGCCGACGCAAACACCTCCGCCGTCCACCCTGCGGACCGAAACAACCCGGCCAACGCTTCGCGCACCGACACGTCGTCGTCGACGACAAAGACGATAGGCTGCGGCTCCGGCATTCGATGTCCTCGGGCCAGGTCACACGGTGAACTGAAAGGTCGCGCCGGGTCCATCGTTTGGGACCGCCCAGAGCCGGCCGCCGTGATTTTCGACGATCGATCGGCTGATCGACAGCCCCATGCCCATGCCGCTGCGCTTGGTCGTGTAGAACGCGTCGAACATCTCGTTCGCCTTTTCGGGGTCGAGGCCGACACCGCAGTCGGTCACGACAACCCGTGCGCGATCGCCGTCCTCCCGGTGCGTGGCGATCATCAGTTCGCGAGGGCGATCGACGACGCCGCTCATGGCTTCGATGCCATTGAGGGTCAGGTTGAGCACGACCTGCTGCATCTGCACGCGGTCGCAGAGCACGCGCGCGAGGTCTGGGGCGAGTGCGGTCCGGAGCGTGACCCGCGTCCGGTTGGCTTCGCCCTGGGCGAGGACCACGACCTCCCGGATCGCGGCGTTCAGATCGAGCTGCTCTTTCTCCGCGGTGGTTTTCTTCGAGAGGTCGCGGACCCGCGCGATCACCTGGTTGGCTCGCTTGCCGTCGCGGACGATGCGGCGGAGGGCGTCGCGGGCTTCTTCGAGATCCGGCGGGTCGGCCGCCAGCCAGCGCAAGCCGGCGTTGGCGTTGATCACGACGCCTGACAGCGGTTGATTGACTTCGTGCGCGATCGAGGCGGCCATCTCTCCCATCGTCATGACGCGAGCCGCGTGTGCCAACTCCGCCTGGGCCTTGCGCACGGCCTCTTCGGCGCGCTTGCGATCGGTGATGTCGTTGTTGGTCTCGAGCGTCGCGATCCGGTGTCCGTGAGCGTCCTGCCGTGTGGACCACCGGCTGGCAACGGTCACCCGCGTGCCATCTCGCGTGGTGTGCACGAGCTCCCCTTCCCACCGCCCGACGCGAAGCACGATCGACTCGATCTCGGCGAACGAGCTCGGGAAGACCGTCCCCAGCAGCTCGCGCGTGACTTTGCCGAGAGCTTCGTCGCGCTTCCAACCGTACAACTCCTCGGCGCCGCGATTCCAGTAGGTGATCGTGTCGTCCTCGCCACGAACGAAAAGCGCGTCGTGGGTGAGATCGAGAAGGCTCGCCTGCTCCCGCAGTATTTCCTGTGCGCGCTTTCGTTCCTCGACTTCTGCCTGGATCTCCTGGAGCGAGGCGCGAATCGTGGTCATCAGGCGCGTGACCACCAGCCCCGTGGTCGAGAAGACGACCAGCGCCACGACGTCGAGCGTCTCGCTGATCCGCACCCGGTAGAGAGGCGGCGTAAAAAAGAAGTCAAGAGCCGAAATGGCGACGACCGACACGATCAGCGCCGGCACCAGCCTCGCTGACAGCGAGAGGATCACGATGACGAACAGAAACAGCAGCGCTGCCGTCGCGCTGTCTGCGTGAAGCCGCTGGGCGACGAAGGTCACCGCTGCAACCGCGAGGATGCCGAGCGCGCCCAGTACGGCTGAACGCCAGACTCGAAACACCTCTTGCAGCATCACGCGACTATTATGCGCTGCCTTTCTCGGGTCGTGGAGCGCGCGGTCGGCCGATCCGATCACGAACGGCACTCGGCTGGCGCCAAGTCGAGCACGTCGCCGAGACTTCGGCGTCGAGTCGCGTGTCTCGACACGCTCACCTGTGTACATCCACGCGCACCGGCCCGGATTGATGGCACTGAATACCGCCCGATTCCGCACCGACCCACCCGGTCCGACTGTTGCCTCAGGAACATTCGACAGAGGGGAGGCGCGCGCAATGTCACTGCGGATGATCGGTATCGTCGTCAACACGCTGCTCACAGACGAGGACATCCGGGATCGATTCGCGATCGATCCGATCAAAACGCTCGTCGACTTCAACGTCCGGGGAGTCCAGCTCACATCGGACGAGATCGACGTGTTCATGCGCACCGACACGCGGGTGTGGTTCTGGAACCGCGAGGTCCTGGGTCGGCAGGTGCACTGATCCCTGCTGCGGGCGCCTCGCCGTCACCTCGTCTCCTCCGCGCTC
>Ga0070675_100001490_pt1 | contig 17288 bp, 14 predicted proteins | sample KBSM43metaG_FD_65343 | JGI IMG/M metagenome (GOLD analysis project Ga0070675, IMG submission 65343) | Miscanthus rhizosphere microbial communities from Kellogg Biological Station, Michigan, USA - KBS M4-3 metaG | ecosystem: Host-associated > Plants > Roots > Rhizosphere > Soil ...
CTGCGCGCACTGCGGGTCGAAGTGGATGTGAAACTCGCGCTCGGGGAATTCACTCTCGAGCAGGCCGCGAAGTATCTTGAAGAAAAAGTTCCGATGGATTCAGGCACGGCTCACCAGGAAGCGATCGCTTTTTCAGTCGGGCCGGGACAGGCCATTACCTATCAAATTGGCAAACTCCAGATCACCAAACTGCTCGCCGAAGCGCGTATGCAGCAGGGAGAAAAGTTCAGCCTGCGCGCTTTCCACGATTTCGTCTGGAAGAACGGCAATGTGCCAATTTCACTCCAGCGCTGGGAGTATCTCGGGAAGGACGACGACGTGCCTAAATAGGCGCATTGGGCCGACAGCTCTGGGGAGCGCACGCGCCCCCGCGTGCTGTTTGCGGCGCCCCGCCGCAAACATGGTCGCGCGCACAAGAGGACCACGATGCCACCATCGAACCTCCGTCCGTTCGGCGAGGCGCCGAACGGTGCACGCGAGGCGCGTGCGCTCCCCAGAAGTGTCGCGGCGCGCTAGGAAGATGCTGTGCTCTCTTTCTCTGCGAAACGCGCCAGGAGCCAACAAAGGTCCGACAGGCGGTTGAGGTAACGCAGAATTTCTCCCTGGGCGTGTTCGCTGACCTCCAGCGCTGCAACCCGACGCTCAGCCCGGCGGCAGACGGTCCGCGCAAGATCAAGCGCCGCGCCTAACGGTGTCTGGCCCGGCATGGCCCAGCCTTTGCCGTAAAGCGTTTTGTCTTTTTCGAGTTCGTCGACCGCCGCGGTCAGGCGATTGACCATCGCTGCGTTCGTTAGGGCGTAACCATCCTTTTGATAGCGGGCGAGGTCCTGCGGCGCCGTCGCCAGTTCGCCCATGACCGTGACGAGCTCTTTTTGGATGGCGAGAATTTGCTCTGCCAGCGGAGTCGCGCCAGCCGTTGCCCTAACGAGTCCGAGCGCGGAATTCAGCTCATCGACGCAGCCGTAGGCGTCCACGCGTGCATCCGTCTTCGGCACGCGCCGGCCATACATGAGCGAGGTCTCGCCGGCATCACCGGTTTTGGTTGCGATCGACATCTGGAAATAATGAGAGCCGCACTCGCGTGCGGCTCTCATCTCTACTGCATTGAATTGAGTTTAGCCAAGCGCAGGTTGCGCTTCCGGCTCTTCCATGAGCGGAGCCCCGACCTGTTCGCCAAGCTCGACGAGCTTAATTTCGCGCGCCGCAGGGAAGCCTGTCCCGGCCGGGATGAGATGACCCATGATCACATTCTCCTTAAAGCCGCGCAGCTTGTCGACTTTCCCCAAGGTAGCCGCCTCGGTCAGAACACGTGTCGTGTCCTGGAACGAAGCCGCCGAGATGAAGCTGTCAGTCTCGAGTGAAGCCTTGGTAATGCCGAGCAGAACTGGGGTCGCTTCGGCCGGCTTACCACCCTGCTTCACGACGTCGGCGTTCTCCCTCTCGAAATCGAGCTTGTCGATCTGATCACCCCAGAGAAGAGCAGTATCGCCTGGGTCCGTGATCTTCACCTTGCGGAGCATTTGCCTGACGATGATCTCGATGTGCTTGTCGTTAATCTCGACGCCCTGGAGTCGGTAGACCTCCTGGACTTCGTTGACGAGATGCTCCTGCAAATCCTGCGGTCCACAGATCTCGAGGATTTCATGCGGGACGATCGGACCTTCCGTCAGCTGCTGCCCCTTCTTCACAAAGTCGCCCTTGAAGGCGATGATGTGCTTGGTCAGCGGAATGAGGTGTTCCTCTTCCGCGTTGGTCTCGGGGTCCTTCAGGATGAGCTTGCGCTTGCCCCGAACGGTGCCGCCGATTTCCACGACGCCGTCGATCTTCGCGATCTCGGCCGCGTCCTTCGGACGACGCGCTTCGAACAACTCCGCCACGCGCGGCAGACCACCGGTGATATCCTTGGTCTTTGCGACTTTACGCGGTGTCTTGGCGAGCAAAGCACCGGCGCGAATCTTGTGATTCGCTTCGACGATGACGTGCGCGCCCGCTGGAATGGAATAGCTCGCGACCACTTCACCGTCATCACCAACGATGACGATTTGCGGATGCAAATCCTCCTTATGCTCGATGATGACCGTGCCCATCAGACCGGTCGCCTCGTCTACTTCGCGTTTCATCGTGACGCCCGCGATCATGTCGCGGAATTCGATCTTGCCGCTCTTGTCGGTCAAAATCGGAACGTTGTACGGATCCCATTGCACGAAGGTCTCGCCCTTCTTCACCTTCCCGGCATCGGGTTTGGAGATGACCGAGCCGATGACGATGTTGTAGCGCTCGATTTCGCGGCCCTCGTCGTTGTGAAGACTGATTGAGCCATTCTTATTCAGAGCGATCCAGTTGCCATCGAGCGATTGGACCGTGCGCAAATCGTTGAACTGCACCACGCCGTCGTTCTTCGCCTTAATGATCGGCTGTTTGAAGGTCTGGCTCGCGGTGCCGCCAATGTGGAACGTCCGCATCGTCAACTGCGTGCCAGGTTCGCCGATCGACTGCGCCGCAATAATACCGACTGCTTCGCCAAGTTTAACAAACTGGCCGGTCGCAAGGTTGCGTCCATAACAGTGAGCGCAGACGCCGCGGCCTGTTTCGCATGTCAGCACAGAGCGGATCTTGAGGCTCTCGACCCCGATTTTCTCGATCGCCGCCGCCGTCGGTTCGTCGATCATTTGATTCGCCTTGATAATCTTCTTCTTCGTCACCGGGTCGACAATCGTTTCGCAGCTCACGCGACCGACGATGCGGGTCGAAAGGTCGACGACCTCTTCGTCTCCTTCGTAGATCGACTTAACGACGATGCCGTTAACGGTGCCGCAATCCATTTCGTTGATGATCACATCCTGCGATGCATCGACCAGCTTTCTCGTGAGGTAACCCGAGTCCGCCGTCTTGAGCGCGGTATCGGCGAGACCTTTACGGGCACCGTGGGTCGAGATGAAATACTCGAGAACGGTCAAACCCTCGCGGAAGTTTGAGGTAATCGGCCGTTCGATGATTTCGCCGGAAGGCTTTGCCATCAAACCGCGCATGCCAGCGAGCTGCTTGACCTGCTGACGATTGCCGCGCGCGCCCGAATCCACCATGAGGTAAACCGGGTTCAGTTCTTTGCGACCCTCGTTATGCTCGAGGGTCCGGAACATCACGTTGGAAATTTCGTCACCGGCGTGTGTCCAAATGTCGATGATCTTGTTGTAACGCTCGCCATCGGTGATGATGCCTTTGCGGTACTGCTGCTCAACCTGCTTGATCTGCTTGTAAGCATTCGCGAGCTGGAGCTCTTTCTCCTTCGGAATAATCATGTCGGAGATACCGATAGAAACACCGGCCTTGGTCGCTTCCGCGAAGCCGAGCTCTTTCAAACGATCAAGCGTCTCAACCGTGTCCTGCTGTCCCGCCACTTGATAGCAACGCCAGATGATGTCGCTAAGCTGCTTCTTGCCGGCGGCTTTGTTGAAAAACCCGAGTCCGTCCGGCCAGATTTCGTTGAAAATGACGCGACCTGCGGTGGTCTCGATAACGCCCGCTTCCTTATCCCCGTAAATGGTGTCCTCCCCTTGATCTGGGTTCTTCAGGCGGATGCGGTCGTGCGTTTTGATGGCGCCGTCTGCCATCGCAAATTCGACTTCCGTGGCGTTTTCAAAAAGCGGCAAGCGCGTCTCGACCGCGGCTCCTGCGGCGCGCCGTGGATTCTGCGTCAGATAATAACAGCCTAATGTGATGTCCTGTGACGGAGTTGTAATCGGCTTCCCGCTCGAGGGTGAAAAGATGTTATTCGGCGCGAGCATGAGCATGCGCGCTTCCATTTGCGCCTCGACCGAGAGCGGCACGTGCACCGCCATCTGATCGCCGTCGAAGTCCGCGTTGTAAGCGGTGCAGACGAGCGGATGAATTCGAATCGCCTCGCCTTCAATGAGGAGCGGTTCGAAAGCCTGGATGGAAAGACGATGCAGAGTGGGCGCGCGGTTGAGCAGCACCGGATGTCCTTTGGTCACTTCTTCGAGGATGTCCCAAACTTCCGGCGTCTGGCGCTCGATCATTTTCTTCGCGCTGCGCACAGTGTGGACGTAGCCGAGATCTTTGAGGCGCCGAATGATGAACGGCTCGAACAAAACGAGCGCCATCTTTTTCGGCAGACCACACTGATTCAATTTCAGCTCTGGACCAATCACGATGACCGACCGTCCCGAATAATCGACGCGCTTGCCTAACAAGTTTTGACGGAAGCGCCCGCCCTTGCCCTTGAGCATGTCGCTGAGGGATTTGAGCGGCCGGTTGCCGGCGCCTGTGACAGCGCGGCCATGGCGACCGTTGTCGAAGAGAGCGTCGACCGCTTCCTGCAACATTCGCTTTTCATTCCGAATAATGACGTCCGGCGTCTTGAGCTGAAGAAGGTTTTTGAGACGATTGTTGCGATTGATGACGCGACGATAAAGATCGTTCAAATCGGAGGTCGCAAAACGTCCGCCTTCCAGCGGGACGAGCGGACGCAGGTCTGGCGGGATCACCGGGAGGACCTCGAGGACCATCCATTCGGGGCGCGAATGCGAAGAGGCAAAGCCCTGCACGAGTTTGAGCCGCTTCGCCAGTTTCTTGCGAATCTGCTTGCTCTTGGTGTTGCCCATCGCTTCCTCGAGCTCTTTGTTGAGCTTCGAGAGTTCGATTTCGCTAAGGAGTACTTTGACAGCATCGGCGCCCATCCCGGCTTTGAATTCATCGCCGTACTGCTCCTGTGCTTCGCGATACTCGATCTCGGTCAGGAGCTGAGTCTTCGTCAACGGCGTATTGCCGGGGTCGATGACAATGTAGTCCTCGTAATAGATGACGCGTTCGAGCTGGCGCGCGCTCATGTCGAGCATCAGGCCAAGGCGCGATGGCATGCACTTGTAGAACCAGATGTGCGAGACAGGGACCGCGAGTTCGATGTGACCCATCCGCTCCCGCCGCACCCGCGCCAGCGTCACTTCGACGCCGCAACGGTCGCAGATCACGCCCTTGTGCTTGATCCGCTTGTATTTTCCGCAGGAGCATTCCCAGTCGCGGGTTGGACCGAAAATGCGTTCACAAAACAAGCCGCCTTTTTCCGGCTTAAAAGTCCGGTAGTTGATTGTCTCCGGATTCTTGACTTCACCCTTGCTCCAGGACCGCATCGTGTCGCTGGAAGCGACGCCGATGGCGACCTGATCGAAACCGACGGGGCGTTCTTCGCCCACCAATTCGCGCCAGGAATGTTCGTTCATATTGAGAGCTGTTCTTCTAAGTTTGGTAAATGGTTAGGCAACGTTCTCGAGAAAACTGGGCGCCTGGCCGCCGACTTTGACGTCGAGGCCTAACGACTGCATTTCCTTGATCAAAACGTTGAAAGATTCCGGTGTCCCGGCCTCGAGCGAGTTATCGCCCTTCACAATTGATTCGTAGATCCGGGTGCGACCCTGCACGTCGTCCGACTTGACCGTTAACAGTTCCTGCAACGTGTAAGCGGCGCCATAGGCTTCGAGCGCCCAGACCTCCATCTCGCCAAAACGCTGACCGCCGTACTGCGCCTTGCCGCCAAGTGGCTGTTGCGTGACTAACGAATACGGACCAACCGCGCGGGCGTGGATCTTGTCCGCGACGAGGTGGCCGAGCTTGAGCATGTAAATGTAGCCAACCACAACTTCCTGATCGAACGCGTCACCGGTGCGACCGTCGAAAAGACGGGCCTTGCCGTTCTCCTGGACCCAGGTAAAGCCTTCGACTTTCTTGGCGTCGTTCAAATATTCGCGGATTTTCGCTTCGGAGATTCCGTCGAAAACCGGCGTCGCGACCTTGAAGCCGAGCGCCTTGGCCGCGACCCCGAGGTGCGTCTCGAGCACCTGACCGACGTTCATACGGCTGGGCACGCCTAACGGATTGAGCACGATCTCAACTGGGGTGCCGTCGGCCAGGAAAGGCATGTCTTCCTCAGGCACAATGCGCGCGACCACGCCCTTGTTACCGTGGCGGCCGGCCATCTTGTCGCCGACGCTCAGTTTGCGTTTGCTCGCGACGAATACTTTTACCTGCTTGATGATGCCGGGATCAATGTCGTCGCCGCTTTCGACGCGATCCATCGAGCGTTCGCGGTCGAGCTCGAGCTCGGCAAACTTGTGCTCGTACTGGGCCACGATTTCGCGGATCTTGTTCCGGATCGGGCTGGGATCGATCTCGATATGATCGTAGGCCACGGCCAACTTGCGGAGCAGAGTCTTGGTAATCTTGCGGTTCGCCGGAATGATGATTTCCCCGGTCTGCGCGTTCACGACGTCGAGCGGAATTTTCTCGCCGAGCAAGACGTTCGAGAGCGCGTCCGTCAGTTGCTCCGTCAGTTCGTCTTTCTTCTTGCGGTTATCTTCCGCGATCGCCTTGAGCTGGCGCTTGGTTTCCGCAGGAGTCAGTTTTTCGCGCGAAACCTCGTGCCTTGAGGAGACCTTCACATCCATGACGATGCCGTAGGTACCCGATGGCACCGTCAACGAAGTATCTTTTACATCGGCCGCTTTTTCGCCAAAAATCGCACGGAGGAGACGCTCTTCCGGCGCCAGTTCCGTTTCACTCTTCGGGGTGATTTTGCCGACGAGAATATCGCCGGGCTTCACTTCCGCACCGACACGAATGACACCGTCGGAACCGAGGTTCCGAAGCGCTTCTTCGCTTACGTTCGGGATGTCCCGCGTGATTTCTTCCGGTCCGAGCTTGGTATCACGAGCACCGATCTCGAATTCGTCGATGTGAATGGAAGTGTAGATGTCTTCCTTCACGACCTTCTCCGAGATCATGATCGCGTCTTCGAAGTTGTAGCCGTTCCACGGCATGAACGCGACGAGGACGTTGCGGCCCAGAGCGAGCTCACCATGCTCGGTGTTCGGGCCGTCTGCGATGACCTGGCCACGCTTCACGTGAACGCCTTTTTTCACAATCGGCTTCTGGTTCACACAAGTGCCGGCGTTCGAACGCATGAACTTGCGGAGCTCGTAAACGTGAATACCAGCTTCGAGATCCGTCTTGAGCTTCTTCCGGCTCTCCGGCATTTCGCCGTCCTTCGTCACGACAATTTGATCCGCCGTGACGGAGGCGACACGGCCTGCTTCAGTCGCGACCACAACGGCGCGTGAGTCGCGCGCTACTTTGCCTTCCAACCCGGTGCCGACAAGCGGCGCTTCGGAAACGATCAGAGGCACGCCTTGGCGTTGCATGTTCGAGCCCATCAACGCGCGGTTCGCGTCATCGTGCTCGAGGAATGGAATAAGACCGGCCGCCACAGAAACGAGCTGCTTCGGCGAGACATCCATGTAGTGGACCTTGCTCGGTTCCACTTCCAGGAAGTCGCCACGATAACGGACAGAAACTTTCTCTCCAGTGAAATGACCTTTCGCATCCATCGGCGCGTTCGCCTGGGCAACGATGAAATTCTCTTCGCGATCGCCGGTCAAATAATCGACCTGGTCGGTGACGCGGCCGTGATCGACTTTTCGGTAAGGCGTTTCGATGAAACCGAATTCATTAATCCGCGCGAATGTCGACATCGAGCTGATGAGACCGATGTTCGGACCTTCCGGCGTTTCGATCGGACAGATCCGGCCGTAGTGCGATGGATGAACATCGCGCACCTCAAACCCGGCGCGATCGCGGCTCAGACCACCTGGTCCTAGAGCGGAGAGGCGCCGCTTGTGCGTCAGCTCGGCCAGTGGATTGGTCTGATCCATGAACTGCGAAAGCTGGGAGCGACCAAAGAAATCGCGAACAACTGCGCTGAGCGCCTTCGGGTTGATCAGCTTTTGCGGGGTCATGCCGTCGATGTTCACGTCGAACAGCGTCATGCGCTCTTTCACAAGGCGCTCGGTCCGGGCGAGACCAACGCGGCATTGATTGGCGAGCAATTCGCCCACCGTGCGGACCCGGCGGCTGCCGAGGTGATCGATATCATCAAGAGTGCCTTCGCCGCGGCGAAGATTAATCAAATACTTGATCGCCGCGATAAAATCCTTGTCCGTCAGAATGCGTTCGCCGAGATCGACATCAATGCCGAGCTTTTGGTTGAGCTTGTAGCGTCCGACGCGTCCGAGATCATATTTCTTTGGGTCGAAAAAGAGCCGCTTAAGAAGAGCACGGGCGTTGGCCACGGTCGGCGGATCGCCAGGGCGCAGCTTCCGGTAAATGTCCTTAAGCGCTTCTTCCTGATCGTGCGCCGGATCTTTTTTCAACGCCTTCACGACGGTGTCGTCGTGCGTGATGTCGATGACAGCGACCTCTTTGTGACCGAGCGACATGATCTGCCTGACGGCGGCAAGGGTGAGCGGCTCGAAGGCGCGCGCGATCGTGACTTCACCGTCGAGCACGTCAGCGGTCAGCACTTTGGTAGCGAGACTTTCCTCGTCGAGCTTATCGCTCAGCTTCAGTTTCTCGATGTTGTAGAAAAGCTTGATGACTTCTTCGTCGGGCCCGTAGCCGAGCGCGCGCAGGAAAGTCGTGGCGAGGAATTTGCGACGGCGTTTGCGTCGATCGAGATAGATGTAAAGCAGATCGCTGGTATCGAATTGCACTTCGATCCAGGAACCGCGATCCGGAATGATGCGGAAGCTGTAGAGCACCTTGCCGTTGAGGTGAATGCTCGACTCGAAAGCGATGCCCGGGGAGCGATGCAACTGCGAAACCACGACGCGTTCTGCGCCATTGATGACGAAGGTGCCGGAAGGGGTCATGAGCGGGATCTCACCCATGTAGACTTTTTCTTCCTTGGTCCCTTTCTCTTCTTTGAGCTGGAAAGTAACGTGGAGCGGCGCGCTGAATGTCTGGCCTTCGCGCTGCGCTTCGAGGGCGCTTAGCTTCGGCTCGCCGATCTCGTAATGGCTGAAATCGAGGGTCGCTTTCTCGTCGTAGCTCTCGATTGGGAAAACTTCCTTAAAGACGGTTTGCAGGCCCGTATTTTTCCGTTTGCCTGGCGGAACGTCTTTCTGCAAAAAGTCGACGTAGGAATTGAGTTGAACTTCGATCAGGTTGGGCGGCTCAATTGCCTCTTGAATCGTCCCGAAGTGGATGCGCTCTGTTACAGTGCGTTCTGACATAACTGGTACACCGATCTCCAATGGTTAAAACCTGCAGCGACCCTGGATGAAAGATCGCGAGGAGTGTGAGGTTTACGGCTTCGGCCGGAAATAGCGGACGTAAAAAGTGGCAGCAAAACGGCGGTCTGTCAATGCGACCTCCACCGTTTTGTTGCCAATCTTAAAATCTACCGTCGAGTGGGAATTAAAAATACTTTGGGAGACTGGGAAAAGGGAACATAAATATGCCCATCCTGCCGGGGGGCGCAAGCGCTTTTCGGCGCTGCGCCCGCCAACAGAAGAGAGTTACTTGATTTCGACTTTGGCGCCCGCCGCTTCGACCTTTTTCTTGATCTCTTCGGCTTCTTCCTTGGTCACGCCTTCCTTCATGGTCTTGGGTGCGCCCTCGACCAGAGCCTTGGCCTCGGCCAAGCCCAGTCCGGGAACCGCGGCGCGGACTTCCTTGATCACGCCGATCTTGTTCGCGCCCATCTCTTTAAGGATGACGTCGAAAGTGGTCTTTTCCTCAGCAGCCGGAGCCGCCGCGCCACCACCGCCCGCCGCCGGCATTGCCGCCATGGCCACGGGTGCTGCTGCGCTCACGCCCCATTTCTCTTCGAGTTGCTTCACCAATCCAGCAACCTCAAGAACGGTCAGCCCGCTGAGTTGCTCCACAATTGCGTTCATATCTGCCATTTTTTTATTTTCCTCCGATTGCCGCTCCCGAAAGCCCCCGGGAAATTACGATCGGCGGCCGCCGATCCGGACAGTGTTTTTTGTTGTTGTAGGGCAATTCACCTCAGGCAAACCGCCGTGGCAGGCGATTCGCCTGCCCTACAAATTTTTTCGTTAAGCTCCAGCCTCCGCAGGTTTGCCTTCCTTCTCCGCTTTGGCGTTCAGGAGTCGCGCCAGCGCTGAGGCCGGCTCGTTCAAAATTCGGACCAGTTTGGTGGCTGGCGCCAGAAGCACTCCCAGCAACTGCGCCTGCAATACGGGCCGCGACGGCAGATCGGCGAGCGATTCAACCTCCGCCGTCGAAAGCACATTCTTATCGACGACCCCGATCTTGAGCGCCGCGATTTTGAATTCCGCGGCAAACGCCTTCAAAACTTTCGCGACCGGCGCGACATCATTCTCGCCAGTAACCACCGCCGTCTGGCCGCTTAGCTTGTCTGCCACATCCGGCAGGCCACTCGCGGTCATGGCACGTTTCAAAAAGCTGTTCTTAACCACATGGACTTCGGCCCCAGTAGGCGCGAGACGATTCCGCAGCTCGCCGAACTGATCGACTTTCATCCGCTGGTAGTCGGTCACGAGCAGGAACGGGGAACGATTCAGCTTGTCGGACAGGTCCGAAACGATGTTGGCTTTTTCTGGTCTCATTGGTGAAAGAAGTTAGATGCTGAGATAAGGCGAGGGATCGACGTGAACGCCGGGTGACATCGTTGCGGCCAGCGTTATCCCCTCGACAAAACGCCCTTTGGCATGCGCCGGTCGCGCCTTGATGACCGCGTCGATGATGGCGGTTCCATTCTCGATCAGCTGGTTTTCGGCAAAGGAAAATTTTCCAAGCGGCACCGCGACATTCCCGTTCTTGTCGAGTTTGAATTCGACCCGGCCCGCCTTCACTTCGGCGACAGCTTTCGCTGTGTCTTCAGTCACCGTGCCGGTCTTTGGGTTGGGCATGAGTCCGCGCGGGCCAAGCACTTTGCCGAGTTTGCGGACTTCCGCCATGGCGGCCGGTGTCGCGACCGCGACGTCGAAATCCTGGAAGCCTTCCTGGCACTTTTTTATGAGATCTTCGTAGCCGACATATTCAGCGCCGGCTTCTTTCGCCGCCGCCGCTGCCGCGCCCTGGGCAAAAACGAGCACGCGGACTTGTTTGCCGCTGCCATGCGGAAGTGGGCAGGTACCGCGGACCATCTGGTCGGATTGCTTTGGATCAACGCCAAGCCGGAACGACACGGTCACAGTCTGGTCGAACTTAGTCGGCGGGAATTTCTTCAGGGTCGCGACCGCTTCCTGAAAGCTGTATGTCTTGGTGCGATCCACCTGCTCGGCGGCCGCGCGATAACGTTTGCTACGGTTATTTTGCATAATGATTTCAGTCCTAGCGAGCCAGGGTGACTCTCCTGATTGTTTTGCCTGGGAGGGGGTGTGGAAGCTAGCGGCATTTTACCCGTTGTCAAAAGCAATGCCATCTTGATAAAATCGGGGCCATGAAAATTAAAGTCTGGCAGATTGTTACCCCCGTCATTCTCTCCTGTCTCGGCGCGTTGACGGTTTGCGCCAGACCCATCGAGTTTAGCGAGGTCTCCCTCCTCGTCCGCTCACACGAGAGTAGCCCCGATATTCTCGATCAAGTGCGGAGCCGCAAGCTTCTCCACCCGCTCACGGCTCAGCAAGAAGATGTCCTCAAACAACAAGGCGCGAACGAGGATCTTATCCGCGGTTTGCGCGATTCCCGCGTCGCTCTTTCGACGGCTGAAGCCAATGCCTTCGGCGCGGAAGAACAGCGAATCGCCGCGCACCGCCAGGATGCCCGTGAGAGCCACGATGAAACTGCTTCAATGCCCGACAACGTTCGTGTCTTCGATGTTTCCTACGGTCATGCAATCAACCTCAGCCAATGGGGCGGACCTGATTACGATGTGGTTTTTAAATGCCGCCGTTTCGCCGGCGAAGATGTCATTGAGCCGTTCCTGACCGACAATGTCCGCAGCTACGTCGATACCGCGACCTACCTTGGGCATGGACGCGACGACAGCACCACGATGTTCGATCACCGCAACTACAGCTCGGTCGTGGCTCGCGAGGTCTCTCGTCCGATCTCGATCGACATGGCGAATCCTGTCTTTCTCAAGGACGTTCCCTACACGCTCTATCACGTGTGCGGCGCGCACGGGATCTCTCTCTATTACATTGGGCCGAATGGCGGTTCCGTGAGGCTTGCGGTAGTGGCAAGCAGGCTCTGAGAACGCAAAGCCGACTCTCTACACTCGGATCACGGTGATTTCCGGGCGGCAGTTGAACCGGACCGGAAACATATACGTCCCGAGACCGACGTTGACGTAGAGCGGTCCGCCCGCGGAATCGAAAAGACCTTTATCGTAGCGGCCCACACCGTACGGCAGAACCGGCGCGCCGTATAGTGGCAGGCGCACTTGCCCGCCATGTGAATGACCGGCAAGGATCAGATCGTAGCGCCGACCATCTAGCCGATCTGCTTGCATCGGGTAGTGGAGTAGGAGCACCCTCCGCGTCGCTTTCGCATCGCCCAGCGCTACGACACCGCCCAACCCCATTCCGATTATTTCAAGATCGTGATTTGGCAGCACAACGCTGCGATCCACCAGCCACGCTCCGCCGGTCGCGCGAAACGCCTCGTCATAGGCTTTGAAGTTGGCGCCAGACCCGTAATCCCAATTGCCAGGGCAACCATAAACCGGCCGCCGGATTTGTCGGATAAACCCCAAGGCAGCAGGGGCGAAGCGCGCCTCTTCCACCAAATCGCCATTGAAGCAGACGAATTCGGGTTCAAGCGCATTAACAGTCTGAACGATTTCAGCCGCGTACTCGGCGTCGCCCTTGTAATGCAGATCGCTGATTTGAACGAAACGGCACTTCGAGTCAGGGGCGAGATCGAGACGAGTAACCCGCGGCCAACTCGGTTCAACAAAACGGCCATCCAAGCCCGCCGCTGCCGGCAACGCGCAAAGGCCGAGACCAAGGAACTGGCGGCGGGTAAGCTTCCTTCGTTTCAGCCCTTCCGCCTTTTTCATCAGTTCGGAAAAGTGAGCAGCCGCATAAGGGATTTTCCGCTGTCCGTCAGGCGTGCCTTGCTCCCGCGGCCGGCCAGATTGCCGCGCGTCAAAGATCGGTAATCGATCGGACTCGACTTCACGAAAGAGATCTCCGCGTCGCGCACGCTCCTGTTGCTGGGTTGGACCCGCAACGGCAGGCCGGAGCGCGTGAAAGACACTTCCCACGAATCCGGCTTATCGTTAGGCAGGCCCGCGATCATCCACGGATAGCGCTGCGGCAATTGGAAGTTGCCTGAGTTTGGCAGGATCACTTTGTAGAAAACCTCTTCCTTGGCGAGGAACGCCGGGATGGTCAGAGCTGAATTTTTCTGAAGAGCAAGATACAGGCGAGGCAGATCCAGCCCGGCGAGGTTGATTCCATTGTAGATTCCATTGCGATTGGGATCGCCCTTGAAAGTGGCGTCGTGCCATTGCTCGAAATGATCGTTCAACATCAAATTCAACTCGACGTGCACATGGGAGCGCTCGCGATTAATGCCATCGCCGGTGTGCCCCATGATGGCGAGTTTTTCCCCCTGCTTCACCGGCTGTCCGGCCTCGACCGCGATTGTATTCAGATGCCCGTAGAGGCTGTAGTACGGACAACCGCCAAAGCGGTGTTCCACGACGACATAGCGCCCATAATTGGAATGGCCGGCCACTTTATTGGCGTACACAACCGTGCCACTCGCGATCGCTCGGACCTCATCAAGCGGCTCACCACGCGCGTCCCGACGCACCGGCTTAACATCCATTCCTTCGTGAAAACGAGTCATGATCGTTCCCACTGACGTCTCCACGGGGTCGCGCACGAAACCATATTGTCCGCCCTCCCACGGATACGAAATCACTCCATGCAGGTTGCGTTGGACGTACTGATAGAACTCAGAATTATCACCGCGTAAGAGCGCGGTGTTATCCGTCGGCAGGCCGAGGTTTAGCGGCGCCTCCTGTGCGAAGACGGGAGTGATGACGGCAAAAAATAGCAACCACCCGGGCACGCAAACTCGCAGGCCGCCCTTCATTTCTTCTGATGGCTCATCAGCTTCCAATCTTTATTCATCACCTTGATGTCGTCCGCAGAGAGGCCGTAAGGAAGATAGATTTTCCCGTCAGAGACGCGTCGGTCCACCAGCAACTCACAAAGGGGCCGGCCATTGATGAAAACGAAGAGGAGCGAGCCGCGGCGCTCGACACTCTCTGTGTCGAGAATGGTGCGGCCATGGTCGTCCAGATACAAAAGCGCGGAATAGCTGCCGTCCGCGGCGCGAAATGGACAAAAAGCCCTAACTTCGCGTTCCGTCAGCCAGGGTGTCTTCTCGACGAAAACATCACGACCCGTCCGGGAATGGACGGGTTGCGCGAATCTATCAGTGTCGTTGGCGTTGGCCGCGACATGGACACGAAAGATGCAATGCCTGCCAGCTTCCACCGTCGCCGCGAAAGAGAACAAGAGCGCGACGATGAGAAGTCTCCGCATGGTCGATTGATAAAGAATTTGACAGTTTTTGCAACGTTTGCTGTTTGGGAGCCGATGAGGTTAACGCTTCTTTGTGCGACACTTATTTTCCTCGGCGCGATCACGGATGCGCGCGCGCAAGAGAAGCGCAATTGGTTCAGCCGGGTCATGCACCCTTTCGGCTCGTCTGAAAAAATTCCGGAGTACAAAAATCCGAAACTGCGCGGCTTGATTCTCGCCGCCGAAATTCCTCAGGAACCAGTCAAACTTTCCGAAGTTCGTCAGCTGCCAGTCCGCGTCACTCTCACCAATCGCGGCGCTCAAGCAGTTGAACTCAATTTTCCAACGGAACAGCGCATCGAGATTCTTCTCCACGATTCCTCGCGCCGTGTGGTGACGCGCTGGTCTGACAACCGTGCCTTCGCGGAACAGCCCGGGACCCTTTTGATTAACCCAGGCGAGCATGTCGAATATTCGGAAACGATAGCGACGCGAGAGCTGACCCCGGGTAAAGTTTTTACGGTCGAGGTGACAGTGCCCGCTTTTCCCGAGTTGGATGCGCAACGCAAATCGATTGCGGCACCGTGAAGGGCGCCTGTAGCCGCTTCGCAGAGCGAAGCGCGGGACTGACAATGAACAAACACTTCGGTCGCCCAGAAATTACGACGCACCCTCCAGCGCTTCGCAGAGCGAACCGGCTACACTGATGCGCCTTTTCTCCGATTATCATCTGCATCCCCAAGCGCACCGCCTCCAACCTTACTCGCAGCAATTACTTCAGCCCTGGGCTGATCACGCCCGCCGGATTGGACTGCGCGACATCGCTTTGACGGATCACGATCGGTATCATCCTGGTGTCGATTTCGGTGAGATCGAGCGATTACGCGAGGCCAATCCCGATCTGAAAATCCGCGCCGGAATCGAGTTGGACAATGACCCGGTCCACTCCGCGGCTGGTCGGCGCTGGATCGAGCAGAACTGGGACCAGCTCGATTTCGTGCTCGGCTCCGTCCACTTTTTGCAAGGTGATTGGGCCTTCGATCACGCCGGCGAAGAAGCGGAATTTGCCCGGCGCGATATCAATCAGGTTTACGCTGATTATTACGAACGAATTCGCGCAATGGCGAAGAGCGGACTGGTCGATTGCATGGCGCACCTCGATCTCGTGAAGATTTTTGGTTTTCGTCCGACGAGCAATTTTAACGATGTGCTCGACGGTATTCTCTCAGAAATTCGCGGAGCAAATATCGCGATGGAACTTTCGACGGCGGGTTGGCGCAAACCGGTCGGCGAGCTTTACCCGAGCGACGAAATCATTCGCCGCGCGATGGCGAAGAAGATTCCGTTCACGACCGCTTCAGATGGCCATTCGCATGTGCAACAGGGCGAAAATTTCGATCGTCTGGCGGACAAGATGTCTGAGCTCGGTGTGCGCGAAGTAAACATCTTCGAGCGCCACCAGCGGACGGCGATCATGCTCTAGGCCGCCCTTCTTCCGCCCAGAAGCCGGGCGGGAAGAAACAAGACCGCACGGAAGAGCTCGAAGAAAGCTGCAAAAGTTATCCCGATCAATCGAAAGGGCAGCGCCACGACCCAGACGATTGGAAAGAGCAGCAAAGCGAGCAATGCCACGGGCCATGCCAGCACCAGAAGAATGCACCAACCGACAAAGAGAATTAGCGTCTTCACGAAGTTAGCTTGTCACCTTCGCGGGCTCGGTCAACCTCCGCAGCCGCTTCGAATTGTTCGCTTTCCTACTAACTCAGTCGTTTCTCTTCGAAGTCGATCAAATCACCCATCGTTTGAAGATCCGCGCGATCAGTGGCGCCGCACTCTTGCTTGCCTTGTTCCAATCTTGCCGTCGCAAAATCTTTCCAGCCGAGCTTGGAAAGAAAGCCGTTCCAGATTGTTAGATCGCCTTGATTCAAACGCCGCCCTTTCTCATAACACCATTCCAAAATTTCGTCGTCGCTGCCACCCTCAGCCACGCGTTTGCATAGCTCCGGATAACTCACCCGCAGGAAATTCGTGCAAGCGCCATCTGCGGTGCGGAGACCGCCCAGATTGGGGTGATATTCCGATCCCAGCTCACCGCGGGCATGCAGTCGAATCTTATCCAGCATGCGCGGGAAATACATCATCCCGCCGGTCTGCTCTTTTGGACTCTTTGGATAAGTGCTCATGCTTAATTCCAGCTATAACCCACCCAGGCCCGGTAGATTCATCCCGCCTGTAATCTTCGCCATTTCCGAGCCCGCCAGTTCCTTGCCCTGCGCGATTGCTTGTTGCACGGCGCTTAGGACGAGGTCCTCCAGGATTTCCACGTCCTCCGGGTCGACGATCTCCTTCGCTATCTTGATCGAAACAACGTCACCCGCGCCGTTCGCAACCACCGTGACCTTGCCGCCGGCCGCAGCAACTTCGACAGTTTTTTCTTCTAGCTCGGCCTGCGTCCGGGCCATTTGCTCCTGCATCTTCTGCGCTTGTTTCATCAACTTATTTAGATTCATAGGTCAGGTAGTTACGGATTTGATTTCGCCTTTGAAAATTTCAAGGGCAGCTCGAATCAGCGGGTCATCTTTGAAGGAGTCAAAGCTCTCATCAGGTTTGGACTTGGGCCGATCGGATTCGGGTGGAGGTTCGTGGCGTGGCACGGCGGCAACCAACCCTTCCACTAAACTTAGCTTTAGCTTCCAGTCTGTTCCGGTCAGTTCTCTGAGTAGTCCTTCGAGAAAGCTGAGATTCGACGGCCGTAGAATGGATTCCATCACGGTCTTCTCATCGGGCGGGAAACCTAGGAGGACTTGACGACCTTCCGTGCCGAGCAAGGTCGCGGAGTCGATCCAAGTCTTGATGAGCGGACGGCGCGTGGAAGCGAGTTGGACGACTTTGGACCAGACGACGCTCATGTCCGACTCGGTGTTGTCAACGTGGGAGGCGCCTTGGGGCGCCGATCCTGGGGAAGCG
>Ga0070675_100001497_pt1 | contig 17242 bp, 19 predicted proteins | sample KBSM43metaG_FD_65343 | JGI IMG/M metagenome (GOLD analysis project Ga0070675, IMG submission 65343) | Miscanthus rhizosphere microbial communities from Kellogg Biological Station, Michigan, USA - KBS M4-3 metaG | ecosystem: Host-associated > Plants > Roots > Rhizosphere > Soil ...
ACGCTCGACGATTACGTGCTGAAGGGTCAGATCGACGCCATCGACACGGTCCGTGACCTGCTGGGCGTCGAGAGTGTTCATGCCATCGGCTACTGCGTCGCGGGCACGACGCTCGCGACGACGCTGGGCTATCTCCACGCGCGCAAGGAGCAGGCCAAGGTCAAGTCAGCGACCTTCCTGACCGCGCAGGTCGATTTTTCGCTCGCGGGCGACCTCAAGCTGTTTACGGGAGACGAAACGCTCGCGCTGCTCGATGAGGTGACCCGCGAAAAGGGATATCTCGACGGCCGCTACATGGCGGCGACGTTCAACCTGCTGCGCGGCCGCGATCTCATTTGGAGCTACGTGGTTAACAATTATCTGCTGGGCGAGGAGCCTGCGCCGTTCGATCTCCTGCACTGGAATTCGGATACCACGAACCTGCCGGCGAAGTGGCACCGCCACTACATCGAAACGCTGTACATGGGGAACAAGCTGGTAGAGCCCGGCGCGATCCTGGTCGACGGTACGGCAGTCGACATCGATACCGTGAAGACGCCCAGCTACATCCAGGCGGGACGCGAGGACCACATCTCTCCGCCCGAGAGCGTCTGGAAGATCATGGATCACTTCGCGGGTCCGAAGCGGTTCCTGCTCGCGGGGTCGGGCCATATCGCCGGCGTCGTCAATCCGCCGGCCGCCCAGAAGTACCAATATTGGGTCAACGACCATCCGGCCGAGACTCTGGAGTCCTTCATCGAAGGCGCGGAGGAGAACAAAGGAAGCTGGTGGCCCGACTGGCTCGAGTGGATCAAGAAGCAGGCTCCGAAGACGGTCGAAGCGAAGGGCGCCCGGATCCCGGGCGAAGGGAAGCTGAAGGCGGTGGAAGATGCGCCTGGGAGCTACGTCAAGGCTCGCTAAGCTTCCGGTCTGGACCCGCAAGGCTCGGCCGAACGAACGGCTGGACCTTGAGGAGCTGCAGTACCGTGCCTCGCGCGCGCTTCCCGAATATCGCGGTCAGCTGGATGCGAACCCGGAAGCACTCCACTTGCCGCTGGAGCAGATCCAGCGTGGTGAGGTCGTCGTCGCCGAGGGTGTCGATCGGGTGGCCGGCTTTGCCGTGATCGCAATCGGCGCGGATGTAGCCGAATTGGAAGGGCTGTTCGTCGAGCCTGAGTTCTGGCTCAGAGGCGTCGGATCGATGCTGGTTGAATATGCGGTGCATGAGGCCCGCCGCGCCGGCCTGACCCTCACCGTGATCGCGGCGCCGGGTGCTCGCGAATTCTACGAGCGGTGCGGCTTCGCGGTCGAAGGCGACGCCGAAACGCGTTTCGGACCGGCGCTTAGGATGTCACGCTAACAATTTTCATATTTCCACATGCGTCGCTTGCCTTCGTTGAGCCACTCGATAGCGGTGGCGATGCGCTTGCGGCGAGTCGCGTCCTGTTTCGCGTCGAATATCCATTCGAGGTAATCGCGCTGGGCCGAGGGCGGGAATCCGTCGAGCACCTCTTTTGCTTTGGGAGAGGCGGCTAGGGCAGCGGCGAATTCCGGATGGAGAGAAGGCGGCGGCTTGGGCGCATGCTTGGGCTTGCGCGGTACGGGAACGGAACGCGCGAGCTCCGCGGCCTTGCGGATCAGGGCATCGAGCTCGGCGTCCGCCGGAAGGTCGTCGACCGAGGCGAGCTTGCCGAATTGGCCCATTGCATCCGCGTTCGCCTGCTCGTCGCTAAGTTCCTGCCCGCGCCAGAAGTTCAGCGCAGCGTGCGCTTTGAACGCTGCCATGATCAGCAGGATATTCCCGCCGAGCAGAAATGAGGGCGCACCCCATTTGATCGTTTCCTCGACCTCGGGAACGACCGCGCGGACGCGCTCGCGGACATGAGCCAGGATCGGCTGGGCGAAGTGCGCCGCCTTCGCGATATAAGCATCGATCCGCGGATCGGCCTTCACAGGATTCCGCCGCCGAGCATCAGCCGGAACACTCCGACTACGATGACGAACAGGTTCAGGTTGCGGCCCGCCGTGCCCTTGCCGAGCACACCCACGCCCGCGCCTATGATCGCCAGCGGGATGATCAGCCAGTTCAGCCAGCCGAGAAGCGGAAGGAAGGCGACGACGGCGCAGAGCAGCGCAACAAAGCCGATGATCAGCGAAACCAGGTTGAACATGCGTGTGCGGCCCCTTGTTGGTCGGGCCGCCTGTAGCAGCTTTAGTAGGCGGTTTGGATGCGCGTAATTTCGGCAAGCGTCTTGTCGCCGCAACTTACGATGACGCTGCCGACGGGCTGGTTGAGCGGCCACTCCCAGCGTACTTCGTGAGTGACCTGTGCCTGCGATGCCGGGGCCCCATCCGGGCCTGCGACCTGAAGGGTGACGAAGGCCTGTGCCGGATGGGATTCGCGTACCTGCATCCGCGGGTCGAATGCCACCTGGAACCCGCCCGTCGGAACTGCAACCTTGCCGGAGACCACCAGCATTGGCCGTGCTCCTCCAGGCCCCGGCATCCGGTTCACCCAGGCCGTCCAGTCCCGTGACGAGGTAATCAGGCATTCGGGCGGGGACGGCTGATAGGGTGTCTGGCCCGGGTAACCAGGCGCTGGCGGATACGGTTCCTGGCCGGGATAGCCGGGCTGCGGCGGATAGGGGTCCTGCGGATAGGGCGCTGGATACGGCGCGGGCCCATAAGGCTCCTGACCGTAATAGGGGTCGCATGCCGTGACGGCGAGCAAGGCGAGAAAAGCGAGAGCCCGTTTCACGACCATAACAATGGCCGACAGTGCGCCATGTTCCTCACTCCGGCAAGGCTACCGATGCGCGAGCATGGCGGACGATGGCGAGAACGTAGAGAGCAAGCGCCGTCCAGATCGCACCGAACGCGATCGCATGGGCCCTCGTGAACGGCTCGCCGTAGATTGAGACTGCGAGTAGGAACTGCAGCGTAGGCGCAAGGAACTGCAGCATCCCCAGCGTCGAATAACGCAGCCGCTTCGCAGCGGCGGTGAAGAGCAAGAGCGGTGTCGCGGTAACGATACCTGCAAAGGCGATGAGAACGACGTGAAGCGCCGAGGCGCCGAAGATCGGCGTTCCGGCCGCGAGCCCCCAGAGGAGCCAGCCTGCCGCGAAGGGGAACAGGATCGCTGTCTCGATAGCCAGTCCAGCCACTGCGTCGACGGGCGCAATCTTGCGAAGCAACCCGTAGGTCGCGAAGCTTACGCAGAGGATGAGGCTGATCCACAACTGACTGAGCGCGCCGATCGCAAGCGCTGTTATCCCCGCTCCCGCCAGCGCCACCGCTGTCCACTGGAGCCAGGATAGCCGTTCCTTCAGCACGATCCGCCCCAGAAGGACGTTCGCGAGCGGGTTGAGATAATAGCCGAGGCTGCCGGCGAGGATGTGTCCGCTGTTCACCGCGTAGACGTAGAGCAGCCAGTTTCCGCCGATGAGCAGGGCCGTGACCGTCAGCAGAACGACGACGCGGCTATTCCGAAGCGCATCACGCACCTCGCCCCACGTGCCTGAATAGGAGAGAAGAGCGGTCAGGACCGGTGCCGACCAGACGATCCGGTGAGCAACGATATCCACCGAATCGATCGACCTCAGCGCTTTGAAGTAGATCGGGAGGCCGCCCCACAGACCATAGGCGGCCACGCCGAGCGCGAATCCCTGTCGGGCGGAGCCGTCGACATGAGTGCTGGTCTCGCGATTCATCTACCGGGCGCCTACCGGCGGTGAGCCGCAAGTCAAAGCGAATGCTGAACGGCATGTTGGTTGCAAGCGCCCGGCTGGGATGTCACGCTCCCGCATGTGAGCAGTCGCGTACTCACAAGCCTCATGTTTCTGGGACTCGCCGCCTGCACGACGGCCGAGATCGGCGATCGTGCGCGCCCGTCCGTCATCGCCGAACCGCAATCGAATTCGGATGTGTGGAAGGGCGTCGCGACGGATGCCGACGAGCAACGCATCGCCCGCGCGGGACTAGCCTGGCAGGAAGCGCTGCAGGAGGCGCGGCGCGCGGCGCCCAGGGATGTCGAGGCGGAAGGCGCGCTGCTGCGGCCTCGCTCCGCGCTAGCGCGCCCGGCGCCGACACCGGGAAGCTATAATTGCCGCCTGATCAAGTTGGGACAGGCGAAAGGCAAGGGGCCGGCGTTTGAGCGGTTCAAGCCGTTCTTCTGCTACGTCGAGGTGGAGGGTGACCTCCTCACCATCGTTAAGCAGACAGGCAGCCAGCGGCCGGCCGGCCGCCTCTGGGAGGACGATCGGCCGGACCGGCTGATCTTCCTCGGCAGCCTTGGATTGGGCGATGAGCAGCAGCCGCTCGCCTACGGTGAGGATCCCAAACGGGACATGGCCGGCGTTTTGGAGCGCTACGCGCCGTTCAAGTGGCGGCTCGTCATTCCTTGGCCGCAAAGCAGTTCCAAGCTCGACGTCTTCGAGCTGACGCCCGTCGCCCAGCAGCCGCAATGAACGACTGGCCGGGGCTTCTGGCCGACCCGGCGGAAGTGCGAGCGATCCTCGTCGCCAGTGCCACCGCAGGCGAAGCGATCACCTACTCGGAAACGCTCGCTCTGCTCGGCCACCACTTCACGCGGCCCAAGATGCGCGCGCTCTGCAAGGTGCTCGCTGTCGTCGACGACGAAGCGGAGGAGCGCGGAGAGCCGGAGCTTGCCGTCCTGGTCGTCCGCCAGTCGGACGGGCTTCCGGGGCAGGGCTGGTGGATGGGCGGGACGAAGAAGCATGGCTACACCGGCCTATGGGAAGGTCCGAAGGCGAAGCGGCTGATCGACAAGCTGCAGCGCCAGGCGTTCGACTATTGGAGTTCGCGGGGCTAAGCGCCCCGAATGGCCGAGCCGCGCAAATTCACCGTAGATAACGACGACGACGGCATCCGCCTCGACCGCTGGTTCAAGCGGCATTTGCCGGATGTCAGCTTCAACATCGTCTCGCGATGGTCGCGGACCGGGCAGCTGCGCCTGAACGGCAAGCGCGCTACACCCGGTGACCGGATCGAGGCCGGGCAGACGATCCAAATTCCCCCGGCCGATGCAATGCCTGCGAGGACGACCAAGCCGGAGCGGAAGCGGGAGCCGCTAACCGAGGAAGAGGCGGAACTGGTGCGTGAGATGGTTATCTACGAAGACCCGAGCGCCTTCGTACTCAACAAGCCGCCGGGCCTGGCGACGCAGGGCGGCACCAAGACGCATCATCATCTCGACCGGCTGCTCGACGGGCTGGCGGAAGATGGAGGCAGCCGGCCCAAGCTCGTCCACCGGCTGGACAAAGACACCTCAGGCGCGCTCCTGGTCGCGAAGACGGCGCGGTCGGCGGGGCACTTCGCCAAGTCCTTCTCCGGCCGCACGGCGCGCAAGGTGTACTGGGCGCTCATCGTAGGGGTGCCCTCGCTGGACGAAGGCATGATCGATGCGCCGCTCGCGAAGCAGCCGGGCACGGGCGGCGAGAAGATGCATGTCGACGAAGAGAGCGGGCTTCCGGCGAGGACGCGCTGGCGGGTGATCGACCGCGCCGGAAATCGCGCCGCCTGGGTCGAGCTTCAGCCGCTTACCGGCCGCACGCACCAGCTTCGCGCGCACATGGCCGCCATCGGACACCCCATCGTGGGGGACGCGAAATATGGAGGAGCCGAAGCCTTCCTTACTGGTGGGATCAGCCGCAAGCTCCACCTCCATGCGCGGCGTATCCGCATCGATGCCCCGGAAGGCGTGATCGACGTCACCGCCGAGCTTCCGCCGCACATCGCGGAGAGCCTCGCCACGCTCGGCTTCGAGCTGATGCACGGCGAGACCTTGCCGCTCGACGAGCCCAAGCCGCACCAGTCAGCCGAGGCGAAGAAGCGGAAGGTCAGCGCGGCCGCCCGGGACCGCCGCCGCGGCCGCCGCGGCGAGCGGCGTTCTCGCTCGCAATCCCAACGGCGGCGCTGATGCATCCCAACGGCGCCTTCGCGTGGGAAGACCGCGACGCATTGCTGCGGTTCGTCGCGGAAAGGTCCTTCGCGCATATCTTCACTGCATCGGACGAGGGCATGTTCGTCGTCCACGCACCGGTGCTCGTGGCCGGAGAAGGGCATGTGCTCTTCCACGTCGCCCGCCGGAACCGCATCGCAGAACAGCTTTCGAACCGCCGCGTGCTCATCAGCGTTACGGGGCGCGAAGCCTATCAAAGCGCGAATTGGTACGTGTCGGAGAATCAGGTGCCGACCTGGCACTATGAGGCGGTGGAGATCGAAGGCGAAGCGCAGCCGTTGCCGGAAGACGGGCTTGTCGATCTGCTGGATCGTTTGAGCGAGCGTTTCGAGAGTGAGCATTCTCCCGAACGGCCATGGACACGCGGGAAGATGGCGCCCGGCAAGTTCGAAGCCATGACGAAGGCGATCATCGGATTCGAGGTTGTTCCCGACGCCATGCGCGGTACGCGCAAGTTCAACCAGCACAAGTTCGGCGAGGATCTTACGGCGACGATCGAAGGTCAGAAGGGCGCAGGCCGCGACGATATTGTCCGCGCGATCGGCGAGGCCATCTCCTCCAAATGAACAAGCTGGCGATTTTCGATTGCGACGGGACCCTGGTCGATAGCGGGGGGAACATCTTCGCCGCCTTGTCGGACGCCTTCGGCGAGCATGGGGTGGCCGTTCCGCCGCAGGAGGTGAGTCGCCGAGTCATCGGCCTCAGCCTGGTGGAGGCAATCGCGACCCTCGTGCCTGAAGTAGAGCCGGAGCGGCACGTCGTGCTGGCGGAAAGTTACAAACGCCATTTCCAGCGCGCCCGTGCCGAGGGTCGCGTTGAGGAGCCGCTTTTTCCGGGCATCGCTGAGCTTCTGGATGCGCTGGAGGCCGACGGCTGGCTGCTCGCGGTCGCCACGGGCAAGTCGGACCGTGGCCTGAACCTGTGCCTGGATTGTCACGGCTATGCGGCGCGCTTCGTCTCGCTGCAAACGGCCGACCGGCATCCATCCAAGCCGCATCCCTCGATGGTCCATCAGGCCATGGCCGATGCCGGTGCCGCACCGGAGACGACGATCGTTATCGGCGATACGGCGTTCGACATGGGTATGGCCGTCGCCGCCGGTGCCACGGGCATCGGCGCTGGATGGGGCTATCACGAAGCGCATGAGATGCTGGACGCGGGGGCCATTGGGGTCGCGGACAGGCCTCTCGACGTCCTAGAAATCCTGATTGGCCACATGAAAGCTCTTTATGGCTGACGAAGACCTGTGGAGGCGGCGCTTCTTCCTGTTCATGCTGACCCGGTTCTTCGGCGTCGCGACCTTCTTCCTCGGGCTTGCAATCGTCTACACCGATCTGCTGCGGGAAGGCGGCTGGCCGGCAGTCGGCGCGATCCTGGTCATTGTCGGAACCGTCGACGCCGTCTTCGCTCCGAAACTGCTCCGGAAGCTTTGGGAGCAACAGGACCGCGAGCGTCCGTGAAGCGCGTCTGGAAGCAGGCCGATGCCGTCGAACGGGATTGCGGATGGGGCGTGGAACTGGATGGCAAGCCGCTGCGGACGCCCGCGCGCGATCTGCTGACGGTCCCGACGAAGGCGCTCGCCGAAGCCATCGCGTCCGAATGGAATGAGGTTGGCGACAAGATAGACCCCGGCACCCTGCCGCTGACCGGGCTCGCCAATGCGGCAGTCGACCGGGTCGCTCCCGACAAGGAGGCTTTCGCGAAAGGCATCGCGCGCTACGCCGAGGCCGATCTCGCCTGCTACCGGGCCGAAGGGCCAAGCGCGCTCGTCGATCGGCAGACCGAGTCGTGGGACGCGCTGATCGGCTGGGGCAGACGGCGCTTCGACGTAGACTTCCGCACGACGAGGGGGATCGTGCACGTCGATCAGCCCGCGGCAACGGTCGACCGGCTGAGCCATGCAGTCGCCGCGCTTGATCCGTTCCGGCTCGCGGGACTTTCACCTTTGGTCACAATCAGCGGGTCGTTGCTGGCCGCTCTGGGCGTGCTCGAAGGTACGCTAATGCCCGATCAGGCCTGGGATGCGGTCACGGTCGACGACCGCTGGCAGCTCGAGCAATGGGGATCCGATGCGGAAGCCGAGGCCGCAATCGACAATCGCCGCCGCAACTTCATGGCCGCCGCGCGCTTCCTGGAACTGCTTAATTAGGTCGCGCGACGAGCTCTCGGACGAAATTCAGGAGATAGGGCTGGCGTTCGCGGCGAAGGCGTTCGGCGGCGATGATTGCCCGCACGTCGTTCAGGCATTTGGTCATATCGTCGTTGATGAGGACGTAATTATATTCGGCCCAATGCCCGATCTCGCCGGCCGCCCGCCTCATCCTTCCCGCAATGATTTCTTCGCTGTCGGTCCCTCGCTCGTGAAGCCGGCGCTCCAACTCCTTCATAGAAGGCGGCAGAATAAAGATGAGGACCAGATCAGTGCGGAAAGCATACTCGAGCTGCTGGGTGCCCTGCCAATCTATGTCGAAAAGTGTGTCGCGCCCTTCTCGGAGCGCTTCCTTGATCGGCTCTTTGGGGCTTCCGTACATATGGTCGAAGACATAGGCCCATTCGGCAAATTCATCGGCCGCGATAAGCCGCTCGAACTCGGCGGTGTCGACGAAATGATAGTCGACGTCCTCTTTCTCGCCCGGCCGCATTGGACGGGTCGTGGCGCTGATCGACATCGTGATGTTGTCGTCGGCTTCCAAAAGCATCCGGCTGATCGTCGATTTTCCGGCGCCCGATGGGGAGGAGAGGACGATCAGCAGTCCGCGGCGTCGGCGGGTCGGATGATCGGCGTCGTCTAGGTCCATGGCCGCTCTTGGTCCGGCCACCCGTGGCCGTCAAGCGGCGGATTGTTGCACTGCACAAAGTTAGCTCTTGAAAGCTGCACTGCAACAGATTATGTTGCACCGCACAATAGAAGGAAATCGAAGTGATGGCAGACGAAACCAAAACGGCAATCGACACCAGCGCAGAAGTCGCAACGAAGGCGATCGAAGCTGCCGGCGAAGTTGCGAAGGAGGTTCCGGCCGTCGCTGTGAAGACTTCCAAGCGGGCGACTGCGAAGGTGGCTCGCGCCACCAAGCGGCAGGCTAAGGCCACCCGTTCGGCTGTGAAAACCGCTCGGCGCGCAAAGCCGCGCCGCGCTGCAAAGGCCGCTGGTGCTCGCAAGCCCGCCGCCCAGGAAAGGATCCAAACTGTGACGAAGAACACCAACAACTGGTTCGCCGGTTTCAACGCCCTCCCTAACGCGGGTTCGTTCCAGACCCTGTTCGCCGATGCCGGTGAGCGCGGTCAGGAAGTCGCTCGCCGTTCGCAGAAGGCGATCGAAGAACTGACCGAGGTCAGCCGCGCCAATGTCGAGGCGCTCGTCGACGCCGGCAAGATCGCCGTCGAAGGCGCTCGCTCGATCGGCCAGGACGTCGTCGAGACCGGCCGTGAAGGTGTCGAGCAGGCTGCCGATGCCGTCCGCGCTCTCGCCGAGGCGAAGTCGGCGACCGAGTTCTATCAGCTGCAGAGCGAGTTCGCTCGCGCGCAGTTCGACCGCTTCGTCGCGGAGAGCTCGCGTCTGACCGAGACTTTCGTGAAGCTCGCGGGTGAGGCCATCCAGCCGATCCAGACCCGCGCCACGCTGAATGCGGAGCGTATGAACAAGCTCGTTGCCTGAACTCTCTCCCCTCCTGATCAGGTAACGCTGACGGCCGCCCACTCTCTCCCCGGGCGGCCGTCCTTTTTTTGGGCCGACGCTTTTTTCAGGCCAAGGCGCATCCAGCCGCCTTGCGAGGCGTTCGCCGCTTGCCATATCTTAGGGCAGCAATGGGTATGCGTTGGACGATGAGTGACGAGCCGGACGACGGCGGTGTCGGCGACATGGAGACAGGCGTCGCGACGCGCACTCGGCCGCGCACTAAAAAGCCCTCTAATTACAAAGTCCTGATGCTCAACGACGATTACACTCCGATGGAGTTCGTCGTGCTCGTGCTGCAGCGCTTCTTCACGATGAGCATCGAGGACGCGACTCGCGTCATGCTGCAGGTGCACCAGCAGGGCATCGCAGTCTGCGGCGTGTTCACCTATGAAGTCGCCGAGACGAAGGTGAGCCAAGTGATCGACTTCGCCCGCGAGAATCAGCATCCGCTGCAGTGCACGCTGGAGAAGGCGTAACCCCCGCCCCTGCTTGCGAGTCCACCGTTCGGCGCTAAAGCGCGGCGATGGATAGCATCTGGATCAAGGGCGGCAACAAGCTCAAGGGCGATATTCCCATTTCCGGCGCGAAGAATGCCGCGCTGACGCTGATTCCCTGTGCTCTCCTCACCGATGAGAAGCTGACGCTGGCCAACCTTCCGCGCCTCGCGGATGTCGACAGCTTCAGCCATCTGATGAACCAGCTTGGCGTCTCGACCAGCGTTGCGGGCGTGAAGAAGGGCGAATTCGGCCGAAAGGTCAGCTTCCAGGCCAGCGAGATCAGCTCGACGGTCGCTCCCTATGACATGGTCCGCAAGATGCGGGCTTCCATTCTGGTCCTCGGCCCCATGCTTGCGCGTGCCGGCGAATCCACCGTGTCGCTGCCGGGCGGCTGCGCCATCGGCGACCGTCCGATCGACCTTCACCTGAAGGCTCTCGAAGCCATCGGCGCCGACATCGAGCTGGCCGCCGGCTATGTGAAGACCAGCGCTCCCAAAGGACGCCTGACCGGCGGAGACTACAGCTTTCCGGTCGTGTCGGTAGGCGCGACGGAAAACGTGCTGATGGCGGCGGTCCTGGCGAACGGCCGGACGCAGCTGTTCAATGCCGCACGCGAGCCTGAGATCGTCGACCTCTGCAATCTGCTCGTCGCCATGGGCGCGAAAATCGAAGGAATCGGTTCGGGCCACCTCATCATCGACGGCGTCGAAGGTCTCCACGGCACGACCTATGAGGTCATGCCCGACCGCATCGAGGCGGGCAGCTACGCCTGTGCGGCGGGACTGACGGGCGGTTCGATCAACCTGATCGGCGCCCGCCCCGACGACATGAAGGCGACGCTCAACGCGCTCGCGCAGGCGGGCCTGATCATCGAATTCAATGACAAGGGAATCCGCGTCAGCGCCAACGGCGGACTGAAGCCGCTTGCCCTGTCGACTTCGCCTTTCCCCGGCTTCGCAACGGACATGCAGGCCCAGTTCATGGCCATGCTTTGCCGCGCAGAAGGCCAGAGTTTCCTCGAAGAGACGATTTTCGAGAACCGCTACATGCATGTTCCCGAGCTTCGGCGCATGGGCGCCGAAGTGGAGATTCATGGCCGGTCGGCAATCGTTCACGGCGTCGAGAAGCTCACCGGCGCGCAGGTGATGGCGACCGACCTGCGCGCATCGATGAGCCTCATCCTCGCTGGCCTCGCGGCCGAGGGCGAAACGGAAGTCCTCCGCGTCTATCACCTCGATCGTGGCTACGAACGGCTGGAAGAGAAATTGAGCGCCGTCGGCGCCACCATCGAGCGCCGCAGCACGGGCTAGGCCGCCCTTGGCGGTTCCCAGCCGGCGGGTTGCCGGACGCGGAGGATACGGATCCGTCGCTCGCGGCCGTCCAGATCGGGCCAGTCGATCGACTGACCAGCAGCCAGGCCGTAGAGCGCCGCGCCCATTGGCGTCAGGATTGAAATCCTGCCCACGGCGATGTTCGCCTTGGCCGGCAGTACGAGTTCGATGCTGCGCATTTGCGACGTCTTCTCATCGACGAAGTCGACCTGCGAGCCGATCGTTACCGCCGTTTTCGGAAGCGTATCGGGGTCGTGCAGTTCTGCCCGCTCGATTTCCTCGAGTAGCATAGCGGCAACGACGGGGTGGCGATGCTCAGCCTGCAGCGCCAGATTGGCGACCATGTCCGATTCCGCGGCGAGCAAGTGAATTGGCGGGCGTGCGTCGCCCGCATGGGGAATGCCCATGTTCATGTCTTTCAAATTGAAAATGTTGGGATGAGTGAACTCCCCGAGCCACGCCGAATGCTGACCCGGGGCTAGGCTCGCGCGGGAATCTGTCCCGAATGGGCGACGAAGCGCCGGAAGGTGTTGAGTCCCGTCATGCGCTGAAGATGGTGACCCGGGTGGAGGAAGTCAAAGGCGGAGCGCTAAAGCGTGTCCAGCGCGTGAAGGATCAGTCCAACCAGCCCGCCGACCAATGTCCCGTTGATGCGGATGTACTGAAGGTCGCGGCCGACCGCAGCTTCCAGCCGGGCGGTGACGGTCCGCGCGTCCCAGCTCCGGATGGTCTCGGAGACCAGCTTCACCATCGAGCCGCCATAACTCGCCGACATGCCGACCACCGCGCGCCGAGCGAACTGGTTGATGGCGGCGCGGATGCGGGCATCGCTTTCCAGCGTCGCGCCCATCGACTTCAGCACCTCGCCGAGCTTTCCGGCGAAGGCCGCATCCGGGTTCCGGGCTGCGCGGATGATCGCCTCGCGGCCCTTTTGCCAAAGCGTGTCGATCCACAGGCTCACCGACTTGTTGTCGAGCAGCTGTTCCTTGATCGCTTCCACTCGCTCGCGGGTTTCGGGGCGCGTCTGGAGATCGTTGGCGAGGTGGGCGAGCGCCTCCTCGACTTTGATCCTTACCGGATGCGCGGGGTCGGTAGACATCTCCACCGTCAGTTTCCGAAGCCCGTCGATGATCGCGTCGGCCAGCTTGGCGTCGAGCCCGGCGAGCTTCAGTGCCCAGTTCGCCTTCTTGTGCACCATTTCCCGTATCAGCGGCTCGTTCGCCTCCAGCGCCCGGGCGGTCCAGCGAATACCCGCTTCGAGCATCGGCACATGCCGGTCTTCATTGATCGCCGATGCGAGGGCGTGGCCGAGGAGAGGCGACACCTCCATCTTGCGGATTCGCGAGGAAACCGCGCCCTTCACGATGCCGCCGAGGCGTTCGTCGTCGAGGCTTTCGAAAATGTCCGCGATCAGGCGCGAAGCTCCCGTGCGGATTCGCGTGCCCTGACCCGCCGGCGTCTGCAGGAACCGCCCGGTCGCGCCTGCTACGTCCATATTGCGCATCCGCCGGGCGACGACCGACGGGATCAGGAAATTGTCGCGGATGAAGCTGGCGAGAGTCTCGCCGATGCGGTCCTTGTTGCGTGGGATGATCGCCGTGTGCGGGATCGGCAAACCGAGCGGATGGCGGAAGAGGGCGGTAACCGCGAACCAGTCGGCAAGGCCGCCGACCATCGCTGCCTCGGCGAATGCCTTCACGAATGACAGCCAGGGATATTGATGCTCGTAGACGCGCGTGACGGCGAAGATCACGGCCATCAGGACCAGCAGTCCCGTGGCCGCGAGCTTCATCCCGGCCGCGCCCGGCTGGGCCGGATTGAATCGCGCTAGCGGCGAACGAGTCCGAGAGATCGTTGCGTCCATCCGCTCATCAATAGACGAGCGGGCCTCCCGGTTCACTCCGCCGGTTGCGGCGAGTGACCGGGATGCGTCGCGTGCGCGCCCTGGCCGACCATGCGGTGGAACTTCTTCCCGAACCATTGCTCGACATCTATGGCGATCGAGAAGAAGGCCGGCACGAGCACCAGCGTCAGGACGGTCGAGAAGATCAGCCCACCGATCACGGTGATGCCCATCGGCGCGCGCCAGCTGGAGTCGCCCGCGAGCGACAGCGCGATCGGAAGCATGCCCGCAACCATCGCCACCGTCGTCATCACGATCGGCTGCGCACGCTTGTGCCCCGCTTCGTAGATCGCCTCGTCCTTCGGCATGCCGTGGTTCATCATCTCGACCGCGAAATCGACCAGAAGGATCGAGTTCTTGGCGACGATTCCGAACAGCATGAGGATGCCGATCAGCACCGGCAGTGACAGGGGATTACCTGTCACATGGAGTGCGATGGCTGATCCAAGAGGCGCAATGAGCAGCGAGCCCATGTTCACGAACGGAGCCAGGAAACGCCGGTAGAGAAGAACCAGCACCGCGAACACGAGCAGGACACCCGAGCCCAAGGCGATCGCGAAGTAGTACATCAGCTCCGCCTGCCACTTCTGGTCGCCCAGGTTCAGCTTGGATACCCCGCGCGGAAGGTTCTTCATCGTCGGCAGCTGGTTGATTTGCGGCCAGACGTCGCCGGTTACGAGGCCCGGAGCGAGGTCCGCGCCGACCGCGATGCGGCGGATTTGGTTCGTGCGCTGGACCGTGGTCGGACCCGCGCCGAAACCGATATCCGCGACTGCCTTGAGCGGGACCGAGCCGCCGTTCGACGTCGGGACCGGAAGGTTCTCGAGGGTTGCCAGGTCGCGGCGCGAGTTCTCCGAGAGCGCGACCGTGATCGGCACCTGGCGGTCGGCCAGCGAGAATTTCGCGCTGTTCTGCTCGATGTCGCCGAGCGTCGCGATGCGGATCGTCTGGCTGAGCGCGGTGGTCGTCACGCCAAGGTCGGCAGCAAGGTCGAACCGCGGCTTGATTACGATCTCCGGACGGACGAGGTCGCCCGCGACGCGCGGTGCCCGCAGGCCCGGCAGGGTCGCCATCTCGTCGGCGATCTTGTTCGCGGTCTCGGTGAGGATCACCGGATTGTCGCTGCCGAGATAGAGCATGATGTCGCGGCCGCCGCCCGGCCCGCCGCCGTTCTGGCTGAGGAAGTTGACGCGCGCGTCAGCGATCGTCGCAAGTGCGGGGCTCAGGCCGCGCTCGAACTCGGTGCTGGTCTTCGCGCGATCCTTCTTGAGGACGATGTTGATATAGCCGGAGCCCACGAACACGCGCTCGAACACGCGGTCCACGTCGGGATCGCGCTTGATGATGTCGGCCGCCCGATCGACTACCGCTTCCGTCTGCTTGAGCGTCGAGCCGGGCGCCATCGACACCTGGACCCGCGAGAAGTCGAGGTTAAGCGGCGGCTGGAAGGTCATGGACAGATTGGAGAACAGCAGCGCCTGGATGACGAACATCAAGGCTCCGACGCCGACCATGTAGAAGCGGTGGTCATGGATCCAAGGAACGACCCGTGCGGCATGCCACTCGGCATAATTGCCGCCAAACCTGCGAAGTCCCCAGCCCGTCAGCTTGGCCGCGCCGTAGACCACGGCGGCGCCCACGATCAGCGCCAGCGGCAGCACGATCAGCGAGGTCTTGATGAAGGACATGGTCAGTTGCCAGGTCAGGACGGTCCCGGCGATGAAGGCGATGCCCATCAGGAGCGTGAGGACCGCGGCGATTCCGTAATAGTAGAAGCGCGAGTGCGCGTTCGGAGCGGCGTCGCGAAGGGCGTTCGCACGCTTGGTGCTGAGGCTCCACTTCAGAAGGTCTAGATACTTCTCCATCGCCCAGCCTGATGCGTGGGGCTGGATGCCCTTGGCGCGCAGGAAGAAGGCCGCGAGCATAGGCGTGATCATCCGGGCGACGAGCAAGCTCATCAACACCGCGATGACGACGGTGAAGCCGAACGCCTTGAAGAACTGGCCGGAAATGCCGGGCATCAGTGCGACTGGGAGGAAGACCGCGACGATTGCCATGGTTGTGGCAAGCACGGCGAGGCCGATCTCGTCCGCGGCGTCGATCGACGCCTGGTAGCCGGATTTGCCCATGCGCATATGGCGGACGATGTTCTCGATTTCCACGATCGCGTCGTCGACCAGCACGCCGGCGACGAGGCTGAGCGCGAGCAGGGACAGGCCGTTCAGCGTGATCCCCATCAGGCTCATGAACCAGAAGGCAGGGATGGCCGACAGAGGGATTGCCAGCGCGGAGATAAGGGTTGCGCGGATGTCGCGGAGGAAGAGGAAGACCACTAGAACCGCGAGGACCGCGCCTTCCCACAGACCGTCGATGGCCGAATGGTATTGCGCCTTCGTGTAGTCGACCTGATTGACGATCTCGGTGAAGTGGATCCGCGGATCTTCCTTCTCAAGCTTGCGCAGCTCTTCCCAGGCCTTGTCGTAGGTCGTGACTTCCGAAGAGCCCTTGGAACGCTGGACGTTGAAGCTGATGACCTGACGGCCGTTCATCTTCGCGATCGTGCGCTGCTCCGAATAGGCGTCCTTCACCTCGCCCAAGTCGGCGAGCCGGACGGTGCGGCCGCCAGGGACCACGATCTGGGTCTGCGAGAGCTCATAGGCGTCGCGCGCATTGCCGAGCACGCGCACAGACTGTTCGGAGCCCGCGATCTCGGCACGGCCGCCTGCGGCGTTGAGATTGGTCTGGCGAAGCTGCTGGTTGACCTGCGCTGCCGTGATGCCCTGCGCCTGAAGCGCCGCCGGATCGAGAACGACGCGGATCTGGCGATCGACCCCGCCTTCGCGCGAGACCGCGGCGACGCCTTCGATGCCGAGAAGCCGCTTGGACACCGTATTGTCGACGTACCAGCTGAGCTCCTCGAGGCTCATGTCCGTCGTTTCGGCGGCGACGAAGAGGATCGGGTCGCCGGCGATGTCGATGCGGCTGATCTGCGGTTCCAGGATGCCTTCCGGCAGATCCCCGCGGATCTGCGCGATGGCGTCGCGGATGTCGTTCACCGCACGGTCGGTCGGAGTGCCAATCTCGAACTGGACGAAGGTGTTGCTGTTGCCTTCACGGACGGAGCTGTTGATCTCGTCGACGCCGTTCACTCCGCGGATAGCGGACTCGATGCGCTGCGTGATCTGCGTTTCCATCTCGCTCGGCGCCGCGCCGGGCTGGGAGATGTTCACTTCCGCCGCCGGGAAATCGATGTCCGGGTTGTTGTTGACCTGCATCCCCATGAAGGAGACGATGCCGGCCAGCATCAGCCCGACGAAGAAGACGATCGGCGGAACCGGGTTGCGGATGCACCAGGCGGAAATGTTACGGAAGTTCATGGCGACGGAGCCCTACTCGCGTTCACTGAGCGCTTTGGCGCTTCGGTGAAACCTTCTGCCCGGGATTGAGGAACGGCCCCGCCGACAGGACGACCGCTTCCTGGCCGCTCAGGCCTTCGGCGATCGTAACTCCGGCGTCGCTGACGGTGCCGATCGTGACGGCGCGGCGTTCGACCTCGTTCTTGCGATTGACGATGTAAACGTAATTGCCCTTCTCGTCGCTCAACACAGCGCTCTGCGGGAGAAGCGGTGCGGTCGTCGCTCCGGCGCCGATACGCGCTTCGGCGAAGCCGCCCGGCCTGATGGATGCGTCAAACGGGACGGAGATGCGCACTTCGCCCTGGCGCGACTGCGGATCGATGACCGGCGCGACCTGCCAGACCTGGCCGGAGAAGCTCCGGTCGTTTCCGATCGGGGTGACGCTGGCGGGCATGCCGGTGCGAACGAAGGCAAGATCCTGCTGCGATAGTTGGGCCCGCATTTCCATCTGGCCGCCCTC
>Ga0070675_100001501_pt1 | contig 17227 bp, 11 predicted proteins | sample KBSM43metaG_FD_65343 | JGI IMG/M metagenome (GOLD analysis project Ga0070675, IMG submission 65343) | Miscanthus rhizosphere microbial communities from Kellogg Biological Station, Michigan, USA - KBS M4-3 metaG | ecosystem: Host-associated > Plants > Roots > Rhizosphere > Soil ...
CAAGCTCGGCGTAAATGTGTGACAGGCTATTGAGCGCCATTGCCTCAGATGTCGAATCTCCTCCTTTCCGAAGCACCGGGATCGCTTCTTCAAGAAGGTTCAAAGCTTCCCGTTTGCGCCCTGCAGTCGAATGCATGAGACCGAGCAAGGCGGAACTCTTTGCGCGTCCCAGTTCGTCATGCAAGGAATCAAAGAGCGCCTGTGCTTGCCTGCCATAATCGAAGGCCTTTGTGAAATCGTTGCGATCAAAATAGATCGATGCGAGGTCCCATAATGCACGTGCCTGTCCCTTTCTGAAGCCAATTTCTGCCCAGATCGTATGCGCTTCCGTTGCGGCTTCGGAGGCTTCGATCAGGTTGCTCGTGCGGTAGTAAATGTCTTCAAGAATCAAAAAGGCTTCGGCTGCTCCGTTTCGATCAGAATTTGAGCGGCTGATTTGGAGGGCTTCCGAACAATACCACCGTGCTTCATTCATGGCTTCGGATCGCAGCTGTCGCAGTTCCAGCACGGCCATGGACCGCAAAAGGCTCGCACGCTCGCGTTCCAATCCCGCAGCCGAAGCAGCTTCTAGTCCGCGTGAGAAATATTTTCGCGCATTGATAGCATTGCCCGAGTCACGATAGAGATCGCCCAGTCCATGGAGAACCCTGACCTCCAGAGCAGGGTCAGCAACTCCATCCAACAACTGGAGCGCTTTTTCGTATTCGGCAATGGCTTCGGAAGACCTCCTGGGATTCGCCTGCAGCCACAAGATCGCGCCCTCCATCGTTTGCTCTGCAGCAGCTGCGTTCCGGTCCATCGTGGAGGGAGTCCGAAACGATGTAAGCAGGACTCGATATTCACTCACAGACTCGGGATCACAGGGTCGCACTTGAAACTTGAGCCGCCCTGCAGCCTTGGAGATTACGGAAGCCCAAAGCATGCCCTGGCGACACGTTCTCGTCTGGATAAGCTTCCCGTCGGACCCGTAAAACGAGATGGAAGCCTCTGCGGCGGGAAAGTCGAAGATGACCCTGAAGTACTGGTCTTCTTCGGCGTGGACCGTGAATACGGAATACTGTCCTCGGACAAACGTTCTGGAGATCTGCGATCCGGGCAGCAATTCATAAGTAGGACCCTGTTGGGTATGCTCAACACCGGAAGCAAGGTCCTTCGGCAGATCGAACCAAAGTGGGGCCAGCCCACTTCCGATAATCACGAGACCCATCAGGCACAGTCTCACGAGGTTCTTCCCGTGAAATAGTGACTGATGGGTTTCCGCGCTCATGGCTTCGGCTTTGTAAACCAGATGATTGGAGGGTTCTTCATGCTCGCGATCTTGAAGATTTCAAAACTGCCTGCACCGGCAAATTTCGAAGAGCCGGGGAAGCCGAACTTTGAAGCGCCAGGAAAGCCGAACTTTGACGACCCGGGGAAGCCGAACTTTGAGGAACCCGGGAAGCCGAACTTTGAGGAACCCGGGAAGCCGAACTTTGAGGAACCCGGGAAGCCGAACTTTGAGGAGCCCGGGAAGCCGAACTTTGAGGAACCCGGGAAGCCGAACTTTGAAGCCCCAGGGAAACCAAACTTTGAAGAGCCAGGAAAACCGAACTTCGAAGCCCCGGGGAAGCCGAACTTTTCAGCATCTATGAGCACCATTTTAGAGGCGTCGAGGAAAGCGACCATAGCGACATCCGAGGCGTCAATAGCTTCCTCGGCAACGGCCTCCTCCGTCTGGTCCTTGCTGCCGTAATGACCTTCAGTAGGAACTTCGTAAGCGGTTGGTGTGCCCGTAAACAGCCACTCACGACGGTTAAGCGTTCCAAGAATGGGGGATCCCACACCATCTCTGGCTTCTCTCTGTGTATGCCGGTGATAGCACTTCACAAATTCGTCCCAGTGTGTCGCTGCGGCAAACTCCAGAGCTTTGTAGTGATCCATTTCGCGAGTTCCCGCGGCATCAGTGATATTTGCCCATGGAAAGAAAATGGATAGTCCGTTCGCGTGCTGAAACGCGGGTCCGCAATAGTTTGCCCGCACGATGAGTTCTGGAAAGCACTTCATAACATTCTGACATGCGTCATGAATCTCGTGCTTGGGGTCGGGATAGCGCTTCTGCAAGCGTTCGCAGAAGTCATACACATCGACGTGCTGCTCACCCTTGAATCCTTGTGCTTCCCAATGTGCAAGGACCAGGTTGTCTCGCGTGGCAGGGCTCGTATTGGGATTGCCAAGGGATTTGGTTAAGAGTCTCGACAGGCCGTTCTCTCCCCCGAGAGCATTCGCGAATTTTTCGATCGTTTCTCCGAGTCGCAGGGCCGTCAGGTCTGTGGAAACGCCGGACATGGTATACGCAATGCCATAGAACTCGATGTACTTATCAACGATTTTGCGTGCGACGGCTTCCGGTTCTGTTAATTGTTGGAACACTTTCAGGACTTCGTCGTAGGGCCATCCGGTATTCGGTTCAAAGCCCTCGGCACCAATCAACAAGTTAACTTCCTTACGCACCTCGAAAGCGACTTCGGCCATTCCCATCAAGCAGCTGTCCAGCCCGAGAATGTCGATTTTGCCTTCCAGGTAGGGCTTCTCTTGTTCGTCTTTCTTATCCACGAACTTTTTATCTTTGAATCCTTCAACTACGGTCTTCAGGACTTCACGTAAATCAGGAATGCCCACGCTCGCAAACTGACGGTTCACGCTGAGAAAATCCCCGACGGCGCCACTGCCATGTCCGGATAGGACGAGCATGTAGTGCTCCGCCGGATGTTCCCTTATCGTGTCCACGATGAAGTCCAGAAGAGTTATTGGCACGCTGTCGCCTAACTCAGGATCTAGGTTTTCCAGCGCTTCGACGGCCTTGTAAGACGTCCGGGCACCCCGGAAATTCTCCATTGCCTGGTTGTTCTCCCTTACCATCCTGTGGTCACTCTCGCGTAGATTTTCCTCAAGGCGTGCAGCCGCATGCTGCTGTTTCAGGATCTCCGCCGTCAATTGGAGCAACTTGCGTTCTGGATCGTCTGCGGTGGCGCTCAGCGTGTTGAGTTGGGCTTCAGCTGCCGTGAGCTTGGTTTTCAGGGCGTCTGCTCTCTCTTTGGCCTGGTCCAGCAGCTTTCTTGCAAGCTCTTCTTTCTCTGCGTCGGCCTTTTCCCGCGACTCGTCCGCGTTTTCCACGAGATCAAGGCGTTCATCCGCCGAGCCTGTGTTTCGAATGCGAAGCGCAGCGGGCCCGACACCTGCGTCATAGAGCGCAAACACTTCGTAATTCTCAGGCTGACTGCCGACAGAGTTCATACTGGTAAGGGCGTAAATCATCTCCTCCGCCAGATTGTTGTCGCCAGCGAGATAGACCATGACGGTCCAACGATTTCTGGTCCTTCTCTCTGGTCTCTCTGGTTTCTTATTCTCGTCTTCGGGTTTTTGCACGGTTGTCACAATGAGCCTCCTGATTCCTTCTCGGTCTTAGAGTGACCAGCAATAGAAAAGCTGTCATTGCCGGACACGTTTGTTGCAGTTTGGAAATGCATAGCGTCCGTACCGCAGTCTGCGTGGCGCGAGTCCATCGCGCCAACTTCGGCTAGAACTGATAGCGCAATGTAAATTGCATGATGCGTGGATTCCCGGCCAGACTCTTAAGACGGCCGAAACTGGACTTCGCATCGAGACTGAAATCAATGCCCTTGTTGCCTACCGGGTAGACGCGACCGTCGAAGTTCACGGTGTTGGTGAGGTTGAAGGTTTCCCAGCGGAATTGGATCTGCTGTCGTTCTCCCACTCGAAAACTTTTTTGGACGCCTGTGTCTATGGAAAAGTACCCGGGGCCGTGAAGAGCATTGCGGCTGCCGGAAAATCCCGATTTCGTATGTTCGAAGGAATCGTATGCCTCCTCGGGATTCTCAAAGATATTCGGTCCTCCAGCCAGGCCCTTCGAAACCTGCGTCGCCGGCCGGGCCACATTACTCTTCAGGGTGGGTGGTCCGTTCACCGCGAAATTGGTCGGATAGGAGTTGCCGTTTCCTGTCGTGTTTCCAAACGGAAAGCCCGTGCGCCAACGCACCACCCCGGTGACACTCCATCCCCCGACAATCTGATTCAGCACCGGATTGATAGTGGACGCGTATCGCTGGCCTTGTCCGACCGGGACATCCAACATGAAATTGGAATTGATCTGGTGGCGGACGTCGAAGTCCGAATATGCGAGCGATTGCCGTGGACTAAAGGCACTGAGAAGCTGTCCGACCCCCTGGCCCTCGCTCTCCGTCGACGATCCGTTGTCGAGGGACTTGGCCATCGTGTAGTTGAAATCCAGCTGTAGGCCCCTGGTGAACCGTTTGCGGAGGATTAATTGAAACGAATGGTAGCTGGATTCACCCAGATTGGACCACGTCGGCAGCCAGTCGTATTGTTGCTGGAAGAAGGCGTATGGCCCGTAGATCGTCGCGTTATCCTGAAGATCCAGGGCGCGCAGGCCATCGGTCCAGCTGGGCGCCAAGTTACGCATATGTTCATAAAAGGCCTGGGAGGCACTCGCTTCGGCGCTGCCCAAAGGGGCAAAGACATTTTCGACGAAAGGGATGCTCGGAGCCTGCAGTATGGGGGTCTCATCGGTCTCCTGACTGATCAGGTCCGATACGATGCCCATGGCTTCAACCCACGTTTGCCCTGACGCTGGATCCCTGAAGTTCACCAGCGGTGCGCTGATATCAGCCTGGACCAGTAACTTTCTCCCGATGTGCCCTATGTACGCCGCTTCGAGCGAAAGATCGCCCGGCAGTTCGCGTGATACCGAAATATTAAATGTCGTCGAGTACGGTGTACGAAGCCTGGTGTCAATCAGGAATCCTCTCGTTAGGGCGGTTCGGATTGACGTATCGGGAGTCGCTGGAAAGGTGGGGTCCGGCGGCGTTCCTATCGGGATCGATCCAAGAGCAGACATGCCGGCGAAGCGACTGGCCGTCACGTAGTTCGGGACCGCCAACGTTCCAGGCGCAGTCAGACCATACGCGCCATTAAGATCCATCATTATCGGGAACGCGCCACCGGACCTGCCGTAAAACAGTCCCGCGCCCATGCGGATCGACGACTGTCCGGGATTCCCGAAGAGGTTGTGCAGCAGGCCCGATGAAAAGGAAGGGGTCCATGCCACGCCGACGCGCGGCGCAAAGTTGTTTCGATCCGGGTCGAAAATGGGCGGCGCGTTGTTCCCCTTACCTGCACGATCAAACGACAGGACAGGATTTTGATTGGATGGAATGCCGGCAGCCGCGCCATCACTTCTGTTTTCAAACCACGTATGGATGTCCAGACTCGGGCGCACCTGGAGGCCGTTTTTCTCGTAAGGCGGAGCAAAATAGGAATAGCGCAGTCCAGCCGTTAGCGTCACGGATCTGGACAACTTCCACTGATCCTGGGCATACCACTCGAATTCGTTGTTAATGAATTCGCGCCGGGGAACATGCGGGGCGGGAAAGAAACCATCTCCATCTCGATTAACGAAATAGGTCGAGTCGATCTGGCTGATGGTTCCAAGGACGGCCATCTGCGCCTGAACGTAAGGCACCCCAAAGTCCGGGTCAATGTCAGTGGGAAGTAAATCGAATCCAAAGTTCTCCATCAAACCCAGATTGGTGCGATAGAACGGGTAGGTCCTTTCTTCGGTGTATCTCTTGTTGTGGATGTTCCGGAAATTGATCCCAAACTGAAAGATGTGTTGCCCATGCATCCATGACAAGTCTTCGGTGATGTTGTGGACCGGCACCGTCCTGGCGGCGTTTCGTGCGCCGAAGTTCTGGAAACTGTCGATCCCGAACAACTCCAGGCCGGGACCCCTTACGGCGCCTGTGTAGTCCAGACCCTGTCGCGTCAACCCCCAGCGAACGCTGTTGATGAGTTCAGGGCTGATGTTCCACGTATGGCCGATGGCGAATCCCCTGCTGTTGGTCAGAAGGGTTCTGGCACTTGGCTGACCTGGAAATTGGGGCGCCTGTTCCGTTTCCTTGTAATCGGCCAGCGATCCACGCACAAAAAGGTTATGTCTGCTTTCTGGAGAGACGTAGTCGATGCGACCGATGTAGGAAGGCTTGTCCTCTTCCATCGGCGCGTTGAAGCGAAACCCGATAAAGTTCAGCCCTCCATCCCCCTGTGTGGGATCGTTTCCGCGCGGGTAGGCCTGCATCAGGGCAAGGACCCAGGGATTTGGGCCCTGTGCAAGGGGGTCCATCGCCGTGAGCGCATCGGGCGTAATCTCCTGGACGTTTCCGAGAGAATCCAGGTACTGCAAGGTGCCCTGACGCAAAGTGTCTGTCGGCACGATGCGCAGCTGAGGCTCTTCACGCCGTGTGATGGTGTCCTCAAAATTGAAGTAGAAAAAAACAGATCGCTTCTTGATTGGTCCGCCAATCGAACCGCCAAAGATGTTTCTGATCAGCTTGGGTCTGGGCAGCGTCTGGCCCGTTACGGGATCGACAGTCGAATTGTTGAAGAAGTTGTTGGCGGCTGTCGCCGTGTTGCGGTGGTTTGCGAATAGCAGGCCGTGAAACTCATTGTCTCCGCTCTGCGTGATCATCGCGACCTGCCCGCCGCTGGATCTGCCGAAACCAGCGGTCGCAGATGCTGTGATGAAACGAAGCTCGCGTGTTGCGTCAGGATTCGTGGGCAGCACAGGCTTGAACGCGACGCCCGTCTCCTGGTCGTTCACGTCAACCCCGTCCTGTGTGATGTTGGTCTGGTCGCTACGTGCGCCGTTAACGGTTCCGGCACGGGTGTCCGGTATGACGCGGTCTTCGATGGCCGTATACAGAACACCGGGCTGAAGACTGAGTAAGTCGCCAACATTACGGCCTTCCAGCGGTAGACCGGCGATCTGAATGTGCTGAATCGTGTTTCCGATCGTTGCGTCCACGGCATTGATCGGAGGCACTCTCACTTCAATTTTCTGTTCCGGTGCGTCGAGCCGGACAAACTTCAGACTGACCCATGCCGGCGTGTTTACCAGCAGTTGAAAGTTGCCGACCGAAACATCCCTAAATCCAGCCATTGTTGCCCTTATGCGATAGGTTCCCGGCATGACGTACAGGAACTGATAGCGCCCCTCACCGTTTGCCGTTGTCGTCAGAACAGCGGCAGTGCCGACGTTCTGCAATACAACGGAAGCACCTGGGACCAACGCATCCGTGGGATCCAGCACCAACCCCCCAAGCGATGTCGTCGACTGAGCACGTGCGTCTGGACACAGACTCACGGCGAACAAACACACCATCAAAAACAGATATGTTCGAATCGGTCCCTTGCTTTGTGGTCCTGCAACCCCTAATGGCATTGTGTTGGGAAACATTTCAGCGCGCGCAATCCTATCCCAAACTTCGGATAGAAGTCGAAATCAGTTGCACGGCCAGGACGAAGGGAAGGCTTCGCGAGTTCCGGCGAGAACAATGAGCCGGCCGGAGTTCAGGCGGCAACAGACGGCGGGAACGAGAACCCTACGCGTGCGTCCGAACGGCCTTTCCAGTCTTTTTCTTAACCGCCGCAGCCTTCTGGGCGAGGTGCTCCTTCAATCGGAACCGCACGATCCTTTCGATCAGTCCGTAAGGCATGGGGCTGTCCAGCGGGAACTTGAGGTTCCCTTTTGGTCCCCGGTAGGGAGCCATATCCTTCTGAAGGGCGGCGTCTCCTTTAATTGGTGGAAAGATTCCGATGTGGCCTTTAAACGCAGCAAAGTAGATCAGCATTCCATTCAGGGCGAACGCGGGCATTTTGTAGCTAATTCGCTCCTCAGCTTCCGGAGCTGCCTTGCGGATAATCCGTCTGATCCTTTCCAGGATTCCCTGAGCGTCGGGTGAGCATTGGGCGATGTAGTCGTCGATAGTCATCTGATTACCTGCCAGGAGAAATTCGATGCACACCCTGGAGCGTGTGGTCTGACCCCGAGCTTGCCAACACGCTGACGAGCGAGCCAACGATCGTAAGGCCAACGCCGATGACAGCGCCGGACTGCCACTCGAGACGCAGGTTCGATAAAAGGATCGTGATCGCGCCGGCAACGGTTAAATAGAATCCCGCCATTCGCTCCGTTTTGCGCCCTCTCAGCCAGACGAAGGCGAGGTTGGCCAGCATCACGGCGGAGAGCAGCGGCTGAAGCCACGGGGAGTAAGGGACCCGTTCGATGCCGGCGATGCCGAGCAGACTCAGGTAGGCGGCCCAGCAAACTGGACACTTTGGAAAGAATGCGACTCCGACGGACGCGAATGCGCCAAGGATCGTTGAGGCTGGCCTTCGCTGTATGCTCGGCGCTTCGCTCTCGCTCTCATTAAGAACGCGACATGCCTCCGCCAGAACTTCCTGTTCGTCCCAGTGCGTGCGCTGGAACTGAACGGCCGTTCGGCCTGAACGGTCGAGAATGTAAACTTCGACGCGGTGCCGGCTAACCAGGGACTCGATAAAGCTGACTCCGAGCTTGAAGTGGTCGCGAAGAGGTCCGATGCCCTCCAGAGGCCTCAGCATTCGATGAGAGGCATCCATTTGCAGGCCACGACTCTGCCCGTATCCGCGCAGGCGCTCGGGAAGGTCGAATCCAGGATCATAAGTAATCGCCGCAGTCTGGATTTGATCCGCAAGGCCTCGCGTCTCCAATTCTTTTTGAATGCGCGCGAGCTTCGTTATCGTAAGGGAACACTTCAGGGGATTGTCGCAGCGTGTGTAAAAGAACGCGACGATGGTCGGCTTGTTGCTGAAGAACTCCTGGAACGTGACTCGAGCGCCCGTGTGATCCTCAAACCTTGTCCGCCCGATTTCCTGGTCACTGCGGCGGCCGCCGGCAGCCCATGACAACACATTCCCCAAACCCTCGGGCAGCCGGCAGCATGCATCATGGCCTGCGGAGCTGTTGGCCTCACGAATAGCCCGATAGACTCGATCGATCTCGGAGGATAGCTTGCGGGAAACTCCCGGTCGATTACGCCATAGCTCAAATTCCGGTTGCACGCCCCGTGCCCGTGGGCCGAGCCACTCCAGGGTTGCAAGTAGTTCGCTAACAGCGCTGGAGTCTTTGGAGGAAATGGCATACGCATCGTAGCTGTCGAATGAAACGGGTTCGTCATGGCGGACATTCGTGAGCGCGCGCATCACGTACGGTGCGAAGGCCTCGCATGGATGCGCGTACGATCGCAGCGCGCGTGCTGCTGCGGCGACCAGGTAGGCATCCTTTCCCGTGTCGAGTTCCTCGAGGACAAAGAGCAGACAGGCATCCGTGATGCCGGCTCGTGCGAGGGCCAACAGAATCCATCCGCGCATTCGCGCGACGGTCGCGGCGCCGCGCTGATCGTAGAGCGGATGATCTTCCTGCAACAGCGCGATCAGTTCGGCATGCCGCTTCGGATCGGAGACGCATGCAGCGACCAGCGCTTCGAATGGCTGTGAAGACTCACCGTCGATCGCAGTCGCCATCTCGTTCATCAGGCTTTGCTACTTTCCGTATTTGCTGAGGAACCGGCGAGCGCCCTGCTTGACCTTTGTCGGCGCCTCTCCGCTCAATTTGTCCACGCGCTTCAACAGTGCCTTGTCCGAGGCGATAGTTTCGGCATTGCCGAACTGAGTCAGGGCGGTGAGGCTTGTCGCTCGCATGTCGTCATGTTCAGACGGATCGAGCACTGCCTCGCGCGCGTAGAGCTGGAGTCTTTCAGGTTTCAACGCCTGCAATGCAGCCGCAGAAATCTGCCGGATTTCCGGAGACTCACTCTTATCGCGCAGGACTTTTTCGAAGACCGGTGCGGAGCCGGCATCCGCGGCCAGCAGTCGAAGCGCTTCGCGCCTTGCCGTCGGATTCGGCGGATCGTTCGCAATCTTTCGCGCGACGGTATAAGCCTCGGAATGGACGTCATAGCTCAGGAGTTGAAGCGCTTTCTCGGGGGTGAGCAATGCTTTGTCCGGGTTTTGCAAACCTTCGAGGAGTTTCTTTTGGGCGAAGCCGTCTTTCTCACGAGCGAGGATGCCGAGCGCTCGTTGACGCATCTCAGGATCTGGATCCTCGGCGACGGTGCGCAGTGTCGCAATGTAGTCGCTGCGCCACGACGGATACGTCACGGCGCTGAAGCTTGCGGCCTGGAGCGATTGCAATGCCGCGAGCCTTACCTTTATCGGCTCTTTTTCGTCGCGAAGCGTGTTGAGTATCGCCTGAAGGTTTGCATCGCTCTCGTCGACAGCCAGCGGCGCCTCCGCAAACGCCGCGATTCTTTCCGCCGCCGGTCTTCTCGCGCTGGTGGCGACTGTCCAGGCGGCGCGCGGCGATCTGGGTGTTGGCGTCTTCTGCTTACTCGTCGATTTCTTTGGAGCCCTGGTCTTTTTCTTCATGTTTCGTCTCCTGATAATCCCCGATTAGAACGGCACATCGTCGTAGTCAAATCCCAGTCGGGAGACCGCGTTAATCCTGCCCTGATAGTCCAGTTCGTGCTGTACCTGCGGTCGTGGTCCGGGCGCGCTGAGGAACGGCGACGGAGCGAGACCGCCTCCGGGAGCCGTTGGCGGACGTGGCGGTGTTGTGACTTCATTCCACGGCCACATCGTATCGGGAAGATTATGGCCGATGCGATTCCCGGGGTTGCTGTCGAAAGACGCGGCCTGAGCGGGGTTGAATCGCCCATTCTGCCTCTGCCATTTCGCCCACAGCCGATCCACATTGCAGTGAAGCAAGAAGAACAGTGGGTCTTTTGCCGCGGTTCCAATCTCGGAAATTGAGCCATCGAATCTGGTGTGGGCGGTTCCGTGCGGATTCCCCTGCATGGTGCGGAACCCCGGAAACTGTGTGCCCAGAGCCAGCGTCTGTGCTTCGGTTCGGACTGTTGGTCCACCCTGGGTTCCAGGGTTCCAGTTGTTCAGCGGCAGTCGGTTGATTCCAGGAACGCCGTCGGTTACCCAGAATCGTAATGGGTTTGTCGGATTGAAACCCACCGTGCCGATCGAATCCGAGACACCGAAGAAGTCGCGCGAGAACAGGTTCGGCGCCGGCTGGTCAAAGCGCCAGTAGGGCAGGGCAATGCTTGAATCGATGGCCTGGAGTTCCCGTTCAAGGTCGAGCAGGTACGCGCGATGCCACGGAAGAAAGCCCGGCCCGCGGTGAGCTTCGTCATCGCCTGCGTCCGTGTGCATGTTGCGGAAATCGGCGAAACGTCCCGCGCCCTGATTGTTGAACTGAGCAAATGCGGATACGAAACGATCGCGCTCGGCGGTAGTCAGGCTGTTGGCATTCTTTCGGATGCGGACCATCAGCGAGACCGAGCCCACAAGTGTGGTTCCGGCTCGCGCCTCGATCTTGACGTCGCCGTTACTGACGCTTGGCCGGCCAAATACACCGGCCACGAAAAACGAAACAGAGGTTCCATTGGTCGGAACCGACACAGTCAGCGTGGTCGAAAACGCTCCCGTTGTACCGGAGCGAAAGACGATTGCGCCACCGCCCGCCGCCGAGACACTTCTTATCTGAATGTTGACCGAAGGCGGAGTTGCCCCGGATGCATTAGTCATTCGGATGCGGCAGGGAGCCGGGGTCCACGAAACGAACCGCGCATTGATGTTGGGACTGTTGTTGATCAGAAGCTCGACATTCATCCGTCACTTCCTCCCGGATTCGAGTTAAGAGCGGTGAGACGCAGCAGCTGTTGATTGGGCAGACCGCGAAATTCTGCAGGGAAATGGCCGAGATTGCAATGTGCTAGTTGAATTGGACCGTCAGGATCGTCGCTCAACGCGGATGCCATACCTGGCGAGCGCAGCGGCGAGAGCTTGCAGATCGACTTGCTGGTGCACAGGAACAATGCCGGCGGGGCAGGGGTCGCCAGACGCCAACCGCACAGCGGCCAGCGCGGCTGGGATGGCGGCCATCAGAAACGATTCCTGTCCCGTGAACACAACGGTTGAGCGTTCGCCGGCCGCGCCTTCGACTTCATAGGCGAGAGTGCCTTCATCGCTTCCCAGAATCCTTGCAACTGCCATGCCGTATCGTGCGAAGCGACCAGCGATTGGAGAAAGAACTGGAGATCGCGCAACGATTCCCAGCAGGATGGCCGCGCCACGTGTATTAGGGTTCACCCAGAAGTCTATGTCGCGAAGAGAGGGACATACGCGTGGCAGTGTGAAGGTGTCAGCCATTTCCATGAGGTGGCCGCGACGCCCAAGGGCGAGGAACTTGCGCGCTTCCATCCATCCTCTTGTCTGTTGCAGTTTGCCGGCGCGCCAGACATCGATCGTCTGGCCGACGCTCCTCAGCAGCGCTTCGGCGGCGCCCGGGTTTGCAGTGCTTCTGGTTGCGGGTGCGAGGAATCCATGAATCGCAACCGGATTGCCGATACCGCTCCGCTCGATCGCAAAGCCACTCAGCACGGATACTGAACTGCACGCGTTGAGGATGCGGACGCCGCGATCCTTCGCGGTGTTGTCGCGCGTCCATACAAGACGGGCATAACCGAGGCTGTCGGAGAGATCAACGACATCGGCGCCGATTGCGATGGCTTCGTCCACCAGTGTGGTCGTTCGAGTCTGAAATGGCGCGGTGGCGTCGATGATCACATCCTGCGAGCGGATCGCAGCACGCACGGATGCACGATTCTCGACATCAAGCACCAGATCTCCTCCCGGGCGACGCGAAGCAGTCACCGGCGAGTACCCCTCTGCGCGAAGAATTCTGACCACTGCGGAACCGAAGAAACCGCGAGCGCCGGCAACGACAATACGGTTCATGCCGTCTTATCGAGAAAGCGGTTGGCGAGCCAGACCCAGGCGATGAACGTCGTCAGCAGAACTCCGGACGAGATGACAATTGCTGTATCCGATCGTAACGCGCCCGCAATTGCCAGCGCGAATCCAGCGAGCCACACAGCCCATCCCAGCGTCCGGAACCAGAGGCGCATCGGCGCCGATGCAACCATCAGGATTGTGCCGGCCAAAGAGTAGAGTCCGTTTGCAATAACTTCCGAGCCGATTGTGGTGAACTGGGCGTAGCTCGAGTAACGATCAGGAATCCAGCCGATAAACAAGGCGTCGGCAAAAAAGTCCACAAGAATTCCGATACACCCGATGACGAGCGCAATCCGCGCCAGACGTGGTTTCAGCGATCCTGCAGCCCACCAGCAGAAGAATCCACCCAGCGAAATAGCTGCGATCATCCATATGAACCACGCGGCCCGCCACGCCTGGACGTGCGCCGCTATATATGCAGCACGGGCCGCTGGATTCGGTTCCGCCTCACTGCCGCCGCTGATCCAGGCGAGAGTTGCGCCGGCTGCAACGACGTGCACGACAGAGCAGAGACGCGGCGCGTGTCGCGCAAGCGCAGTGGCTATAGCTGTCCCGTCGATCAGATAAAGGGTGAATGGAACCCACCAGACCAGATCGTCAAGCGCGATGAGCGGTATCAGGCGGAGCGGCAACTCGCCGTTGCGCACCGCGAGGATGAAGCCGATTGGTCCGAGGATTTTGCCCGCAAGCCCGATCCCGACGAGGAAGCGTGTGACGTCGTACTCAATGCTACGGCCCGCAACGATCACAGCGCTGACGCGCCGCTTGGGATCCGTGAAGGCCACCTGCAGGTAGATCAGGCCATAGAGGCCGATGACCATGCCAAGGCAGGCCCAGATTCCGGGATGCGACGGCGGGCCGAGATCCAGAAGTTGGAACAGCCCGCGCGGCGCAAGAGCGGCCCACAAACCAATGATGATGTTGTAGGCGCCTGCGAGCGTAAAGATGATCCGGTAGATCTGCGGGCGGCTCACGCGCACCACTATACGCGCGCGCCAACAATATCCGTGCTGAGTCCGCGACCTCCCCTCCTCAGCGGAGCAGGCCCCCACATAGCTGAATCAGGATAGAAGAGGAGAATCGGAAATTGGAAAGTCCTGCAGTGGAAAATCCAAAAGTCGAAAACTTAAATTGGACGAGCCGCTTGGAGGTTGGTAGTCCAATTTAAGCTTTCGACTTTTGGATTTTCCACTGCAGGACTTTCCAATTTCCGATTCTCTCGATCCTGAGCCAAGTATTGATGCCACGAGGAGTGGTGGCGCGAAGCGCCGGGGTGGTGATGGCTAAACGATTCGTTTCTCGACTGAGGAGGGGAGTTTCGAGCCTGCAGCGAGCACCTGTTTGCACATCCAGGTCTTCCTTCGGCATACTTGCGCGCTTGACCATGACACCCGCTGTCCCGGATCGTCCGAGAACTCTCACCCTGATGCTGTTTGGCATTCTGCTGGCAGCTTTTGTCATCGCGGGTTTTGGAAATGCGCTGCACAAGGGCGGTGATTTTTCGGCCTCCCTTGAGACGGGCCGGCGGGTTCTCAACGGGACCCCGCTCTATGAAGGCAGCGGCCCCGGTTCGGGAGTCACAGGGCCACCATTCCAGGGCGTGTGGTTTGCACCCTTCGCTGCACTTGCCGCGATCAACGAGCCGCTGAGCCGGCTGCTGTGGTACGTAGCAAACGTCGCGTTCCTGCTCTCGGGCGTGTGGTGCTGGACCAAGGCGATTCTGCCAAACCGTTTTTCGTCTGCTCGCGAACTCTGGTCCTCTTCCCTCGTCCTGTTGCCATTCCTTGCAATCGCGTTGCCGGCTCAAACGAACTTTGAGCACCAGAACATGAATGCCTTGTTGCTGTTTCTGACCGGCGCCGGAGCAATGGCGGTGGTGAACTCTGTCGATACCAGAGCAGGCGCGCTTATAGGTGTAGCTGTCGCGTTGAAAGCATTTCCAATGCTTCTCCTGGCAGGGCTTTTTGCCCGCCGACTGTGGCGGGTTGCGGTGATTGGCGGATTCGTTGCGCTCGGGCTGTCAGTACTGTTCGTCTTCCGATACGGGGCGGCTGTGAGTTTCAGATTGTTCCAGGACTGGATCGCTATAAGTCTTACCGGCAGATGGCCCATTCGCGCTCAAAACCAGTCTCTATTCGCCGCGTTGTTCCGTTCATTTCCAGGCGAGCACGCGCTGGCCTACAGCGTTGGGTCGTTTTTGCTCGTGGCTCTTGTGGTCGGGCTTTGCTGGAAACGACGAACACTGCCTGGAGCCGACGCAGGTTCCGATCTTGCATTCGTTCTGGCAGTCGCCGTTGTCCTGTCTCCCATCGCCTGGGAACATTACTGGGTTCTGATGTTCCCTATCCTCCAGGCGGTCTACGCCGGACAACCAGGCCGTGTCGCGTTCGGACGAATTGCATTCTGGCTCGCTTTATTGCTCATCACAGGGCCCTCGCCGCTGCTCGTCGGCGAAGCGGGCTACAACGCGGCTCGAGAATGGTCGAATAGCACGATTGCTGCAATTCTCCTGATCGGTGCCCTCGCTCCCGCGCTCTGGAGGCAATCCGCCGGCGATTCTTCAAAAATTAACGCCTAGCGCTGTCGATTTCCACTTTCCCGATTCGATATGGTGATGGATACGGAATTTCGGACTTATAGGAGACGACGACATGCGCTACATGATGTTCATCAAACACACGGAAGACTACAGAATGGAGACGGTCCCTCAGTCTCTCTTCGACGCGATGGGAGAATTTGTCGGGGAGGCCATGAAGAACGGCTCGCTGATCGATACGGCGGGTTTGCAACCCACGTCAAAGGGAAAGAAAGTTCGCCTGGCAGGCGGCAAGATCACCGTTATTGATGGTCCATTCACGGAGACAAAGGAAATCGTGGGCGGCTATGCACTGGTTGAGGCCAGGACCTACGATGAAGCTATGTCGCTCGCAACGCGATTCATGGATTTGCATCGCATTCATTGGCCTGCATTCCAGGGCGAGTGCGAAGTCAGGCCGCTCGAGAACATGGAAAAGAATTAGGGGACGGACTACTCACCCCCAATCTCCTCACGCGCGAACCTTCGAGTCGTACGTATTTCTCAGGAGTTTGGGGGTTGAGTAGTCCGTCCTAATTCCCTAAACCAGCGTCTTTCGATCGGGAAATGCCTTAACCCAGCGGTTGATGCGAACGCTCGCGCGCAAGCCGTTCACCCAGAACGGATCGTCCTTGAAGATGTCGCGGACTTCATCCTCATTCTCAGCCTCAATGATCCACAATCCGCCGAGAGGCCGGTCCGACGGGATTTCCCGCATAGATCCAGCGACAAGCACTCTGTCTTTACTGCGGTCCAGAAACGCAAAGTGTTCGGCCATGAGCTTCTGGCGCTGTTCGGCCACATCCGGCTTGTCTTCGAATTGCACGATGAACAACATGTCGATCCTTTCGAGACAAATTCAATCGCGTATAGGCTACCCCACTCGAGGAACGGTCCGGTAGCCGCCACGCTGTTTCTGTGCGAGACTTATCTCCGCTTCACCGGAGTTGAGAGGATGAGCATACGGGAGACCGTAAATCGTGGACGAGCGACCCGGCTCACAGCTGAGCATGTAGCAGCGCGAGCTCTCGTCGAGTCGGAAACGCTGGCGTTGGCCGCCGGCCGTGTCCTGCGGGCACTATGCGAGGGACTCGGGTGGGACTTCGGCGCTCTCTGGAACGTAGATGGCGAGGAAGAAGCGCTGCGTTGCGTTGAAACCTGTCATCTGACGTCTGCTGATGTTCTCGAGTTCGAGGCGGCCAGCCGCTGCACGACATTCGCGCGGGGCGTCGGTCTGCCGGGAAGAGTGTGGGAATGTGGGGAGCCCCTCTGGATTCCCGATGTCGTAGCGGACAGCAACTTTCCTCGAGCTTCCATTGCCGCGCGCGATGGTCTGCACGGCGCCTTCGCACTTCCGATTCTCGGTCGTGGACGTGTTGTCGGCGTGATGGAGTTCTTCAGCCGCGAAATCCGGCAACCCGATGAGGAGCTTCTGCAGATGTTGTCCACTGTCGGCGCACAAATCGGGCGGTTCATGGAACGAAAGCGCGCCGAAGAGGAACTGGACAGGTTCTTCACGTTGTCGCTCGACCTGATGTGCGTCGCCGGTTTCGACGGCTACTTCAAGCGATTGAACCCGGCATGGGAACGCGTGCTCGGCCACTCGCTCGACGAGTTGCTTGCGAGGCCGTACATGGACTTTGTCCATCCCGATGATCGATCGGTAACGACACATGAAGCCGCAAGAGTGCATGGCGGTCATCACCTCATCGCATTTGAGAATCGATACCGGCATAAGAATGGTTCGTATCGCTGGCTCGAATGGGCTGCTGTCGCCTATCCGGGAGAGAAAGTGGCGTACGCGGCAGCCCGCGATATCACAGACCGTAAGGAGGCAACGGAAACAATCCAGCGATACTCCCGCGACCTGGCCGCAGCGCGGAAGGAAGG
>Ga0070675_100001502_pt1 | contig 17224 bp, 15 predicted proteins | sample KBSM43metaG_FD_65343 | JGI IMG/M metagenome (GOLD analysis project Ga0070675, IMG submission 65343) | Miscanthus rhizosphere microbial communities from Kellogg Biological Station, Michigan, USA - KBS M4-3 metaG | ecosystem: Host-associated > Plants > Roots > Rhizosphere > Soil ...
CCCGGCGCCTACGACATCGGGTATTACCCCCGGGCGGGCACCACCTCGACATCGACGACCGTCGACGGCTTGCCCACCGATGGCCGCACGCTCTACGTGCGCCTCTGGTCCTTGATCGACGGCGTGTACCAGTTCCTCGATTTCACGTACACCGCCGCCTCCTCGGCTTCGGCCGCGCCTTCCTCCATCACGAGCCCCGTCAACGGCGCGACACTCGCCGGTGCGACCCAGCGCTTCGAATGGAACGATGCCGGCGCCACCTCCTTCCAGCTCTGGATAGGTAATACGCCGGGCGCCCACGACATCGGATATTTCCCCCCGGCCGGGACGAGCGACCATTCGGTGACCGTCACCGGGTTGCCTACCGACGGCCGCACGCTGTACGTGACGCTCTATTCGGTAGTGGATGGCGCATATCAATCACGCGCCTTCACCTACGTCGCGGCCAGGGCCGCGCCGTAGGGCCTGCGCACATCTACAGGCGCGGTCCGTAGCTAGACGCCGTAGAAGTCGCGGTACCAGTCGACGAAGCGCTTGACCTCTTCCTCGACCGGCGTGGCGGGCTTGAAACCCGTCACGCCTTCGAGTGATCTTTCAGGGACCCGGCTTGCGTGCGTCGGTGTGAGAAGAAGAAATAGAGCAGCACGAGGTCGAGCACGCCGGCGGAAATCATCGGCACATAAGGCAGGACGCCGCTGGCGAGCTTGAGCTCGACAAGGACCCGGGCCAGCCCGAATCCCACCACCCACACGTCGAAGCTCATGCATACGCGGCGGAAAGTCTCCGCGTCCAGGCGCCGGATCGCATATGCGCCGAGCGGAATGCCGATGACAACGCCTGGGACTATCCACGCGCCGATGGACAACGCCTCCATCGTGAACAGCCCGACGTAATAGTAGGCGACCGCCGTGAGGGTCGATTCGGCGACACGAATCATGGCGAGTGCCGCGCGGAAGTCCTGCTTCACCAGACCCTGGTTGTTGAAGAGCAACGCCAGCGGCGGGCCGGATATCGTGGTCACGGAATAAAGGACGCCCAGCCCGGCGCCGAACGGAAGGCCGATGCTCCGCTCCCGTTGAATGGGACGCCGAAGTCCCGCCGCCTGAATGAGGATCAACGGAAGCAACACGAGGTAAGTGGCGAGCTTGGTCCATCCCGGGCTCAGCACCGACAAAAGATACGTTCCCAACGCAACGCCGGGCAGAAGTCCCACGATGATGGGCGCGACCCGGGGCCAGACCGCAGCGATGCTCGAGCGGTTGATGAAGAGAACATACAGGTTGATGAATACCTCGACCAACACGAGTGCGGGATTGAGAACCCGGTTCGTGAGGAAGAGCAGAGCTACGGGAACCGTGAGCGACGAGAATCCATATCCGATGGCGCCGTTGACGAACGCGGCGAAGGCGGTAATCGCGATCAGGGCAATCGCACCGGTTCCGAATTCCATGCCTAGCGCCCCATCGCCACGAAATGCGGGTTGAGGAGGCCGGGCTTTCCATACGACAACTCGCCGCCATCCACGCGCGTGACGCGCCCGCCCGCTGCCGCGACCACCGCGTGACCCGCTGCTGTATCCCACTCCATCGTCGTCCCCAGTCTTGGATATAGGTCCGCCTCGCCCGCCGCGATCATGCAGAACTTCAGCGACGAGCCGGCGCTCAGCATCTGCGCGACGCGTTTCTCGCCGAGGAAGGCATTCATTGCCTGCGCGTCCGCGTGGGAACGGCTGCCCACCACGGTGATGCCATCAGGGGGCGCGATTCGGCATGCAAGGCGAGTTCGCGAGCTTTTTTCCTCGACGAACGCGTCGCCGCCGACTACGCCGGCGAAGAGTCGGCCGAGTGCCGGCGCGAGCACAACCCCCATGGCGGGCTCGCCGCCTTCGATCAGCGCGATGTTGATGGTGAATTCGCCATTGCGCTCGAGGAATTCCTTCGTGCCGTCCAGGGGATCGACAAGCCAGAACCGTTCCGTGGTTGCAGCGACAGCGGGTCGGTCGCACGATTCTTCGCACACGATCGGACAGCCGGGCATCAGCACAGCCAGCTTCGACGCAATCATGGCGGACGCCCGTTCATCCGCCTCGGTCACCGGCGACCCATCGACCTTGCTGCGCGACTGCGCGGTCGATTCGTATACGGCCATGATTTCGCGCGCGGCCGCGCGGGCGGCCGAGATCGCCCCATCGAGCAGGTCCCGGGCATTGATAAACATGCGCTCCTTGCCAGTCACACCCGGTAGAAGTCGCGGTACCACGCGACGAAGCGCTTCACGCCCTCTTCGACCGGCATGGCAGGCTTGAACCCGGTCACTGCCTCCAGTGCCGTCGTGTCGGCCTCGGTGGCCAGGACATCCCCGGGCTGCATCGGGAGAAGGTCGAGCTTGGCTTTCTTGCCGGTGGCGGACTCGATCGCGCGGATGTAACGCATCAGCTCCACACGCTGGCTGTTGCCGATGTTGAAGACGCGCCAGGGCGCGGAGCTCGTCGCCGGGCTTGGGTTCTTCGCGTCCCACCCGTCGTTCTTCCGGGGCGGGTTGTCCACCGTGCGCACGACACCTTCCACGATGTCGTCCACGTAGGTGAAGTCACGCACCATCCTGCCCTCGTTGAAGACGGGAATCGGCTCGTCGCCGAGGATTCCCTTCGTGAACTTGAAAAGCGCCATGTCCGGGCGGCCCCAAGGTCCGTACACCGTGAAGAAACGCAGGCCCGTCATCGGAATGCCGAAGAGGTGCGCGTAAGAGTGCGCCATCGCTTCGTTCGCCTTCTTCGTGGCCGCGTAGAGAGAGACCGGATGGTCCGTGTTCTGCCGCTCATTCAGCGGCAGCGACGAATTGAGCCCATAGATCGAGCTGGTGGACGCATAGACCAGGTGCTTCGTGCCGTGATGCCGAGCGCCCTCGATGACGTTGAGGAAACCCCTGACGTTGGCATCTATGTAGGCGCGCGGGTTGTCGAGCGAATAGCGCACGCCGGCTTGCGCGGCCAGGTTCACGATGGCATCGAACCTGTTGGCGGCGAAAAGCCGCTCGATGTGGGCATCATCGGCCAGGTCGCCCCTCACGAACTCGAAGCGTGGGTCGGCCTTCAGCCGTTCGAGCCGCGCCTCCTTGAGCCTCACGTCGTAATAGGCGTTGAGGTTGTCCAGGCCCAGCACCTGGTCGCCTCTTGCGAGGAGCTTGCTCGCGAGGTGGAAGCCGATGAAGCCCGCCGCGCCGGTGACCAATATCTTCATGCGTCGTCGTTGCGTGTCTTCGCCGCGCCCTCACGGCGATCGAGATAGAGGGAAAGCCAACCAAGCGAGCAGAGCACCATGAACAGCGCCGCATTGGCGGGGATTTGCAGGTTGAAGTCGACCCACGAGTGGATGAGGATCGCGGTCACTCCCATGATGCAGGCGAACGACATGCCGCGCATGAGCGGATCACGTCTCTGCCACTGCGCACGCAGCGCCGCGGCGACGCAGAGCAGCACGAAGACGCCGAGGATGGCCAATCCCAACACGCCGGACTCGGCGGCGAATTGCACGTAGTCGTTGTGCGCGTGATCGAAGAAACTGCCGATCTTCTCGGTCCTGTATGGGGGGAAAGCTAGGTAGAAGGTCCCTGGCCCGGCGCCAAACACCGGATAGTCTCGAATGAGATTCATCGCCGCCTCGGGAGGTTCCTCGCGCGCCTGGACGTCCTCCATGGTCGTTTCCTGGACGCGCTTGGCGAGCTTCTCGACGCCGAACCAGCTGCCAACGACGAAGAGATCGATCGCGACGAGGCTCGCCAACAGCAACACGGTATTGCGGGTCGCGTATCGGGAAAGCGCGATCCCGACCGCGCCGGCTACCAGCAGGCTGGCGAAGAAAGCCGCATTTCCCATGCGCGAGTGCGTCGTAGTGAGCGCTATGACGAGGACGCACAGCGCGAGGCGCAACACCATCTTGGGACTGAGGATCCATTCCAACGTGAGGCGCAGGAATTTTTTCCATGTGTCGGCGGAGCGGTCCGAGAGCCCTGCGATGAGCAACCCGATGCCGATCGCAAGCGACATCTCCAGGAAGCCCGCGAAGTGGTTGCGGTTCACGTATGTTCCCGCGGCATTCTCGTGGCGCAAGCGAATCCCGAAGAAATCCTGCTGCGCCCCAGCCAGGTGCAAGAGCACGGCATACACGGCGTGGGCAACCGCCGCATAGACCAGGACCTGCGCCAAGCGGTGCACGCGCGAGCGGCGATTGCACAGCACCAGCGCCAGAAAGAAGATGCCCGCATAGGCGAGGCTTTTCAGCAGGGAAACACGCGAGGCCTGCGGATCGATCGACAGAGTGGTCCAGTGATCGATCACGCCGGCGTCCGCTGCAAGGGCATGCATTCTCCCCGCGGCCGGCGAGAGGAAGGCTACCAGTCCCGAAGGAAGCTCCATCACGTGGAGCGCCTGGATCGCCAGCCACACGCCCATGGCGATCCACGCGGGCCACGACTTCAGCAACGCATCGGCAGCGCGTACCTTTCCCAGCGCCCACGCGACTGCCCAAGCTGCCAAGAGGACGAAAATCGCGATCTCCATCACCGCCCAAGCCCACGGCCGGTTGCTCCCCAGCGGAATCGGCAGCCAAACCAGCAAGCCCACGAAGGCGTGGAACATTGCTCGTTCAAAGTCAAAGCGGCGGCGGTCCCAGGTCAATTTACCCTCGGCAAATGAAAGGGCCATCCCAGCATTGCTGGGATGGCCCTGTAGTCTTCAGTGCGGTTGGCTAGCTACCGCTTGCGGAACCACCGCCCGAGCCGCCGCCTTGCGGGCCGCCGACTTGACCCGGTGGGGGACTCTGGCCGGGAGGCGGGCCTTCCTGGCCAGGCGGGCCTTGGTTTCCCTGCGGCGGATTGCCGGGGTTGGCATTGTTGATCGCGGCGATCAGCGCGGCTTGCTGTTGCACCGCTTGCTGGATGGCCGCCGGTGCTTGCGCGACAATCTGCGCCACCGTGCCGCGCACGATCGGCTGACCCGGTCGCGCGAGCACCGCTTCGCCGGCGTTGATCGTGACAACCTGTCCCTGGAAGGCGAAAGATACAGATCCTTCGGACACGGTCACGACGACGTTTCCGTCCGCAGTCGCGATGGTCGTGTCCGTGCCGCGGATCCCGATCGTCGCAGTGGCCGCCCGGTAAGCAACCTGGCTGGGCGCTCTGCGTCCGATGAGGCCCGTTATGGCGCGCATGCCGCCGCTCACGAGCGACAGAAGCACGTTGCCGCTCTCCGTGGCCGGGTTGTACGCGTAGTTGGTGACCTGCATTCGCGAGTTCGCCGTGAGGGCGACGACTTGGCCGTCGTCAAACTTCATTACGGCGGCGGAGTTGGCGCCCGTGATGACTGTATCCCCTTGGGCGACCTGGTCACCCGTGCGCAGCGTGCGGGGCGAGGCTTGGCCGGTCTGCACCGACACGGTGCCGGTCGTCGAGGTGATGACGGCGCCAGCCGCGAGGGCAAGCTGCGCGAAGAACAGGACCAGCAGCGCCAGGAAAACGGAGAGCTTTCTCATGATGTTGCCTCCATGCTTTGGCAAAGTTGTTTCGACTTCGATTCGGCTGGCCGCGCTATACGGTCGAAGTGGCGGCAAACGGCGTTCAGCCTACCACGCCTCGCTGCAATCTGCAGTATTTCCGGGGCGTTACGCTTCAATCCGGCAACTACCGCGCGCTCGATCGCTGCCCGCGTTGCCGGCTGCATCTCGTCCAATACCGCGAGCCCGACATCGGCCACCATCCGCTGGACTTCCGGCTCGTACGGCGCCAACGCCACTGCGTGCTGCACAGCCTTTTCGAACCCCGGGCCGGTATCACCGACTCGGTACTTCAACAGCGCCAGGTGCGCCCACGTATACCCAGAGCCCGGCCTCGATTCGATCGCCGCTGCAAGGTCCTGTTCCGCTTCCGCGTACTCCGTAGCGTCGTTTCGGCTCATCACTGCCAGCGCCTTCAGCTCCCGTACCGTGGGGTCCCGGGGCAACTCCCCGGCTGCCCGTCGGAGGTCGTCCCTCCACCATGGACCGCGGTCGGTTCCCGGCGTTTTGGCAATAATCTCAAGCTCGCGCGTCGCATTGCCGGTCACCGAACCAACGAGGCCGTAGCGGATCGCGGTGAAGGAGGCCAGACCCAGGAGAAGCAGCGCCGGTCCCACAACTAACACCCGCGGGCCCATAACCATCTCAGTCCGCGCCGTACGTCCTGCCGTATCCGTACTTCTTGTATCCGTATTTCTTGTAGCCCCGGTAGCTCTTGTAGCCGCTGTATTCGCCGTAGTACTTCTCGGCCTTTTCCAGGTCGAGCTGGTTCAGCACCACTCCCAGCAACGGCGCATTCACGCGGCGCAGCTTCTTGAGACCGTTCTGGGCGACCTGGTAGGGCGTGGCGTCCGCCTTCACGACGTAAATCACCGACGAGGCGAATTGAGACAGCACCTGCGCATCGCTCACCAGCTGCAGCGGCGCGCTGTCGATGAGGACTATGTCGAACGCTTCCTTGAGCTTGTTGATGACGTCCTCGAAACGCTTCGAGCTCAATAACTCGAGCGGATTTGGAGGGACGGTGCCCGCGGGCAAGAGGTGGATGCCGGCGCGCTCATCGAAAAATACGCACTGGCTCACCTGCGCATGGCCAGCCACGAGGTCCGCGAGGCCGGGCATCTTGCTGTCACGACCCACGAGCTTGCCGATCTTGGGCCTGCGAAGATCGCCGTCCACCAGGAGCACCTTCTTCACCTGTCCGAGCGCGCACGCCAGGTTGAAAGACAGCGTGGTCTTGCCCTCCTCGGGTACCGATGACGTGATCACCACTACCTTGTGTGGCTCGTCGAGCGCCGACATGAGCACGCTCGTCCTCACCGTCCGCACCGCCTCCGCGAACGTGGACTGCGTGTCGTTGAAGAACGCGAGCTCCGAGACGAAACCTTTCTTGTTGGTGAAGCCCTTGATCTTCTGCAGCACGCCGAGCGCGGGGACGCCCAGCCGGTTCTCGACGTCCGAGGTCGAATTGAGAGCGTTCGTGAGCCGGTCTAGGAGCAGCGCAAGCAGCGCGGAGATCACCAAGGCGATCACCGCTGACACGCCGACTATTTGCCTCTTGTCCGGCGCGAACGCTCCGCTGGGAAGCGTGGCGGGATCCACGACGCGCGCGATGGTGCTCTGCAGGTCGCCCGTGGCGTTCGTTTCCTTCAACCGGTTAACGAACATGTCGTAGAGGTTGCGGTTCTGCTGCACCTCGCGCTCCAGGATGCCGAGCTGGAACTCCTTGCGGTTGATCCCCTGGATGTCCTGCTTGCTCTGCGCGAGCGCGCGCTCGACGGCGGCTTCGTTCGCTCGCGCCTGCTCGAACTCCTTGACCAATCCGTTGACAACGATCTCGACTTGCCGGCGCGTGTTTTCCTTGGCCGCTTCCAGCTCGGTCTTTGCCTGGACCATGCGGGGGTGCTCGGGACCGTAGCGTTTCGAGACCTCGCTGAGACGTCGCTCGGCCTCGGCCTCCTGCACCTTCATCTGCTGAACGATCGGGCTGCGAAGGACCACGGGCACGCTGTCGTAGCTCGCCTGCGAACGGCCCACCTTGATCTGCTGGACTAACGCGTACGCGGCTTCGGCCTCGGCACGCTTTTGGCGCGCGTCCACGACAGCGCGCGTGAGCTCCTCCAGCTGTTTGCCCGCCCCCGACAGCGCCATGCCTTTCGTGTCGAGGATGCGCTCGCGGTCACGATAGTCCTGCAGCGCCTTTTCCGAGGAATCGACTTTGGACCGAAGCTCGCCCATACGTTCGCGCAGCCACTCGGCGGCTTTCTGCGTCATGGCCATGCGCGCCTCGAGATCGCTCTCTATGTAAGTCTCGGCGACGGTGTTCGGCACACGCATGGCAAGCTCGCGATCGTATGAAACGAACGAGATTTGGACGAGCTGGCTGTTGCGGACAAGCTGGACTTGGAGGTTGCGCCGGAAGCGGTTGATAGCCCCGCGAATCGCCTGAGTTTCGGTGATCTGGGACGGGTCCCGCACGGATCCCGTCAGGCGATCCCAGAGGGTCGGCTCCATCTGGCGCACGTCGAAGTCGGGATGCGACTGGAGACCGAGCTTCTGAACCACCTTGCGCGCGAGCTCCTCGCTCTTCAGGATCTCCGCCTGCGTCTGGTAGTGCTCGCGCTGGGTAGAGCCTTGCGAATAGATCTCTTCGATCGACACCACTTTCGACTTGCCCTGCTCGATGAGGACTGTCGCGGTCGACCGAAAGACAGGTCGCATGTTGTTGACGACCAGGAGGGCGAGAATCGCGACGAGCAATGTGAGGCCGATGATGCTCCAGCGCCGCTTGGAAATCGCGCGCCAGTACTCCAGGAGGTCGAACGGCTCCTCCTGCCGAAACTTCGGCGCGGTTGCGTCGGGCTGCAGCCGCTCCTGGAGGGCGATGTCGTTCATCAGAAGAAACTTTCTTCGATTGTGAGAATGTCGCCGGGCAGCACCGTCGCATTCATGTCCACCCGCTTGGGCGTCTGTTTCGGGTCGCCGTCGCGAATGATGTTGATCTTGTCCCGCGAGGCGCGCTCCTTGAACCCGCCCGCAAGCGTAATTGCCTTCCGCACGGTGAGCCCGGGCGAATACGCATATCCACCCGGCTTCTCGACCATGCCGTTCACATAGTAATTGCGATATTCGTCGATCGTCACCGTGACCTGCGGGTTTAGCAGGTAACGGCCCTTCAGGCCCTTGGCGATGTAGTCCTCGAGGGCGCTGGCCGTCAGGCCCTGGACCTTGATCTCGCCGAGAATCGGGAACGACATTGTTCCAGCATCGGAGAGACGCACCTTCTCGCGCTTGAGGTCATCTTCCCCCAGGACGCGCACGGTGATCATGTCCCCGGAGCTGAGCTTGTACGTCGAAAGCTCCGGTAACGACTGGGCGTGCGATGCGCTGACAAAGAGACTTACGACGAGAAGGAGTGCTAGCCAGGCGTTGCGCATCGTGTGACACCGGAGATGAAGCCGCCCGCGTCACGTGACGCGGGCGGGGCCTCGCCCAAATCAGGGCGAAATAGTTGCCGTCAACAGATAGAAATTCTTGTCGTAGTCGAAGTTCAGGTTCGAGTCGCGCTGCGCGAAGGTGTACTCGGCGCCCAGCGTGAGCCAGCGGCGCATCTTGTAGCCCACGCGCAAACCAAGGCTCTTCGTCTCGTCCTCGCGGTTGAACCCCTGGTACTCGTCTTTCTGGTAGCGCAGGTTCACGCCGGTCATCAGCACCGAGCTCCAATCGTGGGTCCAGCTGACTCCAGCAACGGACGTCAGGATGAACCGACCCTGCCCTGTCGATTCATTCGTTTGTCTCGACGTGTAGAAATCAAGGCGGGAGTAAGTCCTCGGCGTCCACGTGACGATGCCCTCCCAGCTGTTGTGGCTGGACTCTTCTCCCGAATCGAAATCTCTCTTCAGGCGACCGTACTTGAGCGTTCCGGTTGTCGCCGCGGTAGCTTCCCAGGACACCCCAAAGTAGTACCGTTGCTCCTGGCCGCTGAACTGCGGCTGGAAGATTTTGTAGTCGATATCGGTCCAGCGAACTTCGCCCAAGACGTAAGTCTTCGGCGCGACACGCAGATACAACGCTGCGCCATATTCCTGCTGGTCACGGTCGCTGAACTGGGTCGTGCTGCGGTTATTGTCGTAGCGCTTGCGCAGGAAGGAGTAGTAGACCTCCGCCCGTCCCTGCGCGCCCGGCGCGCCGTAGGCGAATGTCGCATTCGGGCTGAAGATCTTGTATTCATCCGGGGTCGTGGACACCGGCCGGTCGGTGGAACCGCGGGGGTCGTGACCCTTGACATAATCGAAGCCGACCCGCCCGAACATGCGCGGCGAGAAGGCCATGTCCGCCACCCCCCGCGTCGTGTGGTCCATATAGTCGTCGGCGTGGCTGTCGCTGTAATAGCCCCACTGGTGCTGATGGCTCAGTTGGATGACGCTGTGCGGACTACGCGCGTCGAGCCGCAAGCCCGGGCTCAGCACGTAAAACGGAGACGATTTCTCGTTGCTGGGTGTGAGAAACAGGTTGTCGTCGTAGCCCACGCCTGCTCCGACCCACGGGGTGAAGAACACCGGGGACCCGCCGATCTGCGTCCCACCGGTGGCTGGGGCGGGATATGCATACGCGGGCCTGATCTGCGCGTGCGCAGTGCCGACGGCGCAAAGGAGGCCGGCCGCGACCGCCATCTTCAACTTGTTTTTTGTCATGACAGCTCCGTTTACTTGCTTCAAGCGAGCCTGCGGACGAAAAGCCAAAATTGCCTCCGCCGCGCCTCTGGCCGGAGTCATCTCCGACAAACTTGAAGGTGCGCCGAACAACCTTCTGTAAGTTCTTGTGCAGCTTGAAGAAAAAACCCGCAATTGCCGCTCGGATCATAACGGTACGGGCTTCGGGCGTCAATTGGCGTGTTGCAGCCTGACAACACGCCCCCGCCTGCTATATTCCCGCCGTTACACAGAGCAAACAAACCACTCGCATGAGCCGAAACTACAGCCTTCGCAAGCGCGTCCTCGTCACCGGGGGTGCGGGCTTCCTGGGTTCGCACCTGTGCGAGCGCGTCTTGAAGTCCGGCAGCGATGTCATCTGCCTGGACAACTTCTTCACCGGCACCAAGGACAACATCGCCCATCTTCTCGGCAACCCGCATTTCGAGCTGATGCGCCACGACGTGACCTTCCCTCTCTACGTCGAGGTGGACCAGATCTACAACATGGCCTGCCCCGCTGCGCCCATCCACTACCAGTTCGATCCCGTCCAGACGACGAAGACGAGCGTGCACGGCGCCATCAACATGCTGGGCCTCGCCAAGCGGGTGAAGGCGACCATCCTCCAGGCCTCCACGAGCGAGGTTTACGGCGATCCCAAGGTGCACCCTCAGACCGAGGATTACTGGGGCCACGTGAACCCGATCGGCCTGCGTTCGTGCTACGACGAGGGCAAACGCTGCGCGGAGACGCTGTTCTTCGACTACCACCGGCAGCACAAGCTGCGCATCAAGGTGGCGCGCATCTTCAACACCTATGGCCCGCGAATGCACCCCAACGATGGGCGCGTCGTCTCCAACTTCATCGTCCAGGCGCTGAAGGGCGAAGCCATCACGATCTTCGGCGAGGGAAGCCAGACGCGCTCGTTCTGCTACGTGGATGACCTGGTGGACGGCCTGGTGCGCCTCATGGAGTCGTCCGACGACGTGACCGGGCCCATCAACATCGGCAACCCCGGCGAGTTCACCATCCGCCAGCTCGCCGAGCGCATCATCGCCATGACCGGCTCGAAATCGAAGCTCGTCTTCAAGCCGCTGCCCAGCGACGATCCCACGCAACGCCGTCCCGACATCACGCTGGCGCGCACCAAGCTCGACTGGAAGCCCTCGGTGGACCTGGACGCCGGCCTCGCGAAGACGATCGACTATTTCCGCGCCTTCCTCGCCGCGGCCTAGCGCATGAGGCCGCCTGTCGAGATGTTGGTCCTGGAGCGCGGCCGGGCGGACCTGCACTACTGGCGCGACCTGTGGCGCTACCGCGAGCTCTTCTACTTCCTCGCATGGCGCGACCTGCTGGTGCGCTACAAGCAGACCGTCCTGGGCGTGGTTTGGGCGCTGCTTCGGCCGGTGCTCACCATGATCGCGTTCGTGTTCGTATTCGGGGTGCTGGGCAAGTTCCCAAGCGACGGGGTGCCCTACCCGATCCTCGTTTACGCCGCCATGCTGCCGTGGCAGTTCTTCGCCAACGCCCTGAGCGAGTCGAGCGCGAGCCTCATCGGCAACGCGAACCTCATTTCCAAGGTGTACTTCCCGCGCCTCATCATTCCCGCGACCGCGATCATCACGAGCCTGATGGACTTTGCCATCTCCGCGGTGGTGCTGGCGCTCCTGATGGTTTGGTATGGCTATTGGCCGGACTGGCGCATTGCCACCGTCCCGCTCTTCATCCTCATGGCGCTCGGCGCGGCCTTTGGGGCGGGCCTGTGGCTGGCGGCGCTCAACGTGAAGTACCGCGACTTTCGCTACGTGGTCCCCTTCATCGTGCAGTTCGGCCTCTACGTCTCGCCCGTGGGCTTCAGCAGCTCGATCATTCCCGAGCGCTGGCGGCTCCTCTATTCGGTGAACCCGATGGTCGGCGTGATCGACGGCTTTCGATGGGCGCTGCTGGGCGGGGCGACGCCGCTGTACTGGCCGGGATTCGTGCTCTCCGCGGTACTGGTGGTGTTGCTCTCGGTAACGGGACTCTGGTACTTCCGCAGGACCGAGCGGACCTTCGCGGACGTGATCTGACGATGGAACCGGCGATCCGCATCCAGGGCCTTTCCAAGTCGTTCATGATCGGCCACCAGACGCACAGGCGCTACGTGACGCTTCGCGATGAGTTTTCGGAAGCGATGAAACGCATCACGCGCCGCGCCGGCCCCAAGCCGCCGCCGCGCCGCGAGGAATTCTGGGCGCTGCGCGACGTGACGCTCGACATCCAGCCGGGCGACCGGCTGGGCATCATCGGCCGCAACGGGGCGGGAAAGTCGACACTCCTGAAAGTGCTCTCGCGCATCACCGAGCCCACGTCGGGACGCGTGGAGATCCGCGGGCGCGTGGCGAGCCTGCTCGAGGTCGGCACGGGCTTCCATCCAGAGCTCACCGGCCGCGAGAACATCTTCCTGGCCGGGGCCATCCTCGGCATGACACGCGCCGAGATTCGCGCCCGCTTCGACGACATCGTCGCGTTCGCCGAAGTTGAGCGCTTCGTGGACACGCCGGTGAAGCATTACTCGTCGGGAATGTACGTGCGGCTCGCGTTCGCCGTGGCGGCGCACCTCGAATGCGACATCCTCATCGTGGACGAGGTCCTGTCGGTGGGCGACGCCGTGTTCCAGAAGCGCTGCCTGGGCAAGCTCGAGGGCCTGGGCGAAACCGGCCGCACGGTGCTCTTCGTGAGCCACAACATGGAAATCCTGCAGCGGCTGTGCAACTGCGCCGTGCTGCTCGACCGCGGCCAAGTGAAGGCCAAGGATCGGGACGTGCGCCGCGTTATCGGCGAGTACCTCGCGCACCTGCAGGAAAGCGCGTCCGGCACGACGTGGCACAACCCGGGAGGCGAGTTCGACAACCCGTGGTTCGTGCCCATGCGCGTGGCTCTCGTCGACGGTCAGGGTCGCCCGCTGCAACAGCCGGCGCGCAACGACATGGAGATGTGGCTCGAGATCGAGGGCCGCGTCGCGAAGTCCGACACCGCGCTGCAAGTGGGCTACGCCGTGTACGACGAAGGCGGCGCCACCGTCTACACGACGGCGCACACCGACGGCGAGGAGTCCGGCTGGATCCGTCCGGCCGAGGGCGCCAGCGTGCTGCGCGGCAGGATCCCTTCGCATTTCCTGAACGAGGGCATCTACCGCATCGAGCCGCTGGTGGCGCTCTACTGGGGGCACTGGATCGTCCAGCCGGGAGTGAATGCGCCGGGCGTGCAGCTCGAGATTCAAGGCGGCCTCAGCAACTCCGCGCAGTGGGTGAGCCGCCGGCCCGGATCGGTGGCTCCAATCGTCGAGTGGAGGCAGGGTTGAGCGCGATCCGGGAACTCATGGACGGGTGGACCGGCGACTTCGGCGCCCGGCTCGCGTCCACCATCGGCGAGAACGCGCATCGCCTGAATGTCGAGAACATCGACGCCCTGCGATTCCCGGGCGAGTCCGTCGCGTTCAAGCGCGTGTCACGGGCGGTGCTCGCCGCCCCGCTCGGAGTCTTCAGCGCATTGCACGTGATCCCCCCATGGGAACGCCAGGGCATCGCCGAGTCCCTGCGCGCCATGAAGCAGCACGAGGAGCAGCTGGAGTGGCTCCATGGCCGTCTCGCAGACGAGGAGTCGCGCCGGCTGCTCGCGCAGATCATCGCGTACCGGGTGCTGGGCTCCCGCCGCATGAAGATGCCGCTGAACCGGCCGCAGTTCTGGCGCGAACGCGATGCCGTGTCCGGCCTCACCACGCGGCGTGACATAGGTTCCGCGGGAATGCTGGGTGCCATGGACGAATTCGACCTCCGGCCCATCGGCTGGCCCATGCGCATGCGGGCGCATGCGCTAAACATCCACAACACCTTCATGCTCGAGCAGTACCGCCTGGCCCGTCCGGGCGCCCCGACTGTTGAGGTCCGCCCCGGCGACACGGTCATCGACGCGGGGGCGTGTTGGGGCGACACGTCGCTTTATTTCGCCGCGCGCGCGGGCGATGGTGGCCGCGTCTTCGCTTACGAGTTTGTGCCCGAGAACCTCGCGGTCCTCGAGACGAACTTGCGCCTCAATCCCGCACTCGCCGCGCGCGTGACCGTGGTGGCGAAGGCGCTGTGGCGCAAGGACGGCGTATCCCTCGGTTATTCGCCGGAAGCCTCAGCGAGCGAAGTACGGCTCGATTCGAATGGGGAGCGTGTCGCGATCACCGGAAGCCTCGACGGGCTGGTGGAAGACATGGCCCTCGACCAGCTCGACTTCGTGAAGATGGACATCGAGGGCGCGGAGCCTGAAGCGCTTCGCGGCGCCGAGCGCGCGATTCGCCGGTTCCGACCGAGGCTCGCGATCTGCGTATACCACTATCTCCACCATCTCTGGGACATCCCCCGCTGGATCCAGGGCTTGGGCATTGGCTACTCGTTGCACCTGGGACACTTCACAATACACAAGGAGGAGACCGTGCTCTTCGCGGCTCCCGCTGATTGACTCTCTACACCGACTCCCAGCCGACATACGCAAGCGGCTATCTGTGGGATCGCGTGCTGCCGCTCGTGCCGGCCGGGGCGCGCGTCTTCGAGATCGGCTGCGGCAACGGGGCGCTCGTGCGGGAGCTTCGCAAGCGCGGCCATGAGGTGATAGGCATCGACACCTCCGAATCTGGCGTCGCGATGGGAGGCGAGGGCTGCTTCGTCGGCTCCGCCTACGACGACCTCGCGGGACGCTATGGGAAGTTCGACTGCGTAGTGAGCCTGGAAGTGATCGAGCACCTCTTCGAGCCGCGCCGTTTCGTCCGCGCCACCCGCGAGTTGCTGAAGCCGCAAGGCGTGGCGATCATTTCCACGCCGTACCACGGGTATTGGAAGAACCTGGCGCTCGCCCTCACAGGCAAGCTCGACGCCCACTTCACCGCCCTTTGGGACGGCGGCCACATCAAGTTCTGGAGCGAACGGACCCTCGGCACCCTCCTCCAGGAAGGCGGATACTCCGTGCGCTTCCACCGCGCGGGACGATTCGGGCCGCTCGCCAAGTCGCTGGTCGCCGAGGCGCGCCTGCGATGAGCCCCACGTCTGCCATCCGCCAGGCAATCCGGCGCGTGCGCCCTACGATCCGCGAAGACGGCCGCAACGTCGTACGGTGGATGGCGCGGCATCGGCCAACGCGGGCGCTCCTGAATGCTGTGTACTCGTCACTCGATTACGACGGCAAGGAGCGCTTCCACAACACCTTCACATATCTCTTCCGCGGCCGCGACGAGTCGCTTACCGCCGGCACTTGGAACGTAAGGTTCGCCGGCCGCGAGGTACGCGTGCCCTTACGCGGGCGCGATGCGTGGCTTGAATGGGATGCGGCTACCGCCACGCTGGGCCACGACGTGGCGATCAAGCGCACTTACGACGCGTTGCTGTGCGGTCCCGCCAAGCCGCGTGTGTTCTTCGATATCGGCACTAACGTGGGCCTGCATTCGCTCCTCTTCCTGGTCCACGGCGTGCGGACGGTGTCCTTCGAACCCAATCCCGCATGCCATGAGTTCATCCGCGCGCTCGCGGAGGCGAACGGCGTCACGCCGGATATCCGCACGGTTGCGTTGGGCGACCGCGAGGGCGAGATCGAGCTCGCCTTCCCTCCCGGCGAGACCTGGCTCGGGACCACGGTGACCGACGTGCGCGAGCAGCTCTCCTCTAAGGGCCGTCTGGAAAAGGTGTGGGCCCGGCTCACTACGCTCGACAACTTCTGCCGGGCCGAGGGCCTGAAGCCCGACCTCGTGAAGATCGACACCGAAGGCAACGAGCTCGCCGTGCTCGAGGGCGCGCGCGAGACGCTGCGCTCCTGCCGCCCGGTGGTGATCTTCGAGACCTGGCCGGGGAAAGAACGAGACTTGCTGTATGGATTCATGGACAATATCGGCTATCGAATCGCCGCCTTGCCGATGAGCTCGACGCGAGACGCGCCGAAGATGGAGCGCTCGCAATTCCTCACCAGCCCGGACACCAACTTCGCCGCCCTGCCCGATGACCGCAACGACCGCTAAAGCGCCCCTCGAATCGCGCACCATGCACGTCCCGCTGATCCAGCCGGACATCCCGCCGCTCGAGCAGGTGGCCGACCAGTTCCGCGAGATCCTCGCCAACGGGAAGATCACCAACTTCGGCAAGTTCGTCACGCAGTTCGAGAAGGAGATCGGCGAATACCTGGGCGTGCCCGCCGTCACCCTCTCGTCGGGAACCATGGCGCTGCTCTTCGCGCTGCAGTCGCTGGGGCTCAAGCCGGGCGAGAAGATCATCGTGCCCAGCTTCACCTTCATGGCCACCGTGCAGGCGATCCTCTATGCCGGCGCCGTGCCCGTGTTCGCCGACGTGGGCGACGACCTCACCCTGCAGGCCGCCGAGCTCGAGATGCTTCTCGACAAGCATCCGGACGCACGCACGGTGATCGCGGTCCACATGTACGGGCTGCCCTGCGACGTCGACGCGCTGCAGGCGGTGGTGGACGCCGCCGAGCGCAAGCGCGGCGCGCCGGTGAAGCTCCTCTACGACGGCGCGCATGCCTTCGGCGCACGGGTGGGCAACCGCAAGGTCGGCACGTTCGGCTACGCCGAGGTGTTCTCGCTTTCGGTGACCAAGGTGCTGGTGAGCGTCGAAGGCGGCCTCGTGGTGAGCCGCGACGCGCAGTACCTGCAGCGCATCCGCCAGATGCGCAACTACGGCATCGAGTCGAACTACAACGCCACCAACCCCGGCATGAACGGGAAGATGAGCGAGTTCCACGCCATCGTCGGCATCCAGAGCCTTCGCAACATCGACGCGAACATGCAGCGGCGCCAAGCGCTCGCCGCCCGGTACTTCGACCGCATCGAGGCGCAAACGGCCTTCCGGCGCCTGCCGCAGCGCAGCGGCACGCTGCACACGTACAAGGACTTCTCCATCCTGCTGCCCGACCGCGTCGCCGCCCGCCGCGGCGAGATGATCGAGATGCTGAAGGAAC
>Ga0070675_100001504_pt1 | contig 17211 bp, 12 predicted proteins | sample KBSM43metaG_FD_65343 | JGI IMG/M metagenome (GOLD analysis project Ga0070675, IMG submission 65343) | Miscanthus rhizosphere microbial communities from Kellogg Biological Station, Michigan, USA - KBS M4-3 metaG | ecosystem: Host-associated > Plants > Roots > Rhizosphere > Soil ...
CGCTTTCTTGTGCGAGAGAGTGTGCTTGCGGGCGATCGATATCGTTGCCATGGGAGCCTCCGGACGGCGTGAGTATAGTGCCGGCAGATGAAGGGGAACATCGCTGCGCTTTTCGCGGCACACCTGCCCTACCGGGACCGCGTTCTGTATCGCCATTACGCGGACAAGGCGTGGCGGGACTTCACGGTCGGCGAGGTCGCGCGCGAGGTCGGACGTTGGCAGGCAGCGTTCCGGCGCGAAGGGTTCGCGCGTGGCGATCGGATCGCGGTTTGCGTGCGCAACGGCACGGACTGGGTGGCGATCGACCTCGCCGCGCTCGGCCTCGGGCTCGTGGTCGTGCCGCTCTACGTGGACGACAACGCCGAGAGCGTCGCATGGTGCGTCGCGCATGCCGAAGCGCGCCTGCTCGTCGTCGACAGCTCGCGCATCGCCGACAACCTTCGATGCATTCCCGGGGCGACCCTTCCCCCGATTGTAGTGCTGCGACCGGATGCCGGTGAAACCGGCAAGACGGTGGCGGCGTTTCTCCCGGTCGACGGCGAAGTGCCGCGCATCGACGACCTGCCGCGCGACGCCCTCGCTACGATCTGCTTCACGTCGGGCACATCCGGGCGCCCGAAGGGCGTGATGCTGTCGCACGGAAACATCCTGGCCAATGTCGAGCAATGCCGGCAGACGGCGATGGCGCGCATCGACGACACGTTCCTGTCCATCCTGCCGCTGTCGCACATGTTCGAGCGCACGGGCGGCTATTACCTCCCGCTCGCGATCGGAGCCAAGGTCGCTTATTGCCGCGGCATCGCGCAGATCGCGGACGATCTCCTGTCGCAGGCGCCGACCGTCATGTTCGCGGTGCCGCGGATCTTCGAGCGGTTCAACGCGCGCATCCGGGAGTCCCTCGCGCGATCGCGCATGAAGCGCGCGATGTTCGAAGCGTGCGTCGCACGCGGGTACCGCGTAGCCTCGCGTCACGCGACGATGCTCGACCGCCTGCTCGTTCCGATGCTGCGCTCGGTAGTCGCGAGAAAAGTATTGGCGCGCCTGGGCGGCCGCCTGCGTCTCGTGGTGGTGGGCGGCGCGGCGCTCGACCCGGCGCTTGCGCGCACGTTCATCGGGCTCGGTCTGCCCATGTTGCAGGGCTACGGGCTGACGGAGGCTTCGCCCGTCATCTCCGTCAATCGCGACGACGACAACGTGCCTGAGTCGGTGGGGCCTCCGCTCCCGGGCGTCGAGGTCAGGCTCGGCGAAGGCAACGAGCTCCTGGCGCGGGGCGCGAACGTCATGCAAGGGTACTGGCGCAATGCCGACGCGACGCGGGCGGCGCTCGTGGATGGCTGGCTGCGCACGGGCGACCTCGCCGAAATCGCGGACGGCAAGATCTTCATCCGCGGACGGGCGAAGGACATCGTGGTCTTGAGCAATGGCGAGAAGCTGCCGCCGCAGGATGTCGAGTTCGCCATCCTGCACGATCCCGTGTTCGAGCAGGTGATGCTGGTTGGGGAGGGCAGACCCTATCCGGTGCTGCTCGCGGTGACCAAGGAGGCCGACAGCGAAGCGCTCGAGCGGCGCGCCAACGAGCAACTCGGGTCGTTCCCGCGCTGGATGCGCGTTCGGCGCGTCATTCCGCTCCGCGATGCCTGGTCGGTGGAGAACGGCTTACTGACGCCGACCCTGAAGCTCAGGCGACCGTTGCTCCTTCAACGCTACGCGGCGGCGATCGACGAAGCGTACCGCAAATGGGGTAAGTAAGCGCTTGCTTGTGGCACGCGCCCGTCCGCATTCTAAACAGAACCGCGGCCCGAAGGCCGCGGTTTCGGTATGCCGAATGTAGATCGCGTCAGGGCGTGTCGATACGCACGATGGTCGGGTTCGGCATGCTGGTGCCGCCGTAGTCGACGGAACCTAGGTATTTCGTGGCCGGGGCGAGACCGTTTGTGGTGATGGTGATCGCGCGGGTCTGGCTGACAACTGCGGTCGGCGGCGCGCTGACGGTCACGTTGCCCGCATTCGCGCTGCCGAGCAGCCAAGTGTGCAGCTTGAACCGGCTCGACCCGACCACGCCCCAACCTTGGACCACGACGGTGTAGTCGCCCGCCGCCGGACTCAACAAGTTCACTTCTTCGGCCGAGGTCCCGGTGCCGCTGCTGCCGATGAGCGTGGTGCCATTGAAGACGCACAGGTCGATATCGGCGCCGGCGCTGACGTCGGCATCGAATAGCGAGAAGCGCGCGTACGTTGTACCAGCCGGGATCGCCACCGGGATCAACTGCGCGTTCGGCGCGGTCAGCGAGCGTTGGCCACGACGCGGCGGGCGCACGGTACCACTTGCAGTTTCGCGCACGCTCGGGATAGGGATGGGGGCACACATCATTAGCGCCTGTCGACGGCGCGGCCCCTGGGCGAGTCGGACTACGGGGACTTGACATCATTAGTCGAACAAACATAGGATTCAAACGATCGTTTGATCACCGTGGTCTGGTGGACGCCTCCGACTGTGAGGAATCCGCGGGCGGTGGCGACCAAATCGCGCTCACGAGGATTCCATGGCCAAGGTCATCCCGCTCGACACACCGCAAGCGCCCGTCGCCACCAAGGCGCGCATCCTGGACGCGGCCGAAACGCTGTTCATGGAGCACGGGTTCGAGGCGACGAGTCTTCGTCTCATCACCGCAGCCGCGGGGGTCAACCTGGCGGCCGTGAACTATCACTTCGGCAGCAAGGAAGAGCTTTTCCAGGCAGTGCTCACGCGCCGCCTGGACCCGATGAACCAGGCGCGTCTGGCGCTGCTCGACCGGTACCAGGCGCAAGACGCGTCGACGCCGATCGCGTGCGAGCGCATCCTCGCGGCGCTGTTCATTCCCGCGCTCACGCTGGCCCGCGATCCCGCGCGCGGCGGCACCAACTTCCTGCGCCTGCTCGGCCGCGCGTACGCCGACCCGGCCCCCTTCATTCGTCAGTTCCTCTCCGCGCAATACGCCGCGATGATCGCGCGCTTCAAGGACGCCTTCGCCCAAGCGCTGCCGCATCTCCCGCGCAAGGAGCTCTCCTGGCGCCTTCACTTCATCATGGGCGCGCTGTCGTACACGCTCGCCGGTACGGACGCGCTCAAGATCATCGCAGAGCTCAACCCCGTCGAGACCGACAACGACGAAGTCCTGTTGCGGCGTCTGGCGCCGTTCCTGTTGGCGGGCCTGACGGCGCCGCTTCCCGAGCTTTCGGAGGTCTCGCGCGAATTTGACAACGCGCTGGGCTGACACCATCTAGGACTTGAAGCCATGACGACTCTCCTCTGGATCGCCGCCGCCGTCGTCCTCGCAATCGCGGCGACACTGGCGATCCCGCCCCTGCGCCGGCGCCTCATCAGCGACCGCGTGCTCGCGGTCTATCGCAGGCTGATGCCGCCCATGTCGCAGACCGAGCGCGAGGCGCTCGAGGCGGGCACCGTATGGTGGGACGGCGAGCTCTTCTCCGGCCGCCCGGATTGGAAGCGCCTGCTCGCATCCAAGCCACCCACGCTTACCCCCGAAGAGCAGCGCTTCCTCGACGAGGAGGCGACCACGCTCTGCGCAATGGCCAATGACTGGGATGCGTCGAGCACCCATCGCGACCTGGCGCCGCACGTCTGGCAATACATCAAGGACAAGGGCTTCTTCGGCATGATCATCCCGAAGCAGTATGGCGGGCTGGGCTTTTCCGCGTACGCGCATTCGCAGGTGATCACCAGGCTCTCCACGCACTGCGGCACGACCGCGGTGACGGTGATGGTGCCGAACTCGCTCGGGCCCGGCGAGCTTCTCGTTCATTACGGCACCGAGGAGCAGAAGAACCATTACCTCCCGCGTCTCGCGAAGGGCATCGACATTCCCTGCTTCGCGCTCACCAATCCGCACGCGGGCTCGGATGCGGCCGCGATCCCGGATTACGCGTACGTGCGGTGGGGCGAGCACGAAGGCAAGCGCGTGCTCGGCCTGTCGGTGACGTGGGACAAGCGCTACATCACGCTTGCGCCGGTCGCCACGCTCCTCGGACTCGCATTCCGCGTCTACGATCCCGACAAGCTCCTCGGCGGCAAGGAGGACCTCGGCATCACGTGCGCGCTCGTGCCCACGTCGCATCCGGGCGTACGCATCGGGCGCCGGCACATGCCGCTCAACTGGGTATTCCAGAACGGGCCAACCTCGGGCCGCGACGTCTTCATTCCGCTGGATTGGGTCATCGGCGGCCAAGCGATGGTGGGCAAGGGCTGGCGGATGCTCATGGAATGCCTGGCGGCCGGCCGCGCCATCTCTCTGCCGTCGTCCAACACGGGGCTTGGGCTTCTCACCGCACGCGCCGTCGGCGCTTATGCGCGTGTTCGTACGCAATTCAAGGTGCCCATCGGCAAGTTCGAGGGCGTCGAGGAAGCGCTCACCCGCATCGGCGGCAACCTCTACATGATGGATGCGGCCCGCAAGCTGACGGTTGCGGCCATCGACGCGGGCGAGAAGCCGGCGGTGCTCGGGGCTATCGTGAAGTACCACATCACCGAACGCGCACGCCAGACGATCAACGACGGCATGGACGTGATCGGCGGCAAGGGCATCATGATGGGCCCGTCGAACTTCCTCGGGGGCGCGTACATGCAGCATCCGGTCGCCATCACGGTCGAAGGCGCGAACATCCTCACGCGCAGCCTCATCATCTTCGGGCAGGGCGCCATCCGCTGCCACCCGTACCTCCTGAAGGAAATGGACGCGACGCGCGCGCGCGACAGCCGCGCGGCCTCGAAGGCGTTCGACGCCGCGCTGTGGGGCCACATTCGCTTTGCGCTCGGCAATCTTGTGCGCACGTTTGCGATGGGCATCACCGGATCGCATTTCGTGCGCGTGAACGCTGACGTCGCGCCGGAGACCGCTCGCTACTATCAGCAGCTCACGCGTTTTTCGGCGGCGCTCGCTTTCCTGGCCGACGTGTCGATGGGAACGCTCGGTGGCGAGCTCAAGCGGAAGGAAAAGCTGTCGGCGCGTCTCGGCGACATTCTCTCGCTCACGTACCTGTGCTCGGCCACGCTCCGACGCTATGAGCTCGAGGGGCGGCAGGCCGCGGATGCCCCGCTCATGCACTGGGCGATCTGGGACGCGATGTTCAAGGCGCAGAACGCGTTCGAGGGCGTCATCTCCAATTTTCCGAATCCGTTCGCGGCGGCGCTCGCGCGGATCATCGTGTTTCCGCTCGGCCGTCCGTACGAGGTTCCGTCGGACCAGCTCGGCCACGAGGTGGCGGCGCTCCTGATCGCGCCCTCGGCGACGCGCGATCGCCTTACGGACAACATCTTCATCGGACGCGAGGAAGACGATCCCGTCGCGCTCATCGACCGCGCGCTCGACGCGACGATTGTCGCTGAGCCTATCCAGGCCAGGATTCGCACGGCGATCAAGGAAGGCAAGCTCGACGGCAGCGTGGCACCCGACGCCGCGGCCGACACGCTCACGCTGCGCGCCGTTGCGTCCGGGATCGTGACCGCCGACGAGGCGCACGCACTTGCGAAGCATCAAGCGCTCGTCGCGCGGGTCGTTGCCGTCGACGACTTCGACTCCGACCTTGGCGCATCGATGCTCGTGCCCGCGCTTCAAGCGCTGCAACGACAGGCGGAGCGCCTGAGGGCTGCTGCATGAACGGGGAACCGATCTACATCGTCGACGGCGCGCGCACGCCGTTTCTCAAGGCGCGCAACAAGCCTGGCCCGTTCGCGGCGTCCGACCTTGCCACTGCCGCCGGCAGCGCGCTCCTGCTGCGCCAGGGGTTCGAAGCGCCGCAGCTCGACGAGGTCATCCTCGGCTGCGCCGCGCCGTCGGCGGACGAGGTGAACATCGGCCGCGTCGCGGCGCTGCGCATGGGATGTGGCCAGAAAGTGCCGGGGTGGACGGTGATGCGCAACTGCGCATCGGGCATGCAATCCATCGATTCGGGGATCAACAACATTCGCGCCGGACGCAGCAACCTCGTGCTCGCCGGCGGTGTGGATGCGCTCTCCCGCGCGCCGCTCCTGTTCTCGGATGCGATGGTCGCGTGGCTGTCGCAGTGGTATGCCGCGAAGACCGCAGGCCAGCGCGCGGCGCTTCTCGCGAAGTTCCGCCCGGGCTACTTCGCGCCGGTCATCTCGCTCATGAAAGGGCTCACCGATCCGATATGCGGGTTGCTGATGGGCCAGACGGCGGAGAACCTCGCGTATCGCTTCGGCATCACGCGCACGGAAATGGACGCGTACTCGGCGCGCAGTCACGCGCGTGCGATCACCGCGCGCACCGCGGGGCACTTCGCCGGCGAAGTGATGCCGGTCTACGACGACAAGGGTGCACTCTACGATGCGGACGACGGCGTGCGTGTGGACTCGACCGTCGAGAACCTCGCGAAGCTCAAGCCGTTCTTCGACCGGAAGTACGGCAACGTCACCGCCGGAAACAGCTCGCAGGTGACGGACGGCGGCGCGTGGGTCGTCCTCGCATCCGAGCGTGCGGTCGAAACGCTCGGCCTCGCGCCCATCGGCCGCATCGTCGACTCGCAATGGGCAGGGCTCGATCCCGCGCAGATGGGCCTCGGGCCTGTTTACGCAGCCACGCCGCTCTTGCAGCGAAACGGCCTCGGACTCGCGGACATCGACGCGCTCGAGATCAACGAGGCGTTTGCCGCGCAGGTGCTCGCGTGCCTGCGGGCTTGGCAGGACGAGGACTTCTGCAAGGCCGAGCTCGGCCTGCCGGGCGCGATGGGAACGGTCGACGAGGACAAGCTCAACGTCGACGGCGGGGCGATCGCGATCGGGCATCCGGTCGGCGCGTCGGGCACGCGCATCGTGCTTCACGTCCTGAACGTTCTGCGGCGCACGGGCGGCAAGCGTGGCCTCGCCGCGATCTGCATCGGCGGCGGGCTCGGCGGCGCCATGCTCGTCGAGCGCGTCTAAAGGAATGCACATGCAACACTGGATGATCACGCGCGAGGCGGGCGGCCTTGCCACGCTCACGTTCGACAAGGCGGGAACGTCGACCAACACGTTGTCCGCGGACGTGCTCGCAGAGCTCAACGAGGCGCTCGATCAATTCGACCGCGAGGCGCCGACCGGGCTCATCTTCCGCTCGGGCAAGCCGAACGGCTTCATCGCGGGTGCCGACGTCGACGAGTTCGGCGACGTGAAGGATGCCGCGGGCGCGATGGCCATCGTGCGGCGTGGATGGGACACGTTCGAGCGCCTGGCCGACGTCAAGTACCCCACGCTCGCGTTGATCAAGGGTTTCTGCCTCGGGGGCGGACTCGAGCTCGCGCTCGCGTGCCGCTATCGCGTGGCCGTCGACGAGCCGGGCACGCGCCTCGGGCTGCCGGAAGTCATGCTGGGCATCGTGCCGGGCTGGGGTGGCATCAAGCGGTTGCCGCGCCTCGTCGGCGCGCCCGCGGCGCTCGATATGCTGCTCACCGGAAAGACGGTGGACGCGCGACGCGCGAAGAAAATGGGGATCGTGGACGAGTGCGTGCCCGTGCGCATCATGGAAAGCACGGCGCGCGGCGTGCTGCGCAGCTCGCCGCCGCCGCGGACGTTGCCGTTGCCGCTGGCGCTCACGCTCAACCCGATCGCGCGCCGCTTCATTGCGTCGCAGGCCGAGAAGCAGGTGGGCAAGCGCGCGCGTCGCGATCATTACCCGGCGCCATACGCGATTCTCGAGCTGTTCACGAAGTACGACGGGAATGCGCTGCTGCCGCCGCCGGGCGATCCCGCCTCGATCCCATCGCTGCTGTCCACACCGACCGCCTCCAACCTGATCCGTGTGTTCCGATTGCAGGAGCGCTTGAAGAGTCTCGGCAAGGAAGGCGAATGGAAGGCCGCGCACGTGCACGTGGTCGGCGCCGGCACGATGGGCGGCGATATCGCGGCCTGGTGCGCGCTGCGCGGTCTCACCGTCACGCTGCAGGACCAGAACGCCGAGCGACTGGCGCCGGCGATGAAGCGCGCGAGGAAGCTCTTTGCCGATCGCCTGAAGGACCCGCGTCGCGCGCGCGACGCGCGGGACCGGCTCGTTCCGGACGTCGCGGGCGACGGCGTCGCGCGCGCCGACGTCATCGTCGAGGCGATCTTCGAGAACGTCGACGCCAAGCGTTCGCTCTTCGCATCGCTCGAGAAGAAAGCGAAGCCCGACGCGATGCTCGCGAGCAACACCTCGAGTATTCCGCTGGAGGAAATCGCCACGGCGCTGGCCGACCCGTCGCGACTCATCGGCATTCACTTCTTCAATCCCGTCGCGCGCATGATGCTGGTGGAGGTCGTGGTGGGCAGCACGACGCGCGAGGACCTCGTGGCGCGCGCGGCCGCATTCGTCCGCCAGATCGACAAGCTGCCGCTGCCGGTCAAGAGCGCGCCGGGCTTTCTCGTCAATCGGCTGCTCGCGCCGTATCTCATGGCGGCGATGCGCGCCGTGGATGGAGGCATCGCGCCGGAAACGGTCGACGAGGCCGCGGTCGCCTTCGGCATGCCGATGGGGCCGATCGAGCTCGCCGACACGGTCGGCCTCGACATCTGTGTGGAAGTAGGCAAGCTGCTGGGCGGCGCCGCCGCCCCGCCGAAGCGGCTGATGGAGCTCGTCGATGCCGGCAACCTCGGCAAGAAGACCGGGCGTGGATTCTACGAGTGGGTCGACGGGAAGCCTTCGAAGAACGCCGCAGGCAGCGTGCCGCCCGGCCTCGCCGACCGGCTCGTCACGCCGTACGTGAGCGAGGCCAAGTCCGCGCTGGCCGAGCACATCGTCGCGGACGCCGACCTCGTCGATGCCGGCGCGATTTTCGGGACGGGATTCGCGCCATTTCGCGGCGGGCCGCTGCATTACGCGCAGGCCGCCTGACGTGCTTCGTCAAGGGTAGTTCCGTGGTGTAGCATCTGCGCCGGACGCGCGCTCCATGGCGCACGCCAGCCAGTACGTGCCAATCCGAGCATCTCGCGGTTCCAGGAGGAGCGTCGTGGAGAAGATCTGGATCAGCCACTATCCCAAAGGCATCCCGGCCGAGATCGACGTCAACGAATACGCGTCGGTGCGCGAAATCTTCGAGGAGAGCGCGAGCAAGTACGGGGGGCGCCCCGCGTTCACGTGCATGGGGCGCTCCGTGGGCTTCTCCGAGCTCGACACGCTCTCCGCTGCGTTCGGTGCGTGGCTGCAAGGCATCGGCTGCACCAAGGGCTCGCGCGTCGCCGTGATGATGCCCAACATCCTCCAGTACCCGGTGTGCGTGTTCGGCGCGCTGCGAGCCGGATGCACGGTCGTCAACGTGAACCCCCTCTACACGCCGCGCGAGCTCGAGCACCAGTTGCAAGACTCGGGCGCCGAAATCCTGGTGTGCGTGGAGAACTTCGCCGACACCGTTGCCGAGGTCGTCGCCAAGACCAAGGTGCGCCGGGTCCTCGTCACGTCCATCGGCGAGATGCTCGGATTCAAGGGACTGATCGTCGACTTCGTGCTGCGCCGCGTGAAGAAGATGGTCCCGAAGTATTCGCTCCCGGGATCGATCCTTCTTTCCGACGCGCTGGCCGACGGCCGCAAGCGGACGCTCGCGCGCGTGGAACTCGGGCACGACGACATCGCGTTCCTGCAGTACACCGGCGGGACGACAGGCGTCGCCAAGGGCGCGATGCTCACCAACCGCAACATCGTCGCCAACATGGTGCAGGCACGCGCGTGGATCCGGCCGTTCCTCGACGCGAACCGGCGCGAGGTCATCATCACGCCGCTGCCGCTGTATCACATCTTCTCGCTGACCGCGAACTGCCTCGTGTTCATGTCGCTCGGCGGCGAGAACATCCTGATTCCGAATCCGCGCGACATCCCCGGTTTCGTGAAGGAGATGGGCAAGTACAAGTTCACCGCCTTCACCGGCGTCAACACGCTGTTCAACGCGCTCGTCAACAATCCCGACTTCGCGAAGCTCGACTTCAGCTCGCTCAAGATCACCCTGGGCGGCGGCATGGCGGTGCAGGAGGCGGTGGCGCAGAAGTGGAAGCAGATCACCGGCGTGCCGCTGATCGAGGCGTACGGCCTGACCGAAACGTCGCCGGCAGCGACGATCAATCCGCTCGACCTGCCGGCCTACAACGGCTCGATCGGGCTCCCGATCTCGTCGACCGAGGTCGTGCTTCGCGACGACAGCGGACGCGACGTCGGCATCGGTCAGCCGGGCGAGATCTGCATCCGCGGGCCGCAGGTGATGGCGGGCTACTGGCAGCGGCCGGACGAGACGGCGAAGGTCATCGACAAGGACGGCTGGTTCGCGACCGGCGACGTCGGCGTGATGGACGAGCGCGGCTTCGTGAAGATCGTCGACCGCAAGAAGGACATGATCCTCGTGTCGGGATTCAATGTCTATCCAAACGAGATCGAGGGCGTCATGGCGGCGCACCCGGGCATTCTCGAGTGCGCGGCAGTCGGCGTTGCCGACCAAAGATCGGGCGAAGCGGTGAAGCTCTTCGTCGTGAAGAAGGACCCGAGCCTCACCGCCGAGAGTGTCGTCAAGTATTGCAAGGAGAACCTCACCGGGTACAAGTGCCCGCGCGACATCGAGTTCCGCACCGAGCTTCCGAAGTCGAACGTCGGCAAGATCCTGCGCCGCGAGTTGCGCGACCAGGCCAGGAAACCTGCGGCATAACGCTCATCGTCATGTCGCTTCCCGACAAGGAGCCTGTGCTGCGCGTCGTGCCCATGCCGGGCGACACGAACCAGCACGGCGACATCTTCGGCGGCTGGATCATGTCGCAGGTCGACATCGCGGGCGGCGTGGTCGCCGCGCGTCACGCGCGCGGCCGGGTGGCCACCGTCGCCGTCAACTCGTTCACGTTCAAGCAGCCGGTGCTGGTCGGCGATCTCGTCACGTTCTTCGCGGAGGTCACGCGGATCGGCCGCACGTCGATCACAGTCGACGTCGAAGTCTTCGCGCAGCGCAACCCGAAAGACACGATCACGGTCAAGGTGACCGAGGCGAGCCTGACCTATGTTGCAGTCGGCGCAGACCGGCGGCCGCGGGAGATCGCGCAAACGTGATCAGACGCCTAAGCGGGGAATCTCGCGGTGTATAGTGGTATCAAACATAGCGGGCTCTTCGGCGCGGACGGCAAGGCGCCCGGACCCGATTGCATGCGGAACCATCGCGGCATCCTAAGGAGAGAGCATCGATGAAGAAGAAACTGCTTGCACGAGCGATCGGCGCGGCCACGATGGCGCTTGCCGCGCAACAGACGTTCGGCGCGGGGTTCATGTTGCAGGAACAGAACGGCAGCGGCCTCGGCAACGCTTACGCGGGCGGCGCCGCGGTCGCCGAGGATGCGTCGACTGTGTGGGCCAATCCCGCCGGGATGTCGCGCTTCACCACGATCCAGGTCGCGGCGTCAGTATCCGGCGTCTTCCCGTCGTCGAAGTTCCAGAATGACGGCTCGCTGCCGGCGTTCGGTCAGTCGCTCGGCGGCGACGGAGGCAACGGCGGCGAGTCCGCCGCGCTTCCGGCCATGTACATCGTCGCGCCGATCACGCGCGACTGGGCGTTCGGCCTCGGCATCGGCGTTCCCTTCGGCCTCGAGACGCGCTGGGACGACGGCTGGCTCGGCCGCTACCAGGCCCTGCAGAGCAAGATCGAGACGCTCAACGTGAACCCGTCGATTTCCTGGCGCATCAACGACCAGTTCACGCTCGGCGCCGGCGTCAACTGGCAGCGCATCAAGGCGACGTTCACCAACAACGGCAACTATTCCGCGGCGCTCGCGAACGCCGCGCAGACCGCGGCCGCCGGCGGGCTCATCACGCCGGCGCAGGCCGGGGCGTTCATCGCGGCTACCCCGGGCTACGACTCGTCCGTCAACATCTCCGGCGACGACGATGCCTGGGGATGGAACATTGGCCTCATGTGGAACATCACGCCGGAGATGCGCGTCGGCGCGCACTATCGCTCGGCGATCAAGTACGACATCAGCGGCAACATCAACATCGGCAATCCGACGGTCGCCTTGCCCCCGGCGCTCGCGCCGATCGGCGGCGCGCTGATCCCGGCCGTCAACGCGCAGCTCGCAAGCGGCGGCGTCACGTCGAGCGTCAAGCTGCCGTCGATCACCAACGTCTCGTTCTATACACGCCTCAACCCGAAGTGGGAGGTGATGGCGGACGTGCAGTTCACGGACTGGTCGACGATCGAGACCCTCGAGTTCGTTCGGACAGGCCCCGGCCGTGCGTTGCCGGCGACGCCGGAAAACTTCAAGGATTCGTGGCGCGTGTCCGGTGGCGTGAGCTATTACCTCGACGACAAATGGAAGCTGCGCGGAGGCATCGCGTGGGACGAGTCACCCGTCAACGATACTGATCGGACGCCGCGCCTGCCGGACTCAGACCGGTTCTGGCTCGCGGGCGGCGTGCAGTATGCGTGGGACAAGCAGTGGAAGTTCGATGTCGGCGCGACCTACATCTGGGTATCGAACGGCTCGTCCAACCAGAATGCGGGCAGCACTGCGCAGAACGGCCTCATCAAGGGAACCTACGAAAACTACGTATTCGTCCTCGGCGGCCAGGTGTCCTACTCGTTCTGATGTCATCCACGCGGCGGGCCGCAGCGCGGTCCGCCGCCTCGCACCCCGGCCGCCTCGCGCGGCCGCATCTTTTTCATGACCCAATCCACTTTTCCAGTTCGCAAGGCGGCCGTTCTCGGCGCCGGCGTGATGGGCGCGCAGATCGCGGCGCATTTTGCGAACGCCGGCATCCCGGCGCTCCTGTTCGACCTGCCGGCGAAGGACGGCGATCCCGCGGGACTCGTCGCGAAAGCGATCGCGAACCTCGCCAGGATCGAGCCCGCGCCGCTGGCCGCGAAGGATCGCGGAGCGGCCATCGAGGCTTGCCATTACGGCGCCGATCTCGCGCGCCTGTCGGAATGCGAACTCGTGATCGAGGCGATCGGCGAGCGCCTCGACTGGAAGCGCGACCTGTATGCCAAGGTCGCGCCGCAGCTCTCGGCGAATGCGGTGCTCGCGTCGAACACGTCGGGGCTGTCCCTGGCCGCGCTCGCGTCGTCGCTGCCGGACGAGGCGCGCTCGCGCTTCTGCGGAATCCATTTCTTCAACCCGCCGCGGTACATGCACCTGGTCGAGCTGATCGCGGCGCCTTCGACCGACGCGAGCCTGCTCGACGCGCTGGAGGCGTTCCTGACGACGACGCTCGGCAAGGGCGTCATTCGGGCGCGCGACACGCCTAATTTCATCGCCAACCGCATCGGTGTGTTCTCGGTGCTGGCAACGATGAAGCACACGCAGGATTTCGGCCTGCCGTTCGACGTCGTGGATGCCCTGACCGGTCCCGCCATCGGCCGCGCGAAGAGCGCCACGTATCGCACGGCCGACGTCGTGGGTCTCGACACCATGGCGCACGTCATCAAGACGATGCAGGACACGCTTCCCGACGACCCGTGGCATCGCTGGTTCGCGGCACCGCCTGTCTTGGCGGGGCTCGTCGCACAGGGGGCGCTCGGTGCCAAGACGAAGGCGGGCTACTTTCGCAAGGTCGGCAAGGACATCGAGGTGCTCGACCCGGCCACGCGCGGCTACAGGAAGTCGGAGGGAAGCGTCGCGCCGGAAGTCGCCGAGATCGTCGCGATCGCGGATCCCACGGAGAAATTCGCGAAGCTGCGCGCGTCCCCGAATCCACAGGCGCGGTTCCTGTGGGCCATCTTCCGCGATCTCTTCCATTACAGCGCGTATCACCTCGAGTCGATCGCCGACAACGCGCGCGACGTCGACCTCGCGATTCGCTGGGGATTCGGCTGGCAGCTCGGTCCGTTCGAAACGTGGCAGGCCGCAGGCTGGGACGTAGTGGCGCGCGCGATCGAGGAAGACATCGCCGCCGGCAAGACGCTCGCGGCAGTGCCGCTCCCTGCCTGGCTGCGCGGCGAGAAGGTGCATGCCGCGCACGGCGTGCATGCGAAGGACGGCGCCTATGCGCCCGCGCGCGACGCGTTCGCGCCGCGCCGCAGCCTGCGGGTTTACCGCCGCCAGCTGTATCCCGATCCGGTGCTTGGCGAAGCGAAAGCCGACCGCGGAACGACGATGTTCGAGACCGACGCCGTGCGCGCATGGCACCTCGGGGACGACGTCGCGATCCTGTCGTTCAAGACGAAGGCGAACACGATCAGCGCCGGCGTGCTCGATGGCCTGCTGCAAGCCATCGAGCTGGCCGAGCGTCAATGCGCGGGTCTCGTGATCTGGCAGCCCCGCGAGCCCTTCTCGCTGGGCGCGAACCTCGCAGCACTTGGTCCCGACGTCGAGGCCAGGCGATGGAGCGTCGTCGAAGGCGTCGTCGAGAAATTTCAGAACACCGCGATGCGCCTGCGGCAAAGCCTCGTGCCGACGGTATGCGCCGTGCGCGGCATGGCGCTCGGCGGCTCGTGCGAGTTCATCATGCACGCGACCCGCACCGTGGCGGCGCTCGAGTCGTACATCGGCCTCGTCGAGGCGGGGGTGGGCCTGCTGCCGGCCGGCGGAGGCAGCAAGGAGCTGGCACTGCGCGCATCCGAGGAGGTGCGGCGGGGGGCGGTCGGCAGCCAGCTCGACGCGCTTCCTTTCATCCGCAGCTATTTCCAGACGGTCGCCATGGCGACGGTCGCCAAGAGCGCGATCGAAGCGAAGGAGCTCGGATTCCTGCGCGCGTCCGATGTGGTCGTCATGCATGCGCACGAAGTGCTGCACGTCGCGATCGGGCAGGCGCGGGCGCTGCACGATGCGGGGCACCGTCCGCCGCTTCCCGCGCGCAGCATCCCGGTCGTCGGCAAGACCGGGCTCGCGACGCTGACGATGATGCTCGTCAACATGCGCGACGGCGGATTCATCAGCGCCTACGATTTCGAAGTCGGGCGCCGCATCGCGCGCGTCCTCTGCGGCGGCGAAGTCGACGCGGGGAGCGTTGTGGACGAGAACTGGCTCTTGAAGCTCGAGCGCAGCGAGTTCATGTTCCTGCTGCAGGATCCGAGTACGCAGGCGCGCATCGCGCATACGCTCGCCACCGGCAAACCGTTAAGGAATTGAGATGAGGCAGATTCAGGACGCCTACATTGTTGCGTCGACGCGGACCGCCGTCGGCAAGGCGCCCCGCGGCGTGTTTCGCACTACGCGCCCCGACTCGCTCCTCGCGCACGTGCTGGCGTCGGTGATGAAGCAGGTGCCTTCGCTCGATCCGTCGCGCGTCGAGGACGTGATCGTCGGCTGCGCCATGCCCGAGTACGAGCAGGGGATGAACGTGGCGCGCATCGGCGTGCTGCTCGCGGGCCTGCCCGACAGCGTGGCAGGCATGACGGTCAATCGATTCTGTTCCTCGGGCCTCAACGCGGTGTCGATCGCCGCCGACCGCATTCGAACCGGCGAGGCGGAAGTGATGATCGCAGCGGGCACGGAGAGCATGAGCATGATCCCGATGCTCGGGCGCCTCGCGCTCAACGAGGCCGTGTTCGAGCGCGGCGAGAACGTCGGCATCGCGTACGGCATGGGACTGACCGCCGAGAAAGTCGCGGCCCAGTGGAAGGTCTCGCGCGAAGCGCAGGACGCGTTCGCGCTCGCCTCGCACCGGAAGGCGCTGGCTGCGCAGGAGTGCCACGAGTTCGCGGACGAAATCACGCCCTTCGCCGTCGCAGAAGACGTGCCGGATCTTGCCGCCGGGGTCGTCGCTACGCGACGCAAGGACGTCGCGCGCGACGAGGGCCCTCGCGCCGATACGACCGCGGAAGGGCTCGCCAAGCTGCGGCCCGTGTTCGCGGCGAAAGGCTCGGTGACCGCAGGCAACAGCTCGCAGATGTCCGACGGCGCGGGCGCGTCGATCCTCGTTTCCGAGCGCGTGCTGCGCGAGCTCGACTTGGTGCCGCTCGCGCGCTTCGCCGGTTTCGCGGTCGCGGGCGTCGCACCCGAGATCATGGGCGTCGGCCCGATCGCGGCCATTCCCAAGGTGCTGAAGACGACCGGCATTAGGCTCGACGAGATCGACTGGATCGAGCTCAACGAGGCGTTCGCCGCGCAGGCGCTGGCGGTGATGCACGACCTCGGCCTCGATCCCGCCAAAGTGAACCCCTTGGGCGGCGCCATCGCGCTCGGGCATCCGCTCGGAGCGACCGGCGCGATCCGCACGGCAACCATCACGCACGGCCTGCGCCGGCGCAAGCAGAAGTACGGCATGGTGTCGATGTGCGTCGGCACCGGCATGGGCGCGGCGGGCATATTCGAAGCGATGTAATCGAGGGAGGAAGGCATGCGCAATCTTGTAACGATGCTGGTGGGACTCGCGTTAGCGGCTGGCGTGCACGCGGTCGAGGTGGCCGGCGTAGCCCTTCCCGACAAGGCGAACGTCGGCGGCCAGGATCTCGTGCTGAACGGCGCGGGCGTTCGCTCGCGCATGGTCTTCAAGGTTTACGTCGGCAGCCTGTACGTGCCCGCGAAGACCAAGACCGCGGCGGACGTTTATGCAAAGGCGCCGCGGCGCGTGCAGCTCAACATGCTGCGCGACGTGACGTCCGACCAGATGGTCGATGCGCTGACGGAAGGCTTGAACCAGGCCAACAGCGCGGCGGAAGCCGGCGCAGTCAAGGCGCAGATGGCCGAGCTCGCCGCAATCCTGAAGTCGATCGGCCAGCTCAAGGAGGGCAACGTGCTCGCGTTCGATTTCGTCGACGGCGGCACTCGCGTGAGCCTCAACGGCCAGGCGAAAGGAACGATTGCCGGCGACGCCTTCAACAAGGCGCTTTTCAACGCGTGGCTCGGCGACAAGCCCGTGCAGGATGACTTGAAGAAGGCCATGCTGGGTGGCTGATTTCTGGCCGTCGTCGGGCTATCGCCTGTTGCGAAAGGGTGAGGACGGCCGCCTGGTCGTTACCGACGACTTCCTGCGCACTTATCTCATGCGGCCCGAGCTCGCGCCCATAAGGGAATCGGGCGCGCACGAGCTCGCGATGCACGACGCGCTCATGGCGGATCCGCGGCGCGAAGTGACCCACGCCGGGCTGGAGGCGATCGAAGACCCGGACGCGCGCGACAATTACGCGATCTTCCTGCGCTTTCGCGAGCGCCTTCTCGACGCGCCGTCGCTCGAGGCCGCTTACATGGCGCTGTTCTCGGGGAACGGCATCGACGTGCCACCGATGTTCGTCCATCACCTGACGCAAGTGCTGCTGCGCAACGTCCTGGGCGACCACGCGACG
>Ga0070675_100001505_pt1 | contig 17209 bp, 10 predicted proteins | sample KBSM43metaG_FD_65343 | JGI IMG/M metagenome (GOLD analysis project Ga0070675, IMG submission 65343) | Miscanthus rhizosphere microbial communities from Kellogg Biological Station, Michigan, USA - KBS M4-3 metaG | ecosystem: Host-associated > Plants > Roots > Rhizosphere > Soil ...
GACGGGCTCGCGCGTCTTTCAGGGGCAGCTTCGGCTCTCGTTCTAGAAACGGGATTGGCTGGGAACAGGCTATGACGTCTGTTCCCAGCCAGTCGACAATCGATAATCTCGCCTAATTCAATCCATCCGGGAGACGAAAACCATGAACCTTCGTCTGAATCGACCAGACAGACGATTCCCCGACCATATATAGGATCTCGTTGTTCGCGCCGCCGAACGTGATGCTGACCGGGTACTGCGGCACAAAAATCGTGCCGACATAAGTACCGTCAGTATTGAAGATCTGCACGCCCGTTCTAGTGGCGACGTAATATCGGCCGTCGGAATCCACGGCGGAGCCATCGGCACCGGAATCGAGACGATCCTCAGGCTTGGCCGCATCAAGGACTGACGGCGTCAAATTGAGTTTCGCAAATTGTCTCTTGTTTGATAGCGCGCCATCCTCAGCGACGTCGTACGCCCAGATGAAGTTCTCACCGGGCTTCTGCCATGTGTTATTCACGTACAGAGTCTTGCCATCCGGTGAGAGTTCAACGCCGTTCGGCATGGCGTATTCGCCCGGACCAATCACTACCTTCGCCGTGCCATCGGGCGCCAGGTAGTAGACCTGCTTGCCAGGCTGGCTCTTCTTGGCTTCCGGTGTGAACTGCGGATCGGTGATGTAGAGGCCGCCCTTCGCGTCCATCACGAGATCGTTCGGACCGTCGATCGGTTTGCCATTTATCTTGTCGAGCAAGACTCGCACAACGCGCCCGGCCGCCGGATCCACTTCTACGACGCGATGACCGAACATGTCGCAGACGATGAGATTGCCGTTCTTCGCAGCGATCGTGCCGTTCGACTGCATACCGCTCGAAAGCACGCGCACTTTCCCGTCAGGCTCCATGGCGATCAGCCGGCTGCGCGCGGGGCTGCCGGTGTAGTCGCCGGCCGCGGGGTTTTTGAAGTACATGTCCGAGAAGTACAGCTTCCCTTTCAACCAGGTCGGTCCCTCGGTGAATGTAAAACCTTCGGCAAGCTTCTGCGGCTTTATACCGGGCGCGACGATTTGCTCGTAGAGATCCTTCTGCTTCTGGGCGCGCTCGATATAGTCGGGCCGCACCGGCCAGAAGACGTCAAGTTGATCGGCTCCGGTGTCGCCCATTTTCGCCGAGTGCACCATGCCACCGGGCAGATACAGCGTGTGGCCCGCTGCTCCCGAGAATGGGAATGATTTATCGATCACGCCCTGATCGAGAGTTCCGCGGACCGTGTTCGTCAATTGTTCCTCCGGATGAATGTGCAGTGGAAACTCGGAGCCGGGATCCATGCGGACGAGACTCACCTGCGCGTTCTTGCCCCAGATGAGCTGCGAATGCGCCGCGCTTCTGCGATAGGACTTCGCGGAATCCGGGTCTGTCAACGGCGTCCAGGGAATCTCGGTCAGGCTGACGACAGTGCCGGGTTGGAGCGACGGGGTGACCCCTTGATCCGCGAACGTTGCGGTCGCGCCCGATGTGTTCTGTCCGGCGAGTGCGAGATGGTCGAGCCGCACAGGCGAATAGATTTCAAAGGCCTTCCATCCTTTGGAGCCGGCTTTAACGGATCGCTTCATACCGGGTTGAAGGTAGAGCACCTGATCCTTGTTGAGTTCCGCAGTCTTACCGTCGAACGAAACTGTGGCCGATCCGTCCTGTCCGATGATGAGGAGCTCTTCGCCGAGAGTCTGTTCCGGATAGACGGCATCGGCCTGCATTTCCATCCGCTCGACAAGCGCGCCGCGCCCCCATGCAAGCTTCGCCGAGACTCCAGGCGCGATTGTCACAGTGGGCAGTTTGCCTGCTTCCACCGGTTCGCCATCGGCGAGCACCATCGGAACGCTCACTTTCGGGAGTTCGCGCGTGCGCCCCGTTACCCTGCCCTGATCGATCACACGCATATTTGTAGACGCCCACTGAGGCTCATTGCTCGAGCACCCCGCCGCGAAGGCGAGCGCCGCGAGGCCGATCCGGAAATATCCTTTACGCACAAGATTCATGGTGAAGACCATCCTTCCGAAAAAGTCCGGCCAATATAGACACCAAATACGAAAGATCGCAAGGACCGAAAAAGGCGAGCTATCATACGGCCGCAAAATAAGTAACCGTAGAAGGAGTCCGTATATGTCCGATAGTAGACGGCGGTTTTGGCGGCGCATCGCAGCGTTTGCCTTGCTCGCGGCGTGCGTCGCCACAGTGGCCACCAGCGTGGCGCAGTCGCGCAACGACAAGTGGTGGCCCGGATACGGCAACGGACCGGACAACTCCCGCTATTTCGCGTCGCGACAGATCAGCAAGTCCAACGTGAGCCAGCTGCAGGTCGCATGGAACTACGCGTACGGCGAGACCAGCTTCGGCCCCATCGTCGTTCGCGGCGTGATCTACGGCCGCGGCCGCAACGGATCGCTCGTCGCCATCGATGCGAAGACCGGCAAAGAATTGTGGATCCGCGAAAACATGAACGGCATGACCAGCCGCGGCATGAACTACTGGGAAAGCGCGGACGGACGGGATCAGCGGCTGATTTTCTCGATGAACAGCCTGCTTCAGGAGGTGGACGCGAAGACGGGTAAGTCGATCGTGACGTTCGGTACGAATGGTGTTGTCGACTTACGAGTCGGCATCGACGGACGCGATCCGGCGACGATCGGCAACATCCAGTCGAATACGCCCGGCGAAGTTTTCGAGAATCTGATCCTTCTCGGCAGCGCAACCGGTGAAGGTTACATGTCGCCGCCCGGCGACATTCGCGCCTATGACGTCCGCGATGGAAAGCTGGCGTGGACGTTCCACACCGTGCCGCGCCCGGGCGAGTACGGATACGACACGTGGCCGAAGGACGCGTGGAAGTATGTCGGTGGGACTAACAACTGGGGCGAGATGACGATCGACACTCGGCGCGGCATCGCTTACATTCCGCTCGGATCGCCTAGTTACGATTTCTACGGTGCCGATCGTCTCGGCGCCAATCTCTTTGGCACCTCGATCGTTGCGCTGGATGCACGAACCGGCAAGCGGCGTTGGCATTTCCAGCTCGTACATCACGACCTGTGGGATATGGACCCCAGCGCAGCACCGCAGCTTACAACCATACGGCACAACGGCCGGAACAGGGATGTTGTGGTCGTGACGAGCAAGACGACCTGGCTTTATGTGTTCGACCGCGAAACGGGCGAACCTATCTGGCCTATCGAGGAGCGTCCTGTTCCTAAATCGGAAATGGCAGGCGAAGAGAGTTGGCCCACCCAGCCGTATCCGACCAACCCGCCTCCGCATTCGAGGCAGTCGTTCACTGTCGACGACGTCAGTCCGTATTTGTCGTCCGATGAAGCGGAAACGTTCAAGAAGCGATTGGCGGCGGCTACTAACAAGGGCCTTTTCACTCCAATCAGCTTCAACGACACGATGCACATTCCGACCAGCAATGGCGGCGTGCTCTTTGGTGGAGCGGCAAGCGAGCCCAACGGCGCCGTCTACGTTGTCGCGCATGATAATCCAGGAATACTGCGTCTGTTGCGTCCGGGCGAGAACGCGGGCCGGGGAGGTGGGGGGAACGCTCCCGCACCACCGGCTGGACAGGTTGTATATCAGCAGAATTGTCAGACGTGTCATGGCGCGGATCGACTTGGCATAGACAGCAGTGGCCCTGCGCTCATCGAGAACGGCGCGCCGCGATTTGACGCGGCCGCGATCCGCGCCGTCATTGGCGCCGGCAAAGGCCGGATGCCGGCACAGCCGCACCTCACCAATACAGAAGTCGACAATCTCGTGACGTTCCTGACAGCTGCGCAGGCTGGCGGACGCGGGCAGGGTCAAGTGGGACAAGGTGGAGGCGGCGGCCGCGGCGCGCGGGGCGCTGCAGGTTCCGGAGCACCACCGGAGTTGATTGTCGGATCGGGTTCGGTTGCAACTGTCCAGACCGGCGGCGGCCGCGGGCGCGGGGCCACGCGCTATCCGGACGGTGTTCCCCAAACGGAGCAATATGTGATCAATGAATACAACACTGTGGGGAATCGCATAAAACCTCCGTACACGTCGATCGTGAAGTACGACCTCAACCAGCCGACAATCAAGTGGCGCATCGGCTTTGGCGATGATCCCGTACTGGCCGCGCGCGGCATCACGGGAACAGGCGTCGCCGCGACGCTAAACGGAATCATCGTCACAGAAGCAGGCATCGTATTTGGCGCAGGCCGCGACAATCAGATTCGCGCGTGGGACAGTGACACCGGACGGCAGTTGTGGTCGTCGCGGTTCGGCGGCAACTTTGTCGGCTCGCCCGTGATGTACGAGATGGATGGCAGGCAGTACTTGCTGGTACCCGCATCCCCGGCAGCGGCCGGTGGTCGCGGTGCTGTGCCTGCCGTACCCGGCACCGGCGGCCCACTGGGCTGGGTCGCTTACGCGCTACCCTCGAAATAACGTTGAGCAGTCAGTCAGAAGGAGAAAACTTGAAAGCGCAAACCAGCGAAGTGGTGCCTGCCGTCCGCACAGGCGCAGGGGTCACGATAGCTCTTTGTTTTACCGTCGCAGTTCTGGAAGGATTGGACATTCAAGCAATGGGTGTGGCGGCGCCCAGGCTTGCCGCCGAGTTGCAACTTCCAGGAGGAGTGCTTGGTCAGGCACTTTCCTCGAGCAACATCGGTCTTGTTGTCGGCGCAACCCTGGGAGGCTGGCTTGCAGACAAGATCGGCCGTAAGCCTCTGCTCATCGCGTCTGTCCTGATTTTCGGAGCATTCACTCTTGGCACAATGTACGCGTTCAACTACGAATCCTTGTTCGCGCTGCGTGTGGGCGCCGGATTGGGTTTCGGCGGCGCGTTGACCAACCTGATGGCAATGGCGGCCGAAGTCAGTTCGCAGAACAAGCGCGGTTCGACCGGCGCAATGATGTTCTGTGGCATGCCGGTCGGCGGGGGTACTGTCGCACTGATCTCGTGGCTGACGCCCACGCAGAATTGGCGCCTGCTGTTTTTGATCGGAGGTCTGGCTCCACTCCTCATTGCTCCGGCGCTTGCTATGTTCCTCCAGGAAACTCGAGATACTTCGAAGGCCGGCGGTTCCAGAACAACGACTCCACTGCGGTTCTGGCTGATGACGATTCCGGTCTACGCCGTGCTGTCCCTGGCGGCGACTCTTGTCGTGCCTGTAAACTTCGCCCCGTGGCTGGCTATTGCGCCGACGGTGGTCCTGGCCTATGCCTTCATCCATCGGCAGGCGCTGTTTTCTGAGGGTCGGGCCCTGGCCTCCGTGCTCATATGGCTCATTTTTCTGCCCACGCTGTTGATTCTTTACCTCGTGCTTAACTGGCTTCCGAGCCTTGTGAGCGCAAAGGGATTTTCGATGGATGCTTCGCTGGCCTCAGTCTGGTTTAACTACGCGAGTGTCATCGGCGCCCTGCTGTTTGGATTGTTCGTCGACAGATTTGGCGTCCGCTGGCCACTGATGATTTCTTATGCGGGTGTGGTCGTTTCTCTTTTTCTGCTCTCCGGCGCCGCCGGTCTTTCAGCCATTCTCATTTTGAGCGGCATGCTCGGATTCTTTCTTCTTGGCGCGAACTACTCACTCTATGGCGCCGCCGCTTCTTACTACCCGCGGGTCGTCCGAGGACGCGGGGCCGGTGGAGCAATTGCGTGGGGAAGGCTGGGATCTATCGGCGGCCCGTTGATTGGCGGCTACCTGCTGGCCGGCGGAGCGAGCGGCGTTGTCTACTCGATGGTTCCGTTTGCCATCGTTGCCGGTGTTTCGGTCCTGTTGCTGTCTTTCGTGGCCAGCCCCGCCGAGTAAAAGTGGAGGCGGGATAAGAGCCCCGAATGGAGAATTCCCTTCGATGTCGTCGAAAAAGCTCTATGTCAATCGGCCACAGCAAAACCAATCACGGCTGATCGGCGAGCGGGCGAGGTCCGTAGATGGGTGCCGGCCGGCCGAATTCCAGGGCGCCCAGGTCTGGCGCATTGCCGGTATAACCGTCGGTGATGCCGGGCAGTATCGTACCGGCGTCGATCGCCGTTGCTCCCGCCACTAAGGAGAAATCGAAGTCTTCCGGGCGATACACGCGAGTGGGGTCACTTTGCCCAGGCGCGCGAGCCTGCCGGAAGATCGACCAGTCGACCATGCGGCTATGCGAGTCTTGTCCCGTCCGCTCGGCGTAGGCCGCCAGGGCCGAAAACGACTGCAGCGGACGTTCACCGCGGGCACTGTAGTCTGCGACACCGGCCGGCGCCGCCCAGCCGAACAGGGACGGACCTGGGACCGCAGCGGCAAAGCCGTTGAAGTCCGAACTGGAATACGGTGTAAACGTTTCGACGGAGAAGATTTCGGGCCATGCCCCCTGGCCCAGGATCAGATTGTTACGGAAGTGCAGATTCGATGCTGGGCCCATCTGGTGCGCCTCAGAGAGCAGCGTGTTGTTATACACAAGCACACCTGCGGAATTGGCGGTCAGCTTGAGCACTCCCCCTTCCGGCGCGTTATACACAACGTTGCGGACAAAATAGATCGGCCCGCCGAGAGCCGGTTGTGTGGATAAGGCGCGATGCGCCATATTGAAACATCGATTGCCGATGATGCGGAAGTTGTGCCCGCCGGAGTCGGCCTCGATACAGTTATCGTCGACATTGCGGATATCATTGCCGATGATGTCGCTCGAAACGGCCATGACCGGACGGTCCGGCCAGCCATCCGGATCACCATATGTGGCGTGATCGATTCCATCGTGAAAGTTCTCCACTCGGTTGTGCGCGACCACATGTCCCGAGCCGTACATCTTGACTGCGTATTCTGAAAGCAACGGCTGAGGGAAGCCGGGCAGGTTCTGCCAGGTGCGGCCGATCCAACCCATCAGGCGCGTTGGATCGTTGCGGCCGATGAAGACGTTGTCCGCAATGTAGAAGTCGCGCGCCCCGCCCCAATCGGTGAAGACCCCGCGACCAACATTCTCGAGGCGAGAATTCTTCAACGTAAATCCGACCGCGCCGAGAATGCGTTTGCGGCCGAGAAGGAAAGCCACATCGGTATTGCGCACCGTAATGCCTTCGATATACGTATAGTCCGCCGCTGTGAGATCGAACAACACGGCATTGCCGTCGCCGTCGAAAATCACTTCACCGTCGCCTGCAGCCTTGATCACGATCGGTTTCTCGGAAGTGCCGTCGGCGGTGAGATAAAACGTGCCGTCGAACAGCGTCGAATTCGGGCCGGCATACCGGCGGCGATCTTCGCGGTAGGTGCCGGCGTGGATGAGGATGGTGTCGCCGGGGTGGACACGCGGCTGGAACGAGTTGACGAAATCCGCTCCGTTCGCACCGGTGTTGTATGCAGCCATCAAGCTGGAGAAGTTTGGCTCCTGTTTCTGGCCCGAGTAATCACGCGGATAGACATGGTAGATTGCGCCGCCCGCAGCCGGTTTGGGCACGGGCCTTGTGCGCGCCGTCAGCATGCGCTCGACGGGGGCTGTGCCTCTCGACGCATCCGGATCTGAAAGACGAAGCCGGATTTCGTACGACGTGTTCGGGGCGAGACCAAAGACGCTCCCTGCAAACATGTTGGGCGCGACGTAGTGAAACGAAGCTCCCGATTGCACGGCTTCACCGTGCAGACGCAGTAGCGGCAGACCGTCGTGCCACGCGGTCTCTCCAGTGCGACGCCATGCCAGAGCGACTGACGCGTTGCGGTTGGAGTCCCCCTCGATTCGCCATTCCACACCTAGCGCGCCGAGTGTCGGCGGTTCTACGATGGCCGCTCCGGGTTGCGCCACTGCCCCTGTTGTCTGGGCCAAGGTTGTTATGACGGCGAGCAGTGCAGCCGCAAGCACAGCAAAAATCCGAATGTTCAGCATGCTTAGACGTGATTCCATTCGACGAGTGTAGCGGAACAAACCGAGTGTTGCCAGTTCGCTCCCAATTCCTGGCAGCCCCTCATTTGCCCCCGTGCCATGCCGTCTTGCAAAGGCGGTGAGTCTATGATTTGATCCTGCCAGAATTCATGCAGAGGAAGTGGAGGATTTTCGATGCCGAGTCTCAGAAAACGGAGAATGCACTCTTTGCTTGTCGTTCTCGTCGTTGCCACTGCGCTGAATGCGGGGCTTTACGCGCAACGTGGCGGCCAGACCGCCGCGACGCAGCCAGCCGGGCCAGGACCGTCGACGGCGCCGCCCCTCGCACCCGTGCGTCTGGACGTCGATGGCAATTTCCGAATCGCCCCGCCGTATGCACCCGACCCGGCCTTTAGCGAAAAACCCAACGTCCCGAAAGGTCGCGTGATCCGTTTCACAATGAACTCGGCCGAAAGCAAAATCTTCCCGACCGCGCCGGCGGGCGGCGGTCGAGGAGCACGCGCGGGCGGCGATGTGACGGCCGAACCACCGCAGCATCAGACCTTCCAACGTCAGGTCGCCGTCTACATCCCCGCCGGGTACGTACCGAACACTCCGGCGCCGTTCATCGTCGTGCAGGACGGACAGACGTACCTTGGGGACGAAGGAGCTCCGAGGACGGATCGGGCTTTCATGCCGCCAATGCTCGACAACCTGATCCATGAGAAGCGGGTTCCGCCGATCGTCGCCGTGTTGATCGCTCCAGGGTCCGGCGGTCAACGGACGATTGAATACGACACGGTTTCAGATCGCTACACGAATTTCATCGAGACGGAAGTGCTGCCCCGTATCACGAAGGATTATCAAGTGGCGTTCACAACTGATCCCGAAGGCCGTGCGACATTTGGCATGAGCTCGGGCGCCGCTGCCGCGCTTACGATGGCATGGCTGCATCCGAACCTGTATCACCGCGTCGTCAGCTATTCGGGCACGTTCGTCGCACTCCAGCGCAACGTCACGGCACCAAATGGCGCCTGGGACTTCCACCAGACTTTCATTCCGAATTCCGAGCGAAAGCCGCTGCGGATCTGGCTACACGTCAGTGAGAACGACCTGGGAGCGACCTCTCCCGCCGAGCAGATGCGCAACTGGGTCATTGCCAATGACCGGATGGCGGGAGTGTTGAAGGCCAAAGGATATCCTTACCAGTTCGTCTTCTCGGAGGCCGCGGGCCACGTCGACCAGCGTGTGCAACTTCAGACCATGCCCGAAGCCTTTGAGTGGGTATGGAAGGGCTACACGTCGAGCGGCAAGTAAAGGTCGACTGCTGAAGCCCGCGCAGGATTTCCTGGACCGCGAGGGCAGCCCGAGGGCTTCGTGCGATCCCTCTCCCTCCGGGAGAGGGTGCCGCGAAGCGGCGGGTGAGGGACCCTAACGCCGTGAAGATCCCTCATCCGGCCCTCCGGGCCACCTTCTCCCGGTGGGCGCTTTGCACAAAAACTCCGAGGGCGGTCATAGACCGCCCCTACAGCTTGCGGCGTGTGACTGTAGGGGCGCTCTATGAGCGCCCGTGATGCCTTTTTTGTGCAAGCCCCCCGGTGGGAGAAGGTCGCGCGGATACGCGTTCGCAATTACGAAAAGCGGTACTAAGGCTCCCTCAGGTCACTTAACGTTTACCAGGTGTGTCGCGCCTTGCGCTCCATACCTGACTAAAATCCGAGCACCGCTCGCGGAATAAGAATCTAAACTCGGTTTCACCCAACCTGGGCAGCCGTGGCTATCCGACGAACCGCTGCGTCGCCCAGCCTCTCTCGCAACTGCGTGAGATACAGACTCCGCGGCATGACGTGCTTGTCGAGGGATTCGATATGGCCGTTTTCTTTTGTCGGGTCCTGCAGCGGAATGTTGAAGACAACGGCGTTAACTCCCAGGTGTCCGAATGAGAAGTTCTGCGCCGTCGGCGGTTTCTGCACGAGGAAACTCCCTTCGCAGTTCCAGAACACGGTGTTTGCGCCTGCCCATCCGATGTTGATGTTCTTCCAGAACCGCGCCGTGAGTGGCGCCTGAATGTTGTCGTAGAGGTTGCCTGTCGCCCACTGCTCGTGCGGCTCGCTCGATGAAAACGGCGTTGTCGCTTTGCAGTCCAGAAACACGTTTGCGCTCGACGTGGGCTGCCCGCTCATGAAGGAGTGACGACCCTCGTCGGAAAGACACCTCTGCACGAGCGCGAGTTGTCCGCGTAAAGCGAAGGTGAATCGGCGTGCGCCCGCCCTCTGGGAGACCGGCGCGCGCGATACGCAGTCCTGAACGGTTATCCACTTCGCTCCGCGCGACGTGCCCACCATGCTGTAGACGAAGTGAAGCGCTGTGGCATTCCGCACCCAGCCATGTTTCGTGTTATCGAAGATCACAAAGTTCCGGTAGTGGTTTTCGTCGTTGTAATACTCCTCGGCAACATAGTTCGGGCGGTCCATGTTGCCGTATTCTTTCGTCCGCTTCGTCGGATCGAACTCCGAAATCGCGCGCAGATTCTCGATCCCAACCTTTTCAATGCGCCCGGTGTCTTCGTACTTCAACACTTCCCCGCCGCCCCAACGCGTCTCGATTGCGCAGGTGACCGGCGCATCGACGGTGATCGTGTTTCCCTGAACGTCGACAACGACGCGATCCCACTCGACGTTGAACGGACGCCAGCGGCTTTGCGCATCCGGGCCCGACATCCCCACGGCATCAATCCAATCCTGATTGCCGATGCGCCGCACGACGACAGTATCGCCAGGCCTGAACCCGCGGGCGGATGCCACCTTGAAGCTGCGTGCGCCGACCGGCACGTAATCGTCGGTGACTGCTTGTTTCGTGTCGTCCTTCGTCGTCACACCTGATGCGCCGCCGACTAATACGAGAGTGCCTTGATTACCACCTCCACCACCTCCTCCTGCAGGGCCGCCAGCACCCGTGCGCCCCGTACCTGTTCCGATGAGAATCGTGCCGGTGTCGCCCATCCCTTCGCCGCGCAAAACCACGCCGCTCGCTTGAATCTTCACCGGCGTCGCCATTCGGTAGTAGCCCGCCTTCAGCAGCACGGCGCCACGGAACCCGCCGGGATCCAGCGGACGTGAAGAAATCCTATTGATGGCAGCCTGGATATTCTCCGTGTTGTCGCTAACAACAGGCCAAACCGTCTCGCGCACCGGCACCGTGGGAATGGCAACACCGCCGCCACCGTATCCAGCGTGAGAAGAGTCGATGATCGTGTTGCCTTGTTCGTCGGGTATGTAGGCGAGTTTGTTATCAATGCCGGGATAAACTCGCGACGCGGTCGGGGCAAGATCCTCTACCTGCGCCTTCACTCGGGACAGAAACGCCGGCGCCATTGCCAACTGCAGCATTCTCCGTCGAGATACTGTCATGCTCATGTGTTCCTCCAGTCGAGCCCAATCCCGTCATCTGCATTAATGCGAGGGACAATGCGCGGCAGATTACCGCAACTGGTTTTGATTTGCGAGCGGATCTCCCACGCGCCCACGTGCAGCGAGCGAACACGCAAAACGCCGGAATCACGCAGTACCAGGACGCCGTCGGTTGCCGATTCTTTGCGCGAATGGCGACAGGTGTCTTATGCTCTCGGCCATGCGCAAATCTTTGATTGTTGCACTGCTGGCGGTTGCGCCGCTCCTCGCGCAGCAGCCGATTCCACGCTACGAAGTCCGTCGTGCGGCAACGCCGATAACAATCGATGGCAAGCTCGATGACGCAGCGTGGACCCACGCGTCGCCGCCCGTCACGTTGCAGTTCCTGTGGGAAACGCAGACCGGTGCAAAGCAGAAGACCTTCGGACGTCTGTTGTGGGATGATCAGGCGCTTTACATCGCCTACGATGCGGAGGATGCGGACATCACCGCGCAGTTCATGCAGCGCGACGATCCTACGTACCGCGATGACGCCGTGGAAATATTTATCAATCCCGATCCGAAGCAGGAGACGGTTTACTACGGGTTCGAGATGAACGCGCGCGGCGTGCTTTATGATTACCTGAACTACAACAATCGCACGCTTTTCAAGCGCTTCGACGCGACAGGCGTCCGGATCGCGACCTCGTTGCGCGGGACGTTGAATGTTCGCACGGACTCGGACAACGGATGGAGCCTCGAGGCCGCGATCCCATGGGAGAACTTCGAAGAACTCTCGCGTCGGCGGCCCGCTGCAGGCGCGGTGTGGAAAGCGAACTTCAACCGCTGGGATGGCGTCGAGCCCAGCCGGCGCATGAGCATCTGGTCCGACCCCTTGCAGGCCACGGCATGGCCGCACGTTCCTTCTCGTTTCGGGGAGATCGTGTTCGTCGACTAAGCCGGGTCCATTGCCTGAGAGCCTGGGCAAACTGCGTTATGACGGATCATGAGTCCTGTCGTTTTATGGCAGCGCGTAAGCGATGATTTCTCCACCCGTATTGGCCCCCTGGCCGGTGACCGCAATAACGATGTACTGCTTTCCGTTGTGCATGTAAGTCATCGGCGACCCTGTCTGCCGCGCGGGCATATTGACCTCACCAGGAGCGTCCTCACCTGTCGCCTTGTCATAGGCGCGAAGCAGGGCGACGGTCTGGCCCTGAGCGTTGGTGTGGACGCCGCCTTCGCCGGCAATCACCAATGTCTTCGTTGTGAGCACCCCAATGAATGTTCGGCCAGGCTGGCCGAGCCGAGGCAGATCCAGTCCTCGCAGCGCCGCGTTGTTCTTGATGTTGTCGGGCGTGGAACTGTGGGTCTTCTGCCACAGGATGCCGCCCGTGCCCATGTCATAGGCCGTGATTCGGTCATAGGGCGGTTTGATAATAGGCAAGCCCTGCACCGTTGTGCCGCCGCGCCCGCCGCCGCCCCCGCGCGCGCCACCTGGGGCGCCCGCAGGACCAACTGCACCGGGCGCACCGGCAGGAGGTACACCACGACCGGCCGCAGGACCTCCACCGCCCGGGGCGCCGGCTCGAGCGCCGGCGCCGGCGCCACCGTCCCTCCCACCGCCGCCACGACCGCCGCGGCCACCGGCCGCTTCCGCTGCGCCTTGAGCGCCGCGCAACGTCCCGGCCAGGTTAGTCGGACCTGGCATTGAAAGATCCGGCTGGACATTGGGCAGCGCGAAAACGTTCGTGTGCGAATGGATATAGAGACGGTTCGTCTCGGGGTCAAACGAGCCGCCAGGCCAGTTCGCTCCCCCAACTTCCGCCGGAAGCATCAGCGTCGCGATCGGACCGTCCGGCGTCGCTAGTGCAGGGGGCGTGAAAATAGGACCAATCCTGTAAGCCTTGGCCTGTTCTACTGCCTGCGCGCGCAGCGCCGGCGTGAAGTCAATGAGATCGTCTAGCGTGACGCCCTGCCGGTCGAATGGCAGCGGCTTGGTGGGAAACGGTTGCGTCAGACTGGTTTTTTCGCCTGGGACATTCGACTGCGGTACCGGACGTTCTTCGATCGGCCATATCGGTTCGCCTGTCTCGCGGTTCAGCACGAACAGAAACGCGGACTTCGTTGGCTGGGCCAGCGCCTTGATTGTCCGGCCGCCGATCTGCACGTTATACAGCATCGGCGCGCACGGCAGATCCCAGTCCCACACGCCGTGGTGAACAGTCTGATAATGCCACTTGCGCTTGCCGGTCTTGAGATCGAGTGCGACGATGCTCTCGCCGAACAATCCATTACCCGGCCGGTTCACACCGTAGTAGTCGGTTGCGGGCATTTCGGTTGGTACATAGACAAGGCCCAATTCGAGGTCGGCGCTCATCTGGGCCCATACGCCCAGGTTGCCGTTTTTTTCCGCAGATCCGTCGAGCCATGTGTCGTGCCCGAATTCGCCGGTTACGGGAATCGTGTGAAAAATCCAGAGCCGCTTGCCGGTCTTCACATCGAACCCGCGCACAAATCCTTTGGCGGTCGGCCTGGTGTTCGGGGTGCCGGCAGCGAAGTGGGCCGCGCCGACAACCACGACTTCGCCGGCGACGAGAGGCGTCGCGTTGAGGCCCACCGCTGCGCTAGTCAGGTCGTACTCCTGGTCGTTATCCATCTTCAGATCAACGACACCGTCTTTGCCGAACGAGCGAACAAGTTCCCCGGTCCTCGCATTTAGCGCGATCATGCGGTAACCGGGCGTGACATAGATGATCCTCTGGTCGGCGCCGTCGGCGCTCGACCAGTACGCCAGGCCACGGCCGGCGCCGCGGCGAGGAGCCGCAAGGCCGCGCGGACCTTCGTCCTCGCTGTGCATCCAGAGCATTTCTCCCGTTTCCGGATTCAGCGCGATCGCGGCGCGCCGGGTGCCGGCGGTGGTATAGACCACGCCGTTGACATAGAGCGGCGTCGCGGAATACAGGTTATCCGGATTGGGTCCCAGGAAATCGGTCTTCAGACGCCAGGCGATTGCGAGGTTCTTGAAGTTGTCTTTGTTGATCTGATCGAGAGGAGCGTACCGATGGCTTGCCAGGTTTCCGCCGTAGGTATCCCAGTTCGGGCCCATCTGTGTCAGGGCCGGCGTCTGGCCGGCAGGGGCTTGACCACCGCCTCGGCCCTGGGCGAGCGCGATCAGTGAAGCGCCCGCAGCCAGCGCGGCGACGCAAACAAGGGTTCGAGTCTTTGTCATAACAACGCTCCTTCTCACTAGTTCGTTAACGGAGTCTGATAGATGATTCTGGTCCACACGCTTTGTTCGTCGCTAAGCGGGGACATCCCGGCCGGAAGACCGTCGAAACTCAGGATGTACGAAAGGATGTCCACCATCTGAGGGCGGCTCAAGGAGTTGGGCTTGTTGGGAGGCATCTGTCTGATTCTGCCAAGCAGCGCTGAGATCGGCTGGCCGTCCCAGACGGAGCCGAATTCCGGCCCGGCCAAAGGAAGCGCCTGTTCGCGCCCGGCCAGGTCATCGCCATGGCACTGTGAACACATCTCGGTATAAAGCTTTTCGCCGCGCGAGGCTTGTTCCTTCGTGTACACGCCGCCGCGGACCGACTGGGTGGACGGGGCCACGGTCTCGGACTGACCCGCCATTGCCACGACAAGCGCGCACGCCAAGCCCACCCCGACAATGAACTGATGAAGAAGTCTCAAAGAAGAACACCGCATTGCCGCTCTTTCCGTCCGTTGTTGAGGCCGAACTTTGCTTCCTCCGCTCGGGGGAATTTGACGCAGGAGATTACTGCAACCTGTCCTGAATTGCGAGTGTCTCTGTCCTGACCGTCCAGTAGACCTGTGAAGTCTCAGTCTGAGAACTTCAGCGTCTTTCCAGACTCTATGGAGCATTGGTAGACTGGCGCCACTTTTCATTTAATTGGGGGAGGCAACAACGTGAAGTGGTCGCTTCATATTCTCTAAACTTATGAGAATCCCATGGCTTGGTGCAGTCCTGATTGGCCTCACTTCTGCGGTTCTTACATTGGCTCAACTGCCGACGGCAAGCAATTGGATCGCTGTGGGTTCGTCCGGCGTCCTGCCGCAGCAGATGGAGTTTGCAACGCCCACAGGCCGGATCGGCGTCTTGTTCGCGGACGGTCCTGTGGAGATGAAGGGGCATCCCTTCTTCACGGCGCTCGGCAGCAACGGTCGCGCGTGCGTCACATGCCACCAGCCGGCCTTCGGTATGAGCTTTTCCGCAGAGGGGGCTCGCGAGTTGTGGCGTCAGACCAGCGGCAAGGACCCATTGTTTGCCGCGGTCGATGGCTCAAACTGCCCGGACCTGCCGCAGGATCAGGAGAAGTCTCACTCTCTTCTGCTGAAGCGTGGTCTGATTCGCGTATTTCTTCCCGTTCCGAAGAACGCAGAGTTCACGATCGAAGTGGTGAGCGATCCGACCGGCTGCAATACCAGCCCGCTCTACGGTCTGAAAAGCGCAACGCCAACGGTGTCTGTATTCCGCCGACCGCGCATGGCGGCCAATTTGAAGTATGTGACCAATCCTGCTCCCCGCATCGTGCTGAAGTTGGGACACCTGGCAGACACGGATCCGGCGACGGGCAAACCCGTCGGCATGAACTTCATGGCGGATGCTCGCGAAGCAACGCTCACCACTCAGGCTCGCAGTGCGGCGCTTGGCCATGGACAAGCGCTGTCCGTCACGGAAGAGCAGTTACGGCGCATCGTGGACTTCGAAAGCCAGGTTTATGTGGCGCAGATATTCGATCAATCGGCCGGCAATCTCGTGGAATCTGCCGGCCCTGCCACACTGGGTCCCAAGGCAATGGCCGCACATCGGCCCGGTGTGTTGGGTGACAACGATTACGATCCGGTGTTTCTATCCTTTGACGCCTGGAAGAATCCCGGAAGCACCGCGCAGGACCAGTTCCGAGCATCCGTGGCGCGCGGCGCCGATCTGTTCATGTTCCGCCAGTTCTGGCTGCGCGATGCGACTCACATCAATTCGATTGGCCTGGGTAATCCACTGAAACGAACCTGCGCCACTTGCCATAACCACCAAATGACGGGCCAGGACCTTTCGGCCGGCTGGGTGGACCTGGGCACGACGAACTATCCCAGATGGACCGAACCTCCTGTTTATAGCGATTCCCGGGATCTCCCCGTCTTTAAGATCACCTGCAAACCGTCGGCTCCCGCACACCCTTATCTGGGCCGCGTCATCTACACCAGCGATCCCGGGCGCGCGTTGATCTCGGGACGTTGCGTGGATGTCGGCTCGATAGTAATGCAGCAATTTCGCGGACTGTCGGCCCGGGCGCCGTATTTTTCCAATGGCTCGTCTGGAAACCTTCGGGAACTGGTGGACTACTACGATCGGCGGTTCGACATGAAACTCACCGAGGCCGAAAAGCAGGACCTGATCAATTTCCTGGGGGTGCTATGACCTTCAAAACTCTCTTAGCGCTGGCGCTCGTTCCAGCCACTCTCGCCGCCCAGCAACGAAACTTCGTAACTTGCCCGATCGTTCGGGATACGAAGACCGTCCCCTGCTTTCTGGCTGTATACGAAGGCGAAACGTACTACCTCGTGGTTCAACAAGACATCTCAGCTGATCTGTATCCGCCGCAGCTCTTGCACGAAGTGCTGGTCGAGGGTACGGTTGCGCCTGGCCCGCGCGTGTGCGGCGGCATTCCGCTGAAGCCCGTCAAACTTTCGGTTCTGCCGGAACTCGATCTTTCCTGCAACACGATCCTGCCAGCCGAGCCGGGAATCGAGGCGCCTCCGACAAGACGTCCCGCGGGACCATCAACAAGGCAGGCTCCCGTCTCCGTGGCACGTCCGGCTCCGGAAAGGTTGACGCCGCCCTACCTTGAGCGTGAATGGAAGATTTTCTACGACTTCGACAGTGACTTTCTGTTTTCACGAGACACACGAATGGTGAGTCAGGCGGCCGAACTCGCCATTGCGGCAAAGGCAAAGACTGTGAAGGTG
>Ga0070675_100001508_pt1 | contig 17197 bp, 16 predicted proteins | sample KBSM43metaG_FD_65343 | JGI IMG/M metagenome (GOLD analysis project Ga0070675, IMG submission 65343) | Miscanthus rhizosphere microbial communities from Kellogg Biological Station, Michigan, USA - KBS M4-3 metaG | ecosystem: Host-associated > Plants > Roots > Rhizosphere > Soil ...
AGTACGCGTTCCACAGATAGAAGAGCAGCGCATAGAAGGGACTGAAGAGCGACGCGGCTGTCCCGAAGGCGATAATCGTGAGGACGAAAATCATGCGCAGCATCAGGCAGCCTCCGAACAGCGATCGACTGCCGCCGCACTCGCATAAAGCGTGTGGTACCGGTTGATTGCGGCGTCCAGCGAAAATTTCGCTCGCACGCGCTCTGCCCCGGCGTGTCCCATCGCCGCAGCCACCGAACGGTCGCCGAGGATTCTTAACAGCGCCTTCGCGACGCCCGCGGAGCTTCGACGCGGCACGAGGAACCCATCTATACCGTCCCGAACAATTTCGGGATTACCGCCCACGGCGGTGACGACGACAGGCAACTCGGATGCCATCGCCTCGAGCAGCGTGATCGAGGCCGCCTCGCTGACCGATGTCAGCGCGAACACGTCGCTGGCGCGCAGGATGCTCGCCACGTCGTCGCGTACGCCCAGGAAGCGCACGCGATCGGCAATGTGAAGGTCCGCGGACTGACGTTCGAGATCCGAGCGAAGTGGACCGTCGCCGACGAGCAGCAGATCGACGTCAGCGCGCACACGGGCCACCTCCGCAAATGCGGTCAGCAGCGTCCGGTGATCCTTGACCGGATGAAACCGCGCGATTGTGGCCACATACCGACGCGTCGGGTCGAGCCCCAGCGCGGCCCGTGTCTTGTCGCGATCCACTGGCGCGTAACGCGGCAGGTCGACGCCGTTGGGAATCACTTCAATCGCGCGGTGGACGAATCCGTCCTTGTCGCGAAGCGCTCGCGCGCTGAACTCGCACACGGCGTTTACGTTGTCAGCCAGGCGATCGAACACCATCCGGTTGATGATCCACCGCTTCGGCGATACCACATCCGGGAAGTGACGCCCGTGCTCGGTGAAGATGACGCGCGGCCGCACGTGCGACAGCCGCGCCGCAATGGAGCCGTAGAAGAACGGCGTGTACTGATGCGCGTGAACGACATCCAGCGCGCGGGCGCGGATCTCGGCCGCCATCCGCCACGCGACCCGCAGGTCGAGACCTGGCCGTCGATCAAACGCAATCACATCGACGCCCTCCTCGCGCATGCGCTGCCCCAGCGCTCCAATCTCGTCGATGCAGAAGATAACGGGAGCGATTCGTGCGCGGAGCCGACGGACGGTCTCGGCTACGAGCACCTCGGCTCCGGCGACGTTCATCACGTGGAGGACGAAACCGACTTTGATGCGGCGCACGTCAACGGCTCCGTGGCGCGGAGACGCCCGCGAGGCTGCCCGTCGCGGTCGCCCGCGTGTCGGCGTCGAGCATGCGCTTGAACGCTTCCGGAGAATCGAAGCGCGGACCGAGCAGGTACATGATGTAGTGGCCGTAGGCACTTGCGCGCGCGCGGAGCCCATTCAGGAAGTACGCGAGGTTCGACTTGGATGGATGACGAACGGCCGAGAGAATTCCGACGTGCTGCAGGAATGTCAACCGAAGTGCGGCGAAACCCTTCCCGAACAACCCGTAGTGTTTCAGATACAGATAGATCGTGTTTCGAATCGCATTGAGGTGCCAGCGGAGCGACACTTCGCTCATGTCCGGCCGGGGCCGGGCGAGATGGTGCGCAGCCATTCGCGGGTTGTAGACGACTTTCAACCCGGTCCGGCCAATCGTCAGGCAGTGATCGGTCTCGATTCGGTTGCCGCTGCTGTAGGGGCGCGCGAGCAACGTCATGTCGTTCAATCCAGCGCGCCGCACGGCTTCTCTGGTGAACACATAACAGAAGCCGTACACATGGTCGACTTCGACCGGTTCGCCGCAGTCGATATCGAAGTTGCCCACGAGAGCGCCGCCGTGCAGCACGCGGCCGACGTCGTTGCCCCACCGCTCGTGTCCTTCTTCGATCGCGCGGCAGCCGACACACCCAATGGCCGGATCCGCCGTCAGCAGGCGATCGCATTCACGCAGCACATCGGGAAACGGTCGTGCATCGTCGTTGAGCAACAGGATGCGGTCGCCGTTGCTTTCGACAATGCCCCGGTTGACCGAAAAGCCATATCCCCGGTTGCGTGGATTGATCAGATACCGGATGCGAAGCCGGTCCATGAACGGCGCCGCCGCGGCTCTCGTGTGCTCCACGCCGCCGTTGTCGATGATCACGACTTCGATCGCATCGTGCTCGTAGTCGAGCGCGCAGATGCTTTCGAGGCATTCGGCGAGCGAGTCGCCACGGCGGTACGTGGGAATGACAATCGAGTAACGCGGCTGGTTCACCGTGCCGCTCCTTGACCCGTTCGCGCAGTCAGCTCCTGTCGCCACCACGCGATGGTCTTCTCGATGCCCTGTGCGAGATCCCAGCGCGGCTGCCAGTCAAGCTCCGCGGTCAGCCGCGAGGTGTCGGCGACAACGATCGGCGCATCGGTCGTCGCCTGTGGAATCGCGCCGAGCTGAATCAGATCGGACCGTCCCGTTTGCCGACCGATTTGAAAAATGATGTCCCGCAGCGTAATCGCCTGACCCGACGCGATGTTAATGGGACCGGTCACATCGCTCTCGAGCAACCGTACGAGGGCGTCGGCAACATCCTCGACGAAGAGGTAGTCGCGAACCTGGCGTCCGTGCGAGGTGCGGGCCGGCTCCCCGGCAAGCAGGGATCGGACTACGGCGGCAACGAGTCGATCCGGATGCTCGTGCGGTCCGTAGATGAAGAAGATTCGCGCCCAGGCGCTCGCGAGCGACCCGTCGCGCGCGAGCCCAGAAGTGAGGATCTGCAGTGCGTGCTTACAGGCACCGTAGATCGTGTGCGGCGTGCACGGGGTCAGCGCCTCGGAGCAATAGCCGTATCTCCAGTCGTACTCCAGGCATGACCCGGCGGTCACGACGCGGCTACCCCCGTGCGCCTTGAACGCCCGGACGAGTGCGAGACTCGCCTGCACCCAATCGAAGTTCTCAGGCGCAGCCGCCCAGCGTCCTGGCGCAATGTACCAAGCAAGGTGCATCAGATGCGTCGGCGACGCCGCGCGCACGACCCTTTCGGCATCACCGGTGCGCAGCAGGTCGCCGGTATGCCACGTCACGCCGTCGCCCACCTTCGCGCCTGAATCGAGAACCCCTTCCGCGCGGGTTCGCCCCGATGTGAGCGCGTGCACGTCCCATCCTCGCTCCACGAGAACAGGAACGAGATGGCGGCCGATGCAGCCGCTGGCGCCGGTCACGAGCACTCGTTTCATTTCACGTAATCCGGCCACGCCTGGTCTTTCGTCGACAGCGTCAGCGGACCGACGTCCGGCCACGCAATTCCGAACGCTGGATCATTCCACCGGACGCCGCGCTCCGCCTCCGGGCGATACACGGACGTTACCGGGTACATCACCTCGGTGTCATCCTCGAGCGCGAGGTACCCGTGCGCACACCCCTCTGGCACGTACAACATAGTCGGATTTGCGGCTGTGAGCTCAATGCCGTACCAACGCAAATATGTCGGCGAGCTCGGGCGCAAATCGACAAGCACGTCGAATACCGCGCCACGCACGCAGCGAATCAGCTTGACCTCCGCATGGGGGGCCACCTGGTAATGCAGGCCGCGCAGGGTACCGCGATGCCGGCTCAGCGAATCGTTGCACTGGACGAACGCCGCGTTGAGTCCGTGCGCTGCAAACTCGTCGCGGCACCACACGCGCGCGAAGAAGCCCCGGTCGTCACCCCGCGGCGTCGGCTCGACGAGGTACGCCCCGTCGATCGGCGTCGCGACGAACTGCATCAGTCCGCGAGCGCCGGTTGGCGCGCCGTAGAGTCCAGGAAGCGCCTGTACCACGCGATTGTCTCCGTGAGACCCGCTTCGAGCGACCACTTCGGCGTCCAAGCGAGCCGCGCTCGCGCCTTTCCCGAATCGAGATACTGATCCTTAATTTCGGCGCGTGCCTGGTCGAGGATGAGCGGTTCCAGGTCCGCGCGGCCGTACAACCGCTGGATCGCCCGCGTGATCTCCAGCACTGTCATCCGCGTCTGAGGGCTGAAGTTGAACGCCTCCCCCTTGATGCCGGCGTCGCCGGCCCGCGCCGCCAGCGCCAGATACGCGTCGGCGACGTCCTCCACATAGATGTAATCGCGCGTGAAGAGACCGTTGCTGCGGATGACCGGCCGCTCGCCGCGCCACAGGCTACGAATGGTTCCCGGCACGATGCGGCTCCAGTTCAGGTCGCCGCCGCCATAGATGTTGCCGCAGCGCGCCACCACGACCGGCATGTCGTACGAGTGCGCGTACGTCATGGCGAGGAGATCGGTGCAGCTCTTACTCACGTCATACGGATGTCTGCCGTTCAGCGGCATGCCCTCGGTGTACGGCAGCGACGGCGCATCGCCGTACGCCTTGTCGCTTGACGCGACGACAACTGAGGAAACTAGCGAGCGGTGCACACGGCAGGCTTCGAGCAGGTTGTAGCTGCCGCGGATGTTCGCCTCGAAGGTCGGCAGCGGGTTCCTGAATGCGGTCGTGACGATCGGCTGCGCACCAAGGTGGAAGACCGTATCGATTTCGTGCTCGTTGATCGCGCGCTCGAGCGCACCATAGTCCTCCAGCCGCCCGTTGACCACGCTCGTGCGCTGGATATCGCCGGTTCGCACGAGCTCGCTCTGCGGGTCCCAGTCGCGCACCAGCACGACGACGTACGCGCCCGCGTCCAGGAGCCGCCGCGTCATCGACGAGCCGACGATGCCGGTGGCACCGGTCACGAGCACTCGACGCTCGACCCAGTTCATTGTCAGGCCCACAGCTTCCATGGCGCGGTGCCGCTCGCCCAGAGGTCTTCGAGGAGTTTCCGCTCGCGCTGGGTGTCCATCGGCTGCCAGAAGCCCTCGTGCCGAAACGCCATCAGCTGGCCATCGGCGGCAAGTCGTTCCATCGGGTCGCGCTCCCACAGTGTCTGGTCGCCGTCGACGTAGTCGATAACCTGGCGGTCGAGAACGAAAAAGCCGCCGTTGATCCACCCTTCCCCGGTCTGCGGCTTCTCGGTGAACTGCGCGACGCGGGACCCGTCGAAGACGATGCCGCCGAAGCGCGCAGGCGGGCGAACCGTCGTCACGGTCGCGAGCTTGCCGTGCGACTGGTGGAAGCACTGCAGTGCGCGGATATCGACGTCGGCGACGCCGTCGCCGTAGGTCATCATGAATGTCTTGTCCTCGCCCAGCCACCGCGCCAGACGCCGCACGCGACCTCCCGTCTGCGTGGAATCTCCGGTGTCGACCAGGTGCACCTTCCATCGCGGCTGACGGCCGTCGTGCACGACCGTACCGCCCGTGGCGAGGTCAAGCGTGATGTCATTGTTCATCGCGTAGAAGTTCAGGAAGTACTCCTTGATCACTTCGCCCTTGTAGCCGAGCGCGATGATGAACTCATCGATCCCGTAGCACGAGTAGATGTTCATGATGTGCCACAGGATCGGCTTACCGCCGATTTCGACCATCGGCTTCGGTCGCACGACGGTTTCCTCGGCCAACCGCGAACCGAGGCCACCCGCGAGGATCACAGCCTTCACGTTCGCACCGTCCCGGCGTGCTCGCGAGGCTGAGACTTCGGATCGCGCGCCGGCCGCTTGAACCCATGACGCGCCGATGCGAGAAGCAGCGCTGTGAAGCGCACCAACTGGAGCTCGTAGTGAAATCGCTCGCTGCCGCGTCCTGGAAGCGCCGATTTGACGTACCCAAGCACGTCGTTCGCCGCGAGCGAGTAGAAGAAACGTGGCAGCCCGAGCAGGTACGGCACCGTCGGGAACATCTCGTCGAGGTACTGAAACACGACGGGTTGGGCGACCCACTGCCGGCGGCGGTGGTACTGTTTGCCTACGCGAGCGGCCGGGATCATGTGGCGGACGCACGCATGCGGCGTGTAGACAATCCGCATGCTCGCGCGTAACGCCCTTTCGAACATGTCGACGTCCTCGCCGACGCCGCCCTCGGTCCCCCGAAAGCCGAACTCCGTGCGAAAGCCGCCGAGCGCGGTGTGCGCCTCGCGGGTGCCGGCGAAATTCAAGCCGAAAAATGGATGATCCCAGTCTGTGACCACATGGGTATCTGGTCCGTAGTCGAGTGCGGCAAAGTACCCGCGAAATCGCGGTGAGTACCACGATGGCGCGGCTCCGGGCCACTCAGGCTCAGAGCGTCCGAATACCCAATCGGCGTTGTGGCGTTCAAACTCCGCCATCAAAGCGCATAACCAATTCGGCTCGACGAGAACATCGTCGTCCGTCCAGACGATGTGCGAACCAGTCGCCTCCCGGATGGCGAGGTTGCGGGCGTGCGATTGGCCTGGGGTGGTCTCGTGCAGCACTCGAATCGGAAGTCGACCGCGAAACGACGTGGCAACGTCATCCGTGTGGTCGGTACAGCAATTGTTGACGACGAGGAGTTCCCAGTCGTACGAGGCAGGCAGTACGACGCGCGTCAGTTCGTCGAGCGTCCGCCGCAGGTTCTCGGCGCGGTTCCAGGTGCAGATAGCGACCGAAAGCTTCACGCAGCTTCCCCCGAGGACGCGTTCAGGGTGCCATTCATCAGATCGTCGATAACCTGACGGAAGCGGTTGACGTATTGGGGCCGTCTGAAATGCTGCGCGCGTTGTCGCGCGGCTTCCGACATTCGGTGCAATAGATCCGAGTCATCCATGAGCGCCAGCGTGTACTCGACGAGCTCCCGTTCGTCATTCCAGACGAATCCGCTGATTCCGTGTTCGACGATTTCAGGCTGGCCTCCCCTATTGATCACAACCGGTACTGCACCATACGACATCGCCTCCACCGTCGAGATTCCGAAATGTTCGTTGAATGAGGGGTCGTTGATGGCGTTGGTCCAGCCAGCGGCGTGCCAGAAGATGCTGGCCTGTGCATACAATTCGCGAACCCTCGAGCGTGGCACGTTGCCCGCGATTTGAATATCGGTTCGAGGACCCGCAGAGTCCCGCACGGCGGCCAGGTACGCCTGGTCGGCGGGAACTGTTGCGACAGCTCCGGCCGAAACGTACCGCCAGCCGCGGGCCGGAAGCCGCTTAAAAGTGTGCACGAGCTCGGCCTGACACTTCACGAACCCTTTGGCGGCGAAGCGCCCGATGCTCAGAATGAGCGATTCCTTCTCGGCGCTTCGACCGGGTGACTCCGTCGGCGGGTAGACCACGGCCGAATCGACACCCCAGCGTCGTCTGGTCCATTCGCGGGTGTAATTCGAGATGGCCACCGATCCGTGGTAGGAGCCCAGACGGCGAGACCACTCGAGCGCCGAATACATGCGTCGCGCGGCCCCCCACAGAGTTGTGGGCGTCCGACCATCGCGGTGCAACGGGGACGACGTCGGAAAGAGAACGGAAATCAGCCCGTAACGTGCGTGGCAGAAGGGTGGCGGTTCGTGTGTGAACGGGATGAAAAGATCGTAGCCCTCGCTAATCTCCGCTTCTCGCCTCCGTTCGCCTCGAAGGCGACTGTATGGATTGAGCGGCTCGTGGTCGGGTCGCGACGTTCGCGAGACGCGGCGCAGAGTCACGCGCGAGAGGTCGGTTCCCGAGAATGCCCCCAGTTGCTCCGCCGATAGCTGTTCCGCGTGATGAAGCACTTCCACCGCGTGCGAGTCTGCAAGCGCCTCCGCCAGAACGGCGACAGCAACGTCAGTTCCGCCCAGTACAGGCCCCGATGGTTGTGAGTAGATCCCGATCTTCATCGGGCGCTCAGAGCTAGGCGCTCGTTCTTCACCCGGGCGGAGCTGATAGACCGACACTCGTGAAGCACGCCTCTGAAATAGTGGTATTGCCGTAAAGAGTCCAGCGAACTCTGACGTGAGCCTGCACAGCGCTGAATCCAGTACTCAACGTACGTGGCTATGCAGCTCGAATAGAGCCAGCGCGGAACACCCAGAAGCGTGCGGCCCGAGGGGAAGCCTTCCTCGCGAACCGAAATCCGACCTAGCCCGAACGTGAACGCGGTCAGATATTCGAGCGTCATTCTCGAAGGCAGGACGTAATGTCGCACCCTCATCCCCGACGCCCATACGGCGACACCACCGCGCGAAAGTAGACGGCGTACATAATCGGTTTCCTCGCCCGCCGCCGTGGATGTATCCGAATAGCCGAGGGCCGGATCGAAGAACAGCTCAGCGCACGCCGATCTGCGCATGCCCATGTTCATGCCCATCAGGTTGCTCACGCCGGACGCATTCATCACACCGTCTCCTCCGGCGTATGGCGCGGCACAGAAGCCGCTCGCCAAGCCTGGAAACGTGCGCAAGAGGTCTGGATCCGGATCGGCAGGAAACCATGGTTCGCACGGTCCACCGACAACAACCGCGTCATCGTGGCGGCGGACGGCGTCGATACATGAAGACAGCCAGTGACGATCGACCAGGACGTCGTCGTCGGTCCACAGAATCCACTCTCCACGTGCGTGTGCGAGAATGCGGTTTCTCGCATGCGACTGACCGCGACGAGATTCGAGGGCGTAGCGGACCGGTAGTCGGTCCGAGGCGGAGGCTACGGTCTCGGCCGTGGCGTCGGTGGAGGCGTTATCGACCACCAACACCTCGAAATCCACGTCAGCGGGCACGTCAATCCGGGTGAGTTGGTCCAGCGTCTGAGCCAACAATTCACAGCGGTTGAACGTGCAGATTCCAATCGTGACGAGCACTCAGACTCCCTGAAGCCGCCCGAATCCTTTCGGGTCGATCACGCCTCGCCAGAACTCACGCAATTGTGGCTGGCTGAACATAGTTGGTCTTCGCCGTCTCCGTGGACAAGGCAATCCGAGGCTCGATGTCGACGACGCCGTCATAGGTTTCGTGCTCTTCGATCACGAAGTCGGCGACACTCTCGGCAAAGAGCAGGAAGCGTCCGACGCGCGGCTGCCGGATATTCAGATTGATTCGGTAATGCCCGCGCGTGAGGTGCGCGGCAAAATCAATGCTGATCGTGAGGCGTTCTCCACTGCGCGAAAAGCGCAAGGGCATTCCAAGTTCTTCGGAAGTGGTTCCGTAGCAGTACAGCAGATCGCGCGTTCGCTCCAGCTCGATGCCGACACAATAGTCCTCGGCGTCGATAAAGCATTCAATTTGTGCAGTCAGCTGGCACTCGGTATGTGGGCGAAGGGTGTGGCACACACGTCCATCTCTGGTCTTCAACGCCGCATTCAGCACACGGAAATGCGGCCGATCGGTGCCGCCACGGGTGCTCGTCGTCTGGGCGGCCTGGAGATACACAGTCAGCGCCTGCTCGGTGGGTCCATCGAAGAGCAGACGGCCCCGTCCGCAGACGAGCGCGCGTTTGCAGAGCGCGGCAACCGCCTGCAAGTTGTGGGAGACGAACACCAGCGTCACGCCGGCGCGTACGTTCTCGCGCATCCGTTCGAGGCACTTCTGCTGGAAGCTCATGTCGCCGACACTGAGGACCTCGTCGATGAACAGAACGTCGGGCTCCAGATGCGCCGCGACCGAGAATCCCAGCCGCGCCTGCATCCCCGAGCTATATCGTTTGACGGGCGTGTCGATGAAAGCGGAGATTCCGGAGAAGTCGACGATTTCGTCCAGTCGGCGCGCGATCTCCGTCCGTTTCATGCCCATGATCGCGCCTTGCAGAAAGACGTTCTCGCGACCTGTTAGATCGGGATGAAACCCGGCCGCCACCTCGATGACGGCGCCGACACGACCGTTGACGTGACAGTGCCCGCGCGTTGGCCGAAGAATCTTCGTGAGCAACTTCAGCGACGTCGATTTGCCAGCGCCGTTCGGGCCAATGATGCCCAGCGCTTCGCCCCGACTTGCCTCGAACGAGACATCCTGAAGCGCCCAGAATTCCTGATCCGCCAAATCGCCCGACGGCTGCCGACCGACCATCCGCCGCACCAGCGACGGAAACAGGTCGCGCAGGCTGTCGTGACGCTCGCCTCGACGAAACTTTTTCCAGACGCGATCGAAGATGACTGCCGGTTCGCCCATCACACGTTCTCGGCGAACTGGAATTCAGCGCGGTGAAATACGACCCAGCACGTCACCAGCAACACGACCGACATCGTCGCAGCGACGCCAAACGACAGCGGATCGGGGAGCGACCCGCGCATGAGGACCGATCGGTACCCTTCGATGATCGGAGTCATGGGATTGAGCTGCAGCAGCAGACCGAACCGATTGCTGAGGCTCGCGACCGGATACAGCACGGCGGTTGCGAACATCCACACAGTGACGAGTACCTCGAAGATGTACTTGACGTCGCGGTAGAACAGGTTCGCCATTGCGAGCAGCAGGCAGAGACTGGCCGTAAACATCACGTGAACCAGCACGATGACCGGCAGCGCGACGAGTGTCCACGTCGGAGTTACGCGGTAGTACACCATCAGCGCAATCACGGCGAGCGATCCAACGGCAAAATCCACGAGCGATACCAGCACCGCCGAGAGCGGGAAGATCTCACGAGGGAAATACACCTTCGTGACGAGACTGGTGTTGGTCGTCAACGAGATCATCGCGAACCGGAATGCGGACGCCGAAAAGTTCCAGGCCAGCAGTCCGCAAAACGCGAAGAGCGGGTAGGGCATGCCCACGTCGAGTGGGGCCACTCGCGTGAAGATGATCGAGAACACGACCGTGTTGACCAACGGCATGAAGATGGCCCAACCGAACCCCATCACCGTCTGCTTGTAACGGAGCATCAGATCGCGACGCGTCATCTGATAGAGGAGCTCGCGATAATCCCGCTGCTCCCTCAGCATCTCGCGGACGTCGTCGGCCAGCCGCTGGCCCGCCGATCGATAAACCCACCCTACGGTCGACAAACGTTCACACTCCTTACGCGTTCACCACGCACGACACGAAGGAAGAGGACAAACCCTTGGACGGCATTCACCCTCAACTCGGCACGTACGGGCTGAGCATGGGCAACACCATCTCCGCGAACGCGTGTGCGATCGCCGTCGCCCGCGGCCGTCCTTGCTTCGGGTTGTCTCCGAGGCCCGTGATCACGCGAATCATCGAGCCGTCGGTGCGGTTGAGGCGAAGTGCGTCGAGGACCAGGTACGTTTTGCCCCAGTACTCGCTCGCCACGACGCGGCCATGGGCCTGATACCAATAGAGCACCAGCTGGTGGTCGAGTCCTTTCTCAATGACCAACTCGTTCACCATGACGGGTCCGTTGGGCGTGCGCAGCTGCACGCGCTGCTTTTCGAGCGGCTCCCATCCGGACCCTGGCAGACAGTTGAGCGGCGAGTGAATCGTGTCGCCTTCGCGCTGGTTCTGGTAGAACCCCATGTAGAGGTTCGCGACATCCCCATTGGCTGCGGAATACGTGCGGCTCAAGTAATCGTCCACACCGAGCACGTCGAGCACGTGCTGCGCTAGCGGCGGGTCCGGTCGGCCGTTCCAATTGCTGATGATCATCGGAAACACGCTGAAGCGCTCCCGCGGGATGGCGATCTCGGTCTGCGACGCGCGGCCGATCACGACCGACGCGCCGACGAGAAGGATCGTGACGACCCACATCCGGGTGAGGGTGCTCATCTATACCTCCGCGACGCGCATGCCACCGCCCGGCCCGGTCGTCGGTGTGCCAACACCAAGCAGCTTCTGAATGCCAAACAGCATCACGAACGCGACCAGGAAGAGCATCCACCCTGAGAAGGTGTGGAAGAACCCTTCGGCCGCTTGGGGACCGTAGTAATGCGCAGCGACACCTGTGCCGGCGACGCGCGCGGCATTTGAGACGACAGCAACGGGGACAGCCGCCAGCGTGAGCACGGTTCGCGCCCACACACGTGCGTCGCTGAAATACCCGTAAACGATCGCGAGCGTCACCAGTGAGATGAGCGACCGGATGCCGCTGCACGCTTCCGCGACCTCCAGGCTCGTGTTGGCGAGGACGATGACGTTACCCTCGCGAAGCACTGGAATGTGCACCATCTGCAATGTGTACTCGGCGGCCTTCGAAGCAAGGAGCTGCAGCGGCAGCGAAATCTGGTTGAAGACGATCGCTGGAATCGGAATCATCAGCAGGAGGAAGGCGAGCGGGAACATGAGCACCCGCAGGAATCGCCAGCCGGTGGTGAAGAGCACGATGCTGCCGATGACGCCAATCATTGAGACACGGCTCAGAAAAAGCTCGGCACCGAGAATGCCGGCTGCCAGCGTGGCGAGGCTGCCGACAAGCAGCACCAAGCCGATGACAGTCGGCTCGAGCGGCGTTGCGGCAAGCTTCTTCCGTCGTTCCCACACGAGATACGCAGCGATGGGCACGATGAGAAAGCCGTGCGAGAAGTTACCGTCGTAGGTCCAGTCGTAGACCAGCTTGGCGATAACGGCACGATAGAGGAACGCGAACGCGGCCACCGAGAACGCAATCGGGGCCCACAGCCCGAATCTCTTCATACAGTACGCTCGAGCAACCGTCCGTCTACAGTCCGGCAGGCAGTCGCGTCAGCATCGTTCGTGCTTCCGCAGCCTCGGTGGATTTCGGATCCAGACGAAGCGCTTTTTCAAGCGTCTGCCGCGCGGACCGAACGTCGCCATTCTTTGCCAGAGCAAGCCCGAGGTGGTAGTTGAAGTCGGCGCGATCGGGCTGGCTCTTGACCGATTCCTGGAGCGTCTTCACGGCCTGATCGGTCAACCCCTTCTTGAAGTAGATCCAACCCAATGTATCGCGAACCTCAGGCGAGTCGGGGAGACTGTTTTGCGCGGACTGCGCGAGCTGAAGCGCCAGATCGAGATTGCCTCCGTCCTCGAGATAGAGCCACGCCAGGTTATTGGACGCTACCGCCGCGCGTTCGTCGATGGCGATCGCCTGCTCGTAATGGCTCTTCGCGTCCGCACGCTTGTTCTGCAGCCCGAGCAGCATCCCAAGCATCGTATGGGCACCGACCGAACGCGGGTTGTGCACGAGGAGCTGGTTGAATTCCTTGATCGCTTGATCCGTCCGATTCTGTGAGGCATAGATCTGCCCAAGCATTGCGTACGCGCCAAGTGCCGACGGATCAACTTCGAGGGTGTGACGCAGAACGCGCTCAGTCTCGGCCGGATCATTCAACAGCATGTAGACGCGCGCCGCGACGAGCAGCAACCTCGTTGAATCCGGGTTCTTCGCCAGAGCGGTCTGCAGACGCGCCCGGGCGCTCGTCAGATTCCGCTGCTGCACGTCCAGGATGGCCATGCCACCGAGCGCGTCCAGATTGGCGGGATCCAGTGCCAAGGCCCGCTCGTACTCGGCCCGCGACTTCGCGGCATCCGATCGGAGGCCGTAGAGCATGCCCAATTCGGCGTGGGCATCGGCGGATTGCGGATTCAACTTGAGAACCGTGCGCAGCGGCTCCTCTGCTGCCGGAAGGTTGCGCTGGGCGATTAACGCGCGCGCATGGAGGAGCAGCGCCTGCTGATTCTCGCGCTGCGAGGAGACAAGCTGCTGGGTGACGTGGAGTGCATCGGCGTTTCGTGCCGACGCCAGATAGACTCGCGCCAGGCCAAGCTGCGCGTCAGTGGCTCCAGGGTTGAACTTCAGCACCTCGTTATAGGCAGCGATCGCGTCTGGGGCATTGCTCTTGGCTTCATCAATCCTGCCCACCGCGAAATGCGCCGATGCCGAACCCGGGTTGGCGGCAGCTGCCTTTTTCGCCAGCACCAGACCGTCATCCAGCTTGCCGTCCTGCGCAAGGAATTGAGATTTCGCGACGAGCGCCGTCGTTTCCGTCTCGTCCTGTTTGAGGACGGCGTCGAGGGCAGCGTACGCCTCGCTCTTCTTCCCCTGGACATACAGGATCGCCGCCTTCCGAACGGTGGCAGCGCCGAACGATTGCGGATCCGCCGCGGCTTTCTCGAGCTGCGCGAGCGCGTCCGCCTCACGGTGCAGACTGCCGTAATAGTCGGCAAGAGCGATCATCGAGTTCGCATCTTTCGCCTGTGCGACGACCAGCTTCAGGGGCGCCTCCGCCTCGGCGACCCGGCCCGACTGCTGGTACAACGCGGCCAACGCCCGGTTGACCTCGGTGCTGTTCGGTTCGATGGTCAGCGCCTCCTTCAACGAGCTCTCCGCCACATCCCTTTTGCCGGTTGACCAGTAAAAATTCGCGAGAGCGACACGAGCCTCCATCGATTTGGGTTCTGACTCGACGATCTGCTTGAAACTCTTTTCGGCGGCATCGCGATCGCCTTTCACGAACTGGAGCATCGCGAGGTTCTTGAACGTATGCAGATCGGACGGATCGAGGCTCACCGCGTCCTGCGCTTCCTGCACCGCTGCGTCGAATTGCTTGAGGCCCGCAAGCGCGTTTGCCTTGATGAGCTGCGCGCGCACGCTCTTCGCGTTAAGGCTCAAGGCCTTATCGGCGAGCGTGCTGGCATCGTCGAACCGCCCGGCGAGAAGGTTCATTTCGCCGGCCCACAGCTGCGCCTCGATATCGGTCGGGAGCAGATCCGCGGCGCGAGCGTATTCGCGGTACGCACCCTGAACGTCGCCAGTCTTCAGGAGCGCGCCGGCCAGGGCAAAGCGCGCCTCACCATATCGCGGGTCCTGCTGCACAGCATTGCGGAACTCGATGACAGCTTCCTTGTACTTCCCGTTGCTGACATACTGCTGGCCACTCTTCAGGTACTCCCGCTTGCCGACTTCAGGGTCCTTTCCACAGCCGGCGAAGGCCAAAGTCACTGTCAGGACGAAGAGACGCGTGGTTAGCTTTCGACTCATTCCGTTGAACCTCATTCTCGGGGGCGTGCAGATCTGAACTGGCTTGACTGAGCAACCCCCCTTCCGGGTTGAATCAAGACTCTAAAGTTTCGATAACTTGTTGTTAGTAAGACGGTTGTGGAGCGGATCGGCTGGAAATCACGCCGACTCGGCGCGACAGAAGTCGCCGTCTGAGGAGACTAGTTTCCACAGTTATCCATACTTCGGGGTTCGCTGGAATCGGACTTTGGTCTGGCGAACGCACGATCGGCGCGCCGGAAGGACCGATAAAACGGCCCATCCGACCGGCGGCCGCAGGCCTCTAGAACGACACCGACACGTTGTTGGTGCAGGTAGACGTACCGGCCTGGCATGCCTGGTACGTGTAACTGCCGCCGCCTTTTTTATTGATGTTGTCCGTGTACGCCCCGTCATTCGCCGTTGACGAGACGGACGCGCCGTTACGGTAGATGTCAACGGAGCTGCCGGACAAACCGCTCCACGCCAAATCGGCCAGCTGACTTCCCTTCACCTTGTACCCACGTACCGTCAAGGTCGCGCTGGGCGTCGAGAGCGTAGGCGTAGGCGGGTCACTGGTCGCAGCAGCCTGGGTTTGGGCCGACGCGACGTTCGAGTACGCGGAGTTGCCCGAGCCGTTAAATGCGCGCACCCGGTAGTAGTAAGTCGTCCCGCTGTTCAGGGCTGTATCGGTCCACGCTCCCGTATTTGCGCCGGCCTGTGCAATCTGTGCAAACGACCGTCCGTCTGTGCTCCGCTCAATCGAATAGCCTGTTTCGTTGTTGGCGTTGTCGGACCACGAGAGGACAAGACTCGACGTCGGGTTGCCAGCATTGACACCAGCGACCAGTCCGGATGGTGTCGCCGGGGCCTGACCCGAGGATGACGAAGTGGCAGGCGGATAGAGCGACCGAATACCGGAAATGTCGTCGGCTTCTAGCGACATCTGCGAGGTGTCACAGTATGACGACATCGCTGGCTCCATCGTCACGTTGGGCACCTCTGAATGGTCAAGGCCGAGCGCGTGGCCGAACTCGTGGACCACGACATCTTCGATGTAAACGCCGTTAGAGCAACCGGAGCCCGCGAAGTACGTGTACGCCTCGTGCATCACGATGTCCGCATCGACGAGATGGCCGCTCCCGTCGTACCACCAGTAGGTTTCAGCGACATAGGAGGTAGAGTCGTTTCGGAAGAACACTTCGTTCTTGTTGTTCAACGTCAGAGACGAACCACTGGTCGTGCCGCCGTAGACGAGCTGAATATTCGCGCCGCTCTGGTCGTGCCATGCTGCGGCCGCCGTCTGAACCGCCCAGATCGCGAGCGACTCCGATACATACAGGTTCTGAGGATTGACGTAGTAAACAACCTGGTTGGTGCCCCAAGTATGCCCTGCCGTTGTGTAGGTGTTCACTCGCACTCCAAACGCGCCGATGGTGAGGAGGGTGCCGAGTGCGATCGCAAAGAAACGTGTGCGGGCTGAAGTTCTCATAGCGCTCTACCGGCGCCCACGCGCGAGGGTGCGAATAACATCGAGACGAAGGCTGCTGCCCGTCACGACGTTGTCCTGATTGAGTTTCAGGATCCCTTGACCGCGCAGGTGCGGCATCGCGACGCCGTTCTCGTCCTGATCAAGGAAAAACACGGCGCGTTCACCGGGTCTGACGTCTGGCAGATCCGACACCCTGAGCGTGAACCCATCGAGCGTGCCTCCTTCGAGATCCATCCAGATGGCGTTGCCGGTCGCAGATCCCTTCAGCGTTTCTTCGACATCGAGAAGAACGCGGGAGACGATCAGGCGATCGCCGTAGGTGTTTTCACGCCACCGGGCGTCAACACTCCGCGCGGACGCCACTACGACTCGCTGAGCGCCTGCGATCCGCTCGTCGAGCGTGGCGATCCGGCCACCTGACGCCCCGCTCACGACGGCGCTCGCAATAACACACGCAGCCACGGTCAGTGCCCCGGCGACTGCTCGGGGCGAATGAATGATTCGCGACTCCATGCGCACACTCCTCGAAACGCCCGTCGCAGGTCGCGGGGGCGGCGGAAGTTGGAACAATTTCGGTCCGGGGGCGAGCGCTATTGAGCAATTCACGATCCTCGTGGGCCGCGTTGTGAGGATGGATGTCTAAGTTGAAGACGTCGAAGGAGATGCTGGACGAGGGCGCGCGGAGACGTGCACCGGACTGCACAGGACCGGTTCCGCGCGCGAGAACGGAAATGTGATCAGGACGCCGGGGCTGTCGGACGTGGTCGCACGCAATCGACGGGATTGCGAGATGTGACCACGTCCGTCAGCCCGCTGCTTGCTCTTGGATGTCCCGGGTTATGGCTGTGTGCGACCGACGTTCACCCACGTCGATCCGGTCCATTGCCACCAGTTACTGTCCATGCCCAGCACGTAGATGGTGCTGCTCTTCCAGAGAATCTTTGTAGTCTGCCATCCGAGCACCGATGCCCCGTTGCGCAAGACCAGAAGGTTGCTGGCGATCGTCCACACCGCGCCGGCACTATCAACAATCTGC
>Ga0070675_100001509_pt1 | contig 17186 bp, 17 predicted proteins | sample KBSM43metaG_FD_65343 | JGI IMG/M metagenome (GOLD analysis project Ga0070675, IMG submission 65343) | Miscanthus rhizosphere microbial communities from Kellogg Biological Station, Michigan, USA - KBS M4-3 metaG | ecosystem: Host-associated > Plants > Roots > Rhizosphere > Soil ...
CTGGTGTTTGTCGCGGGTGGAATCACCGGCGCGTTCTTTGGGGGATCATACGCCCGGTATCATTTCTTTGAATTGCGCCATCCCGAGCGGATCGGCGGACGAATGAAAGAAAGACTCCGCGCCGAACTCAATCTGACCCCGGAACAACTCACGAAAATTTCGCCAATCGTCGACAAGTCAACTGCTCAACTGCGAGATATTCGAAGAGACACGGGTCGACGAGTGCGCCAGATCATTGCCGACGCGCATCGCGAGATGGCTACCCAGCTCACTGACGAACAGCGTCAAAAGCTGAAACAAATAGAAGAGCGACATCGGCGGTGGCGACATCATCGCTTCCACGATCATTCGGACGAAGAGCCGTCGCCTACCCCTTAAGCAGCGATGGAGGGCGAAGCTCCGCGACGCCTACAAAATTCTTCGCACGCTGGGGCTCGCGGAGCTCGCCCCTCCATAACCCAGGTCAGAAGCGCACGCCGTTTTCGAAAAAAATTCGTTCGCGCTCAACGTCTGCGCCCCGGTTGAGAAAAAGGTCGCGTATTTCGGGGGTGTAGTAGCCGCCGTTGTAGGAGGGATTGAGTCCAAAAAAGATTTTTCCGCCCGGCGCCAGGTGATGCTGTAAATCGCACAGAAAGAAATCCCATTCCGCTGTTCCCCAGTGTTTCTTGGCTGGATGATAAAGGTAAAAGTTCGTGGAGAATGCCGTGATCCAATCGAATTGTTGACCGAGATCCGGCAGCGGCTCGAAAGCATCGATCTTATAGACGACTCGGCGCAGGCCGAACAATTCCAGAAGTTCGCCAAACAACGGATTGCGATCGACGTCAAGGCCCACCACGGAGTGGCCAAGATTCTTCAGGATGAACAAGAAGAATCCGCCTCCGCAACCGAGGTCGAGAACACGTTTGGGGGCCGAGCGATGAAGATTCAAATCCTGCACGCGTTCACGATTCAATCGCAACCACGGCTCGATATCTGCGTATTTAGCGTAGCCCACGGGCGAATTCGCATATCGCTGCTGGATCTCTCGTGCGCGGTCCCAGTCGATCTGCGCAAGCATTGGCTTGAGTGGCACGCGGAAAATCGAGCGTTGCGCCCTGCGCCAGCCGCGCCGGTAGGTTAGTGGCTTGGTAAACTTGAGGATCTTGCGGGACAGTTTCATTCTGAAAAATCGATCAACTGTAGGGCAACCGCTCCGGTTGCCAACCGCTGTGGCGGCAGGCGACGCACTTGCTCTACAAGCTGTCCATAATTTCCCGCAGAAGCTGCGGGCCGCGGTAAACCAGCCCGGTGTAAAGCTGAACCAGTTGTGCGCCCGCCTGAAATTTCTCACTCGCCGATTTCGCGTCGAAAATTCCACCGGAAGCGATCACCGGAATTGTAGATCGAGCAGCAATTTCACGCACCAATGCGGTCGATTTGTCTCGGAGTGGCGCTCCACTCAAGCCGCCTGCTTGATCGAGTTGCTGCGGAATCGAGGAGTGGTCCAGCGTGGTGTTCGTGGCGATGATTCCCGAGACGCCGTTCTCTTCGCAGACAGCGAGGACGGCTTTCAGTTCAGCGCCTGACACATCCGGTGAAATCTTCACGACTAGCGGTCTTGGGGCTGGTCCCGCTTGCTTGCTAAGGGCGTGCAGTAACTCCGAAAGTCTTTCAGGCTCCTGCAACTCGCGCAAACCAGGTGTATTTGGCGAGCTGATATTCAACGTGATGTAATCAGCAAAATCCCGCAGCATGCGAAACGAGTAGAGATAGTCGTCTGTCGCTTGTTCGAGCGGCGTTGCTCTCGACTTGCCGATGTTGATTCCCACTGGAACGGAAGGCCATCGGCCGCTTACACGCAGCGCCGCCAATCTCTTCGCAATCGCGTCCGCGCCGTCGTTGTTGAAACCAAGCCGATTGATCAGCGCTTGTTGCTCGGGCAATCGAAAAATGCGCGGCTTGGGGTTTCCAGGCTGCGCTTTTGCAGTCACGGTCCCAATCTCGATAAAACCGAACCCGAGCGCTGCCCAGGCGGGAAGAGCGACACCATTTTTGTCCAACCCGGCCGCGAGTCCAATTGGATTTGGGAAGGTCAGACCAAAAAGTGTTTTTGATTTCGATGACGGCTGAAAAGACCTGAGCCCACCCAGTGCCGGATCGAAATGCGACGCCTTTTGGAGCAATCCGATGGTGAGATGATGCGCGGTCTCGGCATCCAAAAAAAACAGCAGCGGCCTAACGAACGTCTCGTACGTTCCGCGGCCGGGCTTCATTTCTCATTAACACCCAGCTTCAGCCGGGTGCCTGCAGAACCACACGGGAGAAGCCGTTTAAACGGCTTCCACTCGCGTGATCGAGTGATCACCGGACTAAAGTCCGGTGTTAGTGAGATTCGTGTTCCGCTTTGGATCATATGGTCGGCCTGAATACAAGCTGTCATTTTCCGATGCAAAACTGGCTGAATACCGAATCGAGAATCTGTTCCACATCCACGACGCCAATGACCTCGCCGACTGCGCGCAGCGCTTGATCAAGATCAACCGCAACGTACTCGCCGGACAATCCCTCGCCCATCGCGCGGCGAGCCAGATCGCATGATTCCAAAGCGCGGCGGAGACAATCGCGATGGCGGGTATTGATCGCGATCGCGCTTTCCGGTCTCAGATTTTGCCGGCGAATGCGTGCCAGAATTTCCTGTTTCAGTTGCGGCAGTCCGTCTCCGGTCGCGCACGAAATTCGCAATGCCGGGAAATCCTTCCAGCCGTTGTCCTCGGGCAAATCACTCTTATTCAAGATGGCAATTTCGTTCGGATAGGTCGTGGCTCCATTAAAATGCGCCGGCTTCGGCACGTTGCGATCAGCGATGTACAGGCGCAAATCAGCCAGTTGCAGCGATTTTTGTGTGCGCGCGATTCCTTCACTCTCCAGTTCGCTTTCCGAAGCGCGCAAGCCAGCCGTGTCGAGCAACCGGATCGGCACACCCTCCAAATTGACGGTTTCCTCGATCGTATCGCGAGTCGTGCCGTGCGTATCGCTGACGATCACGCGATCATAACCAAGCAGACGATTGAGCAAACTCGATTTGCCGGCGTTTGTCGCACCGTAAATCACCACGCGCACGCCTTCGCGCAGCACACGACCCTGATCGGCTGTCTCGAGCAACACCGCAATTTCGTTGCGAACGGAATCGAGCCGGGCGCAAAGCGTTTCGTCTTCGTCGGGCTCAATGCCTTCCTCCGGAAAATCAATCGACGCGTTGACGTGCGCTAGCAGCGCAATCAATGCATCGCGGATCTTCCTGATTTGATCACCGAGTCTGCCTTCTAGTTGTTCGGTGGCCGAACGCAGCGCCAGATCAGTTCGAGCGCGGATCAAATCAATCACAGCCTCGGCCTGAGTGAGATCCATTTTGCCATTGAGGAACGCGCGCTCGGTGAATTCGCCGGGACGCGCTGCCCTGGCCCCTGCACGCAGACATGCTTCGAGAACTTTCGCGGAAACGAGGGTGCCGCCGTGACCAGTGATCTCCACCAGATCTTCACCAGTGTAACTAGCCGGTGCTCGGTGCACTGAAAGCACGACCTGATCGATCAACTGATTTTCTGCGCCGAAAATTTCGCCGAGATGCTGAACGTGTGACGCGAATCCTGACGCCGGTTCTTTGCCACGAAAAATCTTATCTGCGATTTCGATCGCGTTCGGGCCGGAAATACGAACGAGTGCGATCGCGCCTTCGCCAGGCGGAGTAGAGATGGCAGCGATGGTGTCAGAAACGGTCATGAGTCCGAGTCCAAATTGTAGGGCAACCGCTCCGGTTGCCAAATGCTTGGCCTCGGTCCGGTAGGGACGCTGCAGCGCGGCGTCCCTACCTTTGGAGGGTGATTTCCCTCAGTGCCGCGATCAATTTCTTGTTTTCGTCCATTGTGCCCACGGAAATGCGGACCCATTCAGGCAAACCATAGCCTTTGAGCGGGCGCACAATGATTTTCTGTTGCAGCAGTTTCTGGAACACCGCACAACCGTCGCCGACGTTTACCATGAGGAAATTTGCAACGGCTGGGACGAACGGAACCTGCATTTCGGCAAATTGCTCCTGTAAATAAGCGCGGCCGTCGTCTATCACCCGCTTGGTTTCGCGCAGGTGCGCTTCATCATCGAGCGCCGCGATCGCACCCGCCTGTGCAATGCTGTTCACGTTGAATGGCTGTCTCGTCTTGTGAAGCACTTCGGTCACCCCAGGCGGCGCGATGGCATACCCGATGCGGAGTCCGGCAAGACCGTGAATCTTCGAGAAGGTCCGGAGCACAACGACGTTTCGTCCGTCGCGAATGAATCGAAGTGTGTGGGGCGGATCATCGAGGAATTCGAAATACGCCTCGTCAAAAACGACAATGATGTTGTCCGGCACTCGCGTCATGAAACTGTCGATCGCGCGCTGCGAGATGAGTGTGCCAGTGGGATTGTTTGGGTTTGGAATGAAAATGATTCGGGTTTTTGCGGTGATCGCGTCCAGTGTAGTATCGAGGTTCTGCTGATAATCCGGACTTGGCGTTTCAATCGTGCGCACGCCGAAAGCGGTCGCGAGTAGTTTGTAGACGATGAAGGCGTACTGACACGTAATTACGTCATCGCCCGGATTCAGAAACGCGTGCCCGAGGAATTCTATCACTTCGTTTGATCCGTTGCCAAGAATGACGTTCTCAGCTGCTACGCGAAGTTTAGCTGCGATCGCTTTGCGCAGGTAAAACCCGCTGCCATCAGGATAAAGATGTGCATGCTCCAGCGCGTGGTGCATAACCTGAAGTGCCCTGGGAGAAGGGCCGAGCGGATTTTCATTCGACGCAAGCTTAGTGATTGTGCTCGGATCGACGCCTAGTTCGCGCGCCGTTTCCTCGATTGGTTTCCCGGGTTCGTAAACGGCCAAGTCACGTAACTGCGCGTTGGCCAGCTCCCACACGGACGTCATGCGCGAGAGATTAGATGCGAGTGCGGCAACTTTGCAATGCGCGACGATGAGCCAGCTTGAACCGAGACGGCTTGATTAGCGCGATTTGGCGGGCTGGCCGTTATCAGAACGTGTTCGGCCGTTTTCAGATTGCTTTCGCAATCGTCGAAATTGCTCCTCCAGTTTCTTGAGGTCGTTATCAGAGAGCTCTTCCAGATCGACGAGTTGATTGCGCGCGCCTTTTAGAGCGCGAATTAGCTCGTCTAACTTGAGATGCATTGCTTTCGCGTCACGGTTCTGCGTGTTCTGAATAAGGAACACCATGAGGAACGTCACGACGGTCGTGGCGGTGTTGATGATCAGTTGCCAGGTGTCTGAGAAGTGAAAGGTCGGCCCGGTGACAACCCAGATGAGAATGACAAGAACCGCGCCGCAAAACGCCCACGCGCTGCCAAGCAAAGCGGACGAACGCTGCGCAAAACAGCGGAACGCATCACTGACTACGCAAAAGATATCGCGCTCCTGCTCGATTTTCTTCCTTTCTGCTGCTCCAGCCATGTTCGCCATGTCACTTAGTCTTTCGCGCGTGACTCCCAATTTGCGCGCACCTCCGAACTCCCTCCGGCCATGGCGAGGTACAAACCGCATTGATTTCACCGCTGTTTTAGGGAAGACTTGCCTTCGAATTCATGCAGCAGGTGCAAGGGCTTTCACGTCTGCAAACTGCGCCATCTGAGCCAGCGACTGCCGCCAGGCCGAAGCTATGGATACTCAGTTCGTGGCGGGACCTGGTCTTGTACGTGGGCACACCGCTGCTGCTGATCCCCGCGTTCGCGCTGGCCCAGGCAAAGTGGAGTCCGCAGGACATTTATCTGTTTGTGGCTGCCTTCGGTGCCATGGGTCACCACCTGCCGGGCATGATACGCGCGTACGGTGATCGGGCTTTGTTCGAACGCTTCAAGTCGCGCTTCATTTTGGCGCCGCTGTTTCTGCTGGCGGTGTGCGTGGCTTTTTTCTGGTGGGACCTCAAAGGAATTCTGTTGGTGGTTTTCTTCTGGGGCGTTTGGCACGGCTTGATGCAGACCTACGGGTTTTGCCGCATTTACGACGCCAAAACGGGAACGTTCGATACGCTTACGCGCCGGCTCGATTTCGCGATGTGTGTGATCTGGTTCGCCACTGCAGTGGCGCTTTCGCCATACCGGTTGAGCGACACGCTGGACACTTACTACCTGTGTGGCGGGCCGTTCATTCCGCCGACCCTTGTAAACCTTGGCCAAAACATCATTCTCGGCGCAGCCATTTTTGTGTCGGTTTTGTTCGCCGCGCATTTTATTCGGACTTGGATCGCGGGGCATCGGCCAAATCCGGTAAAACTTGGACTGCTGGTGACGAGCATCGCCTTTTGGTGGTACTGCAATAATCTCGTTTCAAACATTCTCGTCGGGATCGCGCTGTTCGAAGTTTTTCACGACGTGCAATACCTGTCGCTCGTCTGGATCTACAATCGCAACCGCGTCGAGAAGGACAGCAACATTGGCGGATTCATGCGATTCGTCTTCCGACGGAGCGGCTCGCTGGTTGGGCTTTATGTCGGCCTCGTCTTTGCCTACGGCTCAGTTTCCTTCATCAATGCGCATCTCGGAATGGATACCGTCAAACGGATTCTCACCGGCGTGGTGACCGCGTCGACGCTGCTGCATTTTTATTATGACGGATTTATCTGGAAAGTTCGGGAACGCTCGACGCGTCAATCGCTCGGGCTTGCCGGTGGAACCGCTGATGTGTCGCTTGGCGGCATGCTCCCCAGCTGGGCATGGCACGGGTTGAAATGGGTGGGCGTGTTCGTGGTGCCTCTTGGAGCCCTGTGGTTCTGGCAAACGCATCTTGCCGTTCCCGACGTGCAACGGACGGCGTGGGTGGTCGCGGATGTGCCTGACAGTGCAAAACCCCATTTTGATTACGGCTCTGCATTGCAAAAGGAAGGCAAACTAGACCAAGCCACCGAACAGTACAAACTCGCGCTCCAGTTCGACCCAAAGTTCGCGGCAGCGCACATGAACCTTGGCGCCACGTTAAGTGGACAAGCCAAATTCGATGCAGCGGTCCCTCATATGGAGACAGGGGTGCATCTTCAACCAAACAACGGCGATTACCATCTGCTGTACGCAAATCTGCTGGAACGGATCGGACGGAACGATGATGCCGCGTTTCACTTCGAAGCAGGCACACGCCTAAAACCAAACTCAGCTGATGTGCACTATGCCTACGCGGCTTTCCTTCTGGGGGTAGGGAAAATTGACGAATACGTGAGCGAGCTTCGAACGGTGCTCCGACTCAACCCGAAGTATCCGCTCGCTGAGCTTGGCCTCGCGGACGGACTTTTCGCGAAAGGAAATCTAAAGGAGGCGGAAGGATATTACCTGGCGGCACTTCGCGCGGACCCGGAATTAACTGTGGCCTACAATAACCTGGGCAGACTTTACCTGACTCAGGGCCAGATTTCCCAGGCCGTCGTACAGTTCACTGAAGCGCTGCGGCGCAATCCCGGGAACAAAGAGGCCGAGGAGAACCTGCGTTTAGCGAAAGCGGCTGATGCCGAGGTCTTCCCAGCCGCGCGCCGCTGATCTTGAGCGACCGCACGCTTCATCTCAATCTCGATGATGCGTGGCCGAACGAGTCGGTTGGCTTTCCTCTAGCCGATGCGCGGAGTTGGGGGCCGCAGTTGCGTTTTTCTGCGCCGCCACGCCTGGTCGAACAATTCTATCGGGAGCGGGAGAAAGATTTGGCGGCGCCATTCCTGCTCTACGGTTCCGGGGATTTTCATTATTTGACCGCGCTTCGGTTGCGTCCGGTTGCGGGATCCATCATCCTCATCGCTTTCGATAACCACCCCGATTGGGACGTGCGACCGCCGAAATGGGCCTGTGGCGGATGGGTGAACCGCGCATTGGAGCTTCCACATGTGCGGCTTGCGAGTATTTGGGGCTGCAACAATTTCGAATGTTGGTGGCCGCACCAGATTTTCGGCAATCGTCGAGCGGAACGCGCTGGACTTCTTGAAGTCCACCCGTGGGCAGACGATCGGCCACTGAAAGATCGACAGCGGAAGGGCGCGATTCTGCGTGATAGTTGGCGCGAGCGTTTTGAAGAATTTGCTAAACGTCTCGCTGGCGAAAACGTTTACGTCACGATCGATCTCGACTGCCTCTGTGTCGAACAGGCGGTGACGAATTGGGAAAGCGGCCGCTTCACGGTCGCCGATCTTGAGTGGGCGCTTGGAAAATTACGCGAATCTTCCGGTCTTGTTGGTGGCGACATCTGCGGCGCGTATTCACCAGCGCATTATGCGCGTTGGAAGCAACGGTTTGCTGCGGAGTTCGACCGCCCGAAGCTCGCCGCACCAAACTTGGAGAAAGCGCGCGCGACTAATTTGGCGACTCTGGAGAAACTTTGGCCGTTGCTGGTGCGACCATTGTAGGGCAAGCGCACCGCTTGCCCAGCAACCGAAGCGGTTGCCCTACAATTTGCTAACTCATCGAAACGAGCACGATGCCCGCCGTGATCAGGAGCGAACCGATCGTGAGCCGCGCGCTTAGTTTTTCCTTTAACACAACCGCCGCGAGAATCGTGATAAAGATTACGCTCAAGCCTTGGAAAGGATAAAGATAACTCAGATCGAAGCGCTGTAGCAGTCCGAGAGTCAGGAAAAAGGAAACCGTCATTAGAAAGACGCCGATGGCGACGCGCGACGTGAAATAGGAGTTGCGCATACCGTTTGTCGCCGAGAATTCCATCGCTCTTTTAAGGATGAGCTGCGCAGCCACAAACGTGACCAGAGAAATCAGGATGAACAGGAAAGCGAGAAAAGTCACAGGCGTTCCTCCATTTTTGCGATCGGCTTTGCCACCAACGCCAGACCGAAAACCACGAGGGCGATCCCGCACCAACGCAATGTAGAAATCAGTTCGCCGAGAAAAATCCAGCAGCCCAGCGGAACAAGGATGTCGACCACGCGCGAGAGCGGATAAGCAAGGCTGAGCGGAATGCAGCGAAGCACGTACAGCCAACTGATAAAGCTTGCGATAATGAGAACAATCGCCCACCACACCAGTGGCGACGCCAGACCATTGATTCCGGTCCAGGAAAATGCGTCGTCCGGTGCAGCGACCTCGCTTGCACCGCGTTTCAAAAGCAGTTCGGAGGCGAATACACACACGACGCTCACGCCGAGCTGCAGCCACGGGTTCCCAAAGCCGGATGGCCGATTTTGCATCCGCTTTTCTAGCGTGCGATCAAAGCACCGCAACCGATTTTGAATCGTCGTTGAACTGTAGCCACCGGCCTGTGGCCGGCCCGATCAGTGACGCCTAATGCACGGCCTACAGGGCCGTGGCTACACGATGTATCAAAGCTCATCCGCGTTCGGGAATCGATGCAAGACTGGATCGTGCCGCGTCGGCCCGAGGTATTTGATCACTCGACGAAAGATCGGATTCAGCAGCGGATTCGTGTGCATCACGTACAAATCGAGGGGGACCAATTCGCAGTCCAGATGCAGCTTCGGCTCATAATTGAGAGGGTTGCTGTAGTAATATTTCAACCCATGTTGCAGCGACCACGAGATGATGTCGCGCAGCGTGTAAAAGTATAAGTGCAGATCAAGCGCGACACCGTAGTCGAGGCCGATGCATTCATCATAAATTGCGTCGCCGCAGACGAGGCAGAAACTGAACGCGACGATTTTGCCGTTCTGTCGCCAGATAAAAAACCGCGCGCGCTCCGGCATCCGCTGAGCAACGGCGCGGAAATAGGCTTTGGTCAGCGTCTCAAATTTCAGTGGCGATCGTTCGTGAACGGCCAGGTATAGCGGGAAGATTTCGTCGACCAAAGGTGTGATGTCGCTCATCACCTCCATTTCGAGCTTTGGTGCGCGCTCCGCTTTGCGAAACTTTCGACGCAAATCTTTGCGGGTCGCCTTGCTGAGGGTGGCGAAATATTCGTCCCAGTTTGCGTAGGGGAGCGGCAGCCGCGTCATCGGCATGCTCGGAATGCGAGCGTAAGCATTCGAGACCAGCGTTTCGAGAGCTGAGCGATAGTTCGCGGGGAAATCCTTGAACACGACGAGGGAAGCTTTGTTTTGCCTTGCGTAGATCCGTAGAGTCGCCTGCAATGCATTCGCTACCCAAGGCTCATCTCTTTCGTCGCATGCTCCCAGGTCGCCGGTGCCGGCTCCGCAGCCAATCATCAACACCCGCATGGTGAGGAAGTCAGGGAAGACCTTACGGATGCTATCCACAATGGAGCGGATTTTGCCCGGCACGCCTTCCACGAGATTTTGCCGCACGAAGAACACCGGCTGAATCGCGCGCGTGTTGCCCGAGGTATCCTCGAGCCCCAGATAGTAATGTTCGAAACCGCATTCCAGCGTTTCTTCCACAATCTCGTAATACCGACGATCTTTGCACTTGCCCTGAAGCGCGCGTTGCCACGCGCCGTAATTTTGGAGCTCGGCAAGCGTAAGCACTTTCGCCATGCCGTGAGGAACTGGAATGAGGTTGTTGCGCAGCATGGTAAAACGGAAATTTATCTAATGGTGTGTCATCCTGAGCGAAGTCGAAGGATCCCGTGGAATTGCCGTTGGGTTATCGCCACAGGGTTCCTCCAGCCTTCGCATGAAGCTACGGCTTGGAATGACGTTGGAGCGCCTACGCCTCTGATTGCTTCGCCGATTGTTCAACGCCGACCTTTTCCACCTTGAGCACGCCGTCCTTGATGTGCACGTCGCGCTGAGGAAACGGAAACTCGATGCCGATTTCACGAAACTTTTCGGCGATGGCAAAATTGAGGTCGCTCCGATAACGGCTTGGACGGTCGCTCATTTCACTACTCCAGACCATCAGCTTAAAATCGATCGAGCTGTCGGCGAATTGTTCGAGGAAAACACTCGGGGCGGGATCCTTCAACGTGTATGAATTTTCGTGTGCGACAGCCAGTAGCGCATCACGAACTTTATTGACATCGCTGCCGTACGCGACGCCTACCGGGATACGGAAGCGCACCCGCCGGTCGCCATAAGTCCAGTTGGTCACGGGTGAATCGATAAATTTCGTGTTGGGCACAATCATCATGATATTATCGTTGGTGCGAATCACTGTGCTGCGCGCGCGAATGTGCTCCACTTGCCCGGTGATCCCTGCCACTTCAACGCGGTCGCCGATCGTGATTGGTCTTTCCGCCAGGATGACCCAACCACTGATGAAATTACTGGCAATGTTTTGCAGGCCAAATCCGACGCCAACACCTACCGCCCCGGCAAAAACCGCCAGCGCAGCGAGATGAATACCTGTGTTCTCCAGAACAAAAAAAATGCCAATCACCAGCACGATGTTGCTGACGACTTGAGCGATGGCGTACTGCAGGGAGCGATCTAGTCCGCTTTGCGCCAGCAGCCGGTTAAAAAGAAAACGTTTCGTCCCGGAGGAGATCCAGAACACCGCCACCAACAGCGCGATCAGCAGAAAAATTTGGACGAGGCTCAGGTTGATTGCCGGAAGCGGCGCATTCCAGGCCAGCGGAATTCCCGCGGCATTCACCGCAGTGACCGTGAAAAAGACAATCGCCGCCAGACTCAGAATCGTCGTGACGATCGCGATGAAGTTTGTGTCTATCTTGAAGCGGCTGAAGAAACGCCGAACGATTTGGCTCTGCAAAAACCTGGCAATGATCAGGCCGGCAGCGAAAAACCCGGCGAAGGCGATCAGTCCAAGGACCGTTATGTAGTGACGGCCGACATGAAACAGCGGCTGCTGCAGGAGTGTCATGTCCACGTCCTAGTGTGAACGTCTCCTAGGGCTTCGCAACCAGCGCGTTGCGGAGGCGCGCGACCGCGGGAACGCCGAAGTTTCGAAAGCGATGCGGTTGCGACCCGAAGAGGCGCTACTGCTGCTTGGACGACTTCTCTTCGATGTATTTGATGACGTCGCCGACGGTTTGCAGTTTTTCCGCGTCTTCGTCCGGCACTTCGACCCCAAATTCTTCTTCAAAAGCCATCACCAGTTCGACGATGTCCAGTGAGTCTGCCCCTAAATCCTCAATAAAAGATGCCTGCGGCGTGACTTGCTCCGGGTTCACGCCGAGTTGCTCGACAATGATGTCCTTGACCTTCTCTTCGATCGGTTTTTCCGCCATAAAATTTGTTCGGTTGGTGTTCGTCGCGCGGGGGTAAGTCCGCACAGCTGCCGGACAATCCGGGCACAGCATCGCAAGTAAATGAATTAAAGAGGATGTCAATCAATTTCGGGGCGTGGCAGAGACCAGACTCAGCTTGGCGTTTGCTTCCGTTTGCTGTTCGAGTAGATCAACGTGATGAGCGCTCCGCCCGCCGAGCCTGCCGATCTTCTTGATCTGAAGCTTTTGCCTGCCTGGGTAAAAGAACCCGGTGCGACGAAACATTACGATCATTACACGGCAGAAGAGGCGCCTACTGAACGGCGCAGCCGCGACCGGGGTGGCAGACACAAGGATCGAACATTCCGCTCCCGCGAACGGCGCGAACAAACTCAACAACCGGGGTCCCGGCCCGACGGGCGCCGCCCCAGCAGAATGCCCAAGAAAGGAGGCGCCAGGCGTCGCGGTTCCGACCGAGCTACTGATCGTCGTTCTTCAGACCGTGCCGCGCGGCCTGCGTCTAAGCCATTCGAGGGAACGATTCGTTTTCTCCCTCGTCAGAACGTATTCGAAAATGTGGTTGCGCAGATCAAGTCCGGCTCGGTTGCCTATTCACTGTTTGTTCTGGCCCGTTTGTTCCTCGAAAAACCAGGGCGATATGAAGTTCTTCTCACGCCGAAGTCCGAAGCACCGCTTTTTCAACTTGGCGAGGACGGCGGAGTCTCCGTGGACCGGGAATTCCTCGAGCGAAACGCGTTCCGGTTCGCTCAACGCGACTTCTACCAGGTCAATGTTGCAGAAGGCGATCCGATAAAAGGAAATTTCTCCAACGTCGCCAGGTGTCGGTTAAGCGGCACGCTTCTGGGCCCGACCAATCACCATGCTTACCAGCCGCAGCTGCGGAGCTTATACGAGCAACGTTTCAGCCGGCGCATGAGTTTTGCCGATTATCAGCGGCAAATCGAGATCGTCAGCGATCCCGCAGTGGTCGAGCGCTGGAAAGAGGACGCCAGAAAGGTCACTACTTACACAACCGTGCGTGAAGAAACGCCTTTGACGTTTTCGTCTGCTGCGGAAACGGAACGACATTTTCGTTCGCAGTATTTCCCGGCACTCGTCCGCAGCGTGGAGGAGGTAACTGTCGGCGGCACATCAAGCCGAAGTTTGCCCGACCGGATATTGAATCGGGCGATCGAGCAGGCGTGGGCGCGCGAAACCCGCTCGCCTTCAAACATCATGCAGGACCTCGCGAGCCGGTTCCGGCAAAACGCCCTGCACATTTTTCGTCATCGGCGTGGCATGTTGTTTGTCTCGCCAATTCGCGTACGCGCGTTTGTTCATGAACAGGCCGGCGTATCTCCTTTGGTAAACGCCATACTCGAAGCAGTCTCGGCGACGGCGGGAATTAACCGGAAGCAGCTCTTCGAAACTTTGACTGGCAATGGGGCGAGCGAAGACGACGAGCCGCGCAGACTAGCGCTCGCGTCCGATCTGCGTTGGCTGATCAATGAAGGTTACGTGATCGAGTTCAACGACGGTTCACTTGATCGGCCACGGATGAAGTCAAAGCAACCGCGGGAAACTGTAGAGGCGCTCGGAGAAGCGAGCGTCACGACCGCTGAGATAACCGCCACAACAACATTCTGGCCGCTACAGCTCACCTGGCCAGAACGTAAGCTATTGCAGTAGAGTGTCCTGTGTGAGAGGACTCGGCGTCTGAAACAAACGCCCTACAATTTCAGATGGCACCGGCTTTCTTCAGTGCCTTGTAAGCGCCTTGCTTATTGATCGTCTTAAGACCGCGCGCCGTGACGCGAACGCGCACAAATTTCTTCAGCTCCGGGACCCAAATACGTTGGCGTTGCAAATTTGGCAGGAAATTGCGGGGCACCATTTTCGTGATGTGCCGGCCTACGCCACCTTTCTTTTTGGCCAAACCGCGCCGATGAATCACACTACCACGCACTGTTCTGGATCCTGTGATATGACAAACTTTCATGTCGCAAAAAAAGCCGCGTAATCTGCCGCCTTTGAGCCTGGAGGTCAAGCGGATCATTGCTCGCGAAGCCATCAAGGGTTGAACGCGCAACCGGCCCTCGCGGTCAAACGTAACTCGACCACAACCAATCGCTTTGCGGTAGCGATCATCGCTCAGAGCTAATGCACAAAAACAATCACAAACTGCGGATCGGAATCGTAGGAGGTGGCAACATCGTTCGCACCCGCCATTTGCCGGCGCTCAAAAAAAATCCCGACGTCGAAATTGTCGCCGTTTCAAACTCCACATACGAAAGTTCGGAACGCTTCTGCCGCGAGAATTCGCTGGCGGCGCTGCCGATCCGCGATTGGGCGGAGTTGGTTGCAACGCCGGATATCGACATCGTCTGGATCGGCACAACTCCGTACATGCATTCGGCAGTCACAATCTCTGCGCTTGAGGCGGGCAAACATGTCTTTTGCCAGGCGCGCATGTCGATGGACGTGGCCGAAGCCGAGGAAATGCTCGCCGCCTCTAAGCGATATCCAGAGTTGGTGACGATGCTCTGTCCGCCGCCTTTCGGATTACGCGGCGATTTGATGGTCAAAAAAATCCTCGCTGAAAATTACATCGGTCAGCCGCATCACGTACGGCTGCAAAGTTTCCACGGAAACTATTTGGATCCCGACGCGCCAGCACATTGGCGCCAAAAGATTGAGATGAGTGGACTCAACACGCTCACGCTGGGGATTTACATTGAAGTTTTACAACGCTGGCTTGGCGAAATTACTGGTGTGTTCGCGCGCGGCAAGATCGCGCAGCCACTTCGCGAAGGATACAACGTGATCGTTCCCGATTTGCTCACGGTGCTATGCAGTTTTGAAAGTGGCGCGGAAGGCGTGCTGGAGTTCAGCGGAATTAATGCGCTGGCGGAAGGTGACAAGCTGGAGATCTACGGAAACGCCGGCACTCTGACGTATGATTTCACGGCCGACGTCATGCAGACGGGGAAGGTTGGCGATCGCGGATTGCACGTCGTGGATATTCCCAGCGAATTAGAGGGTGAATGGCGCGTCGAAGAAGATTTTCTCGCCGCAGTGAAGTCAAAGGGCCGCGTGCGTCCCCATCCAAATTTCGAAGACGGCCTCCGCTACATGCGCGTCGTGCAAGCTGTCTCCGATTCTCGTGCGCGGAACGAATGGGTGGCAATCAAGAGCTGATGTAATCCAGAATTCTACGCGGCGATCGTGTCTGGAACGAGATATCTCCTTACCAGTAGCGCCCAGATTAACAGCGTGATCAGTTGATACCACGCGAAGAAACGATCGTAACCCCGTCGATGCGCACAAAGACCGATGGCCGCCAAAACGGCGTAGTGACTGATAAAAGGCAGATACCAAATTGGATGGAGTAGGTCCCCGTGGATTGCGGTTTGCACGATATCGAGAATGCACATCGCAATGAACGCGGAATAGTAGCCCACACGGTTTCGTTGAAAGCGACGCTGGTGTTCTTCCGCTTCGGATAGGTCTGGCGGATAAAGGAAAACGGTGAGCATGTAGAGGGTGATGGTCCAAACGATCAGCACTAGAAATCGGTCAAAGCTCCAAGTGAGCTCAGTATTCCATTTAAACGTCACCCACCATTGCAATACCAGGAGCAGCAGCGTGGCGATGGTGAGGACAATATGGATTTCATCGAGCGGGTTTTCCTTGCGCCGGTAAAACGCGCGGCCGGCGCCCGCGAGCAAATTGGTCACACCGAGACCGATGATGATGGACATGAGCGCTGCGATGAACTCGAAACTGCTCATCAGGTTTTGAGCGTTCTGCATGGCGAGGTGAGGTTAAGGCGACGGCAAAGGTCAAATCGAGCGGCAAATGATGCGTGTGCGATTCGCCGCGGGCTATTCGAAACCTACGGCGTCTGGGGCGAACTCTTCGCTAACAACCAATCAAGCGCACCATTCAAATCCGCCAGCGCCGTTCCTTCGATAGGATCGTTGTGATGGGCGCCGCGTAATTCGATGAGGCGTTTTTCTCCGGCGTATGCCTGAACCACAAGCTGGTGAAAACGAGGCGCGACGATTTCGTCTTTTTCTGCCAGCAGGAAAATCGCGGGCGCACGGCTTGCCCTCGCGTTTGCAATGCCGTCGAGATCTTGAGGAATCTGCAATGCGATAGGCCCTGCCAATAGCCACAGATTCCACCAGCCAAACTGGCGCAGGATAATTTCGCGGAGCGGTACAGGATTATGCAAAATCACTCCGGCAATTTCGGTGGGGTGAGACACAGCCACGTGCAGCGCGGCCGTCACTCCGATACTCGTGCCGAATAACACGATAGGGGCTGTAGCACTCTGGCTCGTTGCCTGCCGTTGCAATTCATCAAAAGCAGCGAGCGTGGCCGGCCCGATCCTCGAAAGACGCGCTGGTCCGGTGCTGCCGCCAAATCCGGGATAATTCATTCCCCAGATTTCGACTGCGCGATTATTCCACATCTCCGCCTCGATGGCAGCCCAGCGATCCGCGCGATCTGCGTTGCCGTAAAACCGCAAAATGAAAACGTCTGCGCGTCCCTGTTGCTGTGTGCGCCGCGATTGCGCTGTCCAGATTTCTAGTTCGCCGTCTTCAAATGGAATCGTTTTCCGAACCGCGCCGCCCGCATCGACCGGCGACCTTGTCGGAAAAAGAATCAGACGATCCTGCAAATGACCAAAGACCATTATAGAAAGGTACGCGAGGAAAAGGACGAACAACCGCCAACCCGTTGGAACAATTCTTGACCTCACATTCTCTATAAACGTATTGGGTCCATCTTCCGCGGCCCAAATCCTATCGTTCCTGCGGTACGCTTGCCGACTTGGCGAGGAAAGCCAGAACTCGCGTCTCGTACTCCTGTCGCGCTGCTCGATGCTGGTTGTAACGCCTAAATTCCGAAGAGTATGGCCGTCATTGTTGCTGTTTCGGCAGAAAGCGCCACATGACCGCTAGCAACACGATCACAACCAGCGCCAGCGCGCCCCAAAAAATGTAGCGAGTCGATCCGGTTAGTGTTTGGCCAACGAACGGGCGTTTCGGCGAAAGGTTTTCTTCCGCCCCCGCGACGACCG
>Ga0070675_100001510_pt1 | contig 17183 bp, 11 predicted proteins | sample KBSM43metaG_FD_65343 | JGI IMG/M metagenome (GOLD analysis project Ga0070675, IMG submission 65343) | Miscanthus rhizosphere microbial communities from Kellogg Biological Station, Michigan, USA - KBS M4-3 metaG | ecosystem: Host-associated > Plants > Roots > Rhizosphere > Soil ...
TGTTCTGTATAACGCGGGAGGCTGATAAATTTAGGAAACTCCAAGTCCTTGTTCCCATAGCGAACGCCGTTGTAGGAAACCGTCGCATAACTTCGCCACTGCATGATCGTTGTGAAATGGGTGGCATTGCCTTCCTCAACTACCGGCCAGAGAGGCAGAAAGATAGGCATCACTGTCTTTAGCCACTCGCGATTCCCAGTCGGAATCGGGCAATCTTCGTTGCCTATTCGCGTTCCATAGGTGAAAAGGCGCTGACAATGCGCGACGGTCTGGCTGACGCCGACATCGCCTTCAGCGAGTTTGATCTGAGTAAATGCAGGATCTGCGTCGATAAATATACGAGACTTTGGCCAATCGTATTCTTCTCGCCACAAATCAATGGGGGAGCCGCGAACAATGAGTAGATCTGCCTCGGAACAGAATGAATGAAACTCTTCCAATGTCATTCCTGCCGACTCACTCCCAGCTCGGTAGATCCATCGGTTCTGGTAGCCAATCGGGTCCAGGCAACTCCGCACGTATGAAGCGGGGTATCCTATCTGCGTTGTCACCTCCTGCGTTTCCCAGTTGTACACCCACGACCCTGGGCCGCATTCCTCCAGATACAGAACGTCGTGCCCCAATGCCGAGAGTCCCAACAGGTATTGCATGTCAGCCCATGCCTGACCTCCAATGGGGAATCGACCGATACATCCAGAGTAGATGATGTTCACCTGGTGCTCTCCGCCTCGGATTCCAAGCTTCGTTCCAGCAAATCAGCCAAAACCTGCCGCGCGTCAAAATACTCTTCCGCGACTGACTTTGCCGCCCTGCAATGGAAATCGTACCGGGTATTGATCTCTTCGATCCCGGACATTACTTGATCAATGTTTCTGAATGGGATTACTCCTGCACCGGTGCTCAGCCAGGCCGAGAAACCCGTGTCCTGGACTATTACTGGTCGGCCACTCGCAAGATAAGCAGCGCTTCGCTCACTGAACCACCCACATTGAGTACTCACATATCCGTGCTTGGCGACTGAGAATTCTGCGCGCGATCCCAGGATGTACTCCTGGTACGCCCATGGGTCTCGGGTAACTTCCAATGGGTGTACCAATTGCCAGCCCCCTTCCAGTAAACGCTCTCTTGCTTTTGCTGGCGGGCCACAGGCCAACTGCATGGTTTGGCCGGTGCTTCGCGGTAAACCGAAGTATGGTTCGAACTCCCTGTCCTTTTGGCCATAGTGGGACAGCTGCGGACGCGTACCAAAAGGCGACCAATGCATCACGGTTGTAAGCGGCGCGGAAACGTTTCCGGGCCGCACCGGCCAGAGATCCAATACCACAGGCTGCCGCGTGGGAAGCCACTGCGCTCCTCCGGTCGGCATTTCGCAGCCCGGCTTGTGGACGTTCTCCCCATACGTAAACAACCTCTGATAGTTGGCGAATGGCCCGCCAGAACCGTGGGCGCCAATCTGTGTGAACACAGGATCTGTATCCACCAAGATTCTCCGACGGCAATTCTCTAACTCCGGAATCCAATTGATGTTACTCAGGTTGAAGTACACATCGGCATCTCGGCAAGTCTGCGACAGTCCTTCTCGGGACATGCCATGCGTGGTCCCATCCTCGGAAATATAGGACCAGCAGAAGTCGAGACCGTAACGCTCTGTTAGTTGCTTGATAAAAGCGAGACCATAACCTGGGTCAGAGGAAACGGTGTTTGATGCAGGGTTGTAGCAGGAATCTCCCCAACCATAGTGCTCAAAGTAGGTGACTTTGTGCCCGAGGCGACAAAGGCCGATCAGATACTGCGAATGATGCCAGCTGAACCCACCCAAAGGGTAGCGAATCAGGAATCCCGAACAAAGAATGTTCAGGCTCATAAACCTGCTCGTGTCATGAGACTGCCGACTACCTTGGTCGCGTCGAAGTACTCCATTGCGATTTCCCGAGCGGCGCGACAGTTGCCTTCATAGTCGCTCTCGATTTCATCAAGGGCTGCCAGAATGTCATCCATCGTGCTGAAACCAAACAGGCCCTTGCCCGTCGGCAGGAATTTGCCGAATCCAGTTTCCTGCGTGATCACCGGGCGGGCCGAAGCCAGGTAGCAGGCACTTCTGTCGCTAAACCATCCCGTTTTCGGCCGCACGTACTGATCGCGGGCAACAGTGAATTCCCCGCGCGATTTCTGTATATAGGAGCGATAGGAGGAGGGATCACGTGAGATGTTCACAGAATCGACCTGGTTCCATCCGTGATGTTCCAACAGGTCTTGGACGTCTTTCCCAACACCGGCTGCCAATTCAAACCGGACCGGTCTATGGCCGGGGAGGTCGAGAAACTTTTTGAACTCCCGGTCCTTGGTCCAGTAGTAAGCATCGCCACGATACGTGACGTCGTTACCCTTATTGTGCCAGGTGGTTATGGTCGTATATCGAGAACCGACAGTCTGCGAGTTTTCCCACAGATCGACAGCAACGGGCTGCCGAGTTGGGAGCCAATGAAAACGCTCAATCGGAACGTCGCAGTCGGGAGCGCCGAGATTTTCGCCGAAACTGAAGTGAGTGTCGTGTGCGGCAAGCAGATGAACCGTTTTCTCGAGTCCTTGCGATACGCGTACTTGCGCTGCAAAGGGATCCGATTCCACATAGATTCGTCGGCTGCATAACATGTGCTCTTCACGGATCTCCTGCGCGCCCGTGACGTTTAGAAACGCATCTGCTTCACGATAGAGCTGAAGAAGTGCACTTTCCGTTAGCCCATAACATTGGCCATCCGGATAGTAGCCTCGGAAGCCCCAGCGATCACCGAAGCCATAACGTTCCAGAATCGGCTTGATTGCCCCAATGTTGCCCGTCGCATCAGGCGACATGTCGTTAAGAACGGGATCATAGATCCACCTTCCGGAGTCTTCAATGTAGTAGGGGTCGTAGCCGAGCTTGCGCAGACCCAACAGATAATGCAGAAACTGGTAGGTCACTCCCGCGAGCGGATAATAGAAAAGGATGCCAAAGACAATAATTTTTCCTCGCTTCGGCTTAGGGTCGATCATCCTTGATCACCTCAGGGTCTAACTTTTTGATCACGCGCGCCGGATTGCCAGCGACAACAGTGAATGGTGGTACATCCTCGAAAACAACCGATCGCGCTCCGATGATCGAACCTTCGCCAATTGTCACTCCCGGTAACACGCATGAATCAAATCCGATCCACACGTTGCGACCGATATGGATTGGCCGAGGCGAGGAGTCGCCCTCGAGAATCCGCGGCGATCGTCGTGCTACGGCTTCCAGTTCACGTCTCCGTGTCGCAGCATCGGACGAGAGCCGGTAGCTATCCATCAGAACCACATTCCACGAAATCAGGCCGTAATCGCCGATTTCGATTTCGGCGTCGCAGATAATGCGTGCGCCGTTCACCAAGGTATAGTCTCCAACCGTTACCTTACCTTCTCGCCCAACATCGAACATCGTCCCGATATACGTTGAACTTCCACGCCCCACCCGCACGCCTGTTGCGGCAAGACTCCGGTAAAACAGAAAACTGAACGACGTTTCCACCCAAGCCGTTTCGTCAATGCTGACGTTTTCGGGTATCGTTCCAGGGTACCAATCCCACGGTAACTTTCGATCGGGCGTCATCGCGGGCCTGCCGCATCGCTGATCTGTGCAGGGTTCCCAAAGACGCGAGCGCCAGCCGGAACGTTTCGAGTGACCAGAGCGCCGGCTTCGATAAACGCACCTGATCCAATGCGAACGCCCTTCAGGATCGTAGCATTGGGTCCGATCCAAACGTCGTCTTCGATAATTACTGGCTTGCTGGCTATTGGCGGTCGGGCGCGCCCGCTTGCGAGGGGCGAGCATGCAATCGCATCAATGATTCGTTCTGCAGGCGCGAGTGGATGAAAGTCGCTATCCGCAATCGTTGCATTCCAGCCGATTACGACGTAGTTTCCGATTTGTAACTCCAGTTCGCAGAGCAGGACTGCGTTGGTGAAATAGCAAAAATCCCCTATGGTCACGCGACCATTCCCTTCAATGGCAAAATGGACTCCATCCATTGTGCAGTCAGCACCTATAGTGAGCGCAGGGTCGACCCGGCTTCTGAAGCGTCTGAATGCGTGGTCCCCTGTAATCACTGTGTTGGAACCGATTTGAACGTTCGGCGGTCGCTTGATTGCATCGAGGCTCATATCGACTCCTGCTGACCAGGTTCGGACAATCGTTGCCATCTGATCGTCATCATTTCTCCTGCACTTCCGCTTCAACCGGATCGTGGGCCCTCATATCGGCTTCTGCTTGAGCCGAGCCGCTTTGTAAGTTGTAATACCGACGGTAAGACTTGCTGCCGGCAATCAGTTCGTCATGTGTACCTGTTTCTATTACCTGACCGTTTTCGATGACCACAATGCGGTCTGCATTTCGGATAGTCGACAACCGATGAGCGATGACGAACGTTGTTCGTCCGGCCATCAATCTCTCTAAAGCCTCGAGCAGCGATGCCTCCGTACTGGCATCCAGGGCAGATGTCGGTTCATCAAGAATAAGAATGGAAGCGTCCTTTAGAAGAGCTCGGGCTATAGCGATCCGCTGCTTTTCCCCACCCGACAACGTAGATCCTCTCTCACCAATGACCGTGTCATACCCCCGTGGCAATTCCTGGATGAATTCATCGGCGTTAGCAGTAGCAGCTGCGGCAACCACTTCCTCTCGGCTCGCCTCGGGGCGGCCGTAGGCAATGTTTTCCGCTACCGTCAGCGGCAACAGAAACGGTTCCTGAAGCACCACGGCGACTTGTGCCCGTAGGCTGGAGAGCTTCAGATCCCGCACGTCGATGCCGTCTAAAATCACACTCCCTTCCCATGGGTCGAAGAAGCGAGGAATCAGAGATACCAAAGTGCTCTTGCCTGCCCCCGTCGGACCCACTATCGCAACGACCTCACCCGGAAAAGCCTCCAGAGTCACGCCTCGGAGTACAGCTCGATCCGATTCATATCCGAAACTGACGTCACGTAACTGAACGTGACCTCGGACGCCGACCGGATGCGTCGGCAAAGGCTTCGCTTTCGATGCATCGCGTACACCGGGATCGACGTCCAGCATTTCCAATACTCTGCGAGAGGAACCTGCGGCAGAAGCGAAGCTTGAAGACAGATATGCCAGGCCTGAAATAGGCCCGTACAACGCTCCGAGATATGCAAGAAAGACAAGCAAACTGCCGACGGAGAGAGAACCTTGCAGGACATGCAGCGCCCCCACTGCCATTATTACTGCGGATCCGATTGCGGTCGGGGCTCCGACGAACACTTTGAACCAAGCCTGGGATAGGAGAGTCCGCAGGTAAGCTCGAAGGATGCGATCAGAAATGCTGCGAAATACCGTGTCTGAATGACTTTCGCGGCCGAACGCCTGGACGACCGGCAAAGCTGTCAACGTTTGTTCGACGTGAGCCATAAGGTCGCCCTGCAATTCTGCCTGATGGTACGTGCGTTGAACCATCCGCGGTGTCAGAATCTTCATGAAAATCGGTAATGGTATGGCGGCCAAAAGCGCAAGCAATGACAAAGACCTATCCAACTGCCACATCACCGCGAACATTGTTATCAGGCTGAGGGTTGATGTGATCATCGGGAGAAACACACCCGTCACTACATCTCGGACGCAGCCACTATCATTAGTCACGCGACGCACAAGGTCACCAGCGCGCTGTTGAGAATGGACTCGCAGCGAGAGACGTTGAAGATGGTCAAACAGATCGGCCCCAAGATGATAGACCATGCGCGTTCCGACGCCGGCTTGAACGTAATTCTGAATCGTGCTCAGCGTGCGAGCTGCTATGAACAGCAGGACGGTACTCCCGACCAACCACGCAAGCAAACCAGCTGGTGATGCAGCGCCAGGCAGTGCGCTGATCCACTGAAGATTCTGCGGCAACGCTTTGCCTGGCAGGACGTAATCGACAATTATTTTCATCGGCCATGGCGTTAGCGTCGCAAACGCGATTCCGGCGACCATCAGCAGCGCGAGCGACAATAGTCCCGATCTTTCGGAGCGGGCGTAACCGAGTAAGCGGAACCACCACGGTCTCATCGCGTCGCCTCACTACGAGCTAAATTGCCAAATTGCAGTGAATGAAAGCGAGAGTAATGACCATTGCCAGTCACGAGTTCGTCGTGGGTACCAGTCTCGGCGACTCGACCATGATCGATCACTACGATGCGATCGGCATTTCGAATGGTTGATAGTCGGTGGGCGATAATGAACGTTGTTCGCCCCACCACAAGTCTTTCCAGAGCCTCGAGCAGTAATGCCTCAGTAGTGGCATCCAGGGCGGAGGTCGGTTCGTCTAGGATTAGAATCGGGGCATCCTTGAGCAATGCACGCGCGATGGCGATCCGTTGCTTTTCCCCTCCGGATAAGGTGGAGCCCCTTTCCCCGACGATCGTGTCATAACCGTGGCGTAGCCGACTGATAAATTCATCAGCATTCGCATCAACCGCAGCGCCTACCACGTCATCCCTGCTCGCGTCGGGCCGCCCATAAGCAATGTTCTCAGCCACCGTCATTGGCAAAAGAAAAGGATCTTGCAGTACCAATGCAACCTGAGCTCGGAGGCTGGACAGCTTCACATCGCGTACGTCCAGGCCATCCACTATTACTCGTCCTTTCCATGGATCAAAGAAGCGAGGAATCAAGGATACCAAGGTGCTCTTACCTGCCCCCGTCGGACCCACGAGCGCGATCACTTCCCCGGGATGCGCTTCCAGACTCACCGATTTAAGCACGGGCCGTCCAGATTCATAACCGAAGGTGATGTCATCCAGACGTACGTGACCACGCCCGCCTGCTGGGGATGCGGGGAATGTTATTGCTCCCGGCCTCTCTCGAACTTCTGGATCCAAATCCAGGATCTCCAGGACTCGGTCGATATTGACCTCGAGGGATTTCATAGTGGCGTATCTGGAAAGGAGACCACCCAATGCTCCCTGCAGTGAATTCATGTACGCTAAAAACACAAGCAGACTGCCTGTTGTTACTTGCCCGGACAGCACCCTTTGAGCGCCAAGATAAAGCACAAGGGCATTGAACAAGACCGCGGTGAGTCCGTTGACGATTCCATAGGCATTTCCAAGCAGGACACCGCGTTGTGACAGGGCAACAGCATCTGAGGCCATACGGCGAAACTGTTGAGCGTTTCGGTCTTCCGTTCCGAACGCCTGGACGAGCGGTATGCTTGTGAGAGTCTGATGAACGAAATTTAGGAGCGAAGATTCCTGCTTGCGGCTCTTTTGCGCCCGTCGCTTCAGTCTCGGAGCAAAGAAGGATGCTGAGCCGGCATGTATAGGCGCAATAACCAGGATCAGCATCGCAAGACTGGGATCCAATCTCCAGGCGACGAATCCTACTGTGGTTAAAGTCAGAAGGTGTTGGATCGGTGACAAGACACCCTGAACAACACCATAAATACAATAAGCATCCCTGGTAAGACGGGTGAGCGAATCGCCCACCGATCGTCGACTATGGACAACGAGGGAGAGCCGCTGAAGTCGATCGAAAAGATCTGCAGCCAGATCGTAGACTGCACGCTCGCCGTAAGCTACCCAGGCCCACGTCATTGCCACATCGACAACACTATTTATGATGAACAATGCGACGCTTGCGATTGCAGCCAGGCAAATCAAAGCTGTTGTGGTGGACACCGGAAAACGAGCGAGAAACGCTGCAAGAGATGATGGAAGGGTTGCATTTCCTAATGCATAATCCACCATTACTTTTAGTGGCCATGGCTGGAAAACGCTGACAGCTGAACTCATAACAGTCAGTCCAGCAATAGCAACCAGCACCGGCCACTGGCGCGACGCGTACTTGAGGAGCCGTCGATATTTGATCATGGCGATCTTATGAGGACGAACCCAGGTATACGACGGTGGCCTCCGCCTCACCGCGATTCTGTGACTCCTGCGTCAGGCGCTCCAACGCACAGTGCACTGTGGCGGCAGCCACAGTGCAGTCTGTAACCATCCGGTACAAGACCAGTACGATCCCCATGGCGAAAACAGCGCCAAGCTGGACGCTGTGATCGATGAAGGCAGTTGCGGAGATCAAAGAAATGAGGGCCAGAGCAACCCCGGCCGCTTTGGTGACGAGAGGCTGCACTCGAAATAGCAGCATCTGCTTGCCGCCCCCGTGTTCCTCGATAGCCAACTTGAGACGGACGGCGCCGGCAAACCCTCCCCGTGTTTGCAAATCCCAACTGTCGAAGTCGCCCCCGCGCTGAACGGACACATCTTCGGAGCGAAGGAGATCCTCGACGGATTTGAGCCAATCTTCCGGAGCCTTCCATTGCTCGCTCCACACGCGCAAGACACGAGTATGCAGGCCTACCCATTCGTGCACGCCCCGCCGCTTCCATGGCGTCAACCCATGTGCCAACCTTCCCCACAGGCGGGCAAGTGGTTGGATGATGTGCAATATTCCGGTGAGCAAGCGATACCGAAATCTATCGTGAAGAAACTGCGATTCTGAAACGGACCGTGCAACGGACACCAATGGCACAAGTACAGAAATTAGGAGCGGGATCGCTGAGTATCGCAGAAGCCCCAGGGGCGCCGACAGCACAAGCAACACGGTCAACATCAGATTCAAGAGGTACCACTCGGGCGTCAACATCAGTGATGCCAGACTGCTGGGTCTGGCCGTATACAGCCTCTGAAATGGCGCGCTACCCCAGAAACCGTGATAGACGCGCCAGTGACCGAGAGCTTTGGTCAGGCCCCTGCCGTAAAGTCGCCCGGCCCACGTGACATGCCCGAAGGAGTTGTATTTTGACGGCCACTTGGCTTCCAGCAATGCTTCTGCTTTGCCATAACCACGCTGCTGTTTCCAGTAGCTCCGCAACGAAGGGCGCCGGTGATGCCAGACCATCGCGCCAGGATGGAAACCGATCTTCCAGCCTCGTTCCAAGAAGGCCCAGCAAACGTCCACGTCATCGCCCGCGGTTCGGAAGCGCGGGTCAAAGCCTCCTACTGCTCTAAGTCGATCCGCACGAAAGGAGCAATTGCATCCCGGGATATGTTCGGCATCCCGGTGGGTAAACATCACGTGCACCGGGCCGCCGGGCGCGTTCGCCACGCACTCTGCGATGGGCCCATCATCAGGTGGCGGAATGTTGGGGCCGCCGACAGCTGAATAATCGGTATTCAGATATGTCCAGGCAAGATAGTGGAGCCAGTGAGGATCGGGCCGCGCGTCATCGTCAATATAAGCCACAATTTCGCCGCTGGCTGCATCCAGGCCTGTGTTTCGCGCTGAGCCGAGACCGCGGTTCTTCGTCCGAATCAGCTGAAATGGATATTGCTCCGCGATCGCGGCCGTTTCGTCCGTCGAACCGTCGTCCACAACGATCACTTCATAGTCGGGATATCTCAGCTCTTTCAGACCTTCAAGGCAATTTCTTAATGTGCGAGACCCGTTGTACGTACAAACGACGACGGTCATGCTTGGCCACTGGATCCCGGCAGCAAAGGGGGTCTCTGCATAAGCAGCAGCGACGGTGGAAAGAGCCGGCTTCGGTTGCCGATCGCGCGTCGTCAGCCCAAAGTCCCAATCATCGATATCATAACCACCGCGATACCACTCATCCGTCCAGGCAAAAACAAACATTCCGGCACATCCGGCCGCGAAGATCGTTCGACTTTGCCAATCCAGCGTTTCAGACTGCTTTGCGTCGCCGTTTCTTCGGCTGTCCAGACCGATTTCAGCCATGATGAGAGGTTTGTCGCCGGCCAAATTCTGGAGCTGCGCAAGATAGGCCTCCAGTTTTTCGGGAGTTTCCAGGTAGACGTTAAAGGAAAAGAAGTCCAGAAAGGGCAGTTCCAAATACTCGGTCGTCGGATAATTCACATAGGTGACGAGAGTTTCCGGGGATTCCGCCTTCAGCGCTTTGTACAGGCGGCGGAGGAATTGTTCAATTCGGCGCCTGCCGTGCCAGCGGACGATTGGTGCCGGGATCTCATTACCAATGACGTAACAAAGGACTGCGGGATGGTTCCGTGATTCGCGAACGGCTGCGCGGACTCGCTGCTCTATAGCCTTCGGCAGATCGGCCTTATCCAGGAACGCAATGTGTTGCTCCCACGGCAACCCCACCATGACGTACAAGCCGTGCTGCAAAGCGAGACCCAACAGCCAGACTGGCGGCGGAGTGTAAACACGTACCGCGTTGATGCCGGAAACCGACATCTGCTTGAAATCCTCGTTGACTCGGTCTCGCTCCGGGAATTGAGCGCCTGTGTCGTCCGGGTGGAATGTGCCGTACGTGACGCCACGGAGGTAGAGTTTCGTTTCTCCTGAGAACAGAAACTTCCCCCGGACGTGAATCCGGGCCCTTTCCTTATCGACCTGGCTAAGCAGCGGGGTTAGCGTCGATTCAGGCATCCTGTCCAGTCCTCCTCGCAGACACCTGGAGTCGCGCAACGCCCGGATTCGAATCAAACACCCTCACGGGCGTCTCCCGCGGGACGAATTCTTCCTGTTCCTGGGCAGCGTCCAGAACTGCAGCCATCCCCCTTCCCGCTTCCAACACAGCCCCACCCAGCAAGACAGCTGCTCCTTCCGCGAGCACCCATGCCACGAAAGACTCATCATTCAGCCAGGCTGCAGCAGCAAATAGGGCGCCGACAAGTGTCAAGGCCACAGCCAGCTTTGAAAAACGTGGCCACACTGCAAACCGAATGTACTGCCTGCCCGACCCGTGGTCCTCTACAGCCAGCAGCAGCCGTGCGGAACCCAATAACCCGCCGACAATTTCCAGATCCCAGGGTTCGTACGCGTTACCACGGAACACCATCAGTCCCGCTTCCGTGATGCGCTCTTCAATCGTAGATCGCCGTTCAGACGGATCCACCCAGGTTTCCGTCCAGAGTGTCCAGGTTCGCTGGTAAGGGACAACCGGACCAATTCTTCCACGTCGCTTCCAGGGAGTCAGACCATGTTTCATCCGGCCCCAAAGCCGTACAAGCGGCTGCAATATGTGGAGCGCTGTGGTCAGCGCCCGAAGGCGTACTCGATCCCAACGGCGGAGTGCGGCGAAACGCGCCTGGCGCGCTTTGCGCGCGGCGCGGAACAAGGGATAGCCGATTCCGAGACAAAGAAGAGGGAGAAACAGGAACATGGGCCGCCAGAAAAATCCCAGGATTGACAACAGCGCAAGGGCCAGGTTCAACAGATGTAGTTCGGGGATTTCAAGCAAGTGTTCCCAGACTGCTGTCGATCCGCCATACAGACTCTGGAATGGCGCTTCTCCCCACACGCCGTGATGCACAATCGGCCGCTTACCTGGTAGAAGGTCGACGCCCGCAGTGTAGATTCGCCCGGCCCAGGGCAGATGGTTTGTAGTATTGAAACGACCCGGCCATTTCTTCTGCAGCAGAGCTTCAGCTTTCCCGTATCCTCGCTGCTGCCGGCAATAGGCCAAAACTGAAGACCGGCGATGGTGCCAGACGACCGCTGCCGGGGCAAACCCAATGGTCCAGCCCTTTTCCTGAATTCTCCAGCAGATATCCACGTCATCACCCGCCGTTCGGAAGACTGGATCGAAACCGCCAACTTCTTCCAGGCAGGATTTGCGGAAAACCATGTTGCAACCCGGGACGTGCTCTGCAAGCGTGTCCGTCAGCAAGACGTGACTTGGACCTCCTGGCGATCGTGCAACACACTGCGCGACCGGTGGATCATGGAGGGGCGAAAGGTTCGGCCCTCCGATCAACGCATGCGAACTGCTCTGAAACGCGCTGTTGTAGTAGTTCAGCCAGTGCGGATCCGGATATGCGTCGTCATCTATATAGGCAACAATCTCACCCTGTGCGTGTTCCCGTCCGGTGTTTCGTGCCGCGCTGAGACCCTGATTCTCAGTGCGTAGAAGATTCACATTGAAGCGTTGGGCGATCTCGGCTGTGTTGTCCGTCGAACCATCATCGACAACAATGACTTCGTAGTTGGAATACTCGAGGCGGCTGAGGTTTTCCAGGCATTCGCCGATTGTACGAGATCCGTTGTAGCTGCAGACGACCACGGAAAAGGAAAGCTCCGGCTTCCGTGGTGGAAAGGGGCATTCCACGAACGCCCGGCGGACCGCAGCCAGTGCAGGCTTTGGCCGGCGAAGTCGATCCGTCAGGCCGAATTCCCAGTCCGAGACTTCGGCACCGCCGCTGTACCATTCATCGGTCCATGAGAAGGCAACGGCTCCCGCACAACCTGCCTCAAACGTCTTGCGAATCTGCCAGGCCAGGGAGTCAGCCTGAGCCTGGACGCCATTGCGTCGTCCATCCAAACCCAGTTCGCTCATTACGAGCGGACGGTCTCCGGCGATGTTCTGCAGTCGGGCGAGGTAGGCCTCGAATTCCTTTTCGTTTTCCAGATAGACGTTGAAGGAACAGAAGTCCACGAATGGCAATTGAAGGTACTCGGTGCTCGGATAGTTGACGTATGTCACCAAAGCTTCCGGATCGCTCTCTTTCACCGCGTCGTAAAGACTGTTCAAGTAGTGCTCGATCCGTTTTCTGCCTAACCAGCGGGCAACGCCCGCGGGGATTTCGTTTCCGAGGGCATAGCACAACAACGCAGGATGGCTCTTAGGGGGAAGTATCCTGGATCGGATATCCGACACGATAGCGGAGGGTTTCTTTCCGTCAAGCAAGTGCCCGACATGCTGTTCTGCAGACAGACCCACCATGACACGCAAATCGTACTTCGCGGCAATATCAAGGAGATGAGTTGGGGCTGTTGTGTGCTGAAGGCGTACGGTATTGATGCCGTTGCGCGCCATCATTTCAAAGTCGTGGCTAATCTTGCCGCGATCGTGAAATTCGTTCCCGGTGTCATCCGGCCTAAACGATCCGTACGTGACGCCCTTAATGAAGAATTTAGTGTCGCCGACGAAGATAAACTTCGCCCGAACGCAAGGGCGAATCCCCGACTCTACTCTTGGAAGTCGGGAATCGCGTGCCTCTCCAACCGCTGCGGCAAACATCCTGTACCTCGTACGTTGTTCCTAACAACTGCAATCGCGGGAACTGATGCACTACATTTGCAAGGGCTACCGCCCTTCAAACTACACAGAGACACTCAGAATTCGGTGTTTGGCCAAAATGAGATGAATCGGTTGAGGCAATCTGGGGAGGAGCGACAGTAAATCGATCTATTCAGACCCTGCCAGTCCTCCAAGCGTCGAGCTTCGGAGTTGAACGCCCTGGGAGTCGGTTGAGGGGTCAACCAAGTTTCGCCTACCATTCCGAAACTCGTCAAACTGCCACAAAGCCTTCACTGACACTACATCATTCCCGATCCCTCGGTGCCCAACCACAACTCAAACCGATTTAATCAATTATCCAAGCCGATAATCTTCTGTCAATTAACAAAAACCTCCTGAAAAGGGGGAGATACATGCAGATTTGTAGGAACTTGAAAGTAAAAATGACGGATAAACCGGGCGCGCTTTTTGAAACCTCTACTTAAAGGCTTTTCGGTCCAGAAGGCCGCGGCAAAATCCTCGGAATCTGCGAGACACGCTCAAGAAGAGTTTTCAACATGAACGGCTGGTGCACATTGGCTGCAAGATCTGGCCGCGTATGTCGAGTCCTTACCCGGATGGTATGATTCGACCGGTGAGAAATTCGCAAAGGGTGTGGGAAAAGGGCAGTCTCATGATCTTGCATAAACAACAAATAGGCGACGCAAACGGTTGAAATTGAATGTCGCCATAATTCGTTGAAAACAAAATCGCCTGGGTGGCGGAACTGGCAGACGCACCGGACTTAAAATCCGGGGTATTCTGCTTTTCAACAACATCCGAGTTCTACCGAAATCTACCGAAAACATCATTCAAACCCACGACTGGCGCGGATTTCTCGCCGATCTCCGAAGCAAAGCCGGGTAAAGCTGCCGAAAATCCATAGGCGACAAATAGGCGACATAAATGAAAGTTTCTGAGAAAGAAAACGTCAAGAAGAATGCTCGTCTCTACTGAGCGCGAAGACCATTGGATAGCTCGTAAGGTACGATGATCTACCTTGGACATTTTTCGTTCTTCAGTGCAGATGACGGTAGCGGTCGCGGCTATCTTACGTGTGTCGCCGAAGCGCAGTCGATCGGCGCCGCGCTCGAGAAATTCAAAAGATTACTTCGGAGGCTCGCGGGTACCGATAGGATACTTACCGAAGCGGTTGAGGTTTACCTGGATGCGTCTATCGAGATCCGTTCGATTCCAAGAAAAGGCTTTCTGGTACGTTACTGTGAGGAGTTCAGCAATAGTCAGGGAATGATTTCCATCTGCGCCATTGGGGTCTCAGAAAGAGAAGCTGTCGTGTACGGCACAGCTCAATGCCTGTCCGCGGAACAGGAACAGCCGTCTGAGCCGTTTCTCGTCCTTAAGCGCCGAATGGGTCCCCTGGATTAGGCAATCTCCCGAATGCCAGCTTCCCAAGCTGGACGTCGCGGGTTCGATCCCCGTCTCCCGCTTTTAGTTTCATAGACTTACAGCCCTGCCGTTTTTAGAAATACTCCAAATACTCCGTTAAGGGAATGATGCTGGGGATTCCGCGCATTTTTCGCTGACGCTCGTATTGCAAACAAAGCCACTTACTGGCGCACTTTCCGCAATTTTTGTGACTGCCAGCCTGGGTCCTTAGCAACGTCTTGCATTGTTGTCGCCATCAAAGGAGACCTTTGGGGAACGTCCGTTTCCACACCGATGTGTGAACTCGCGAAAGGCCAATCTCTCTTTGTCGCGGCTCTCAACAATTGGAATATGTGTGGCTAACGATTAGAGACGACCTTCTTCATCCGCGCGGGCCTTTGCCGGGTAGTGTACTGCTTCGACGGGTCGAAAAAAACGATCACTGTGCGACAGCTTGAACGTATGATGAGCGCCAATATGGAACGTGGTTGGAAAATGACACGTCGAGGTTGGCTTCGGATGTCAGCGTTTGTTGTCGGAGTCCTAATGTCTGGGGCTTTTCGCAGGATGCACGCTCAGGCGAAGATCGAACGGTATGCGCCGGAACTCGACGGAATCATTTCTGACTCTGAACCGATCCGTGAATTGTAGGCACCGGGGTTGCGGGCAAGCCGGCGGAGGGTCCGGTTTGGATCTCCGAAAGCCGGCACCTGTTGTTCAACGATATAGTGACCTCGAGACGCCTGAGATATACGCCCGGTCAGGGCGTTACGGTCGTCCTAGAAGGGAATCGCGGCGCTAATGGATTGACCAGAGATCTCCAGGGTCGGTTGATCTCAGCCGAAGCAGAGCCCCGAAGCGTGACGCGCGTAGCCGCGGATGGTACTGTCACGATCATTGCTGACCAGTACCAGGGGAAGCGGCTGCTACCGCCAAATGATGTGATTGTGAAGTCCGACGGCAGCATCTATTTCACCTGTCCTCCCCCACAGTTCGAGGTTGGAGAGAGCGATGCCTCGATAGGCGTGTATCGTGTCTTGCCGGACTTAAGTTCGATCGCGCTTGTCGCTGAGGACTTGGCTGTTCCAAACGGACTCGCGTTCACGCCAGATGAAAAGGTTCTCTACGTCAACGACTCCAAGCCCCGACATGTTCGAGCTTACGACGTTCTGGCGAGCGGTCTGCTGGCGAAGAATTCGGGCCGCGTCTTTGCGGACTTGAGCGGAGGCGAGCCTGGCACAACGGATGGCCTGAAGGTGGATCGCGCCGGTAATGTCTACAGCGGCGGTTCGGGCGGCCTGTACATTCTCGATCCAAAGGGGAAAAAGCTGGGGCGGATTCATCATGGCTTGTCGTTTACCACAAATGTGGCATTCGGCGGCGACGACTGGAAGACGCTCTATTTCACCACACGCTCATCTCTGAACATGGTCAATGTCAAGGTGCCTGGTGTTCCGGTGTGGGGACCACAGCCAGCCTGAAGAGTGAGTTTCAGGGACGTTTAACGAAAATTCACTTGTGCGAATTCCGTCGGGGGCCAGGATTCACCGGAACGCCTCGATCTTTGCGCGCAGGCGCGAGACGATTTCCGGATTCGCGGCTGCGACATTATGGCGCTCTGCCGGATCGGTGTTCAGATTGAACAGTGCGGGAGCAGGGTCAGGCGCTACAACGAGTTTCCATTCGCTGTCGCGAACGGCCTGAATATTCGGCCCCAGAAAATAGAAAAGTTCTTTGCGCGCGCTCGGTCCCGTGCCCTTCAACGCCGCAGTCACGTCGACGCCATCAACCGGTCGATCGGCCGCGATCCTTCCGCCGGCGGCGGCCACGAACGTTGGGTATAAATCAAGGATCGACACAATGTCCGAGGACACGCGCCCCTCTGGAATCGTGCCCGGCCAGCGGACAATCGCCGGCACGCGGATGCCGCCTTCCCAAGTGCTGCCTTTCCCACCGCGTAGCAAGCCGCTCCATCCGACTTCGCCTTGCCGCTTGGTGCCGCGTTCGGCTCGGTCGTAGAGCTGCTCCGCCATCGTGAGCCACGGCCCGTTGTCGCTCATGAACACGACGACCGTGTTGCGATCCAGATTTCGCTGCTTCAACTCGCCGAGCACCTGCCCCACGCTCCAGTCGAGCTCTTCCACGACGTCCCCGTAGCGGCCGGCGAGCGAGTGACCGTGGAATTCCTGCGACGCCGCGATTGGGATGTGCGGCATCGGGTGCGCCACATAAATAAAAAAGGGACTCCCTCCCGATTCACGAATGAAGCGAACCGCTTCCTCCGTAAACCGCTTCGTCATCGTCGAGTGCACCACCGGCTGCTCGATCATCTGCGTGTTGCGATACATCGGCACGCCCTTCGGCGGGTCATAGTCGTGCGAGTACGGGATGCCGAGAAACGCGTCGAAGCCGTTCGCGGTCGGGTTGAACGCCGGCTCGGTGTCAAAGTCGCCGAGATGCCATTTGCCGAACATCGCGGTCCGGTAGCCTAGCGCCTTCAACGCCTCGGGCAGCGTGACTTCGTTAGATTTGATGCCACTCACATGCGCAGGTCCCGTCGGCGCCAGCAGCCCTGTGCGCACCGGATAGCGGCTTGTCAGGAACATCCCTCGCGCGGGCGTGCACAGCGGCGCCGAATAGAACGACGTGAAGCGAATACCCTCGCGCGCCATCTGATCGAGGTGCGGCGTGCGGATGGTGGGATGGCCGGTCACCGCCAGGTCCGCCATGCCCATGTCATCGACGAGG
>Ga0070675_100001511_pt1 | contig 17176 bp, 17 predicted proteins | sample KBSM43metaG_FD_65343 | JGI IMG/M metagenome (GOLD analysis project Ga0070675, IMG submission 65343) | Miscanthus rhizosphere microbial communities from Kellogg Biological Station, Michigan, USA - KBS M4-3 metaG | ecosystem: Host-associated > Plants > Roots > Rhizosphere > Soil ...
ATCGTGTTCGAAGGATGTCACGCCGCTCGCTGTGACGCGATGAGAGATGAGCGGGAGCGGCAGCTCTGCCTCGTCGGCAATGGAGATCGCCTGTCTCAACGCCGCCAATCCGGTCTCGACGCCCGCACGGTCGCGCGCGAACACCGTGGCGAGCGGCTCGCCTTGCTGCACGACGTCTCCCGGCTTCGCGGTGATGACGAATCCAACCGATGGGTCGACGGTATCGTCCATTCGCGTTCGCCCGCCGCCTAACGCCGTGACGCCTCGGCCCACCACGCGCGGTTCGACGCGCGCGATGACGCCCGAGCGTGACGAGAGGAAAAGTTCGCACGCGTGAGCCTGCGGCAGCACCGCCGGATCGTCCACGACGCCCGGGTTACCACCCTGGGCCTCGATGATCTCCTCGAATTTCCGCGCCGCCTTGCCGCTGGAGATTGCCACCTCCATCGCGCGCCGCGCGGCGTCGCGGTTCGCGGCGACGCCGCCCACCACCAACATCTCCGCACCTAACGCGTACGTCACGCCGAGCACGTCCGGCGGTCCCTCGCCGCGCAACGTATGGATGGCCTCCTCCACCTCCAGCGCGTTGCCGCACGCGCGACCGAGGGGCCGGTCCATCGCGGTGATGAGCGCGACGACGGTGCAACCGCGGTCCTCGCCGAGGTTGATCATCGTCTGCGCGAGCTCGAGCTCGCGATCGAGGTCGGGGAGGAACGCCCCCGCGCCTCGCTTCACGTCGAGCACCAGCCCCGTCAGCCCTTCCGCGAGTTTCTTGCTCATGATGCTCGCGGCGATGAGCGGAACACTCTCCACCGTCGATGTCGCGTCTCGAAGCGCGTACATCTTGCGATCGGCGGGCGCGATCTCCGCACTCTGCCCGAGCATCGCGCACCCGATCCGCTCGATCTGCGCGGTGGCTTCGGCGAGTGTGAGCGTCGTGCGAAATCCGGGAATAGACTCCAGCTTGTCGAGTGTTCCTCCCGTGTGACCGAGCCCGCGGCCGCTCATCATCGGCACGGCAACGCCCAAGGAGGAGACGAGAGGCGCGAGCACGAGCGAGATCTTGTCCCCGACGCCGCCCGTCGAATGCTTGTCGACGCGGCCCATGTCGAGGTGGTCCAGGTTCAGCACGGCCCCGGTCGCGAGCATGGCATCGGTGAGCGCATTCGTCTCGGCGCGATCGAGCCCGCGGATATAGGCCGCCATGAGAAACGCGGCCATCTGGTAGTCGGGCACGTGCCCGGCGGCGTACGCGCTCGTCAACGCGCGCCATTCACCCGGCTCGATTCGCCCGCCATCGCGCTTTCGCTCGATGAGTCGTTGCGCGAGCGCGGTCACGTCGCCGCCTGGCGAGCCACGCGACAGCCCACGTGATTACAGTTGATACGTCGTGATGATGAGCTTTGGCCGGTTTCCGGGGTATTCGTACGTTGCCATCTGGGAGGCGAGCCGCGACGCGTGCTGGCTCGCCATGCACTCATACCGGAGTACTCATGTCGTTTCGGTCTTTCGTCGCGGGACTGTTCGTGATCGCCGGTGCCGCCCGCGCTCAGTCGCCCGCGCAGCACATCGCCCTGGGCGACAGCATGTACGCACAGTTCAAACCCGACGAGGCCCTGCCCCACTACCTCGCGGCTATCGGCGCCGATTCGTCGAACGCGGAGGCGTTGTGGAAAGCAGCGCGCAGCGATGTGGACCTCGCGGAAGCCGAAAAGGATGAAGGGCGGCGTGATCGCTTCTCCAAAGCTGGTGAGGCGCTCGCGCGCCGTTCGATTCGCGTGAATGCGCAGGACGCTGACGCTCACTTCACCCTCGCACGAGCACTTGGCCGGCGCGCACTCACGCTCGGCGTCCGCGATCGGATCAAGTACGCGACGGACGTGCGATCCGAGGCGCTGGAAGCGCTCCGGCTCAACCCGAACCATCCCGGCGCGCTCCACGTGATGGGGGTGTGGAACGCTGAGGTCATGCGACTGAACGGCGTGTCACGCTTCTTTGCGAAGAACGTCCTCGGGGGACGGGTATTTGGCGAAGCGAGCTGGGACAGAGCAGTGTCGTACATGGAGCGCGCGGTCGCCGTCGACCCCGACCGAATCGTGCACCATCTCGACCTCGGCAAGATTTACGTGGACGTGGGCGACAAGGCAAAGGCGCAGGCCCAGTTCGACCTCGCCATTCGCGGCCGACGCATCGATTTCAGCGATCCGGCATTTCAGCGCGACGCCCAGAACGCGCTGCAGAAGCTCAAGAGCTAGTCAATCACGTCGCTCGCGCGCCATCGCGCGCGGCGCACCGCGTGACGGGCGCGTCGGCGACCACGCCTCGCGACCGCGGCCAACTCCATGGCGAGATCACCCCAGGCATCGCCCGCGCGATGCCTGGCGACGCGTGCCTTCCGGCGAATCGCTGTCCGGGTCTCTTCACCGGAATTGGGGGCAAGGAGCAACGCTGCTCCGGCGCCTACCGCGGCGCCGATCAACAGTCCGGCCCCCACCAGTCCGATACGCTCCCAGTTGACACTTCGGCGGTACGATGACCCACGTGGTCGCGTTACCGCGGGTGAGTCGTCCTCTACACGGACGTCGGGGTCACGCCGTGCATTGCTGGACGAGGGCGAGTCGTCATCAGACGTCGTTGAGGGCGTTCCGGGACGTTTGCGCCCGGCACGAGGTAAGCTGGGATCGGCGAATGACATGGTGCTGGCTCTCTTTTTTGGCTGGTAAGAATCTTGCTATCTTCGGTCAGCAACGCGAGCACCGTCCGGCAGACGGCTCTTCAGAGGTACATCGGTCCCTGTCGTGCTGCATGCTGGTAGCCAGGAACGTTCGCGCTCGGTTGGGGACCACTCCGGTGCCTGACGCGCCATGATCTGGGCGCACTCTTGAGTGCCGCAATGCGCATATGTTTACCGACAGACCAATTGGATCATCCGCGTCAGCCGTGAGGACTCGCATGAACGGGAAGGGGAAGACAGTCCTGCTTGTGGAAGACAACGAGGATAACCGCATCGTTTATTCCACGATCCTCCGGCACTTCGGCTATACGGTCACGGAAGCGCTGAACGGGGAAGAAGGCATCAGCAAGGCGCGGGCAGAAAAGCCCGACCTTATTCTGATGGACATTTCCATTCCGATCATCGACGGGTGGGAAGCGACGCAGGTACTCAAGCACGATCCCGCGACGAACGACATCCCGATCATCGCGCTGACGGCTCATGCGCTCGCCTCGGATCGCGAGAAGGCCATGGAAGTCGGCTGCGATGGGTACCTCGCAAAACCGTGTGAGCCGCGAGCAGTGGTGGCCGAGGTACAGCGGTTCCTCGGACGCGACAATGGGTCGTGACAAACCCGCGCGAATCCTGATCGTCGACGATCACGAAGACAACATCGAGCTGTTGCGGGCGCGCCTCGAAGCGCGTGGCTATTGCATTGATACCGCCATGGACGGCGAGCAGGCCCTCGCTCGCGTCGCCAACACAGCACCCGATCTGATTCTGCTCGACGTGATGATGCCGCGCATCGACGGGTTCGAAGTCGTGCGACGGCTCAAGGCAGACAAGACGCTGCCGTTCATCCCCATCATCCTGCAGACGGCCCTCGATTCCACCGAGCACAAGGTGGAAGGTCTCGACGCAGGAGCCGATGATTACATCACGAAGCCCATCAACTTCGCCGAGCTCGAAGCGCGTGTGAAGTCGATGCTACGCATCAAGGCGTTACAGGACGCTCTCGAAGAACGAGAGCGCGAGCTGTCGGAGGTGAACAGCCAGCTGCTCAAGATGGCGCAGACCGATTCGCTGACGGAGCTCGACAACCGACGCTACCTCGAGCAGCGCCTCGATGAAATGTTCGAACACTCGCGACGACTGAGAGAGCCCGTCGCGGTGGTGCTGTGTGATCTGGATCGCTTCAAGAGTGTGAACGACACCTACGGCCATCAGGTCGGCGATGTGGTATTGAAGGAGCTCGCGCGCATCCTCAAAAAAGAAGCGCGTGAGATCGACCGCGTCGGCCGGTACGGTGGTGAAGAGTTCATGCTCCTGTTGCCAGGGACGGTGCTCGACGCAGCCGTTACCTTCGCCGAGCGCGTGCGTAAAGCAGTAGAGGCTCACACGTTCTCTTTTGACGGCGGGACACTGCAGCGCACGATGAGCTGCGGCGTGGCGGCGTGGCCGCACCCCCGGATCGCGGACTGTGATGCACTCGTCAAAGCTGCCGACGACGCGCTGTACGTGGCGAAGGAGACGGGAAGGAACCGTGTCATTCGTTTCGACAGCCAGGCCTTCAACGAGCACACCCAGGGCAAGACCGATGATCCACACGCCGAGATTGATGTCAGCGATCGAGCGCTATACCCAGCCGGAGCCGGAGACGGCCCAGCTGCGGGAGAGGATCGCGGAGCTTCAACGCGAGCGTGATCAGCTCGTCGCGGTCGTCGACATCCTGCAGGACATTTCGTCCTCGCTCCATTTCGTAGACATTCTGCAGGCCATCGCCCGCAAGCTGGGCGAGACCTTCGGCCTGGATCGCTGCTCGATCTACCTCGCGGGCGGTAATGCGGAAGTGCGGCTCGTCGCGAGCTACGAAGACCCGTCCATCCGGAACCTCGTCGTCGACCTCGATCGTTACCCGGAGCTCAAGCGGGCGTTCGAGTCCGGTGACACGGTGTTCATCCCCGACGCGCCTAACGACCCGCTCCTGCAGAACGCGCGCGCCGCGCTCGACGTCCGCAATGTCCGCTCGATCGTCGTCGTGCCCATCCGATGGCGATCCTCGGTCATCGGCGCGATCTTCCTGCGCACGGAGCGCGAGTCGGATGCGTTCACCGAGAGCGACGTGCGTTTCTGCCAGGTGATCGCGTCGCTCACGGCCAAGGCGCTTCGCAACGCGCACCGCTTCGAGTCGCTGCTCCGCTCGAGTGATGACCGCGAAGACACGCGACGCCGCTCGGAGCTCGAGCGAATCGCGCTCGTCGCGTTCCTTCGACGGCTGCTCGATCGTCATACGGCGCGCGAGGATCACCTCTGGGCCGAAACGCTGTTGCCCCGTGCGTCCGACGACGAGCTGGATCGGCTGGTCTCCGTTGCGATGCAAGTACTGGAAGAAGAAGCAAAGGGATAGTTCAACGGGTGGTGAGTGCTCGCCGTTCGAGCTGATGGCTGTTGGCTGATGGCTGGTTTTCTGAAGTTCAACGAGGGATCTTCCGTGCAGTCATCGCAGCCTGACGGCTGGATGACCGAACCGAAGGTCCCTCGTTGCATTGCGCCGCTTTCCATTCCAGTGTCTCCGACCAACTCGCCAGACTCTCTCAGCGAGCTCTCCGCCCGCGCCGCCGATCTGCGCCGGCGCCTCGAGAGCGCGTCGTACGAGTACTACGTACTCGATCGGCCGACGATCTCCGACAAGGAATACGACCAGCTCTTCCGCGAACTACAGGAGCTCGAGCGATCGAACCCTGAGCTCCGCACCGCGGATTCGCCGACGGTGCGCGTGGGTGCACCGCCGCAGTCGTCGCTCCCCAAGCACACCCACCTCGTGCCGATGCTGTCACTCGGCAACGCGTTCAACGACGACGAGCTACGCCAGTGGGCCGAACGCCTGACGCGGCTCGTCGGTGACGACGCCGCCAGGTCCGGCTACTCGGCCGAGCTCAAGATCGACGGCGCGGCCGTGAGCCTAACGTATCGCGACGGCGTCCTCGTGACCGGCGCGACGCGCGGCAACGGAACCATCGGTGAGGACGTCACGCCGAATATCCGCACCGTGCGCGAGGTGCCGCTCAGGCTCCGCACGAAGACGCCGCCACCGATCATCGAGATTCGCGGCGAGATCTACTACCCGTTCGCGCGCTTCGAGCAGATGAATGAGGCACGCGTGAAAGCCGGCGAGGCGGTGTTCGCGAATCCACGCAACGCCGCGGCCGGTGCGCTCAGACAGCTCGACCCAGCGATCACCGCGACGCGACCGCTTCGCTTCTTCGGCTACTCCGTCGCAGTGCCGGGTGGAAGCACCCTTCCCTTCCGGACACAGAGCGAGGTCCTGGCCGCGCTGGCGGAGTGGGGCATTCCGGTCGCACCACATCACGTGCGGTGCGAGTCACTGGACGACGTCACGCAATGGGCGCACGACGTCGAGATAAAGATTCGCGCGGAGCTCGACTTCGCGATCGATGGCGGCGTCGTGAAGGTGGACTCGCTCGCGCTGCAGGACGAGTTGGGCGTCGTAGGCGGTCGTGACCCGCGGTGGGCAATCGCCAGAAAGTTCGCCCCGGACATCGCCGAGACTCGTCTGAACGACATTCAGGTGAATGTTGGTCGTACAGGGATGCTGAATCCCTTCGCCGTCCTCGAGCCCGTGGAGATCGGCGGGACGACGGTGAAGCTCGCGACGCTGCATAACGAGGGACTGATCCAGAAGAAGGATCTGCGAATCGGCGACGTCGTGCAGGTGAAGCGAGCCGGCGAGGTGATCCCGCAAGTCATCGGTCCTGTTCCGGAGAAGCGGACGGGCAACGAGACGCGGTGGGAGATGCCCAAGCGATGCCCCGCATGCGGCACTCCGGTGGAGAAGGACGAGGAGGAGGCAGCCACCTACTGCCCTAACGTGGCGTGTCCCGGGCGTCAGCTCGAAGGGCTGGTGCACTTCGCCTCGCGCGGCGCGATGGACATTCGGGGGCTCTCGTACGCACGCATCGAGCAGATGATCGCCGCCGGTCTCGTTCACGACGTGGCGGACATCTATACGCTGACGGCGGAGCAGATCGGGTCACTCGAGCGCTTCGCCGAGAAGAGCGCGGCTCAACTTGTCGATGCGATTGCGGCATCGAAACAGCAACCATTGTCACGTTTGCTGTTCGCTCTCGGCATTCGACACGTCGGTCAGACGGTCGCCGAGATCCTCGCGCGGCATTTCGGGTCGATGGACGCGATCATGGCGGCGTCGGCAGAGGAAATCGCGGACGTCCGCGGCGTCGGAAACATCATCGCCGAGGCGGTGCGCAGCTTCCTGGATCAGCAGTCGGCGAAAGACCTCATCGAGAAGTTGCGCGATCATGGCCTCACGCTCGTCGAGGCCAGGCGCGCCGCGGCCGACGGTGCCCTGCGGGGCCAGACGGTCGTCATCACCGGTACCTTGCCGACGCTCAGCCGGGCTCAGGCAACCTCCCTCGTGGAGGAAGCCGGAGGGCGGATCACGAGCGGCGTGAGCAAGGCGACGAGCTTCGTCGTCGCGGGCGCTGATCCCGGAAGCAAGTTGGAAAAAGCCCGCACGCTCGGCGTCGAGACCATCGATGAAGCAGAGCTGCTGGCCCGAATCGGGCGGTAGGCCATCACCGACAGCCATTTCATGCACAGTCCGAAAGCCATGCCACACTCGCTCGATCTCGCGAACCATCAGCTGCTCGCGCTTACGCGCTCTTCGCTCGCCGCGCTTCGATCGGCGCTGATTCGCGATGCCGGTCCCGCAGCCGCGGCGTACCTGCAGGAAGCCGGCTACGCGGGTGGCGAGACAATGTTCGAGTCGTTTCGTAGCTGGGTCGGTACGCGCACGGACGCGCAGCCCGAGGAGCTCAACGTCGAGCAGTTCGAACAGCTGGCGACCGAGTACTTCCGCGACGCGGGCTGGGGGTCGCTCCGCGTCGGGACCCTGAACGACGCGGTGGCGACGCTCGACTCAGAGGATTGGGGCGAGGCCGATCCGAACAGCGGCCTGGATTACCCCGCCTGTCACCTGACGACGGGCATGTTCGCCGACTTCTTCGGCCGCATTGCCGACACGCCGCTCGCGGTGCTGGAGGTGGAATGCCGCTCGATGGGCGCGCCACGATGCCGGTTTCTGGTCGGCAACGCGGGCGTCATGGAGCACGTGTATGACGAAATGGGCCGCGGCGTAGGCTACGACGAAGCCGTAAGCGGCGTTCTATGAACTGCTAGCTGCCGTCCCGTTAGTCGGCTTTCCCGATGACCCCGGCATACAGGGGATTCAGGACGAGCTCGCCGTTCACGAGTACTTCGCGATCCCACGGCAGGATGATCGTGCTCTCGGTCGCCAGGGCGTGGAAATCGGGCTCATACGCGCCCGTCCGGAATGAGACCGCGGTCCGCACTTCTGTGGCGCCAGCGTTCACGATCGCTGACACCGCGAGCCGCATGGTTGCCCCCGAATCGCACGTCTCATCGACGATGAGGACCCGCTTACCCCGTGCCTCGCCGGGCGCCGCGCCGAGCACTGCCGGGGTCTGCCGCACCGTCTCCCCGCGGTAGCGCCGACTGACCATGATCGAGTGAAACTCGCGGTCGAGGATGGCCGCGACGACCGCGCCAGGCACGACGCCCGCGGTGGCAACGCCCACCACGATCTCTGGGTCATATTCACGCGCGACCTTGAGCGCGAGCGCTCGCGAGAGCTCTCCGAAGAGCGGCCACTCGATCTCGAGTACGCCCTTCATCGGGTCGACTTCATAACGACGTGGCGACATGCGGCTCCGGAAGGGTGGTGACGCGAAAGCTAATGACTGATGGCTTCTTCGGTTGCTCGCCTACCCGACACGTAATACCTTTGCGGCTCCGGATTCGGCGGTGCGCCTCCCTCGCGAGGGCGTGCTTCGCGCCGGTTTCGTTCATCATCAGCCGATCCCGACCGCATGTCCTGGTGGAGCCGCGCCTTTGGCGGCAAGTCCCCGCGTGAGATCAAGCCGCAGCGCCTCGACTATTTGAACGAAGCGCTGATGCTCGAACGACAGGGCGATTACGACGCCGCGCTGACGTCGTATCGGCTTGCGTTGCGGGACAAGCCTGATGATCACCGCGTGCTTCAGAACATGGCGATCGCCTTCTCGAAGACGGGACGCCACGAAGAAGCCGTGCGCTGCTACCGGCGAGCGCTCGAGCTCGAGCCCAAGCTGTCTGGAGCGCACTACGGTCTCGCGTTCCTGCTGCTCAAGAAGGGCGACGCCGAAGGCGCCATCAGCCATCTCGAGGCGTTCCTCAGCCAACCGCCATCAGGCGGGGAAGCGGACCGATGGGTACGCCACGCCCAACAGACACTGGATGATCTGCGCTCTGGCGCCGAGCCTGGGGCGACTCGCGAACTGACCGAGCCATAGCGGTGGGGCACGTGCTCGCGGTGGTAAGTCAGAAGGGCGGCGTGGGTAAGACGACGACTTCCGTCAACCTTGCTGCCGCATTCGCCAGGCGCGGGCTCAAGACGCTGATCGTCGACGTCGATCCGCAGGGCGCGGTGCGCTACGGCGTGGGGCTCAAGCGTGGGCACCCGACGTTCGGGTTTTCCGATTATCTCAATGGCGCGCGCGGGCTGCGTGAGGTGATCCTGCCGACCGCCCTGCCCTGGCTCCGCGTGATGCTCGCCGGGACGGTCAGCGACGCCGCGGATCACGGGACGTATCACGCGCTTGTCGCCGAGACGGATCTCCTGAAGGACCTGCTGGACGCGGCACGCGAGCGCTGTCATGTGGTGATCGTGGACACGCCTCCGGGATTAGGCCCTATCGTTCACAAGGTGCTCGAGGCGAGTCAGCACGTGATCGTGCCGCTGCAGTGCGAGCCACTCGCGCTGCAGACAACACCGCAGATCCTTCGGGGTATTCAGGAGATCGTCGCGACAAACGAGGAGCTCACGCTCGACGGCATCCTGCTCACGATGTACGAGCGCGAGAATCCCGCCTGTCAGCGGGTGGCGCAGTACGTGCGCTCGCATCTCCCAGCGAACATGGTATTCGATGTGGTGATTCCACGGACGACAGCGTCGACGGAAGCGTTCGCGGCGGGGCAGCCAGTAGTGCTGCGCGAGCCCGCGGATGCGGCGGCGCAGGCGTACGTCAACCTGGCGACGCTGCTCGCGCAACGGTTCGAGTGATGCGTCGATCTGGATTGCTGCTTGCTCTCGTCGCTGTCGCGGGCGCCGCGTGTACGGAGGTCAGCAGCGACCCTAACGCGGTGGTCGCCATCCGCTTCGATGGGTCGGCATATCCGTCCATCGTCGCCGGAGATTCCCTGCGCGATTCGCTCGGAACGCTGCAGCCATTGCAGGCGGTGGGGCTGAACTACAAGAGCGTACCGGTGGTGGGGGCGCCGTTTGTGTTCTCGAGCCCGGACACGATTCTGCGACTCGCGAGCAACGGCGGCGTCTTCGCGGTGGGTCGAAAAGCAGATGCGACGCCGGCACGGGTGTTCGCGACGATCGGATCGCTGCAGAGTGTGCCGGACTCGTTGGTCGTCGTGCCGCGTGCCGACTCCATGAGAGCGGAGAAGGACATCCTCGTCACCGTCGCGAATGCCTCGAACGAAGGCATAGCCCCAGCCGACTCGCTCCCCTTCGTGGTTCTCGGAGACACTGTCCCGGGCCCACCTAAGGCACCGATCCCATCGTGGCTGGTGAGCTTCCAGCTTCGCTACAAAGGCGTACTACTGGTGCCGACCGATACATCGGTCGCTTACACCTTCGTGCCAGGCAACGAGGCGCGACCACGGATACCGACGTACATCGATACCACGGACGCCAGTGGCCGCGTGACACGAGGTGTGGTCCTGCGAACAGTCTCGACGACAGTGACCGAGGACACGATCTTCGTCATCGCGACGACGCGCGCGCGCAAGACGAACGCGCCGCCGATCTCGAAAGAAATCAGGATCCTCATACGACGCCAGTGACACATACGGGTGCATCGGCCGCTTCGACGTCATTCTCCTCGGGACCAAGCCCCGAGACGCCGACGTACGCTCGCGGCGGGCCACGTCCCCAACCCGGCACGCTCAACCAGCTGCTATTCGAGGCCGTCGAGAAGTACAACAAGCCCGACGCGATGCTCGTGCGCATCGGCGACCAATACACGCCGATTTCGCACGCAACGCTCCTCGAGCGCATTCGGCGCGTCAGCTACGGGCTCAAGGCCATTGGCATTCAACGCGGCGACCGCGTTGCGATCCTGTCCGAGAACCGGCCCGAGTGGTCGATCGCGGATTTCGCCTGCCTGACGAGTGGCGTCACCGACGTGCCGCTGTATCCGAGCCTTCCGGCCGAGCAGATCGGCTATCCGCTTCGTGATTCCGGTGCCGTCGCGATCTTCGTGTCGACCGCGGAGCAGGCCGCAAAGATCGCCGCGATTCGGGACGAGGTCCCGCTGATCAAGACGGTCATCGTATTCGACGCCTCCGCCGCGAAGCATGCGGACATGACGTTCGACGCGCTCGAGCAACGCGGCGGCGCCGGTGACTCGCCGGCACGTGCCGCCGAATTCCGCGCCGAAGCGCTCCGCGTCCAGCCGGATGACCTCGCAACCATTCTGTACACGTCCGGCACCACCGGCGCGCCGAAGGGCGTGATGCTGTCGCACGACAACATCCACTCCAACGTCGCCGCCACGCGGAACGCTCTCGTTATGCGCGGCGACGACGTGTCGCTGAGCTTCCTGCCGCTATCGCACATCCTGCAGCGGATGGGCGACTACTGGTTCTTCACGACAGGAACGTGCATCGCGTACGTGGACTCGTTCGATCTCGTGCCGCTCGCAATGTCGCAGGTGCGCCCGACCATCGCCATCTCGGTGCCACGGCTGTACGAAAAGATGTATGCGCGCGTGCTCGAGAACGCGCTCGCCGGTGGCGCGGCGAAGAAGCGCATCTTCTTCTGGGCGCGCCGGGTGGGGGATCGATGGGCCGATGAGAAGCTCGCTGGTCGCGAGCCGGGTGGACTGCTCGCCATGCAGTACTCGATCGCGCAGCGACTCGTGTTCTCGAAGCTCAAGGCACGCACGGGCGGACGCCTTCGCTACTTCGTGTCGGGCGGCGCGCCGCTCGCGCCGGAGATCAACAAGTTCTTCTATGCGGCAGGGCTCATGATTCTCGAGGGCTACGGTCTCACCGAGACATCACCGGTCATCGGCGTCAACACACCGGAGAACTTCCGCATCGGAACGATCGGCAAGCCCATTGACGGCGTCGAGGTCAAGATCGCGGAAGACGGGGAGATACTGACGCGCGGACCTAACGTCATGCGGGGCTATTACAACCAACCCGACGCCACGCGAGATGCCATCGACGCCGAGGGCTGGCTCAAGACAGGCGACATTGGGGTGATCGAGGACGGATTCATCCGTATCACCGATCGCAAGAAGGACATCATCGTCACAGCCGGCGGCAAGAACATCGCGCCGCAGCCGATCGAGAACACGGTCAAAACGAATAAGTACGTCTCGCAGGCTGTCATGATCGGCGACAAGCGCAAGTTCCCCGTCATGCTCGTGGTGCCTAACTGGGACAACCTGGAGAAGTGGGCGAAGATCAAGAACATTCTCTGGACTGAGCGCGCGCAACTGCTCGCGATGCCGACCATCCAGGCGAAAATGGACAAGGAAGTGCGGTCACAGTTCGAAGGGCTCGCGCATTTCGAGACGCCGAAGAAGATCGCCTTGCTCGAGCACGACTTCTCTGTCGACTCCGGCGAGCTGACGCCGACGCTCAAGGTCAAGCGCCGGGTGATCGACAAGAACTACAAGTCGGTCATCGACGGTCTGTACGTCGACTGAGCGACGGCCCCTGAGTCGCGCGGCGTCGAAGCGCTGACCCCGATCGTTTGATGTTCATCGAGCTCGTGGATTCTCTGCGCTGTCTCGAGCCACATGAGGAGACGTGGCTCGTCGCGTCCGTCAGTCGCATGGATGGTCGCGATATCGTCGACGGCACGCTGGGATGCCCGATCTGTCGGCGAGAGTACCCCATTCGCCAGAGCGTGGGCTGGTTCATGTCCGACAGCCGCGCCGCAACCGGCCGCCTAACGCCGGTCCGCGCCGCAGATGATGACGATCGACTCATGCGAGCCGCCGCGCTGCTCGGCCTGGCGGACGCCGGCGGCATCGTCGCGCTCGGCGGGCCGTGGACGGAAGTCGCCAACCGGCTGCCGGCGTTGGGAGTTGCGCACGTTGTCGTCCTGAATGCGGCGCCCTCCGACGAGCATCCGCAGGAAGTCTCGGCGCTCGTCGTCGACGATCAGCTACCGTTCCGCCAGGGCGGCCTGCGCGGCGTGGCGCTCGGCGGAGACACCGCGACGTCCACGCTCGTGTCCTCGGCCGCGACGGTGCTGCGAAGCCGCGGCCGGCTCGTGGCGCCGTCGGACGTGGCTGTTCCGCCGGACATCACGGAACTGGCGCGCGACGCGGCTGACTGGGTTGGTGAACGAGCCGTCGTGGCATCGCCGCCGATCGCGCTCCGCTCATCGCGTCGTTAGGCGGCGCTACCGCGGGGCGGTGTCGGCCCGAGCGCCGGCGATTGTCATCCCGAGCGTCAACTGTCATCCCGAGCGCGGGAGCCCACGCAGCGGGCAGATGAGGGATCTTCTCGAACGTGACGGTGGCCGGACGTGCTACGATGCCATCACAGAAGGTCCCTCGTCAGGCACCCGCCGGCGGCGAGGCTCCCGCGCTCATCCGGAGACACACCACGTTAGCGCGCCAATCCAGCCACGCGAGCGGCGTCGAGGCGATACCACACCGAACTGGGGACTGGAACGCGCGAGGTCGGCGACGCGAGAATCAGAGTCGATCCCGCCGCGCTGGCAGTGCGCGTGAACGGCTGCCCTGGCGCGAGACCTATGGCCGCCGCCTCGGCGTTGCCCGTACCGGGAACAAGCGTGAGCGCTCCGCCGCTCGCGAGATCTGCTTGGCCCGATACCGTAATGGGTGCACGATTCGCGTAGTTGGCGGTGAGCTCGAACGACCCCGGTGCCAGCACGAGGTCGACCTGCGACGCGCCCGCGAACGACGTCGAATCTATCGGAGTGGCGAGCACCCAATGACCCAACACGCTGGTCGTCGTAGCCCCGCTGTCGCTGAGCGAGCGGGTTTGCTGCACTGTGCTGCAAGCGGCGGATCCGGCAAGCCCCAACGTCAGGGCGAACATGATGTGTGAACGCGTTCGTGAAAGCATTCGGCTGCCTCCTCGAGTCTGGCCAGCCTGAAGTGCAGAAACCACGCCCGCTCGCCTACTCGAAGCGAGCGCGGCTGCGGTCGTCATTCCGAGCGGGGTTGTCATTCCGAGCGGAGCCGCGAAGCGGCGGAGTCGAGGAATCGCGGCCACACGGGTAGAGGGCTCTCCACCAAGACGCGAAGGATTCCTCATGCGCCCGCCTGTTGGCGGGCACCCGGCTGACGCTCGCTCGGAATGACACCAGCCGCTCGGAATGAGAGCCCGCCTCTAGCTGCGAGAGAGACGCAGCTCGTCGACGTTCACGTCGGGCGGCTGTGTCACCGCGTAGAGCACCGCATCGGCCACCGCCTGTGCGCTCAGCATCTGTGCGCGAGGAGTGAACCCAGCTCGATTGTCCGGATCAATGGCGTCCCACACCGGTGTGTCGACCGGTCCTGGTGAGATGAGTGTCGCACGCACACCCGAGCCACGCGTTTCCAGGCGAAGTACTTCGTGCAATGCACGCATGCCGTGCTTACTCGCGGCATACGCCGCGTTCTCGGGAAACACGGTGCGATCCACCACGGACCCGATGGACACGATGTGTCCACGCCCCCGCGCGCGCATGCCCGGCAGGAACGCTCGTGCGAAGCGCACCGGTGCGACGAGGTTCGTTTCGAGGTCGGTCGAGAACGCAGACGGATCCAGCGAGTCGATCGTCGCAAGATTGAAGGCGCCGGCGTTGTTGACCAGCACATCTGGCGCGCCGCCGAACGCGTCGTCGATGATCTCAACGGCGGACATGACGTGGGCGGCGATCGACACGTCACATGCGATCGCCAAACCGCGCCCGTCCGAGCGCTCCGCCACCTCGCGCAACGGTATCTCGTTCCGTGCGATGAGCGCTACGCGCGCGCCCGCGTCGATGAGCGCCTGCGCAATGGCGCGCCCGATCCCGCGAGACGCCCCGGTGACGACGGCGGTCGTTCGCGTTAGGCGATCAGCGCCCATCGTACTCGACATAGTTGTTCTCGGTTTCCCACAGCCGCAGGCGGCGCAACTGCCCCGGTGACACATGGGGCTCGATCGCCTTCCAGCATGCGACCACGATATTTTCGGCGGTCGGGTTGATGCCGCGCATGAAATCGACGTCGAGGTTCATATTGCGGTGGTCGACCCGATCGATGACCTCGCGCTGCACGATCGCCCTGAGCACGCCGAGGTCGATGACGTAGCCGGTGCGCACATCGATCGGGCCTTCGACCGCGACCTCGAGGACGTAGTTGTGCCCATGCCAGTTCGGGTTGTTGCACTTGCCGAACAGCGCGGCATTCTCGTCGTCGGAGAGTGCGGGGTTGTGGATCCGGTGCGCGGCGTTGAAGCGGAGCCGTCGCGTGACGGTGACGATCGGCATCAGGCGATCAACGGAAAGAGAGCGGTGTCGGGAAGTTCGAGATATTCGACCATACGCCGCTTGAGACGGCGCGTGTGTGTCCGTAAACTTGCTCTGGCGAACGCGAGAAAGCCCCGCGGACTTCCGCGGGGCTTTCAAAGGTGGAACGAAGAGGGTTTTTTGAAGCCCGGTCGAAAATTAAGGTCCGCACCGTGCCTTCGTCTTCCCCGCACTGGGGCGTGGCGTCAACACAGATATTGCACCCGCTCGAAGGACTTGTTGGCTCAAAAACGATGTCTCTTCGCCCCTAGCGATTTGCGTTCGCGATAACACGGCGAATTGCTGACGCAAAGTACAGGCAGATCAGAACCCGGTCAACTCATGGATATCGGCATACTCGCGGCACTCGCAATGCTCGTGCTCTGGGCAATTGGCACGTTCGTCTACGAGGCACCTGGCTGGATTCACCTGCTATTGAGTGCGGGCGTGTTTCTGGTCATTTATCGCATCGTCGTGCGTGGAACACCCAACGTCGATACGACGACCAAGAAGGAGTGACCGGCACAAACGCGTTCACCTGGACCGCGTACCACTGGACGTACAGCATCCTCGAGACGGTCGATGCGCCCGGTCGGAAAACACGCGCACTCCCGAGCGACCCAACGTCAATTGACGTTAGGCGGCCGCGAACGTGAGCGGTCTTGTCGGTTATGACTTCGGTCGCTTCCCCTTCCCGTCGTAATCCAGGACCGCCGTGCGCCGCTCGACTTCACGCAGGCGGTAGCAATCCCACACGAACTGCGCACGGATCCAGAACTCCGCCTCCACACCCAGCGCGGCCTCGAGTTGTAACGCCGTCTCGGCGGTGATCCCTTCTTCGCCACTCAGGATTCCGCGTATCTTCGATACCGGTACGCCCATGCGCTGCGCAAGCGCGGCCTGCGTCAGCCGACCGGTCTTGATGAATTCCTCGCGCAGAATCTGACCTGGACGCTCGGGCGGTTGCGATGTGGGAACGCGGACAGAAAGGATCACGCGAGGCGCCGTTGAGGTTTCGATCGACCGTTGGATCGACGGAAAAGGATTGTGGCGCAGCCTAGGCCGGTACGGAAGGGCTGGCGCGCGGTGATCCGAGCGTTCGGGCTGGTCGTCCTGGCCGCGATCGTGGCCGTTCCGCTGTCGTTCTTTGTGGCAATGCTCCTGACGCCGGTCCTCTGGCGCCTGGAAGGTGTGATCGGCATAGAGCTCGCCGGCCACTCAGGGCCGGCCGACTGGATCATCGCAGCGATCTTCGGGCTCTTCACCGTCATGCTGTCGGTTATCCTACTCCGTCTGACCGGTGCCCGCGGGACAGTTTCCGCGCCGCCATCGGCGATTACCACTCCGCCCATGCACGGAGACGGTTGAGGGCTGCGGCGATTCCCAGGGATTGCAACCTCGTCGCACCCCGGCCATCATCGCGAGGGCAGCGAACCCGACAGCGGAGTCATACGGAGCAATATGCGCAGAGTATGCGTTGCCTTCACCGCAATATTTCTCGCCGCGACAGTCGGCATCCCACCTGTGCAGGGGCAGGTGCGCGCCGATCCTGGCGTTGTGATCGGCGGTCGAATTGCCGTGCGCGTGAACGTCACGCTCGCCGATGAAGAGACGCCATATTCGCCGGTTCGCGGTCTCACGCTTGCGTTCACACGGCCGGCGTCGGACACGGTGCTCGGGCGTACCGACGAAGCGGGTGTCGTCACCGTACTGCTGCCGCCCGGCAACTACACCGTCAGTGCCCCGACGGCATACTCGTGGAAGGGCGCGTCGTACACGTGGACCCTGCCCATCGCCGTGCGGGCAGATATGCAGTCCATTGATTTGAA
>Ga0070675_100001516_pt1 | contig 17164 bp, 15 predicted proteins | sample KBSM43metaG_FD_65343 | JGI IMG/M metagenome (GOLD analysis project Ga0070675, IMG submission 65343) | Miscanthus rhizosphere microbial communities from Kellogg Biological Station, Michigan, USA - KBS M4-3 metaG | ecosystem: Host-associated > Plants > Roots > Rhizosphere > Soil ...
CCCCTCCGCTCCGCCGCTTTCCTTCTCGCCGCCACCGCGCTGGCCGCGCTTCCGGGCGAGGCCGCCGCGCCGCCGTTCGATACGCCCGCGACGGTGGCCTTCATGAAGGATTTGTCTTCGGGCGCGGTGCTGTATGCCAAAAATGCCGACCAGCGTTTCGCCCCCGCGTCGATGGCCAAGATGATGACCGTCTATGTCGCCTTCGACATGATCAAGCGCGGCCAGTTGAAGCTGACCGACGTGGCGACGGTGAACCCTGAGACGTGGAAAAAGTGGCATGGGCCGGCCGCCGGATCGACGATGTTTCTTTCGCCCGGCGAGCAGGTGTCGGTCGCCAACCTGCTGCTCGGAATCATCACCTTGTCCGGTAATGACGCCTGCGTCGTGCTGGCGGAGCATATTGCCGGCACCGAACCCGCCTTCACCGCGATCATGAACCAGAAGGCGAAGGAAATCGGGCTCGCGAACAGCCATTTCGGAACGTCGAACGGCTGGCCCGACGGTGGTGTGACCTATGTCACCGCGCGGGACCTCACCACGCTCGCGACCGCGACGATCCAGAACTTTCCCGATCTCTACAAGCAGTTCTACAGCCGTCCGAACTTCACCTGGGGTAAGACGATGGGCTCGGGCGCCGACATTACCCAGGCGAATCGCGACCCGTTGCTCGGCCGGGTCGCGGGAGCGGATGGGCTCAAGACGGGCCATACCGATGAATCGGGCTATGCCTTCACCGGGTCGGCCGAGCAGAACGGTCGCCGCCTGGTGATGGTCCTGTCGGGCCTGACCTCTTTCAACCAGCGGATCAGCGAATCCGTGAACTTCATGAACTGGGGTCTGCACGCCTGGACGTCGAAGCCGCTATTCCAGCAGGGGGCGCAGATCGGCACCGCGCGCGTCCAGCTCGGCAACGCCCGCGAAGTCGGCCTGGTCGCGCCGCGCAACCTGGCGGTGACCCAGCCCACCGGTCTTGGCGGTAACATCAAGATGTCGATCGCCTATGAGGGGCCGTTGAAGGCGCCGATCAAGAAAGGTGACCATGTCGCCGATCTCGTCGTGCGCACTGCGGACGGCCCGCCGCAGGTCATGCCGCTCGTTGCGGCAAGCGATGTCGGGACGGCCGGCTTCTTCGATCGCGTGATGGGCGGGCTGCGCCATCTGTTCGGCATGGCATGAGCCTCAACGTCCGCGGCCGCTTCATCAGCCTTGAGGGCGGGGAAGGGGTCGGCAAATCGACCCAGTCGCGCGCTCTCGCGGCGACGTTGCGCGCCCGCGGGATCGGCGTGGTCGAGACGCGTGAACCGGGCGGCAGCGCGGGCGCGGAGGCAATCCGCGCGCTCCTACTCGAAGGCGGCGCCGATCGTTGGGGCGCGCGCGCCGAGGCCCTGTTGTTCGCCGCCGCGCGTGCCGACCATGTCGACAAGACCATCCTGCCGGCGCTCGAAGCGGGCCAATGGGTGATCTGCGATCGCTTCCTCGACAGCTCGATCGCCTATCAGGGCGGTGCCGATGGCCTCGGGGCCGACGCGATCCGCGCCTTGCACGCGGTCGGCAGCGCCGGCCTTTTGCCCGACCGCACCTTGCTTCTGACCCTGCCCGAACAGGTCGCGATGGCGCGCGAGGCGGCGCGTGACGCCGGGCGGCCCGACCGGTTCGGCGCGCGGGACCCCGATTATCATCGCCGCGTCACGAGCACGTTCAGGGCGCTTGCCGAGGCGGAGCCCGCCCGCTGGCGGATCGTCGAAGCCAAAGGCGAGCCCGAACAGGTGACGCAGGCGCTGCTCGGCGCGATCGGGGATCTGCTGTGATTCCTGCCCGAACGATGCTCGGCCAGGACGACCAGGTCGCGGCATTCCTCGACGCGGCGCGCTCGGGTAGGATGCATCACGCCTGGCTGCTCGCGGGGCCGCAGGGCGTCGGCAAGGCAGGCTTCGCGCATGCCGCCGCGCGCTGGCTGCTGGCGGATGCGGCGGGTCCCGCCGTCCCGAGGGACCGGCTCAACGTGCCCGAAGATCATCCGGTCTCATCCCTGCTCGATGCGGGATCCCACCCGGATTTCAAGCTGCTGGAGCGCCTTGCCAAGTCCAATTCCGAAGATCTGGCCCGTTCGATCACGGTCGATCAGGTGCGCAGCCTTCAGCCGCTTTTCGCGACGACGCCCAGCCTGTCGCCGCGCCGCGTCGTACTGATCGACGCGATTGACGATCTCGAACGTAGCGCCGCGAACGCCCTGCTCAAAAATCTGGAAGAGCCGCCCGCAGGAACGATCTTTCTGCTGGTAAGCCATGCGCCGGGCCGGCTGCTGCCGACGATCCGTTCGCGCTGCCGGCTGCTGCGTTTCGCGCCGCTGGAAAGCGACGTCGTCCGCCTTGCCCTGCGCCGGGCATTGCCGGAAGCGGACGACGATGAGCTGGACGCATTGGTCGGTGTGGCCAATGGCGCGCCGGGCAATGCGCTGCGCTTTGCGGGACTGGATATAGCCGGCCTCGATGCCGCGATCGAGAAACTGGCGACGCATGGCGATACCAGCAACGCGCTTCGCACCGCGCTAGCACGCACGCTCGCGTTGAAGAATGCGCAGGAACGGTACGAAGCGTTCCTCGAACGCGCGCCGTCGCGCATCGCGGCCGAAGCGCGGCGGGGAAGGGGCGATATGGCGGAGGCGGTCGCGCTCTGGCGGCAGGCCCGCGATATCGCCGATCGGGCGGTCCGCCAGTCGATGGATCCGCAACTTTCCGTGGTGGAGATAGCGGGACTGGTCGCAAAGCTTGCCCCCGTGGAGCCTCGCGCTAAAGGCTGAGCCCATGGCCGAGCCTTTCTATATCACCACCGCAATCTCCTACCCCAATGGCAGGCCGCATATCGGCCATGCCTATGAGGCGATCACCGCCGATGCGATCGCTCGCTACCAGCGGATGCGCGGGCGCGATGTCTTCTACATGACCGGCACCGACGAACATGGCCTGAAGATGGCGCAAACCGCCGCCAAGCGCGGGGTCACGGCCAAGGAATTGGCTGATGAAATGTCGTCTTATTTCCGTGAAATGGATGAGGCTCTCAACATTTCATTCGATCGTTTCATCCGTACGACCGAGCCCGACCATTATACTGCGAGCCAGGCGATCTGGCGCGCGATGGAGGCCAATGGCGATGTCTATCTCGGCCGTTACGAGGGCTGGTATTCGGTCCGCGACGAGGCCTTTTACGGCGAAGGCGAGCTCGTCGAAGGGGAGGATGGGGAGAAATTATCGCCCCAGGGCACGCCGGTCGAATGGACGGTCGAGGAAAGCTGGTTCTTCCGGCTGTCCGCCTATGCCGACCGGCTGATGGCGCATTATGAGGCCAATCCCGACTTCATCCGCCCCGAAAGCCGGCGCAATGAGGTGATGAGCTTCGTGCGCGGCGGGCTTACGGACCTGTCCATCTCGCGCACCAGCTTCGATTGGGGCGTGCCGGTGCCGGATTCGCCGGGCCATGTGATGTATGTGTGGGTGGACGCGCTCACCAATTATCTGACCGGCGCAGGCTATCCCGACGGCTCCAAGGGCCGCGCTGGCCGCTGGCCGGCGGACATCCATGTCGTCGGCAAGGATATCGTCCGCTTCCACGCGCTCTATTGGCCGGCTTTCCTGATGTCGGCGGGGCTGGAATTGCCGAAGCAGGTGTTCGGCCACGGCTTCCTGCTCAACAAGGGCGAGAAGATGTCGAAATCGGTCGGCAATGTCGTCGATCCGGTGGAAATGGCGAAGCTCTACGGCGTCGATCAGCTGCGCTACTTCCTGTTGCGCGAGGTGAGCTTCGGCCAGGACGGAAGCTATAGCCACGACGCGATCGTGACGCGTTGCAATGCGGACCTCGCCAACGGGCTCGGCAATCTGGCGCAGCGCTGTTTGTCGATCATCGCCAAGAATTGCGAGGGCGTGGTACCCGAACCGGGTCCCGCGCATGATCAGCTCGGGCTTGGGGCCCTGCTGGAGCGTATGGACGGCGCCTTCGCCGATCTGGCGCTCCATCGCGCGCTGGAGATCGTGTGGGACGGCGTGGCGCTCGCCAATCGCTATTTCGCGGACATGGCGCCCTGGTCGTTGCGCAAGGAGGATCCGGCGATGGCGGACGGCGTACTCTACTGGACCGCCGAAGCGGTGCGCGTCCTTGCCATTCTCGCGCGCTGGGCGACCCCCGAGAGCGCGGACAAATTGCTCGACCTGCTCGGGCAGGATACGGGGGCGCGTGATTTCGCTGCGATCGGAACGCCGCTCAAACCCGGCACGCAGCTTCCCGCGCCGCAGGGCGTTTTCCCGCGTTGGGTTGAACCGGCCGCCTGATGCTGATCGATAGCCATTGCCACCTCAATTATAAGGGGCTGGTCGAGGACCAGGCAGCGGTGATCGAACGCGCCCGCGCGCGCGGCGTGACGGGCATGCTCTGCATTTCGACACGCGAGCGCGAATGGGATGAAGTGATCGCCATCGCCGAGCGTGAGCCCGACATCTGGGCGTCGGTCGGCATCCATCCGCACGAGGCGGACGAGCATCCGGACGTGGATGCGGCCAAGCTGATCGAGGCGGCGCGTCATCCCAGAGTGGTCGGGATCGGTGAAACCGGCCTCGATTATTATTACGACCATAGCGACCGCGAACAGCAGAAGAAGAGTTTCCGGGCGCATATCGCGGCCGCGCGCGAAACTGGACTGCCCTTGATCGTGCACACACGCGATGCAGAAGACGACACCGCCGCGATTATCGCCGACGAGATGGGGAAGGGGGCTTACCCTGCCCTGATCCACTGTTTCACCGCCAGTGCCGCCTTTGCGCGGCAGATGCTCGATCTGGGGCTGTATATCTCGGTCGCGGGGATCGTGACGTTCAAGAATGCTCGTGCGTTGCAGGAAACCGTGGCGGGGCTTCCCGCGGACCGGATGCTGGTTGAGACCGATGCGCCCTTTCTTGCGCCGGTTCCGCATCGGGGAAAACCGGGCGAGCCGGCTTTCGTGGCCGATACGGCGGCTTTCATCGCCGATCTGCGTGGTGAAGATGCGCAGGAACTGATGGACCAGACCGCGCATAACTTCTTCACTTTGTTTACGAAGGCGAAGCCGTGAAAGTAACCGTCCTCGGATGTGGCACCTCGTCAGGCGTGCCGCGGATCGGGGGCGATTGGGGTGCATGCGATCCTCAGGATCCGCGCAACCGGCGCACGCGCGCCTCGGTACTGGTGCAGAGCGACACCGCGACGGTCCTGGTCGATACCGGGCCTGACATGCGCGAACAGCTGCTGAAATCCGGGGTGAGCAATATCGATGCCGTGGTGTGGACGCACGAACATGCCGACCACATTCATGGCATCGACGACCTGCGGCAGATATTCCACCTCAAAGGCCAACCGGTGCCCGGTTACGCGCGGGATCGCTGCTTCGAGTCGCTCGAGCGACGTTTTCACTACGTCTTCCATGGCCGCGGTGGCTATCCTCCGATCTCGACAATTGCGTTGCTCGATGACGAAATCACGGTTGGGGACCTAACCATCCGCACGGTCGACATGCCCCATGGCGGCATCACCACGGCCGGCTTGAGGTTCGAGCATGGCGGGAAATCGTTCGGTTATTCTACTGATTTCCATGAATTTACGACGGAAATGGAAGAATTGTTCGCAGGGATGGATGTGTGGGTAGTCGACGCGCTCCGGCGCACGCCGCATCAGACCCATGCCCATCTGGCCACGACGCTCGACGCAATCGGGCGGTTGAAGCCGGTGCGCGCGATTCTGACGCACATGGATCAGTCGATGGACTACGCCGAATTGGCTCGCGAGCTGCCGGCGGGCGTCGAACCGGGCTATGACGGGCTGGAGGTCTTCGTATGAATCCCGATGTCTGGCTCAGCATCATCCTCCTGACCGGTTGGCTGGTGCTGGTCGGCTCAGGAATTGCGCGACGCCGTCAACCAATGGGCAAGGTCGCACTACAGGCCGCGATATGGACGGGGATCATCGGCATTCTATGGTTGGTGGCTTCGATCGCGACGCGCCTCCATCCTTGAGCATTTTACATAATATATATTATCAAGATAGAATATCAGCGGGCGGGCGTTCGCCCCGCGCCGTAACTCCGCGCCCGCGCTCGCGGCGCTTCTCACCTTCTGCTGCCACGCCATCAGGTCGCGGGCTTGGCCGCGGCGGTCTGCTCCAGCAGTTTTTGGGCGGCAGGACGCTCGGGACTGTCGTAGGCGCCGACGGCAACCGGCAAAATGACGGTGCGGGCGATGGCTCCCTGCCCGCTCTGGACGAGGGCGCGCGCAAGTTCGAGCCGCGTTTCCGGCGCGGAAGGCGCCTGGTCCAGAGCCTCCTGAAGCGCGAGGATGGCGGTCGGACTGGGTGCCTCGCCCGTTTTCGCGAAGCTGTCATAATAAGCCAGCAACGAGCCGATCGCGTCATGATCGATCTGATTGGCCTTGATGATCAGCCTGCGGGCCTCCGCCAGCATCGCAGCGCGCGCGGGCGGCGCGAGCGAGACCGACTGCAGCACCATCGCATTCGCTTTCCAGACCAATGTCCGGATATCGTTGGGCGCGATCGCCTCGGCGCGGCGCGCGGCGGAGAGGCATTCTGCCGCATTACCGCTGCGGCATTCCGCTTCGGCCAACAGCAATTGCGCCTGGAGTTCGGCCGGCCACCGCGCGGCGTCGCGGCGCAATCCGTTGAGCCATCGTGCCTGCTCGGCCAGCGCGTCGTTGCGCGCCTTGGTCATCGCCTTGGCCACGGCCGGCGTCGCATCCGCGGGGGGTGCTGGCGGAATCACGATCCGCGCGCCCAGTTCGAGCCGGCCCTTCACGAATGCCGCCTCGCTTTCGCGTAGCCGCCTTACCGTCGGCTGCTCGATCTTAGACCCGTCATAGGCGATCTTCAGATAAGGTTTACGCCCCAGGAAATAGGCTCGCAGTTCGCGAACGAGCTGCGTCTGGTCGCCGAATATCGCCGCAGCGGTTTCGGCATCGACACCCTGTGCCCGGGCGCTGAGATATTGATTCAGCTGCGGCCTTCGCGTGTCTGAAAAAAGCAGAAAATGCGTGAGCATCCAGGCGTGGATGGGTGTCCAGCGCGTCTCCGACGGCTTGCGGCTAAGATAGGCGTCGTTGAGTATGTCCTTGACCGGGAACGAGCCGAACTCGCCCATCACCGCCATCGTCCCGACTGGGGCGCGGCCGAACTCGACCCCCTTTTCCCCGTCTACCGCGAAGGTCGAGAACACCTGACCGAACCCGTCCAGATACCAGCGTGGATAGGCCGCCGGGAAATAGGTCTGCAGGAAATGCTGGGCGTAGCCCGCATAAAGCAGACTTTCGGCGGAAACCTCGATTGCCTTTTCGCCGAACGTCGGCCCGGAGCCGCCGGGGCCCTGCATTCCGCTGATCATGCCGATCGTGTTTTCGAGCCCGGCGCGCATCTGCGGGTCCTGAGTCCCCGCGGCCATCGAGCTGAGCACCCCCATCACCGATTCCGCGTTCACGGTGGTATGTTCGATCACGACCCGCTGGTCGACGCGCGTGGTCGCCATGAAGGCGCCATCCCGACGCGGATCGTAATAACGGCCTATCCGGAAAAGGTCGTTGAAAGGGCCCTGCTGCCAGCGCACGTTGCGCAGGTCCATCGCCTCGAACTGGGCGACGTCGCCGATCAGGGTGATGCGGATCTTGATGTGATCGTCGTCATCCGCGCCCTTCCCCATCAGACCCGACAACAGGAAATGCAGCCGCTCCAGATTGCGCGTGAGCCGGGTCAGCTCTGCTTCGCTGCCATCGCTCAACATCACGACGTGACTGGTTTCCGCCTGCCGCCAATTGCTCAGCTTCGATCGCGTACCGGTGACCACCACATCGGAGTCACTTTCCTGGCGCGCCTGCGCGGCCACTTGCGGGGGCACGAGGGATGTCAGGCCTATAATCGTCGCAGCGTTCACCAGCGAGCGGAGTTTGCGCATATAAATTCCTCGAATCGAGCGGGTGCACTTAACCGCGATCATTCCGCCAGAGCAGTGGAAAAGGACAGGTCGGACCTTTTTGTCGCAAATAAGTGGCGCTGGCCCGCGATGCGCGGCGATTGACCACCGCGTTCCGCTTCGGCAAAGGCATGTTTCTCCTGGGGAGTAGCCGCCCGCATCAGCGGGGTTTTCGTCAACATGCTCGACCGGAAGGTCGTGGCGGAGGCAGCATCAGCTTGGCGAGACCATGGATCGGCAGCGTCCGGCCGGGCGCGTGAGCCGGTTCATGCGTGTTTCTGCCCGGCCCGGGATGTTTCGGATGCACAGCCTTTGGTTCCATTTCGCACTGCTGATCGGGTCCGCGATCACGATCTATCTGTCGTGCGAACTGTTCGTGAACGGAGTGGAGTGGGTGGGCCGCAAGCTGGCGGTCGGGCAAAAGGCAACCGGATCGATCCTCGCCGCCTTCGGTACAGCCTTGCCCGAAAGCGTAGTGACGCTGGTTGCGGTCGCGTTCGGAGGGTCGATGGCGGCCAAGCAATTGGGCGTAGGCGCCGCGCTCGGAGGGCCCCTCGCCCTCGCCACGATCGCCTATGCGACGGTCGGTGTCGTGCTCCTGCTCGGCAACCGGCAATTGCCGCGTACCCCCGAAATCTGCGCCGACTTCCGCGGGCTGGCACGCGACCAGGGCTGGTTCCTGCTCATCTTCGTGGCCAAGATTTCGCTCGGCCTGGTCGCCTTCACCTGGAAACCCTGGCTAGGCATGATCTTCCTCGCGGCTTACGCGCTCTACATCCGCCAGGAGATGCGCGGCGATGCCTGTCCCGATGAAGAGGGCGAGCGCGAAGCGCTGACCTTCGCACGTCACGCCGTCGTTCCCGGCACGGGCATCGCCCTGTTCCAAACCCTGGCAGCCCTGGCGGTAATCTTCTTCGCCTCGCGACTGTTCGTGTCGCAGCTGGGCGCTCTCGGCCCTATACTCCGACTCGATCCACAATTACTGGCACTCCTACTCAGTCCGATCGCGACCGAGCTGCCCGAGACCATGAACGCGATCATCTGGGTGCGTCAGGGAAAATACCGGCTCGCGCTCGCAAATATTTCGGGCGCGATGATGATCCAGGCAACCATTCCGACCGCCTTCGGCCTGTTCTGGACGCCGTGGCTGTTGACCCGCCCCCTCCTTGTTGCCGGTGCGATTACCGCGGCGGCGATCACAGGCATGTTCCTGGCGTTTCGCGCCGGGCTGGTTTCGCGCTGGCTGCTTGCATCGATGGGGCTGTTTTATCTCCTCTTCGCAGCTCTGCTGCTCGCGTTTCACGTTGGCTAGCGCGGCAGCTCTTCGCACATGCACAATGCGCATTCCCCAAGGAACGTTTTCGAACTGAAACATTTATACACTACGGTATGCTGCATTGCAGAATCGATTAAGGGTCCGGTCCATGTCTGCGTTGCTTGGCTTACTCGCTTTCATTTACGGGACTTCGCTGACGATCGCGGCGGGTGGCGGGCTGTTGCTCACCGTCTCGCCACGCTTTCGGCGGGTGCTGATCGGAGAAACACCCGCTCCCTGATGTCAGGGAACCGGACCTGATCGAGCGAAGCCGCGTTGGTATCGGGCACGATCGCATCGGTCGCGGGTGCGGGAGAGCGCGATGGTGGCGGCGAGCCGCGAAGGTCGGGGCACGAATGTCGTGGGGTCGTGGGAGATCCTGCGCGAGGAGGCGACGGTCTGCACCCGCTGCCCGCTCTTCAAAGACGCGACGCAGACGGTGTTCGGCGAAGGCCTGCTCGATACCCAGCTTATGTTCGTAGGCGAACAGCCGGGTGATCAGGAGGATTTGGCGGGCAAGCCCTTCGTCGGCCCAGCGGGAAGGATATTCGATGAAGCACTCGAGAAAGCGGGTGTCGATAGGGCGCGGGTTTATGTGACTAACGCGGTCAAGCATTTCAAATATGAGCAGCGCGGCAAGCGCCGCATCCATTCCAAGCCCAATGCGGGCGAGATCAAGGCCTGCCGCTGGTGGTATGAGCAGGAGCGGGAATTGATCCGCCCGGCGGTGACGGTGGCTTTGGGCGCGACTGCGGCACGACAGGTGCTAGGCAAGGTGGTCACGATCGGCGGCGCACGCGGCGAGGCACATCGGCTGGCGGATGGCAGCGAAGGCTGGGTCACGATCCATCCCAGTTTTCTCCTCCGCATCCAGGACAAGGCCGACGCGGAGGCCGAGTTCAAACGCTTCGTCGAAGACCTGAAGCGCGTGAAGAAACGGGCCGAAGCGTTAGCCTAGAATGTCTCGTTTACTCTGAGCGAAGTCACGGCGCTCGACTCTGCCAAATCCGTCCGGCAAGATGTCGCGATGGCTTCAAAATCCGCTGTCCGCCCGCCCGAGCTCACCTTCCGTGGGATATTGCTCGGTTGCTTCATCACTTTGCTCTTCACCGCCGCCAATCTCTATCTGGGGTTGCGCGTGGGCCTGACGATCGCGACCTCGATCCCGGCCGCGGTGATCTCGATGGCGCTGTTGCGCAACTTCAAGAACGCCAACATCTTCGAGAATAACATCGTTCAGACCATTGCGAGCGCGGCGGGGACTTTATCCTCGATCGGCTACGTCCTGCCTGGCCTGATCATGATCGGCTGGTGGACGGGCTTCTCCTTCTGGATGAGTTTCTGGATTTGCGCGCTCGGCGGCCTGCTCGGCGTTCTGTTCAGCGTGCCCTTGCGGCGCGCATTGGTGACCGGATCCGACCTGCCTTACCCGGAAGGTGTCGCCGCCGCGGCTGTGCTGAAGGTCGGTACCGACACGATTGAGGGCGTGGCGGAGAGCAAAGCGGGCCTGCGCGTGATCGTATTGGGCAGCCTTGTCTCGGCATTCTATTCGGCATTTGCGGCGACGCAGATTGCAGCGGGTGAGATCGCCAAATGGTTTCGTGTCGGCGAGACCGGCACCGGAGTTCAGGCCACAATGTCCTTTGCGCTGGTGGGTGCCGGTCACCTCGTTGGCCTGACAGTCGGTCTGGCGATTATGTGGGGCCTAGTGCTGGGCTTCGGTATCGTCACCCCCCTGCTCACCTATTGGGCGCACACGCCCGATGCCGCCCAAAGCATATGGGCGCATCAGGTACGCTTCTTCGGCGCCGGCGTGATCGGCATCGCCGCGCTCTGGACGCTCGCGACCCTGATCATGCCGATCGTCGGCGGTTTGCGCGAATCGCTGGCTGCTTCGCGGGCGCGCAAGGCGGGCACCGAGACCATGGCGATCGAGGAGCAGGACATTCCGGTGCCAATGCTTGGGATCGGCCTGCTCATCCTGCTCGTGCCGATGGCGATCACGATGTACGTCTTTCTGCAGAGTGGCCCGCTTTCGCAAATGACCTGGCCGCTAATCGCCATCGGCCTGGTTTATGTGATTGTCGCCGGCGCGATCGTGGCGGCGGTGTGCGGCTACATGGCGGGTCTGATCGGCGCGTCCAACAGCCCGGTGTCGGGTCTCGGTATCCTCGGTGTGGTCGGTGCGGGCCTGACCCTGCTCTTTCTCGCCAAGCCCTATCTGCCGGCGGTTGCGGTGCCTCATCTGGTGGCCTTCGCTCTCTTCCTGACCGCGCTCATCTTCTCGACCGCGACGATTTCCAACGACAATCTGCAGGATCTGAAGACTGGCCAGCTGGTTGGCGCGACGCCGTGGAAGCAGCAGGTCGCACTAATGATCGGCGTGCTCGCAGGGTCGGCGGTCATCCCCTTCACCTTCAATCTACTCAACAAGGCTTATGGTTTCGCTCCGCTCGTAGGTGTCGCGCGTCCGCATGCCCTGCCGGCTCCGCAGGCGACCTTGATCAGCACGCTTGCCGAGGGCGTGCTCGGCGCGGGGCTCAACTGGAATCTGATCGGATCCGGTGTAGCGGTGGGATTGGTGCTGATCCTGATCGACGGTCTGCTCGGCAAAATGGGCTGGCGGCGCGTGCCGCCACTCGCGGTGGGCCTCGGCATCTATTTGCCGATGGGTGCGACGCTGCCCGTCGTGATCGGCGCGGTGATCGGCCATCTCTACGAGAAGAAGACCCGGACCGAGGTCGCCTCGCGCATTGGCGTCCTGCTCGCCTCCGGATTCATCGTCGGCGACGGGCTGTTCGGCGTGGCGCTGGCGGGACTGATCGTCGTCACCGGAAGCGGAACGCCGCTTGGCCTGGTCGGCGAGGGCTTTGAAACCCCCGCTATTTTTGTGGGCCTTGCCGTGTTCGGCGCGATCCTGGCTTATTGCTACCGCTGGGTCGCACGCCTCTCCACCAAGCTAGAATAGATCCGGATTAGGCCCGATCCGGCCATCGCGCCGGTCCAGTCGCGCTATCGCCTGCACGTCGCCTGCGTCGAGGCTGAAGCCGAATATATCCAGATTTTCGGCCTGACGCGCGCGGCTTGATGATTTCGGAATCACGGTCAGACCGCTGTCGACATGCCAGCGGAGGATGATCTGCGCCGGCGTCTTGCCATACTTCCGCGCAATTTCCGCGATGACCGGATCGTCGAGCACACCGCCGCGGCCGAGCGGCGACCAACTGGTCGTAACGATGTCATTCTCGTCATGGAAAGCGCGCAGCTCGACCTGCTGAAAATAGGGGTGAAGCTCGATCTGATTGACCGCCGGCACTACGCCCGTGTCGTGTATGATGGTCTCCAGATGCGCCATGGTGAAGTTCGAGACGCCGATTGACCGCACCCGGCCCTCGTCGCGCAGCCGAACCAGGGCCTTCCAGCTTTCGCCATAGAGATCCTGCTTCGGCTTGGGCCAATGGATCAGGTAAAGATCGATCACGTCGAGCCCGAGCGCTTTATAGCTTGCGTCGAACGCCCTGAGAGCGCGGTCGTAGCCCTGATCGTCGTTGAACAATTTGGTGGTGACGAAGATGGTTTTGCCGCTCTCGCGCACCGCCGCGCCGACTTCGGCCTCGTTGCGATAGAAGGTCGCGGTGTCGACCGCCTGATAACCCACGTCGATCGCGTCGGCGACAAGCCGCTTCGTCTCCTCGGGTGGGACCAGGAAGACGCCATAGCCAAGCTGAGGCATTTGGCTTCCGTCGTTGAGCGTGATCCGGGGTTGGTCGGCCATTGGAACTCCTCTCAGTCGCTCTTCGAGCAAAGACTTTCTGAATCGCGCGCCGATGGCAGCCTTAGCCTTGGCCAACCGCTCGCTTCAAGCGATCAACCAGCCGTTCGCGAGCAGCGAGCAGATCGGCGGCGCGGCCCTGGAGCAGGTCGCGCTCGAGGAAATGGCCGGTCAACCGAAAGCCCGCGAGGATATCGTCCCACTCTCCTGTCCCACCCTCGATCAGGAAAGCGGGCAGCAGCAGGAGGCGATCGCGATAGGCTTCGCCCTCGGATCGGCTAACTGCGCCACCGCTCTTTGGGCTGACATAGGCGAGATCGTCATTACCCCCACCTGCAACGCAAGCAGTGAGATCGAGCCCGAAGCCAAGCTCGGTCAACAGCAGCAATTCATAACGGACCAGCGCCACTGCCCAGCCGCGCGCGGCGGGCGCCGCAGTCACAGCCGCCAGCACCCCGTCCAATGCAGCATAGAGGCGCGGATATGGCTGGGCTTCGGGCAGGACCGTGGCGGTGAGCGCGGTCGCCCATTCGATCGCGACGGCGGCGAGGGCTTCGCGCATCATGCCCGCGCGGCTTTCGCTCAACTCGACCGTGAGGGCCGGCAATTGCTCCTCGGTCCGCGCGCGATAGTCGGCGCGAATCAGATTTCCTGGAACCAGAACCGGCTTGAGCCTGCGCGAGCGCCCTCCCCGCACATAGCCCGCGAGCAGGCCGTCGTCGGGCGTGAGCGCGCGCACAATCGCGCCATGCTCGCCATGGGCGCGCACCGCGCAGACGATCGCGAGAGCCTCGACATGCATGATCGGAGAGGTAGGCGGTGCCGGCCGCGAAAGCGAGCCGACCCTTTGCCCGTGCATCCCGACCGCCTGCACGACGACCGGGATGCCTGAGCGGATGGAAGCATGACTACTGCTTCACCACCGGCCGGATTAGTCCTCCGGCGTAACGATTCCCGTAAATTCGAGGGTTAATTCCGCGAAAGTCACGATTTTGACCTCACCCGCTGGGATGGAAGTGATCGTAGATGGCGCGCGCCATCGTCGCCGAAACGCCGGGTGCTTTCTGCAGGTCTTCCAGCGCCGCACCACGCACCGCCTTGGCGGTGCCAAAGTGGAGCAGCAGCGCTTTCTTGCGTGCGGGGCCGATGCCTGGAACGTCATCCAATGGGCTGCTGGTGAAGGCCGCGGCGCGCTTGGTACGGTGCGCGCCAATCGCGAAGCGATGCGCCTCGTCGCGCAGGCGCTGGAGGTAGAACAATACTGGCGAGTTCATCGGCAGCATCGATTCGCGCCCGTCGGGCGTGTGGAAATGCTCGCGTCCGGCGTTGCGGTCCGGGCCCTTGGAGATGCCGACCACGGGCACGTCGTGGACACCCATCTCCTCCATCACCTTGTAGACCGCGGAAACCTGCCCCTTGCCGCCGTCGATCAGCAAAAGATCGGGCCATTCGCCCGATTTGCGGTCGGGATCCTCGCGCTCGAGTCGCTCGAATCGTCGCTCGAGCACCTCGCGCATCATCGCGAAATCGTCTCCCGGAGCGGTCTCCGGCCGCTTGATATTGAACTTGCGATACTGGCCGGTGCGGAAGCCCTCGGGCCCGGCGACCACCATCGCGCCGACCATATTGGTGCCCATGATGTGGCTGTTGTCGTAGATTTCGATGCGGTGGGGCGGGCCTTCGAGTTCGAACAATTCGCCGACCTCGCGCAGCAGCTTGGTCTGGGTTGCACCTTCGGCCAGGCGGCGATCGAGCGCTTCCTCGGCATTGCGCGTCGCCTGGGCAAGCAGGCGACGCTGTTCGCCGCGCTGGGGGACCTTGAGCACGACCTTGCGCTCGGCCTTCTCGGCGAGCGCCTCGGCGATCAGTTCGGCTTCGGGCAGCAGGCGATCGGTGAGGATCAGGCGCGGCGGCGGCACCTCCTCGTAAAATTGCATGATGATGCTCGCCAGCACTTCGTCCTCCGGCACGTCGGCGGTGTGCGTCGGGAAGAAGGCACGATGCCCCCAATTCTGGCCGCCCCTGATGAAGAAGGCCTGGATGCTCATCTGCCCGGACTTGCAGGCGAGCGCGAACACGTCGGCGTCGTCGACGCCCTCAGCGTTGATCGCCTGCGTGCCCTGGATGAAGGTGAGTGCCTTGAGCCGGTCGCGCAGCACCGCCGCCTGTTCGAAATCCATCGCTTCGGCCGCTGCCTGCATCTGTCCGCTCAGCCGCTTCTGCACCTGGGTCGATTTGCCCGCGAGGAAGGCGGTCGCATCCTCAACTAGCTCGGCATAATCCGCCTTGCTGATGCGATCGACGCAAGGGGCCGAGCAGCGCTTGATCTGGTAGAGCAGGCACGGCCGCGTGCGGTTGGAGAAAAAGCTGTCGGTGCACGAGCGCAGTAGGAACAGCTTCTGCAGGGCGGTGAGCGTCTTGCGCACCGCGCCGGCGCCGGCGAACGGCCCAAAATACTGGCCTTTCGCCCGCCGCGCGCCGCGGTGCAATTGTGCACGCGGAAAATCATGATCTTCGCGTAACAGAATGAAAGGAAAGCTTTTATCATCGCGCAGCAACACATTGTAGGGCGGCCGGAATCGCTTGATCAGCTGCGCTTCGAGCAGCAATGCCTCGGCTTCGGTGTTGGTCGTGACGATCGTCATACCGCGCGTTTGCGCGATCATGCGCGTCAGCCGTTTCGGCAAGCGCGCGACCTGCGTGTAATTGGCGACCCGGTTCTTGAGCGCGCGTGCCTTACCGACATAGAGCACGTCACCACGGACATCGAGCATGCGATAGACGCCGGGCCGCGCCGGCAACGTTTTGAGCACGTTGCGGATCGCCGCGATTCCGGCATCGATGTCGGGCACGCCTTCCCCACGAACGGCGTAGGTTGCCTTCTCTTCGTTGAAACGGTCTGTGGTGTCGCTCACATTGCTGATTTAGGAGCAGGAATCGCGATACGCCAGCATCGGAGAAGCATGTGAGCGAGGCTCCTGACATTCCCCAAATCGAAGAAAGCGAAGTCCACGACAAAGGGCTCAATCGCGCGGTGGCCACCACGGTCGTGATCCTGAGCGTGTCGATGGCGCTGACCAACATCAAGGACGGCAATATCGTCCAGAACATGCAGGCGGCCCAGGCGACGCAGGTCGACACCTGGAACGAATATCAGGCGACGCGGCTCAAACTGCACATGGAGGAGATAGCCGAGGCGCAGGGTGGTCCGGCGGCCGTGAAGGCCACGCCAGAGATCGCCAAATATACGAAAGAAGCCGCCGAGCTCAGGGCGCAGGCACTAGCCGCCAAGGGCGATTACGACCGGAATAACTACCGGGACGACCAGTTCGACCTGTCCGATGGCCTGGCCTCCATCGCGCTTGCCACGACGGCCATCTCCGCTTTGGTCGAAATGTGGGGCCTGCTCTACGTCGGCTGGGCGACCGGGGCGCTGTCGATCCTGTTCATGGTAGCCGGCTTTGCACAGCTACCCATCCACCCGGATTCGATCATCGGCTTCCTGACATAAGGGTGAAGAATTGCCCGTCATCCCAGCGAAAGCTGGGATCTCAGCAAATTATAGCCCGAACTTCCTGAGGCCCAGCGTTCGCTGGGGTGACGATAATGGAGTCAGTTCAACCGCTGACCCAAAGCAGCGATAGCCTTGTCGACCAACGCCTTATCGCTATCCGCGTCATTGCGCTCGGCAATGAGCGAGGCGGCGGCGCGCGTGGCGGCATCGGCAGCCTTGGCACGGACCTCAGCGATCGCGGCGCGCTCGGCAGCTGCGATCTTGTCTTCGGCCATGCGCTGGCGACGCTTCACCAATTGCTCGGTATCGTCCTTGGCCTTGGCCAGGATCTGCTCGGCCTCGGCGCGAGCATGCGCCAGGATCTGCGCCGCTTCGCCTTCAGCGGCAGCGGATTTGGCCAGATATTCGGCGCGTAGCGCCTCAGCCTCAGCCCGCAGCTTGGTAGCTTCGTCAAGCTGCTCGCGGATTCCTGCAATTTTCGTGTCGAGGGCCCGCCCCATCGCCTTGAAGGCCCCCTTCCAGATCAGAAGGCCAAGCACCACGATCATCGAAAGCGCGACGAACCCGCCC
>Ga0070675_100001517_pt1 | contig 17163 bp, 19 predicted proteins | sample KBSM43metaG_FD_65343 | JGI IMG/M metagenome (GOLD analysis project Ga0070675, IMG submission 65343) | Miscanthus rhizosphere microbial communities from Kellogg Biological Station, Michigan, USA - KBS M4-3 metaG | ecosystem: Host-associated > Plants > Roots > Rhizosphere > Soil ...
CCTTCTGCCATCGCAACGTACCGGCCGAGATTGATCAGAACATCGCGCTGTGCGTATACCGAGTCGCGCAAGAAGCGTTGGGGAACGCCGTGAAGCATAGTGACGCCGGCCACATCGGGGTCGACTTGACCGGCGGGCCGTCCAGCGTCGCACTCACGATCACTGACGACGGGAAGGGATTTGACGTCCATGATCCGCCGAACGCGGGGCTTGGCCTGATTAGCATGAGAGAACGCGTGGAATCAGTTGGGGGTGTTCTGGAGATTCACGCGACGCCGGCGTCGGGAACCCGTTTGAGCGTCACCGTACCGATTCAAGCGTCGGAGTCGGCACTCGCCTTGGTCGCGTCGGAATGACCACCACTCTCACGTCCCGCCTTAGAGTTCTCGTCGTCGAAGACCACGAGCCGTTCCGCCGCGTGATCTGTGAGCTGCTGCAGCAGCGGGCGGATCTGCTGATCGTTGGCGAAGCCGCGGACGGGTTGGATGCCATTTCTCAGGCGGAAGCGCTGCGACCCGATGTGGTCATGCTCGACATCGGCCTGCCGAAGCTGACCGGTATTGAAGTCGCAGCACGGATACGTGCCAAGGTTCCCGGCGCCAAGTTGATACTCGTGACTAATGAATCCTCATTGGAGGTCGTGGAGCAGGCCTTCAGGAGAGGCGCCCACGGCTATGTGTATAAGCCTCGTGTCCAGCGAGACGTTCTCGCGGTGCTCGAAGCGGTCATTCGAGGCGGGCGATTCGTCAGCGGCAGCCTCGAACGCATAGCCCAGGGAGACAGCCTCGCCTCTCATCGTCACCATGTGGTGTTCTGTTCGAGCGACGCGATTCTGATCGGGGCGTTCAGCCGTTTCATTGCCGGCGAACTCGGCGAGGGGAACGCCGTCGTCGCGGTGGTGACCGCGGCGCACGAGCGAAGCCTCCAATCGAGTCTGGAGGCCTCCTACGTAGACGTCGCCCTGGCGATCCGACAGCAGCGCTATATCCCCGTGAACGTCAGCGAGCTGCTCGCGAAGGCGACGGTCAACGGGTGCCCGGACCCGTTACGGTACCTGGACGCCGCGGGGGATCTGCTGACCGATGTCACACGGCGCGCGACGGATCACCACGCCAGGGTCGCGGTCTGTGGTGAAGGCGTCTCCATACTCTGGTCGCAGGGACACATCGAAGCCGCCATTCAACTCGAACACCTGTGGGACGAGATCGCGATGAGCCGCCAGATGGACATCCTGTGCGCGTACCCGCTGGCCGTCCGCGACGAGAGCGTGCCGGCAGTCAGAAGGCTCTGTGCGGAGCACACGGCCGTCGAGATCAGCTGACGGCGGCGACTAATGGAAACCCACGGGCGCCTCATTACAGCGTCCTAGCTGCCTCAACCATGTTCTCGACCTTCTGGCGCAACACCGGGATGTTGCGCGATGGGTGGCGGTTGAAGCCGCAGCTCGTCGAAACCCACAAGCGCTCCTCCCCGACGACGCGGGCCCAGTCGCCGATTCGCTCACGGATTTTCTTGACCGGCTCGATCCAATAGCACGCCTCGTCGACGATACCGGCGGCGAGCGTCATGCTCTTCGGCAGTGCTTTGAAGGCCTCGCGCTCTTGGTACTGGCTGAAGTACTTCACCTCAACCAGCGCGATGTCGATGACACCGTCGAGGCACTGGAGGAGCTCGACCCACGGCGCACAACGCAAGGCCCCAACGCCCGGTCGCCCGCGTAGGGTGCCGTTGCACACGTGTAGCGCCTTCTTCGCTTTCACTCCCTGAAAGCACGCCGCGATGGCGTCGGCTGCCTGCTGGGCCGGCATGAATCCTGCGCTAACAAACATCCCTTCCACCGCCGCATCAAGCTGCACGACAGGACAGCCCGCGTCCGCGATACCGCGCAACTCGCGATTGACCAACGAGATCAACCCCGGGATCTGTTTCTTGACAGCCTCCATGTCAGAAAAAACCGCCGCGATCGGGACATCGAACGGCCCGGCGACGGACGCCTTGCGCACTCCGCCGGGCAGGTCCTTCTCTCGCTTGTATGCGTCGGCATACCCGAGCCCCTTCGGCGCGTCGATCGTGCCAACGACTTTGGCCACCGTGATGTCGTCGTAGTCGGAGATGGTGCTCTCCGCCGGCTTGATGATTTCGAACCCCGTCAGGTGGCGATGCAAGTGACAGATGAAGTTGTCGGTGTGGTATTCGCCGCCGCTCCAGTCATCGAGCCCCAGGTCGCGTTGCTCCTTGATCGCCTTTGTCGCGGCTCGCGTAAGGAGGGCCTCGCTCTCCGCAGGGGTGAGGGTGCCTGCGAAGTGACGCGCCAAATCCTGCTCGTTTTCCGCGTGAATCCACCAGGAACCAACAACAGTTGTCCGGATCCCCATCGCAATCCTCCAAGGGCAGGTGAACCGAAACAAGCGGCTCGACCCTAATAGGCGGTTTTCTCGTGCGCGAAGGCTCAATCGCTGGAAGTCATTGGCACGCCTGGGGCATCTCCTCCATCCAGCCATTCGCAATAGGCCCTTTGCCCAGCGTGTGACGACCTTGTCCTTCTCTGCACTGTGTGCTCCCCATGATCTCGTTCTTGTTTAGAAAGGTCGAGGCCGTCGTGATGACACATTCCTGGCCAGGCAAGAAGGGGGACGCATTCGCGATTGCGCCGGCCAAGGCGATTCAGGAACTCGCTGGGCAGCAGGACTTGGCGACGACGCAGCCGTATATGCACCTGGTCCAGGTACAACACAGGCACGGTTGGCTGGGCTGGTCTTGCTACGGATCGCACAAGACTTCACGTGCCTTGTTCGTTGACTATTACACACTCACCGTGTAACGATGAATGAGCGATGATTCAGTCGTTTGCCGACGAGACAACGGCTGACATCTTTCGTGAGCGCAACACTAAGGCTGCTCGGCAGATTCCGAAAGAGCTCTGGCGGGTCGTGCAACGCAAGCTGAAGATGCTGGACGTGGCGGCGAGATTGGAGGACCTCGAGTCGCCTCCGGGCAATCGGTTGAAGGTCGTCAAGGGTCACCTGAAGGGGCGGCACAGCATACGGGTGAACGAGCAGTATCGCGTCACGTTTCGCTGGGAGAACGGACATGCCTTCGAAGTCGCGGTCGAAGACTATCACTAGGGATCCGAACTGGCTTGGGCCGGCCGTGGCCCCGGGCGAGATCCTGCTCGAGGAATTTCTGAAGCCGTTGGACCTCGGACAAGTAGAGGCCGCTCGGAAACTCGAGATCTCGCTCAACCGACTGAACGAGATCGTGCTGGGCAAGCGTGGCATCACGGCGGATACGGCGCTTCGCCTCGCCCGCCTGTTCAAAACGTCGCCACAGTTCTGGATGCGGCTCCAGGCAGACTGGGACCTGCATCAAGCCATCGCTCGAGCCGTCAAAGCGTCCTGACAGACGTCGCAAGTACTCGCCCCTATTCGCTCGGCTTTGTGTCTTGACGGGCAGACGGCCGCCGCTGTTTCCTCGAGTACGGGTCTGCCGTCGTTTTTCGGGAGAGACGTCAGGCCGCTGTGGACACCGGGCAGCCGTAGGGCGACACTGTGGCCATGCGTGTGCTCAGCGTCGATGGCGGCGGATACTTGGGCCTGGCGACGGCCGCGTTCGTGGCTTCGGTGGAGACGCATTTCCGGACGACTTTCAACGAGAGCTTTGACCTGTTCTGCGGGACCAGCACCGGTGCCATCATTGCGCTTGCACTCGCGTCCGGCAAGAGGGGTACCGAGATCGTCGAGTTGTACAAGGAACTCGGCGCGACAGTTTTTCGCAAGCGAAACGACCTACCGCTTGGGGCCGGCCTCTGGCCTGGAATGTTTCGTGCGAAGTATCGGCTAGAGCCACTGGCACGCGCGCTCGAAGGCGCCTTCGGCTCGCGCACGCTCGGTGATCTACTTCCCTTCGGAAAAACGGCGCTGATCACCAGCTACTGTGTCAGCACCGGTCGGCCTCGGATCTTCAAGACCGATCATTCACCCAATCTCAGTCTGCACAACCAGTATCGTCTGGCTGACATCGCGCTCGCCAGCAGCGCCGCGCCGACCTACTTTCCTCTCGTCCGGTTGATCAATCCGGTGAGCCAGGTCACTGAGGCCTTCTGTGACGGTGGTGTCACTGCGAATCACCCTGCTTTGCTCGGCTACGCTGAAGCGGTATTCGAATTCAAGCACCCCCCCGAGGCAGTCGCGCTCCTTTCAATTTCGACGCCTCGAGCGGACCTGGCCGAACGGAGGCTCGGAAGGGTCGACCGAGGAATCCTCGCTTGGCGGCACGCCCTCCCAGCGATTCTGATTGATTCCCCATCCCAAATCTCACACGAGTTGCTGAAACGCATCGTCAGTACGCAGGGGAGCGGCGCGCCTGCGTACGAGCGAGTCGAGCTCCCCAATCCGGACAAGCTCGAGTTCGACCGGGTTGATGAGCACGCCACGCATGAACTGACGCTGCTCGGCTCGACCGAAGCCGCGTCGCTGGCGATGCGCAGCCGTCTCTCGTCGTACTTCAGGCCCTCAACTGCACAGGTCTGACCTTGTGCGCGTAAAGATCACGAACGGGATCTCGAAGCGGCTGAAAGCTATTCAACGCAGCCGGGTCTTTCCGTACGTAGTTTTCGGAGCGGTCCTTCTCGCAGGCTATGCTGCCGGACGCCTATTCGCGCTCAGGATGGTGACGTCGATTTCGCGATTCGGGATGGAAATCCTGCCAGTCGTCCTGGTCGTCCTTCACCACGAAGAGATCTCCGGCGCGATGGCGAGTCTCGGACAACGATTGTCCGGCGGGCTGTACTTCTCTCGCCACTTCTCTCGCCTCAATGACTCCGAGGAACTCGTAAACGAGGTCGTGGTCGCTGCGTCGGCAATGGCTCAGCGCCACGTCGGAGGGACGATCGCGTTCGAACGTCGAGTAGGCCTGCGAACTGATATCGAGCGCGGCGTGGCCGTCGACGCAGTTGTGACCGCCGATCTCATTCAGAGCATCTTCAATGTGCAAGCGCCACTTCACGATGGCGCGATCGTGATCAGCGACGGTCGCATTGCCGCGGCGCGCGTGTTCTTTCCCATGACGGCCAATCCGCGATTCGCTCGCGATTATGGATCGCGACATCAAGCCGCCGTCGGACTCACGGAAGGAAGCGACGCCATCGCTGTCGTGATTTCTGAACAGAGGGGCACGATCTCGCTTGCCTCGGGGGGATCCCTGGAGGAGGTCTCCACCCCCGACCAGTTGACGGTGAAGCTGCATCGCCTCGTGTTCTCGAGACGCGGACGATAGGAGCGATTAACGGGGCGTTCGGCGGCGTCTCCCCCGAAAACGACGGCAAGAGAGAAAGCCACGTCTCGACCCTAGTCTTCGCGGTCTTGTCCGAGCGCCGCGCCAGCGGACGCGGGCGGGATCACAAAACGCGTCCGATTGAGTACCTGACGAATAAGGAGTTTGGAGGCGGCGGGAGTCGACCAGGTGAGGCGAGGCCGAAGGCACTGTAGGCTGGTTGCCGCTACGAACAATTCGAGCGCAGGGAGAATTTCGAGGACCAAGCGGGAGTCGGTCTCCCACAATCGTCGAATTCTCGAATGATTTCGAGAACTCGATGGGCTCAATCGGCAGGAAACGACAGAAGGCCGCGGTGCAGGTAGAAAAGAGGTACAGCAGATCCGCCGGCGTCAGCTCCTATTCACAAGCCATGATTTGACGATACCCCTTGCACAAAACAGGCGAGAGACCCCTCGGGCACCCCCTAGGTGGCCCGCATAGTTACCGCCCCAGGGACCGCCGCGTAGAGACGAGGCGAACACCCAGCAGCTGTGTTTCAGGCTTTCAGCCAGTCTGGACATCTGAATTGGGACGCATTGTCGTACGCCGGCGGCCCAGCGCCTCGTAGTGCCTCAGGACAGCAGGACGCCAGAACGCGGCGCTCGAACGCACTCACTTCTGGCGGCGTCATCCGTTCGAACTCCCCCACGTCGAATGCGCTCGCGCTCTGTACGTCCGCGTCATCCACACGGATCACTTCCGTCGTTTGATCGAACCACGCGGATGCGATGGGTATCAGACGTCGCTGACCGCCGGAGCCACCACGCTGCAACACGAGATAAAGCGGGCTGTCTGATGTGGCCGACAGAAGCACCCCATCGAACTCTCCAACGCGTTCGTCCCGAGTGTTCAGAACATCGACGCGCGGGAGCGGGCGACAGGCGGGCCCAAGGTCGGGGGGCCGCGCGTAGCGAAGCGGGGACGCACCAGCTGGCGATTCGGTTTCTCGCATGAACACCTCTTCTCACGAAGCATTCCAACCGCTCACGCGTCGCGCGGCAGCACCGTATATACGCGCGCGATGAAGAGGTGGAACTCCGACATGTAGTTCTCGAGGAACTGCCGTGTCGATTCGTTGTTGACCTGCCCATCCTCGCCGATCAGACCGGGCTCGAATTGGACATACGCTTCGATCGAGTTCATCTGTGGCGAATTGCAGAACGCCAGAATGCTGCGCAGATGCTGCTGGGCGATCGCAGTTCCAATCTTTCCCGGCGACGTTCCGATCATGGCAGAAGGTTTTCGTGTGAACGCGTTCTTGCCATACGGCCGGCTTGCCCAGTCGATCGCATTCTTCAGGCCGCCAGGAATCGAGCGGTTGTACTCGGGCGTGACGAAGAGGACAGCATCAACCGCCGCTATCGCGTTCTTGAACTCGGTCGCGACTGGAGGGTAGTTCGCATCGTAATCGTAGCTGTATAGCGGCAGATTCTTGAACGAGATCTCCGTAAGGTGAAGCTCGGGCGGAGCGAGCCTCACCAGCGCGTGTGCGGGCAGCCGATTGATGGACGTGGTCGAAAGACTGCCGACGAAATAGCCGACCTTGTAGCCTGCCATCGGTCCTCCCGCGGTCGACATCAACTCTGCTGGGCGGCGACGACCATCGTCATGTCCGGCACATAGGCCGCGATGCGTGCAAGGAACGTGCGCCCGACCGAAACGTGAGGTGCAAAATGCACGAGGGGCGCAGCACAAGGCTCATACACGGGGAACGGTTCACTGGTCCACTCGTGTCACTCCTGGGCAAGAATCTCATCGCGGGCTCAGCCGCCGCGTCAGGAAGTGCTCCCCCTCGCCGAGCGTCACCTTTCCATGCGTATTCGAACACGGGTTCCCCACGGATCAACGACTGATAGATCGGAGTCCGCGTACTCAGGCACGTAGCCGGCGGATCGAATATTTCTCCCTACCGCCATCGCATCTTCAACGGATGGCATAACGAGTTCCCACTCGAGGAGGCGGGCGTCGTGCGGGGATGGAGCGGGTCCCGGCGACCAGATGTTCGTCCCGAGATGGTGGTGGTAGCCTCCGGCGGACAAGAACAAAGCGCCCGGATAACTCCAGACCGTCTTGTCCAGGCCGAGTCCTCCGGAGTAGAAACGCTCGGCGTCGTTCAGGTTTCCGACATGCAGATGTACATGGCCCACCGTGGTGCCTGGCGGCAGTCCATCCCATTTCAGACTACGCCCGGCTGCAATCACATCGTCGAGGTCGAGCGGATCGGTCGTCATCACCAGTTCCCCATCACGCCTTTGCCACATCTCCCGGGGACGATCCGCGTAGACCTCGATTCCGAGTCCGTCGGGATCCCATAGGTACAGCGCCTCGCTCACAAGGTGATCAGCCATTCCAATGCGCAGGTTGAGGGACGCCACATGCATAGCGAATCGTCCCAGCGCCGAACGGTCCGGGAGCAGGATGGCAAAGTGATAGAGGCCGTATGATCCGCGCCGGGCCGGGGTGACGCCAGCGACTGTGTGCAGCGTTACCAGCGGTCGATCGTCGCCTCGCGCGACCAGGGTCGCAACGTCATTCGCTTCGGCGAGAACACGAAGTCCGATCACCTGTTCGTAATATGCGCGTGATAGACGCAAGTCGCTGACTTGCAGATGCACGCAGCCGACATGCGTCGAGTCAGGCAAGCGGAACGCCGGTGACGAGATTCCGTTTGACCGCGGTTGCGACTCGGGTGTCTCCTGCATGAACACCTGTCTAGAACATCGTGTTCGGGTTGGCCTGTTGGGGCGGAACCCGCTGGAGCACATCCCAGTGCTCGACGATCTTGCCGTTCGCATCCAATCGGAAGATGTCGATGCCCGCCCAGTCGCCGTCAGGAGGCCACTGCTGGTGGCAGTGCAGGACGACAAAGTCACCCTCGGCGAGCACGCGACGGAACTCGACGTGCTTGCCCGGGTACTCGCGCGCCATCCGCTGAAAGTACTCGATGAACGCCTCTTTTCCGTCTCCCACCACCGGATTGTGCTGCGTGTACGTCTCGCCGACATACCGTCGGACGGCCTCGTTGGGGTTCGACCGATTGAACATCAGATCGTAGAACGCGGTGACGGTCGCCTTGTTGGCGTCCTCGTCCCTTTCGACGGCCACACCTGCAGTGTCACTGCGAGCGACGCGCTCTGACGATATGGCGATTGCAGCATCCATCGACTCAAATGCCCATCGGCCATAGAACCCGACGAACTCGGCGCCATGAGCGTTCAGCACGTCCGCTGCCAGGTCCCGTTTCTCCCGCTCCTTGGCCAAGACCATGATCACGAACCGCCCTGCGCGCACATCCTCGATGTGACGGCTCAAGTGCTTGAATTCCTCAGCAGGCCCTGCGGTGCGAATCAAGGTCCGCTGGAACTGCGCCAGGAACCCATGCTCTGCGCCCGTTGGATCCAGCCGATGCAGATCTTTCTCGCCGTGAAGGATGTCGATCTCCGAGGGCTGGAACCCAGTGTTCAGGAGGGAGTCCAACGCGGCACGAGCATCTGTCGCGTCGGCGATGGTGCCGACGACTCGATTGGTTGGATAGGGAATGAAATCGCCTGGTTTGTGTTCATTGACGCTCATACGCTTTCCCTCCGACCGATCATCGCCGATCGCGGGTACGCCGAAGCACTACGTGAGGCAAGCGATACTTGGCATGGCTCAGCCATATCCTTCCGCCATCCGGTGAAACGGTTTCATCCCGTCGTCGGGCGACGACGACACGCGGTCACGAATATGCGACCCTGAGGGCAATCGTGCGTGAACGGCCGTTGATCGTCGTACCGGTTGATGGGTCGGCAGACGGTGATACGACTGTCGATTACGCACTTGCGCTCGCTGGCCGGCGTGGCGCGGATGTCGATCTGCTCCACGTCGTTCGGCCTCGAGGCCCCTCAGTCTTCGATAACCCGGACATCGCGGTGGTCGGTCAAACGTCGTCCTCCGGACGGGTGGCAGATTCGTCGGACAAGAGAGCATCACTCAAGAGACCGTCTGTGACTGCGGGCCCCGAGAGAACAGATATAAGAAACGTCACTTACAAGGGCGAACCCGCAAGAGCGATTGCCGCGTACGCCCAGCTCTCGGAAGCGGCGGTGATCATCATCGGCAAGTACTACGGTTCCCCTCGCTGGCGGCGAAGCGGCAGTATCGCCGTCAGCCTCGGGCGGTCCGCTCCGATTCCCGTTTTGATCGTGCCACCGCCCGTGGACGGCGACCCAGTAGGGGCAGCCGCGCCGTTTGCGCATATCGTATCGGCCGCCGATTTCACCGTCTCGTCCGCGGTGGCGCTTCGCGCTGCGCTCGATATCGCACGCGCAAGCGGCGGACGCGTCACACTGGTTCACGCGATGAAAGATTCGTCTGGCCGCATGGTGTTCTCCGGCGGAGAGGCCCTCAACGCGATCGACGAGATGCACGCGAAGGCGGCAAAGGTCGCGGCGCGGCTTCGCCGGGCGATTCCTGCGTCGGCGGCCGGACGTGTGGACTCGCGGGTGACGACGGGCGAGCCGCAGCACGGGATCCTCGACGTGGCCGCGCAGGTCGACGCTGACCTCATTGTGATTGGTGTACCGCCGCGCAGTCGATTCGACGAGGTGCTGTTCGGTTCGACCCTTCGTGGCGTGGTGCGTCGAGCGAGCTGCCCTGTATTGGTTGTGCCGGTCGTCGCGGGCGCGCACGAATGGATCGTCGGCGCTACCTGAGGGTCAGCCAGCTGCACCTGTCCGCAGCGGAATCCGGCTACGCTGGCAGCGGCGCCGGCTTCGGCGTCACCTGAGGACGCGGGATGCCGGCCGCTTCGTAGATCTCGGGCTCGTCGAGGCTCTCGTGAGCCAGGAGTTGCACAACGATCGCATCGAGCTTCTGGCGATGCTCCCGGAGCAGTCGTCGCGCTTCGGCATAGCACTCGTCGGTGATCCTCCGCACTTCTTCATCCACCGCGTCGAGCAGACCGTCAGAAATTCCGGCCATGCGCGGATCGCCCTCGGAGGGAAGGACCGACAGCGTGCCGATGCGTTCGGACATGCCCCACCGGCCGACCATCGATCGGGCGATGCGGGTCACCATCTCGAGATCGTTCTCCGCGCCGGTGGTGACGACGTTGAAGATCTCCTGCTCGGCGGCCATGCCGCCAAGCGCGCCGATGATCCGGCCGCGCAGATAGTTCGCGTCGTAGCCGTAGCGATCCGATTCCGGCGTCGAGAGTGTGACGCCGAGCGCACGGCCGCGTGGAATGATCGACACCTTTCGCACGGGATCAGCACCGGGCTGGAGCATGCCGAGCAAGGCGTGGCCGGCTTCGTGGTAAGCGGTGCGCCGTCGCTCCTCCTCGGGGATGACGACGTTGCGTGCCGTTCCGAGCTGCACCTTTTCGAGCGCATCAGTGAGATCGCGCTGGTGGACCACATCCTGCGCGCGGCGCGCGGCGAGCAGCGCAGCTTCGTTCACGAGATTCGCCAGATCGGCGCCGGTCATGCCCGTGGTTGCCGAGGCCAGCTGCTCGAGAGCGACGTCGGTGCCGAGCGGGACCTTCCGCGTATGAACCTTCAGGATCTCCACGCGCCCTCGGTGGTCAGGCGGGTGGATGATGATCTGCCGGTCGAATCGTCCGGGCCTCAGCAGCGCCGGATCCAGAACGTCGGGCCGGTTCGTTGCGGCAAGGACCACCACACCCTCGTGGCCGGAAAAGCCATCCATCTCGGTGAGAATCTGATTCAACGTCTGCTCGCGCTCGTCGTGCCCGCCGAACGAACGAGCGCCACCGCGGGCACGGCCGATGGTGTCGATTTCGTCGATGAAGATGATCGCCGGCGCGACCTTGCGTGCTTCGCCGAAGAGCTCTCGAACCCGGCTGGCTCCCACGCCGACGATCATCTCGATGAACTCGGATGCGCTCGCGCTGAAGAACGGCACCTTGGCTTCGCCGGCGGTGGCCCGCGCCAGCAGCGTCTTGCCGGTGCCTGGTGCACCAGCGAGGAGGACGCCCTTCGGCGAACGTGCGCCGAGTCGTCGATACTTATCAGGGTTCTTCAGGAAGTCCACGACTTCGTTGATCTCGGCCTCGACTTCGTCGATGCCGGCAACGTCGTCAAAGGTGACGCGCACGGTCTCTGGGTCCACTCGCTTCTGCTTGCCGCCTCCCAGAATGCCTCCCATCGCTCCCTGCTGGCGCTTGAACATCCACGCATAGAACGCGACGAGCAGCAGGATCGGTGCGAACGACACGAGCAGATTGGTCAGGAAGCCGCGTTGCTGGACCAGCGGAGTAGCGCGCACCGTGGCGCCCCCCTTCGTCAGCTCGGTCAACAGGTCGTCACTCGCGAACGTCGGTCGTTCGGTCGTGAACTGCTGATAGGTGCCATCCTTCGCGCCGGGAATCGCCACGGGCTTTTTCAACTGACCTTCGATCGAATCTCCGCGCGCAAACAGCTCGGCGACGTTGTTGGCGGCGACTTGCGTCTTGAACTCGGTGTATGGAATCGCCTGCGGCCCCGAGAGCCGGTCCTGGAGCGTCAACATGCCGAAGAACAGCAAGTACCCGACGAGCCCGATCGCACCGGTTACCCATCGCGGTCGCGGCTTCGGCCCCTGTCCTTTCGGCAACCCCTCGGTGCGCCACGGCCGCCCGAGCGGCTTACCGGCGCTGTCAGATGGTGGCTGTTCGCTTGACGAGGTCGCAGGTGACACCGGCGGTTGCACGGCCATGGTGAACCCTCTCACGTAATGACTGATACGCCGCACGCGCACCAAGCGCGTCAGGTCAGATTGAAGCTGAGAGTGACCGTCAAAATGAACCGCTCGGGCTTGCCATTGAGGAGCAAGGGCGCATATTCCCACTGAAGCACCGCGTCCCTCGCCGCGTTGTCGAGGAGCGGGACCGACCGGAGCACCCGCACCTCTTCGACACGGCCGTCTCTGCCGACGGTAGCTTCGAGGATGACCACGCCTTCAACCTTGGCGCTGACCGCGATCGGTGGATAAACCGGTGGCACTCGCGTAATGAGCGCGGGCGGCTGAAGGTCTCCGCCAGTCCGAATCGGCGCACGGGGCGCTGCCGGCGGCGGCGGGGGCGGCGGCACCTCCGGCAGTCCGCCGACAACGCCGCCGATGACACCTCCAGGCACGCCACCCTCGATGCCGCCGACGACACCTTCGTCGTCGAACGCCACATCAGCGGGCGCGACCTCTTCGATCGGCGGCGCGATCGGAATCGACGGCGCCGGTGCAGGCACGGACACTCGAGGCACGGGCCGCGGCTCTCGTGGCACCGGTCTCGGTGCTGCAGGCGCGGCGGGCGGGGGAGGCGGTGGTGGTGCCGGCGGCGCGGGTGCCACGAACGCCAACACTTCGCTCGGCGCGTCCGGCAATCGATCGGTCGCATAAAGGAGCGGCAGAACTACTACCGCACCAATCACGATCGCGTGGATCGCCCACGACGTCAGGAGCGGCACGATGCCGCGAGACGTGCTGGAGCGATGACCTGTGGCAATGAGATCGAACATTAGCGTCCTCCGCTGCATGACGACCGCTATCTTTAGGACGCCATCTCGAGAGGAACGGATCCAGTTCGACGAACATGTGAACGAACCTGCGTTCAATTCAGGAACGGGAGCCTACGGCTGCCTGAATGACCATCAGACCGACATGAGGTGACGCACTTCCTCGCAATCGCTCGCGGACGGAAGTCCAAACCCGCGGCCATATCCGAAGAGTTCAGCGACCGTCGTCGCGCCGAAACGACCGTCGAGCAACTCGAGCTGATCGGCGGTGATGAGCGCGGGATGCGGCGCGCCGCACGCGCGGCACAGCGTGAGGACGTCCTTTCGCAGCGTGACGATATAGCTGGCCAGCCGCTCCGCCTTGAGTGTCGGATCCACGCCTCGCACCAGCCACGGGTGCTGAGTGGCGACACCCGTCGGACAGTGATTCGTGTGACACCGCTGCGCCTGAATGCAGCCGATGGCCATCATCGCTTCCCGTCCGACGTTGACGGCATCGCAGCCGAGGGCAAATGCAAACACCGTCGCTTCGGGAAATCCGAGTTTGCCCGATCCGATAAACACGATCCGCTCGTGCAGGCCGTGAGCGGTGAAGATCTTCTGCACACGACTGAAGCCCACCTTGAACGGCAGGGCGACGTGATCGGCGAACACCAGCGGCCCGGCGCCGGTGCCGCCTTCGCCACCATCGATGGTGATGAAGTCCACACCGCGCGTGCCGCTCGCCATCAACCGCGCCAAGTCCTCCCAGAACTTCGCATCACCGACGGCGGACTTGATGCCCACCGGAAGTCCCGTCACCGGCGATCGATTCGACGAAATCGAGCATTTCGTCGGCATTGCGAAATGAGGAATGCGCGGGCGGGCTGACGCAGTCGCGGTCCATTCGTATACCGCGGATGTCGGCGATCTCGCGCGTGATCTTCGCTTGCGGGAGCAATCCGCCGACACCCGGCTTCGCTCCCTGACTGAGCTTGATCTCGACCGCACGGATCTGAGGCGCGCGCGAAATCATTTCCTTGAGGCGGGCCATGCTGAAGCGACCGTCGGGCTCACGGCAGCCGAAGTAGCCGGTGCCGATCTGCCACACAAGATCGCCGCCGTTCAAATGGTGCGGCGACACACCGCCCTCACCGGTGCTCTGTAGACAGCCGGCAAGTCGGCTACCCCGGTTGAGCGCTTCCACCGCCGGACCGCTCAATGATCCGAAGCTCATGCCCGACACGTTGATGACCGATGTTGGCCGAAACGCTCGCGCCCGGCCGCGTGCTCCGCCCAGTACCTTGGCGCACGGTATGCGGAACTGTGGGTCGAACTCCGGATCGCCGGGATGATAAGTGCGAAGCGGAAAGGTGTCGTGCTTGATGATCAGATAGTTCGGCTGCAACTCCATTTCGTTGTCGGACCCGAACCCGAAGTAGTTGTTCTGCCGTTTGGCGGAGGCGTAAATCCACCGCCGTTGATCGCGACTGAACGGACGCTCTTCGTTGTTGTCGGTAACGATGTATTGGCGCAATTCAGGGCCGACGGCCTCCAGCCAATAACGGAAGTGGCCAACGACGGGGAACGTTCGCAGGATCGCGTGCTGCCGCTGCGTCAAGTCGTAGATCACGACTCCGACGAGCAGGACCGTGACCGTCGCACCGATCCAGATCAGCATGCCAACTCTCCCTCTTCGCTGCGCTCGCTCGATTCTACAGGCCCGCAGCGGAGATGGCCGGCAGTCCATCAGCGCGCGACGAGGACCGGAACCGGCGAACTGTTGAGAGCGCCCTCGGCGACGCTGCCGAGCAGCGAATGGCGCACGCGACTCGTTCCTTTCGCGCCAACCACCAGGAGATGCGCACGCGCGGCCTTCACGGCACCCAGCAGATCGTTGAGGGGTTCACCGGTCGTGACCGCAGTCCTGGTCTCCCACCCTCGTGCTTTGAGTTTGGCCGCTGCGCGTTTGAGCTCTTTCGACGCCGTCCGAGCCCGTATGGCATTCGTGCGCTTGACCTCTCGGGGCAGGTCTCCTGCAACCAGGGCGATCCGTCGCGAGGGCACGGGCGTCAATGTCACGGCAGTCGCGAGCGTGACTCGCCCGCGCGCGGGCGGCACCAGCCGTGCCACAAACTCCAGTGCCCGACTCGCCTGTGGCCTCTGGTCGAGTCCGACCACGATGCTGCTCACGCGCTGGAGTCGCCTCACGACCAGGACTGCACATGCTGCGCCGCGCACGATCCCGCGTGAAACGCTTCCCATCAACAAGCGGCGAACCGCCCCGTGACCGCGCCAGCCGACGACGATGACGTCGGCCCCGAATCGCTGCGCCTCGCCGAGCACTGCGGTGACCGGCGCCTTGTCGACAATGACCACGTCGAGATCGGGCCAACGGCGAGTGAGGACGCGCCGCGCATGGTCAGCGGCGATCTCAGCACCACGGTCGAGCGCGGTCAACAGAATCGAGCGCCTGTATTCGACGGGACTCCGCCGCGCCACCACCACGCGCACGCGCGTCCCGGCCGGCCACGGGAAGTGACTGGCGGTGGTGACGGCGGCACGGGCGATGTTCGATCCATCTGTCGCGACGATGACACGGAATCCCTTTGCGTCAGCCATCCCTTTTCTCCATGTGATGACAGCTTACTTAGCTCATGGCGATTCCGCGGGCAATCGTTCGTTCGAGCACGACCCGTATCAGTATCAGTCCAACGCGGTTGCGAGGCGACGCGTGTACAACGTGCGCAAACGCGCGAGGCGATGATGCAGTGCATTCAATCTCCCCGAACATACGTGCCGCGCGGCGTGCGCTTCAGAAATCGCTGTTCCAGAAGCGTCGTCAGGACGAGTTGGCAGGTGCGGCCGTCAATGTCCCACAATCGCCGTGCCTGCGCCTCCGTCAGCTTCAACCCCGGCATCTCTCGGTACTCGCTCTGGATTCGACGAACGAGGTTCGCCACGGCTCGAGGCTGACTGGAGAGCGGGATGCGGCGTTCGCTGTCTACGGTGCTTTGTATAGTCATGTCAGTAACAGGGGCAAACAGCGATCCAGAAGCGGGCCTGGCTATGCGGTGGAAACAGTCGCCCGGCCCATGGCTCGCTGTTTCATTCTGAAAGCTGCGCGTCATTTTGAAAGCCCGACCGCGATGGATTCATGCGTCACGACGAGGCATGCTGAGCCTTTCCGTCGGCTTGCGGTTTGCTGTCGTCAGGCCTAGGCAGCAGCCGACAAACCGGCACCAGGGTGCGCACAGTGAGGGCGACGAACGCTTTTCAGATCGACCGCCGTGCGGGAGCGGACTGGATCGATGAGGTCCTTGCCGACTCCTTTCCTGCCAGCGACCCTCCATCATGGACGCCAGGAATCGCCCGGCTCAACCCGTCTCTACCCGACTCCCCCGGCGTTGCTCACAACTGGACAGCCATGCTGCAACCGGGCGACCTCCTTCCCCACTTCGAGGTGACCGATCTCTACGGCAGTCGGGTCGATTACTCGTCGATCTGGCAGCGAAAGAATCTCGTGCTGGTAATGCTGTCGGATACGGACCCGTCGTCGCGGTCCTATGCTGACCAACTGATGGCTCGCGGCCGCGATTCGAAGGAGAACGATACGGAGTGGGTCGTCACTTGTGATCGCATTGTGGGGATGCCGAATCCGGGCGCCGCCGTTGCAGATCGCTGGGGGGAATTGATGCACGTTGCCCATGCGCCGGCTGTCGCTCACCTGCCGGTGCCCGATGAACTCGTCGAATGGGTGGAATACGTGCAGCATCGGTGCCCCGAGTGCGAGGGAGAGGCCAGGTGACCCTGTTGAAGGTGCAGTGGCCGCACTCTGGGTCATCGCCTCGTACTCCGTTGTCTGATGCTGATGCTCGGAGGATTGAGCACTCGGACGAGAACGCCCCTCACACGCGCGGCGTGACGCCATGATTGAGATTCAACGAATTCTTTGTCCGATTGACTTCTCGGACCACTCGCGACGCGCGCTCGATCATGCCGTGGCGATCGCCACGTGGTTCGAGTCGACGATCACGGTTCTCAACGTGTACCCGGTCGTGCCCGCAGCATCGTACGCGCTCGGCGCGCCATCGCTGACCGCGCCGCTGCCCACCCCCCAGGATCTGGACGCCCTGCTGGCATCGATGAGGCGGTTCGCCGCAGGAATCGAGTCAGACGTCCCGCTTCGATTCGAGATCGCGGAGGGGAATACGGCATCAGAGATTGTCGAGCGCGCAAGCGCGATTCCCAGCGACGTCATCGTGATGGGCACGCATGGCCGATCAGGTCTCGAACATCTTCTTCTCGGTTCCGTGACAGAGAAAGTAATCCGCAAGGCGAGATGCCCCGTGCTGACGGTACCTCGAGAGATGACCGACGC
>Ga0070675_100001518_pt1 | contig 17157 bp, 17 predicted proteins | sample KBSM43metaG_FD_65343 | JGI IMG/M metagenome (GOLD analysis project Ga0070675, IMG submission 65343) | Miscanthus rhizosphere microbial communities from Kellogg Biological Station, Michigan, USA - KBS M4-3 metaG | ecosystem: Host-associated > Plants > Roots > Rhizosphere > Soil ...
AGCCGCATGGCCAGCGTCTCGTACAAGTCGACCGCATGGCGCAACTCATCGATTGATACGTGCTCGTGGTCGGTGTGCGCGGTGTGGATCGAGCCCGGCCCGATGAGCAGCGGACGGCCCCACCGCGTCAACACCGGCACGTCCGTGGTGTAGGGAAACACCGCCATCTCGAACCCCGAGACACGGTGCAGGTGCACCGCCGGTATCTCGAGGATGTGCTCAACTGCCACCAACCCCTCGACGACGCGGAGCGCCTCGCGGATCGGCTCGCCGTCGCCGACGATGCGGAACATCAGCTCGGCCTCGGCGTGTGGCGATACCACGTTCGGCGCCACGCCGCCGTCGATGAGGCCCACGGTGTAGTGGGTGCGTCCGAGCTCGGGATCCGAGGGGAGGTCGAGGCCGCGCACCACCATCAGCGCATCGAGCAGCTTGTCGATGGCCGACTCCCCAAGCTCGGGGAACGACGAATGCGCCGCGCGCCCGCTCGCCACCAGCCGCACCCGCAGCATGCCGCGCGTCGCAATCCCGAGCCGGTTGTCGGTCGGCTCGCCGTTGATCAGGAACCGCACCGCCGCGGGCGCGAGTTCGTTGGCGACCTTGGCGCCGTCGCTGCCGCGCTCTTCGCCGACGACGTAGAGCAGCCCGACTCGGCGCTCGCCCCTCAGGCGCAGCCGCTCGGTGGCCGCCACCTGCGCCGCAAGAATGCCCTTCGCGTCGCACACGCCACGGCCGAACAGCACGCCGCCTTCGATGCGGCTCGGGAAGAACGGCGGCACACAGTCGTAGTGGGTCGAGAACACGACCTGCGGCGACTCGCCCAGCGTGGCAAAGACGTTGAAGCGGCCGCCGGCGACCGGCTGCTCCTGCACATCGTAGCCGCGCTCCCGCAGGATCGCCGCCAGGAGCCGCCCGGTCTCGGTTTCGCGCCCGGTCGTGGAATCGATGTCGGACAACGCCCGCGTCAGCGCGACGACGTCAACCAGATCGACATCTAGCGGATCCATGACTCGAGCTCCGTCCGCGCGTCCGTCTTCTCGTCGCGATACTTGACGATCACCGGCGTGCTCAGGGACAGCCCCCATTCGGGCCCCCGCCCTGACGTGACCGACCGTGCCCCCGGCACGACCACCGCGCCCTCGGGCACGACGAGCGGCTGCCCCGGTGCGGGCCTGATGATGACGCCGTTCGGCAGATCGTAGATCGGCGTCGAGCCGGTCACGATCGTGCCCGCCCCGAGCACGGCGCGGCGCTTGATGATGGCGCCCTCGTAGACGCCGCAGTTGCCGCCGATGAGGGCGTCGTCCTCGACGATGACCGGCATCGCGCCCACCGGTTCGAGCACACCGCCGATCTGTGCGGCGGCGCTGAGGTGCACGTTCGCCCCGATCTGCGCGCACGAGCCGACGAGCGCGTGCGAGTCCACGAACGACCCGTCGCCGACATAGGCGCCGATGTTGATGTACATCGGCGGCGCGCAGATCACGCCCGTGCCGAGATAGGCGCCGTCGCGAATCGACGATCCGCCGGGAATGACTCGTACCCCGCTCGCGAGGTCGAGCCGTTTCAGCGGCAGCGTGTCCTTGTCGAGAAACGGCCAGCGACCCTTGCCTACGCCAACGTCCACGATGTCACCCCAGCGGAGGCCGACGAGGATGCCCTGCTTGACCCAGATGTTGACGCGCCAGCCGGTCGGTGACGACGGGGCGGGTTCGGCCGCGCGCACGCGGCCGGCCGAGAGCTCGGCGCGGAGCCGAGCGAACGCGTCGCGAGCTTGCTGCTTCGACGCCGACGCGCCCTGCTCGAAGAGAGTGGTGATCTCTTCGGCGAGCTCCGTCATCAGACGCGGGCCGCGGCGCCGAGGAGCCGGAGCGTCTGCAGGACGCCCATCACGCGCTCGCGCGAGGCGGGCGTGATCGACACGAGCGGCAGCCGCACCTCGTCTTCGCACAGCCCCATCGCCGCCATGGCCGCCTTGCACGGCGCGGGATTGCTCTCGACGAAGTTCCCCGTGAGCAGCGGCAGCAGCCAGCCCTGGAGCTTGCGCGCGGCGGCGAAGTCGCCCTTCTCGCACAGTTCGACGACCTGCACCATCTCGGCCGGCACTTCGTTGGACGCCACCGAGATCACGCCGCGGCCGCCAATCGCCATCACCGGCACCGTGATCGGATCGTCGCCGCTCAGCAGGAGAAAGTTCTCCGGCGCGGTGGCCACGATGTCGGTCATCTGAACGAGACTGCCCGACGCTTCCTTGATGCCGATGATGTTCGGAATCTCCGCCAGCCGGAGCACCGTCGAGACGTCGATGTTGACGCCGGTCCGCCCCTGGATGCTGTAGAGCACGATCGGCAACGGCGTGCTGTCGGCAATCGCCTTGAAGTGCTGGAACTGCCCTTCCTGCGTCGGCTTGTTGTAGTAGGGCGACACGTGCAGCAGGCCGTTGGCGCCCACCTTTTCCATGTCGCGCGACAGCTCGATCGCCTCGCGCGTGTCGTAGCCGCCGGCCCCCGCCATCACCGGCACCTTGCCCGCGGCCTCCTCCACGACCAGCTCCACCACCCGCAGCTTCTCGCGATGCGTCAGCGTCGGGGATTCGCCGGTGGTGCCGCACGGTACGAGGAAGTGCACGCCCGCGTCGATCTGCCGTCGCGCCAGACGCTTGACCGCCACCTCATCCAGCGCGCCGCCCCCCTTGGTGAAGGGCGTGATGAGTGCGGTGCCGACGCCGGTGAACGGAGTGCGCATGACGTGCTCCCTCTTTCGCAGGGCGGTCTGAAGACCGCCCTCTACATTCTGTACGTGGTTGCGGGTCCCTTTAGACCCGCCCCTCGGCCGGCGTCTGCAGGACGTCAGCCATGGTGAACCACCCCTGCCGGCCGCGGACCCACTTCGCGGCCACGAGCGCTCCGCCCGCGAAGCCGCGGCGGTCGCGGGCGGTGTGCGAAAGCTCGATCGTATCCGAGGCGGCGTCGAACCCTACGGTGTGAATGCCGGGAATCGTGCCCGCGCGCGTGGCCGACATGTCGATGGGCCGGTCGAACCCGGCGGCCACCATCGAATCGCGCAGCATGAGGGCGGTGCCCGACGGCGCGTCGCGCTTGGCGATGTGATGGGCTTCGTGGATCCAGGCGCCGTACTGCGCGTGCTGGCGCATCAGGCGGGCGGCCTCGTTGACCACCAGTTGAAACACGTTGACGCCGATCGAGAAGTTGGCCGACGCCACCACGCCCAGGCCGGCGCGTTCGGCCTGCTGGCGGAAGGCGGCGGCGTGCGCCCCCCACCCGGTCGTCCCGATGACGACCGGCATCTTCAGCTCCACGTAGCGCGGAAAATTCTCGAGCAGCGCGTCAGCGGTGGTGAAATCGATCGCCACGTCGGCGGCGCGCCACTCGTCGCGCCCGTCATCCACGCGGCCGGCCACGTCGATGCCCTGTTCGGCGGCCAGGGCGTCGATCAGCTGTCCCATCTTCCCGTAGCCGACGATGAGCACGTTCACCCGAAGAACTCCTCGTGCAGCCGCTGCATCGCGTGCGGCAGGTCGCCCTGCCGCATGATGACCGTAATGTTACGCCGCGCGGCCGCCTGCGAGATCATGCGCAGCGGCACTTCCTCGAGCACGCCGACGACGCGCGCCGCGGTTTCAGGCTCGGTGCGCAGCCGATCGCCGACGGCGCAGACGAGTGCCATCTCCGACTCGGTCGACACCTCGCCAAAGGCCGACAGCGCCTCGACGATCGCCGGCAGATTGCGGCGATCGTCCACGGTCACGGAGACGCTGACTTCGGACGTGGTCACGACGTCCACCGCGGTGCGGAACTTCTCGAACACCTCGAACACCTGCCGCAGAAAGCCGTAGGCCATCAGCATCCGGCTCGACGTGATGTCGATCACCGTCAGGTCCTTCTTGCACGCAAACGCGGTGACGGGCGTCCCCTGGGAACTGCCGGCGGCGGTGATCACACTGCCCGTCCCCTGGGGACTGCGCGAGTTGAGGATGCGAACGGGAATGTCGTGCTCGATGGCGGGCAGGATCGTCGCGGGATGCAGCACCTTGGCGCCGAAGTACGCCAGCTCGGCGGCCTCGGCGAACGAGAGATGCGGCACCAGTTGCGGCTTGCCGATGACGCGCGGATCGGCCGTCAGCATGCCGTCCACGTCGGTCCAGATCTGGATTTCGGTGGCGCCGATACCGGCGCCGACGAGCGCACCCGAGTAGTCGGATCCGCCGCGGCCGAGCGTGGTGGTGTGACCGTCGCGCGTCGAGGCCACGAACCCGCCCAGCACCGGCACCCGCCCCGCGGCCACCGCCGTCCCGACCGTGGCGCGCAGCGCCGCGTTCGTCTCGGTGGGAAGCGGCCGCGCCGACATGTGGTCGTCGGTCGTGATGATCGCCTTGCGGGCGTCCACCCACGTGCCGGGCAGCCCGGCGTGGACGACTGCGGCGGCCACGAGCCGGCTGCTCATCAGCTCTCCCACCGCCGCCACGACGTCGGACATGCTCGGCGACAGCTCGCGCAGCTCGACCAACGTGCGCACGACCGCGGTCAGCTGATCGCACTGCTCGTTGATCTGCGATTCCAGCGCGGCGTTACCCGGCGCCAGCTCGCGCGCGGCCAGCAGGTGGCGCTCCCGGAGCTTCGCCACGCCGGCCAGGGCCTCGTCAGCCTTCGCCGCGGACGCATCGGCCGCCACCCTCAGCAGCGCGTCGGTGACGCCGCTCATGGCGGAGACCACGACGGCGGGCCCGGAACCATCGCGGCTGCGCGCGGTACGGACGATCTCGATGAGGCGGCGGATGGCTTCCGGGTCGGCCACCGACGTGCCGCCGAACTTCTGTACGACCATGGGCACGAAAACGCCCCCGACGTTGGGGGCAAAACGATGTTTATAGCATGCGGAGCCGCTTCCTGCCGAGCTGCAACTTCTGCCGCGCCGTCTCTGTAGACCTTGCAGGGAGCTGGTAAGTGTACGTAGTTACGGGTCTTTAGACCCGCCGTCCCCTGGCTGCGCTGGCACGCTCGTTGCCCCTGACTGCAGGCATGACGGATGAGGTCATCCTCCGAGTCGATCTGCCAGGAACCACATCTGCCGATGTCAGCCTGCAGGTGCATCAGACGCGGCTGCTGATCACCGCTGGGCCCGAGGGCGCGGCGCAGCTGCTGAAGCACCTCGAAGGCGACACCCACGTGGTCTACCGGCGCGACCGGGGCACCGGCGGCTTCTTCCGCTCGGTCCTGCTGCCCGGCGGCATCTACGTGGACGACATCAAGGCCACCATGTCGGACGGCATCCTCATCGTCAGTGCCTCCGCCAGGGACGGAAAGGAGCAGCATGCCTGACTTCAGCCGCGTGCTCTGCGCCATCGACCTCACCGACGCGTCGCGGCGCGTGCTCGACTGCGCGCTGTGGTGGGCGCGGCGCCACGGGGCCGACGTCTCGGTGCTTCATGTCCACCGCCTGCCGATCACCACGCCGGACACGGGCAGCCTTCACGACGAAGCCACCCGCACCGTGGCGGCCGCGGGGTTGGCGCCGCTCGATCCCGAAGAGCGCCGTGCGCGGCAGCTCGACGTCGAACAATTCGTCGAGCAGGCGCGTACCGACGGGCTGCAGATCGAAGTGCTGCTCGACGAGAACGCCAGTGTGGCCAACGCCATCGAGGCGCGAGCCGATGCGCTTGCCGCCGACCTCGTCGTGGTGGGCGCCGGCACCGATCCCTCGAGTGAGCACCCGATGCTGGGACGCACGACCGCCGACATGCTGCGCGGCGCGCCCTGTTCCGTACTGGTCGTCCCGGCGCCGGCGGCCGACGTAATCAATCCCTGCATGGGTGGCCTCAACCGCATCCTGTGCGCGATCAGTCTGTCGGCGCCGTCGGGGGAGACTCTCGACTGCGCTGCATCGCTCGCCGCCGAGTCCACCGCGCACCTGACCGTCGTGCACGTCGTGGAGCTCTTCTCGGAAGTGGCCGCGCTCGCCTACGACTTCGACGCGCACCGCGAGGCGCGCGTGCAGCCGGCCTGCGACGAGCTCGTCGACCTCGTGGCCGCCGTGGTCGGCAGCAACAAGCCGGTGGAAGAAATCGTGGCGCAGGGCACGGCGTGCGACGAGATCCTCAAGCTCGCGGCCGAGGAGTCCACCGATCTCATCGTGGTCGGCCAGGGCTCGGGACGGCGGGCGCGCGGCGTGGGACGACCGACGGGCCAGGCAGTGGCACGCGAAGCGCGCTGCCCGGTGCTGTTCGTGCACGCCCACACGCCGTCAGTCGCGGTGCAGCCGGAGCCCACCACCGGCGCCGACGTGCCGATCGTGAACGCGTAGCCCGACTCAACCCTCGCGGGCGCGCTCTACCCCATCGGCTTGGCGGCATCGCGTCCGCCCTGCGACAGCCACGGATAGCGCCCGGTATCGAGCCCCGCGTAATCCGGATCGAGGTAGATAAAGCAGCGCTGGATCAGGAAGTCGCGCACTTCGAACACGTCGCACCACCGGCCGGCATGCGTGACGCCCGCGCGCCACGGCCCGTCCTTGTACTCGCCGGCGCTCGTCCCCTCGACCGCAAACACGTCGGTGCCGGTCATGATCCAGTTGAACATCGCGTAGTCGTGCAGGATGTGCCGGATGCCGCCGCCGAAGTCGGTGAAGAGCTGCCCGATCTGCTCTTTCCCGGTGGCGAGGCCCCATTTGGGGAAGAACACCTGGGCGTCGTCGGCAAACAGGTCGAGGATGCTGCCGCCGCTCGAGGTCACGCCTTTGTTGTCGAACGCCTTGAGGTATTCGAGCGCCACCGACTTGCGTTGCTCGTCGGTCATCGTCATCCGGGTGATCGCCATAGGGTGGCGATCTAAGACCAGCGCCGCCCGCGTGTCAACGGCCGGGCGCTCCTTCGCGGGCCGCGCCGTGATAGGTTCTGCTCCATGGCCTCCGCGGACGCGTCGTATGCGGATCGGCGGCGCGCGTTCCGCCGCCTCCACGAGTCAGGGTGCTTCGTGTTGCCAAACCCGTGGGACGCGGGTTCGGCCCGCTACCTGCAGCGTCTCGGATTCAAGGCGCTGGCGACCACCAGCGCGGGGTGCGCGTGGACGAATGGCGTGTCCGACGGCGCCGCCGGGCTCGAGGCCACGCTCGCCAACGTCCGCGCCATCGTGCAGGCGACCGACCTGCCGGTGAACGCCGACTTCGAGTCCGGCTTCGCGGTCACAGCCGAAGGCGTGGCCTCCAACGTCGCCGCGTGCGTGGCGGCGGGCGTGGCCGGCCTGTCGATCGAGGACAGCACCGGGCGTCCTGAGGCGCCGCTCTATCCGCTGGACGCCGCGGTGGAACGGCTGCGCGCCGCGCGTGCGGCCATCGACGCCACGCAGACCGGCGTGATGCTGGTGGGACGCGCCGAGTGCTATCTGGCCGGTCACCCCGACCCGCTGGCCGAATCGCTGCGGCGCCTGACGGCGTACGCGGAGGCCGGCGCCGACGTACTCTTCGCGCCAGGCGCGGTGACGCGCGACGACATCGCGGCGATCGTCTCCGCGGTGGCGCCGCGTCCCGTCAACGTCGTCATCCCGCGCAACATCGGGCTCACGGTGGCCGACCTCGCGGCGCTCGGCGTGCGAAGAATCAGCGTCGGCGGCACGCTGGCGCGGACGGCATGGACCGCCTTCACCCGCGCCGCGCAGACGATCGCCGATGAGGGCACGTTCACCGGATTCGACGACATCCTCACCGGGGCGGCTGTCAACGGATTCCTGAAACGATGAATCGGATGCCCGGCCGGTGGGAACCCGCCGCCTGGGCTGGAGGCCTGCTCGCGGTGTGGGCCGTCATCGCCGCCACGGGGTTCGTGAGCCGAGACCCCGACTCGGCCTTCTATGCCGTCATGTCGGCGCGGCTGGCGCAGGGCGACCCCGCGCGCGTGATCGCGCCGGAATGGGGCGGCCTGTGGAACGGCACCGGGCTGTGGCAGGAGCATCCGATCGGCATCTACCTGGCGCCGATCGCGGTCGCGAAGCTGGGCTATCCCGCCGCGCAGGCCGCCTATGCGGCCGGCATCGCGGCCGGGCTCGCGTGCCTGCTGCTGCTGGCGCGCCTGGCGCGGGCGGCGGAGCCGAGCGCGGGGCGCAGCGCGCTGGTCCTGCTGCAGCTCGTGCCGGCCGCCTTTGTGTTTCGCGTCCGGGCGAACCAGGAATACCCGATGCTGCTCTGCCTGCTCGTCACCCTTGTCGCGCTCGACGGCGTGCGGCGTTCAGGCGTGCGGCGTTCATGGGCGTGGAGCCTCGTCGCGACGGCAGCGCTCGTGGCCGCGCTGCTCGTGAAAGGAGTGTTCGTCGCGCTCGTCCTGCTCGGCGCGGGGATCTGGGTGCTCGTGAACCCGTTGCGCACGCAGGGGTCGGCCGTGCGGCCTCTGGTCGCGCTGGCCGGCGCGATGCTCGCCATGGTGCTGGCGGCGTGGTTCTACGACCGGCTCTACGAGCACGCAACGGGCACGACGTTCTGGGTGGGCTATTGGCGGCGCCAGCTCGGTCCGGTGGCCGACGCCGCGCCTTCGGCCGGCGCGCTGCCGCTCGTCTACCACGCGTTCTTCTACCTGGCCCACATGGCCTGGCTCTCCGCACCGTGGGGCGCCGCACTGATCGCGCTGGTGATCGGCCGGATCTCGAAGGCGCGCGACGCCTGGCGCGCGCAGCCCGAGCCGCTGACACGCGCCGCGGTCTTCGCGCTGGCCTTCGCCGGCGCTGCCATCGTCCTGCTCAGCCCCTCGGGCCGCTTCGCCGAGCGCTATCTCTTTTCCCCGATCTTCGTGACCGCGGCGATCGGCGTGGCGCTGGCGTGCCGCACCTGGCCGCACATTCCCGTGGCCGTCGCCCAGATCGAGCGCCGGGTGCCGTTTCTTCCCGTGCTCGTCTGGCTGGCGCTGATCGTCGGCCGTCTCGGCCTCGGACCGCTGCTGCCCCGACCGCGCTTCTGGTAGCCGTCGGCCCCAGCGCCGCTCAGGCCGCGCATGTCGCCGCTCGCCAGGCGCTGAGGAAATGACCGGCCACCTCGCGGACCCCGACGTCGTGAATCACCTGCGTGAAGAGGAACGGGCCGTCGCCGCGCATGCGATGCGAATCGCGGGCCATCACCTCGAGGTCGGCTCCGACGAGCGCAGCCAGGTCGGTCTTGTTGATCACCAGTAGATCCGACTGGGTGATGCCCGGCCCGCCCTTGCGTGGAATCTTGTCGCCGCCCGACACGTCGATCACGTAGATCGTGAAGTCCGCGAGCTCCCGGCTGAACTGCGCCGCCAGGTTGTCGCCGCCGCTCTCGACGAACAGCAACTGTGGTTTGAAGCGCCGCATCAGCTGCCGGAGCGCGTCGAGATTCTGGCTGATGTCATCGCGGACCGCGGTATGCGGGCAGCCGCCGGTCTCGACGGCGGTGATGCGTTCGGCGGGCAGCGCCTCGTGGCGCACCAGGAACTCGCCGTCCTCCCTCGTGAAGATGTCGTTCGTCACGACCGCCAGCTCGTAGTCGGCCCGGAGCAGGCGGCAGAGCGCCAACAGCAGCGCCGTCTTACCGCTGCCCACCGGGCCGCCGATGCCGATGGTGAACGCGCGCGACCGGTAGTCGCGAGCCAGGCGCGCCGGCCGCTCGTGGAAAGCGCCCGGCGTCTCGGGGTCCTGGTCGCCATACGGGGAACGGTAATCGGGAGGCAGATAGTGCATCGGAGGCTCCAGAACGTGGGCTAGGACTGAAACAGCCGCGAGTAGAGGCGATCGTGACCGGCCTGAAGGATGTCGATCAGGGGCGCGGTCTGCGCCAGATCCGCGGGGCCGAGATCCGCGCACTCGGCGGCAACCTGATCGAGCCACGGCGTGCACGCGGCCTGCAGCCCCTGGGCTTCGAAGCTGCCCACGATACCGAGGCGAACGGCCGCCGACAGCACGCCACGGGCGACGCCGAACAGAACGACACGCTGGGTGGACGTTCGTGTCAGACCGAGCGTCCTGAACACCGCGCCCGACACCGGCGCGGCATGGGCCGCGGTTGCGAGCACCCGCGTTTCGAGGAGTTCGAGCGCAGGCAACGGCCACACACGCGCTGCCGTGGCGGCGAGCGTCCGCCCCTGAATGCGGCTCGCGCGGTTGCCCACGGCGTTCAGCAGGAATGCGTCGGCGATCTCGTCCAGCACTTCGAGCTCGCCGGGATCGTCGAACGCGGCGTTCACCAGCGGCAGCGCGCCATGGCCGGCCTGGTGCACCGACGCCTCGAGGAAGCGCCGGAGCGCGGGCGATCCGTCCACCTCGCCGTGCTGCCAGGCCGACTCGAGGCCCCACGAGTGGGCGAAGATGCCGGTGGGGAAGGCCGAGTCCACGATCTGCCAGGTGAGCCAGTCCGACATCGCTGCCCTCAAAAGAGAAAGTAGCGCTGCGCCAGCGGCAGCACCTCCGCCGGCGTGGAACGGAGGACTTCTCCGTCGGCGGTGACCGAGTAGGTTTCCGGATCGACCGTGATGCGGGGCATCGCGTCGTTCAGCTTCATGTCGCGCTTGCCGATGCGGCGGCAGTCGCGCACGGCCGACAGGCGTTTGGCCAGGCCGTAGCGCGGCGCCACGCCGCGATCGAGCGAGTGTTGCGACACGAAGGCCAGCGACGTCGGCCCCACCGCGCCGCCGAACGCCCCGAACATCGGTCGCATCGACACCGGCTGCGGGGTCGGAATCGAGGCGTTGGGGTCGCCCATCTGTGCCCAGGCGATGAACCCGCCCTTGAGCACCAGCTCCGGCTTGACGCCGAAGAACGCCGGCTTCCATAACACCAAATCGGCGAGCTTTCCCACTTCCACCGACCCGACCTCGTGGGCGATGCCGTGGGTGATGGCGGGGTTGATCGTGTACTTCGCGATGTAGCGCCGGATGCGCAGGTTGTCGTGCTCGCCAGTCTCGCCGGCCAGCCGGCCGCGTTCGCCGCGCAGCTTGCTCGCGGTCTGCCACGTGCGGCACACCACTTCACCCACGCGTCCCATCGCCTGGCTGTCGCTCGACATCATGCTGATCGCGCCGAGGTCGTGCAGGACGTCCTCGGCGGCAATCGTCTCACCACGGATGCGGCTCTCGGCAAACGCGACGTCCTCGGGAATGTTCTTGTCGAGGTGATGACACACCATCAGCATGTCGAGGTGCTCGTCGAGCGTGTTCACGGTGAACGGCCGCGTCGGGTTGGTGGAACTGGGGAGCACGTTGGGCTCCGAGCAGACTTTGATGATGTCGGGCGCGTGGCCACCGCCGGCGCCTTCGGTGTGGTAGGTGTGGATCGTGCGGCCTTTGAAGGCCGCGACCGAGTCGTCGACATAACCCGATTCGTTGAGCGTGTCGGTGTGGATCGCCACCTGCACGTCGAAGCGATCGGCTTCGGTCAGGCAGCAGTCGATGGCCGCCGGGGTCGAGCCCCAGTCCTCGTGCAGCTTCAAGCCGATGGCGCCGGCGCGAATCTGCTCCTCGATGCCCTCGGGCATCGAGGTGTTGCCCTTGCCCAGGAACCCGAAATTCATCGGCAGCCCGTCCACGGCTCGCAGCATGAGCTCGACGTGGTGCGAGCCGGGCGTGCAGGTCGTGGCGTTGGTGCCAGTGGCCGGCCCGGTGCCGCCGCCGATGAAGGTGGTGACACCGCTGGCGAGCGCCTCGAAGACCTGCTGCGGACTGATGAAGTGGATGTGCGAATCGATGCCGCCCGCCGTGAGGATCAGCCCCTCGCCGGCGATGGCCTCGGTGGTGACCCCGACCACCATGGCGGGCGTGACGCCGGCCATCACGTCGGGATTGCCCGCCTTGCCGATGCCGGCAATGCGCCCGCCCTTGATGCCGACGTCGGCCTTGCGGATGCCGGTCCAGTCCACGATGAGGGCGTTGGTAATCACGCAGTCGAGCGCGTCGGCATCGGACACGCCGGCGGCCTGGCCCATGCCGTCGCGCAGCACCTTGCCACCACCGAACTTGCACTCGTCGCCATACACCGTCGCGTCGCTCTCGACCGCGGCCACCAGGCTGGTATCGCCGAGCCTGACTCGATCGCCGGTCGTGGGACCGTAGATGTCGGCGTAGTGGCGCCGATCCATGCGGCGGCTCATGACGGCAGCGCCCCGAGGTCGCGGGTGGCGTCCACCGGCCCGCTCGCCCACGCGTTCCCGCCACGCACGACGCGCGCCCCGGCAATGGGCACCAGGGCCACCGTCTTGGTCTCGCCCGGCTCGAAGCGCACGGCCGTTCCGGCGGGAATGTCGAGGCGCCTTCCGTACGCCGCACGCCGATCGAAAGCCAGCGCGGCGTTGGTTTCGCTGAAGTGATAGTGGCTGCCAACCTGAATCGGGCGATCGCCGCGGTTGGCCACTTCGATCTGCACGGCGAGGCGGCCGGCGTTGAGCTCGATCTCGCCGGGCTGGATGAGGCGCGCGCCGGGCGCGGCGTCGCTCGCGATGGCGGGGCGGCCGCTGCGGCCCCGGACATCCGCCGCTGGCGGCGGCAGAAAGCTGCCGTAGAGAGCGAGCGACAAATCGCCGAGCTCGAGCGCGATCGGATGATGCACCGTGACGAGCTTCGTGCCGTCCGGGAACGTTCCCTCCACCTGCACTTCGTCGATCATGTCGCCGACGCCGTCCAACACGTCGGCACGGCCGAGCACCCGCCGGCCGAGATCCATCAGCTCGGCCACCGTCCGTCCGTCACGGATGAACTCCAGGAGCTGGGTGGCAATGAGGGCGACCGCCTCCACGTAGTTGAGGCGCAGCCCGCGGGCGAGCCGCTTCTGCGCCACGACGCCCGCCTGGTGCAGCAGGAGCTTATCGATTTCACGCGGTGTCAGATGCATCGTCGTCTCGTGACCTCTTGGCCCATCACCATTTGCGTGACCACGGGTTGTCGCCCAGGAGCGCCGGCACGAAGTCGAGCACCTGTTCGATGACCGCCCCGACCTGTTCCACCGATCGGCCGGCGATGCGCACGGCGCAGCCGCCGGTTCGCAGGGGCGCCGCCGACACGAGCAGGTCAGCGCGACGACTCACCCGAGTCTGCCCAACCCGCGCGATCACGGCCGTCGCGGACTCATTCAACGGCGTGCCCGCGATCACGACCAGCGCCAGGACGTCGAATCGTCCCAGACGCGCGGCCAAATCTCCATGTGCCGCGCGAAGCGAGAGGGTGTCGAAGAGGCAGCGCTGCCCACCGACGTCGATCCCGGTGTGTGCCACGTACTCGTCGAACTGCCAGCGCTCGCCGGCCGCCCGCCGGCCCGACGTCACCCAGTCTACGAGCACGAGGCCGCCGCCAGGCGCGACGCTAACGGTCTGCTCCTGTCGATAGCGGGCGCCGCCGAAACAGACAACCGGATCGGGCGCGAAGACCAGCACGGCGCCTGCATCGACCTGCGCCCGGAGGCGAGACTCGGCGCCACGGAACGAGCGGTAGACCTTGGTGGACGCCTGCGTGGAAACGAACGCGGTCGCCCCTCCCCCGACCGTCAGGCCGATCGACACCGTGTCCCCATCCACGAGCCCGCCGCCGTAGCTCGAGGTGTACACCCAGGCGCCGTGGCCGTGGTTCGTCGGCGCGAGGAGGCGGAGTGGGCTGGTCGCATACGCCTGGACGACACGGCTGCGGCCGTCCGGGCCGCATTGCACGTCGATGACTCCTCGGCCAGGCGCGGCCGGCACGACACGTTCCGGCACCGCGCGGCCAGCCGCGTTCGCCGCGAGGCCGCTTCCCTGGCGTGCGCCAGGCGTGACCAGCTCCAATGAGCGCGGACGCGTCACACGCTCAGATGGTCGCGGACGACGGTGTCGGTGAGAGCCTCGATCGGCCCATCGGCGACGCACCGGCCCTTTTCCAGAATGCGGAACTCGCTGGCGATGCGTCGCGCGAACGGAAGCTTCTGCTCCACGAGCAGCACGGTGACGCCGGCGTCGCGGTTGAGGCGCAGGATGATGTCGCCGATTTCGTGGACGATGTTCGGCTGAATGCCTTCCGTGGGCTCGTCGAGGATGAGGAGCGACGGCTGCAGCACCAGCGCCCGACCGATCGCGAGCTGCTGTTGCTGGCCGCCCGACAGGTCGCCGCCACGCCGGCGGAGCATCTGCTTGAGCACGGGAAACAGCTCGAAGACGAGGTCGGGAATCGTCTTCGCCCGCCCTTTGCCGAGGCCGAGCCCCACCTCCAGGTTTTCTCCGACGGTCAGCTGCGGAAAGATCTCGCGGCCTTGCGGAACGTAGCCGATTCCGAGCCCGGCGCGATCCTCGGGCGACCGCGTGCGCAAATCCCGGCCCTCGAACTCGATGGTGCCCGAGGTGGCTGGTAGGAGGCCCATGATGCACTTGAGCAGCGTCGTCTTGCCCATGCCGTTGCGGCCCATCAGACAGGTGCGCGATCCCGTGGGAACGGCCAGGTCGACATCCCACAAGGTGTGGCTGCCGCCGTACGACTGGTTGAGCGCGGAAACGGCGAGCATGTCAGGCCCCGAGGTAGACGTCGATGACGCGTTGATCGCTCTGCACGTGATCCATGTTGCCCTCCGCCAGGACGCGACCCTCGTGCAGCACGATCACCCGCCGGGCGATCGAGCGTACGAACTCCATGTCATGCTCGACAACGACGACGGAGCGCTGCCCGGCCAGCGACTGCAGCAGTTCGGCGGTTCGTTTCGTCTCCTGCGGCGTCATACCCGCTACCGGTTCGTCCACGAGCAGCAGTTCCGGCTGCTGCATAAGGAGCATCCCTATTTCGAGCCACTGCTTCTGCCCGTGCGAGAGAATGCGCGCGGGCGAGGCGCGGTGGGCTTCGAGTCCGATGCTGATTATCGTGTCGGCAATGCGCTGCGCCTCGTCCGAGGTCAGGCGTGCGACGAGCGAGCGCCAGAACGACTTGAGCCCCGAGAGCGCCAGCTCGAGGTTTTCGAAAACGGTCAGGTGCTCGAACACCGTGGGTTTCTGAAATTTCCGCCCGATGCCCGCCTGGGCGATCTCGGGTTCGCTCAGCTTCAGCAGATCGATCCGGTCGCCGAACCAGACCGATCCGGCATCGGGACGGGTCCGGCCGGTGATCACGTCCATCATCGTCGTCTTGCCGGCGCCGTTCGGGCCGATGACGCAGAGAAGCTCGCCGGGATCCACGTAGAGGTTGAGGCCGTTGAGCGCCTTGAAGCCATCGAACGCGACGGTCACCGCATCGACGTGCAGAATCTTGCCGGCGGCCGCTGCCGGTGCACCGTTCACGACGCCTCGGCGGCTGCCGGCCGCCGTTCCGGGAGAAGTCCCATGAGCCCCCGGGGAAGGAAGAGCGTCACCAGGACGAACATCGCTCCGAGCGCGTAGAGCCAGACCTCGGGCAACGCGCCGGTGAAGAACGTCTTGGCGTAGTTGACGAGAATGGCGCCGAACGCCGCGCCGTGCAGGCTGCCGCGGCCGCCGACCGCCACCCAGATCACGACCTCGATCGAGTTGATGGGCGCGAACTCGCTGGGGTTGATGATGCCCACCTGCGGCACGTACAGGGCTCCCGCCACGCCGCATACCATGGCGGAGAACACGAACACCCACAGCTTGTAGGACTCCACGCGGTAGCCGAGGAACCGCGTGCGGCTCTCGGCGTCGCGAATCGCGCGAATCACCCGTCCGGCGCGCGACGACTCGATGAACCGGCACGCCAGGTAGCTTACGCCCAGCGCCAGCGCGGTGATCACCAGCAGCACCACGCGGGTCCGGTCGGACTGCAGGTCGAAGCCCAGAAGCTCCTTGAAGTCGGTGAAGCCGTTGTTGCCGCCAAAGCCCATGTCGTTGCGGAAGAACGCGAGCATCAGGGCATAGCTGAGGGCCTGCGTGATGATCGACAGGTAGACACCGGTCACGCGCGACCGGAAGGCGAGATAGCCGAACACGAATGCGAGCAGCCCGGGCACCAGCACGATCATCAGCACCGTGAACGGGAAGTGGTTGAAGCCGTACCAGAACCATGGCAGCTCCTTCCAGTTCAGGAACACCATGAAATCCGGCAGGATCGGGTTGCCGTACACACCGCGCGGCCCGATCTGCCGCATCAGGTACATCCCCATGGCGTAGCCGCCGAGGGCAAAGAACGCGGCGTGGCCGAGACTGAGGATGCCGCAAAACCCCCACACCAGATCGACCGCGACGGCCAGTATCGCGTAGCACAGGTACTTGCCGATCAGCGTCAGCACGTAGGTGGACAGATGCACCGGCGACGACGCCGGCACGAGCAGATTCAACACCGGCACGAGGATGGCGCAGGCCGCCACCAGACCGAGGAACGCCCGGCCCGATCCGTCGCGCGGGAGCGCCGAGAGCAGCAGCGATCCGCGCATCTCAGGCGCTCTCCGCGGCACGCCCGGTCTGCGGGAAGAGTCCGCGTGGCCGTCGCTGGATGAAGAGGATCAGCGCGACCAGCACGGCAATCTTCCCGAGCACCGCCCCGGCGTAGGGCTCGAGCAGCTTGTTGACCATGCCGAGCGACATGCCGCCGATGAGCGTGCCCCAGAGATTGCCGACCCCGCCGAACACGACCACCATGAACGAATCGATGATGTACGCCTGTCCGAGATTGGGGCCGACATTGGTGAGCTGACTGAGCGCCACGCCGGCCATCCCGGCAATCCCGGCGCCGAGACCGAACGTCATCGCGTCGACCCGGCCGCTGCGGATCCCCATGGCCCGAGCCATCGCGCGGTTCTGCGACACTGCCCGGATGCGGAGCCCCAGCCGTGTCCGCCGCAGTACGAGGAGGAGGAGCGAGAAGACGACCAGGGTGAAGCCGACGATGTAGATGCGGTTGTAGGTGATGGCGAGCGCTTCGTTCACCTGCCACGTGCCGCTCATCCACGACGGCGTGGACACCGCGCGGTTGTTGGCGCTGAAGACGGAGCGCACCAACTGCTGCAGCACGAGGCTGACCCCGAAGGTCGCGAGCAGGGTCTCGAGCGGCCGGCCGTAGAGGAAGCGGATGATCGTCCGTTCGAGGATCACGCCCGCCAGGCCCGCCACCACGAACGCCACCGGGATAGCCACGGGAATCGACCAGTCGAGATGGTTGGGCATCAGCGTCTGGACGACGTAGGTGGAATAGGCGCCGAGCATCATCAGCTCGCCGTGCGCCATGTTGATGACGCCCATCACGCCAAACGTGAT
>Ga0070675_100001519_pt1 | contig 17153 bp, 13 predicted proteins | sample KBSM43metaG_FD_65343 | JGI IMG/M metagenome (GOLD analysis project Ga0070675, IMG submission 65343) | Miscanthus rhizosphere microbial communities from Kellogg Biological Station, Michigan, USA - KBS M4-3 metaG | ecosystem: Host-associated > Plants > Roots > Rhizosphere > Soil ...
CCGCGCGACTGGATGATCGCGTACACGTGATACCTCTCTACCAGGCCCAAGAGGGCCTGCACAAAGGATTTAGCTTAGCACATGGGGTGGGCGGACCTGAAGGTCCGCCCCTACGACTACTCTACAACCGCGCTATTCGAGAAGGACGCGCGTCCCTTTGATCTTTTGGCTGCTCAGCGTGCTGAGGAAGCTCGGGATCAGCCGGTCCATCAGCTCGAAGTACGAAGAAAGCGCCGGCGTGCTCTGGTTGGCGTTATAAAGCACTTCTTCCCGGAAATTCTCAGAGTGCATCACCGTGCCGGTGCGGCCGTCAATGAAAATGAATTTTGGCTGCAGGATGTACCCCTTGCGCTCCATGTAGGTGCGCACGGGAACGACGCGCCGGCGGCCGAACGAGTCATACACCTCTTCTTCGCGCTGCACGATGCCCGAACGCTGGTGTGGCGTGAACATGACCGTGCCGGTGACGATCAACGGACTCTGATACTCTTCACCGATTTTCTTCCAGTACTCGACGTCGGCGAAGACGTGCTCAAACGGCTCGAGATCCTTCGCATCCTTGATGACGGGTGCCTTGTCCGGCGATGAGGGCTGGGGCCCTTCGCCGCGCGCCTCCGCCTTCGATTCCTTCGATTCGCTCTTTCCTTCCTTTCCCTCGGATCCCGCGTCGGTCTTGCCGTCCGCCTTCGGCGAATCCGCTCTCGCCTCGAGCGGCGCACCTTTGTCTTCGTTGGCCACTTCCATCAACGGCAGCACATCGCTGTCAATGACGCGCAGATCCGATTTCGTCCGGAGTTGACTCCGGAGCAGGCGCGTCGTCTCAAGATTGCCGTCTACATCGTCAGTGCCGCCCGCGATAAAGCCGGCAACGAGGACGCGCTGAAACGCGGACACATCAAGCTTCGGCTTGATTGGGGTCTCGATGGGAATCTCGTAGTAGTTCGTGCAACCCGCAATCAGCAGGATTGCCGCGACGCTGCTAAGGATTCTGGTTGTCCTGGCTATCCTTGCGAGTCGTCCGGTCATTGATTTCCTTGAAGAGCTCGTAGTTCTGTTTAATCAGAGTGTTGTTTGGCTCCAGCTCTAGCGCCTTTTCGTACGCGACCCGCGCCTTTTCGAGATCCCCTTCATGCTCGTACGCGATAGCGAGGTCATTGAGCGCCTCCGCGTATTTGGGGTCGATCTGTACAGCCCGTTCCCACCGGTAAATCGCCTCGCGCCACAGACCGCGCTGTGCGACCGCGATGCCGAATTGGACCTGCTTTTTCGCGTCGGACCGCGCGTCAGCGGCGAGCGGCGCGGCCGATGTTCCAGCGAGCAGCAGAAGAATCGTCAGGGTACGAATCGGCATCAGAGAAGTGTCTCAATATACGCTAATGCGTCCGTTCCACCGAGCGCAAACAACGGCGACTTACCCTGTCGCCATGCACAGACGCCACCGGCGGTCGAGCAAGGCATGTGCCACGCAAATCGGTGAAAAAACATAGATTTCGACAGAAATTTACGTAGCGAGCCGTCTACTGGTTTCACGGCGTGTCCACTGTTTCGCAACAGGTCGAACAACACGGTCGCGGTATAATTGCCGCCGAGGTCGGGTGCGCGGGCGCATCGAGGATGCGCCATGACGCCAGACGAAGCCATCGCGCTTTCGTTTGCCACTCTTTCCGATCTCCCCCGGGTCGGTCTGATAGACCGGCTGCACGCCGACGATCCCCATCTTCTCGACCTTGCACGTCTCTTGCTGCCGCGCGCTGACGCCGTGCGCATAGCCGCCGCACGGCGTGGCATTCGTGCAGTTGCCTGGAACGATCCATCGTTCCCGTCGACGCTTCTGAGCTTGCCCGACGTGCCGCCGGCGCTTTGGTATCGCGGCTCCCTCGAGGTGTTGGACGCCCCCGCTGTGGCCATAGTCGGATCGCGCGTCGCATCTGCCGTCGCCATAGAAACCGCGACCAGGCTTGCCACTGATCTCGCGTCCCGCGGTGTCACGGTTGTGAGCGGCCTTGCACGCGGCGTCGACTCGGCCGCGCACCACGGCGCCCTGCAAGCGGGCCGTACCGCAGCCGTGCTTGGTTCGGGACTCGACCGGGTGTATCCCGCGGAACATCAACCGCTGGCTGTGAAGATCGCAGCGGCAGGTATCGTCGTCAGCGAGTTCTCGCCGGATACGCCTCCGCTGCCAATGTTTTTTCCGATGCGGAATCGGCTAATCAGCGGGCTGTCTCGAGCCGTCGTCGTGATCGAAGCCAATGAGAAGTCCGGGTCTTTGATTACCGCGGCGTGCGCACTCGAACAGGGGCGTGAAGTGATGGCAGTTCCCGGCAATGTGTTGAGTGGCCGAAACCGGGGTGCACACGCCCTGATTCGCGACGGAGCAAAGATTGTGGAGTGTGCGGACGATATCGTAGAAGAGTTGTGGGGCACCGGGCGGCCACCACACGCCGAGGCAAACGCACTAAGTGCAGCCTCGTCAGCTGTTTCGGTGGATCCAATCGTCGGTCGGATGGAGGCAGGTCAAGCCTACGACGTGGACGCCCTGGCGGCACTGTCCGGCCTTGAAAACGTCCGGCTGCTGTCGTGTTTGATCGATCTCGAACTGCAGGGCCGCGTGCGCAGAGTTGGCGGCGGCCGTTTTATGCGCTGCTCATGAACGTGCTAGTGTGAATTGACTTCTGGTTGTGATCGATGGCTAAGCCGTTAGTAATCGTCGAGTCGCCAGCGAAAGCAAAAACGCTGGGACGCTTCCTCGGTTCGAAGTACCGGGTTGAGGCAAGCTACGGCCACATCCGCGATCTTCCGGAGTCGGCGGCCGATGTCCCCAAGGAGATCAAGGAAAAGGAATGGGGACGGCTGGGCGTGGATGTCGACAGCGACTTCAAGCCGTACTACGTCGTTCCCAACGACAAGAAGAAGCAGGTCGCGCATCTGAAGACGGCAGTGAAAGATGCGTCGGAGATTCTGCTGGCTACGGACCCCGACCGCGAAGGTGAAGCCATCAGTTGGCACCTGACGCAGGTGCTCAAGCCGAAGGTCCCAGTCCACCGCATCGTGTTTCACGAAATCACCGAGGATGCGGTCAAGGAGGCGCTCGGTAACCCGAGCACGGTGAACGAGGATCTCGTCCGCGCACAGGAGAGCCGCCGCATCCTGGATCGGCTCTACGGCTACACGCTGTCGCCGCTGCTCTGGAAGAAAGTGCAAACGGGATTGAGCGCCGGACGCGTTCAGAGCGTCGCCGTGCGTCTCATCGTCGAGCGTGAGGAAGACCGTCGCGCCTTCCGCACAGCCGTGTACTGGGATCTCGAGGCACGGCTGAAAGGCGAGGGCCGCGAGTTCGTGGCAACGCTTGCGCGCATCAACGATCAGCGGATCGCCACCGGTAAGGACTTCGACGCGAAGACGGGCGAGCTGAGGAATCCGAACGCGCGTCTGCTCGACGAGGCAGCGGCCGTGACGCTCGCCGAGGCGATTCGCGCGAATGTTCCGTGGACGGTCTCGAGTGTCGAGCAGAAGCCGGGGATTGAACGTCCCGCGCCGCCGTTCACCACGTCGACGCTGACCCAGGAGGCGAGCCGCAAGCTTGGCTTCTCGACCGAACGGACGATGCAGTCGGCCCAGCGGTTGTTCCAGGGCGTCGACGTCGGCAACGGCGAGATGGAAGGCCTGATCACGTATCACCGGACCGATTCCACCACGCTGTCCGACAAGGCCCTTCAGGAATCCGCCCGTGTGATTCGCGAAATGTTCGGCGGCGAGTACTACGACAGTCCGCGGCGATATCAGACGCGCGTTAAGAACGCCCAGGAAGCGCACGAAGCGATACGTCCGACAGACTTCCGGCTTGCGCCAAGTCAGCTCGAACAGGTGCTCGACAACGAGGACCTGAAAATTTATGAGCTGATCTGGAAACGGACGATGGCGTCGCAGATGGTCGACGCGCGCGTGCTTCGGACCACCGTCGAGATTTCCGCGAACGCGCCAGGTGGCGACGTCGCGGTGATGACCGCAAGTGGCAAGGCGATTGAGTTTGCGGGCTTTCGCCGGGCGTACGTCGAAGGCAGCGACGATCCGATTGCGGAGCTCGAAGAGCAGGAAGCCATACTGCCCCAGTGCACCGTCGGCGATCAGATCGATCATGACGGAACAGCGATCGTGCTGCTCAATACCGAGCCGAAGAAGCACGAAACCACACCGCCGGCGCGTTACACGGAAGCGTCGCTCATCAAGGAACTGGAGCGACTCGGCATCGGCCGGCCGTCCACCTTTGCGCCGACCATTGCCACCATCGTTCGCCGCGGGTACGTGTTCCGGCAGGGCAAGGCCCTGGTGCCGAGCTTCACGGCGTTCGCCGTGACCAAGCTGCTGCGCGACCATTTCGGCGACTTCGTCGAAACGGATTTCACCGCCGAAATGGAGGAGGACCTCGACGAGATTTCGCGTGGGGAGCGCGAGTGGATCGAGTTTCTGCGCGAGTTCTACTACGGCGACAAGAAGAAGAAACACCGCGGCCTGCTCGGTGCCGTCGCCAAGGGGGAGGAGAACGCCGATTATCCGGTGCTCGATCTCGGTGAGGCTCCCGACAGCGGCGAATCGGTCCGCATCCGCATCGGACGGTTCGGGCCCTTCGTGCAGGTTGACGAAGGCGGACCGGGCCGGACGGCCTCGCTGCCCGATGACATCGCGCCGGCGGATCTCACGCTCGACAGGGCGCTCGAACTCGTTCGCGCGAAAGCCGAAGGCCCGCGGTCGCTCGGCGTGGACCCCGTGACCGGGATGAACGTCTACGTGATGAACGGCCGCTACGGAGCGTACGTGCAGCTCGGCGAGACGCCTGAAGGAAAGAAAGCGGAGAAGCCGAAGCGGGCGTCACTCCAAGCGGGCATGACGGAGCAGACGGTTACGCTCGCCGAGGCGTTGAAGCTTCTCTCGCTGCCTCGCGAGGTCGGCGTGCATCCTGACGATGGGCAGCCGGTCGTGACGAACTTCGGCCGCTTCGGCCCATACGTGAAGCACAACGACGAATTCCGATCGCTCGAATCGGACGACGACGTGTTCAAGATTTCGTTCGATCAGGCGCTGGCGCTGTTGCGTGCGCCGAAGCAGTCACGCCGCCGCCAGGTCTCTCAGAAGAAGACGTTGAAGGAGCTCACCAACAACGGCACGACCATCAAGCTGCTCGCCGGCCGGTACGGTCCCTACGTGACGGACGGCACCACCAACGCGTCCGTTCCGAAGAGTGTCAACCCGGACTCGGTGACGTTCGAGCAGGCGATGGAACTGCTCGAGGCGCGCCGGAACGCCGTTCCCACTCCGCGCCGCGCGCCGGTTGGCGGTCGTCGTCGTGCCGCCGCGTCGGCCTCGCGTCCCCGCAAGACGACCCGCAAAGCCGCCGGGGCGTAAACTGTGTCGTAGGGGCCGGCTTCAGCCGGCCCATAACGTTCTATGATCCACATCATCGGTGGAGGTCTCGCCGGCTGTGAGGCCGCGTGGCAGGCTGCTTCGCTCGGCGTGCGCGTCGTGTTGCACGAAATGCGGCCGGTGCGCGCCACGGCGGTGCACAAGACCGATCAGCTCGCCGAGCTCGTGTGTTCGAATTCGTTCCGCGGCGACAAGCTCGATAACGCCGTCGGTCTTCTGAAAGAAGAAATGCGGCGACTCGGTTCCCTCGTGATGCGCGAGGCGGACGCCAACCGCGTGCCTGCCGGCGCGGCGCTGGCGGTCGATCGCGAACGGTTCTCGCGAGGAATCACGGACGCCGTCGCATCACATCCCCTGATCTCGGTCACGCGCGAAGAGGTCTCGTCCATTCCCGAAGACCCGACGATGTATCCGCTCGTGGTGGCCACGGGACCACTGACGTCAGAGAGGCTGTCAGCCGACATCGCCCGCATCGTCGGCGGCAATCACCTGTATTTCTATGACGCGATCAGCCCGATCGTTCTGGCTGAGACAATCGACATGGAGAAGGTGTTTCGCGCGTCGCGATGGGAACGTGGCGAAACGGACGAGGGTGATTACCTGAACTGCCCGATGACGAGGGAGGAGTACGAGCGGTTCTACGAAGCCGTCGTGTCTGCCGAATCCGCGACCGTTCATGATTTCGATAAAGAAAAGTTCTTTGAAGGCTGTCTGCCGATCGAAGTCATGGCGCATCGGGGTCGTGACACGTTGCGGTTCGGGCCGATGAAGCCCGTCGGCCTCGTCGATCCGCATACCGGACGGACGCCGTATGCGGTGGTGCAGTTGCGCCAGGACACACTCGCCGGCGATCACTTCAGCCTCGTCGGTTTTCAGACCCAACTCAAATGGGGCGAACAGGCGCGGGTGTTGAAACTCGTGCCGGGTCTCGAGGGTGCTGAGTTCGTGCGGTTCGGAATGGTGCATCGCAACACCTACATCAACGGACCTACGGTGCTGCGTGAAACCTGGCAGACGAAATTTCGCGATGACCTTTTCTTTGCCGGGCAGATCTCGGGCGTCGAGGGGTATGTCGAGTCGGCTGCCTCCGGTCTCATCGCGGGGCGAAACGCGGCCGCACGCGTCCGCGGCGAAGAGCCGCGAGTTCCGCCGCGCACGACGGCAATCGGCGCGCTCGCCTACTACGTCTCGCACGCCGATCCACGGAACTATCAACCGACCAACATCACCTTCGGCATCATGGCGAGTCCGCCTGCCCGCGAGGGCCGGCGGCTGGGCCGCGCCGAGCGAAAGCTCGCGACGTCGCAACGTGCGCTCGACGACCTGGATCGATGGAACAGCTCCGCGGCTTTCTCGACTACATCCGCCTGAATCGCAACGCGTCGCCACACACGGTGGCGGCGTACGAGAGCGATCTCTCGCAGTTCATCGTCTTCGCTGGCGAGCATACCGGCCGACGCCATGCGCTGCGGCCGAAGCATCTCAGTCTCGACGTGATCCGTGGGTATCTTGGGGAGCTGTATCGTCAGGGACAAGCGCGTACCTCGGTCGCGCGGAAGGTATCCGCGCTGCGAACGTTCACGCGTTACCTGCGCCGCGAGGGGTTCATCGACGCGGATCCTGCCGTGCTCGCCGTCGCGCCGAAGCGCGAGCAGAAGGTGCCTGCCCACCTCAGCGTCGACGAGATGTCGCAGCTGCTCGAGACCCCGGATGTGTCGACGCCGCTTGGCCGCCGCGATCGGGCCATCCTCGAGCTGTTTTACGCCTCCGGCATTCGTCTGAGCGAGCTCGTTGCGCTCGACCTTGAGGATGTTGATCTCTCGGGTCGGATGGTGCGCGTGATGGGCAAAGGACGCAAAGAGCGGATCGTGCCGTTCAACAAATCAGCCGAGAAGACTCTGCGCAAGTGGTACACCGATCGAGCCTTGCTCACCAGAAACGACGCGCACCGGCGAAGGACACCGGAGGGCGAGCCGCTCTTTGTCAACGCCAGAGGTGGACGATTGACAGGCCGAAGCGTTCAACGGCTGGTGGCGAGATGCGTTGCGAGCTGCAGCACGCGATTCGGGATCAGTCCACACGCCCTGCGCCATTCCTTTGCCACGCATCTCCTGCAGGCGGGCGCCGACTTGCGCGCGATTCAGGAGCTGCTCGGGCACGTGCGCCTCTCGACGACACAGCGATACACTCACGTCAACGTCGCGCAGCTGCTCGACGTCTACCGGAAGGCGCATCCCAGGGCGCAGAAATCCTAGGAGGGAGAGATGTCAGTCCGGCGTCTGTTGATCGTCGCGGCTATCCTCCTGCTTGCGGTCGCCGGTTTCTATCGAAGCTGGGCCGCCGGAGCGGTTGCAAGCGGCAAGCTGTTTCCGTACGCCTATTCGATTGATGACTTGCCGAATGGTCTTCGCCTCGTCACGGTGCCAACCGATTATCCGAACATGGTCGCGCTGTATACCGTCGTCCGCGCTGGTTCACGGGATGAAGTTGAAGCAGGCAAGAGCGGCTACGCGCACTTGTTCGAACACCTGATGTTTCGGGGCAGCGAGAATTACACACCGGAGCAGCGAGATGCGCTGCTGAAGCGGGCCGGCGCTGATTCGAATGCGTCCACCAACCAGGATCGGACGACGTACTACGTGGTGTTCTCGAAGGAGGATCTCGAAGACGTTCTGAAAGCGGAGGCCGATCGATTTCAGCGTCTGAAGTACACGGAGCCTGCCTACAAAACCGAATCGCTCGCCGTCCTGGGCGAATACAACAAAAACAGTTCCGCGCCCACGCAGAGGCTCGATGAAGCGCTCTACGAGACGGCGTTCACGCGTCACACTTACGCGCACACGACGATGGGCTATCTCAAAGACGTCCAGGACATGCCCAATCAATACGCCTATAGTCTTGACTTCTACAAGCGCTTCTACCGGCCCGAGTACGTCACCGTCGTGATCGTTGGCGACGTGACGCGCGACCGCGCGCTGGAACTGACGACGAAGTATTTCGGTGGGTGGGCGCGCGGCAACTACGTGCCGAGCATTCCGGCCGAGCCGCCGCAGACCGAGGCACGCACGGCGCACGTTGACTGGCCGTCGCCGACGCTGCCGTGGCTCGCTGTCGCATTCAAAGGACCTGCGTATTCGGACGAGGTCAAGGACAAGGCTGCGCTCGATCTTCTATCGGAGATTGCATTCGGCCGCAATTCGGATCTGTACCGTCGCCTGGTGCTGGAGCAGCAGAGGGTCGATCAGCTGAACGTCGATTTCGGCAATCATCCAGATCCCGAACTGTTTACGGCCTTTGCGCGCATCAAGAAGCAAGAGGATGTCGAAGATGTGCGCGAGCAGGTGCTCGAGACGTTCGCGCGCTTCACGCGCGAGCAGGTGGATCAATCGAAGCTCGATGCGACCCGTTCGCGAATGCGCTATGGATTCGCGTTGCGGATGAACAGCTCGCCGGCGATTGCCGCGGCGCTGGCGCCGTACATTCTGCTGCGGCGGACTCCTGACACCATCGACAAGCTGTTCGCGTTGTATCAGCAGATTACGTCGCAGGACATCCAAATGACCGCGGCGAAGTACTTCACCGAAAGCCATCGGACGATTGTGACGCTCGATTCGAAGACAGGGACGAAATGATGGCCAGGCGCATTGTCCTCGCGCTCCTGACAACGACCCTGCTCGCGACGCCCCCCGGTGCCCAGAGCGCGAGCGTCGTGCAGCCGGGTACGTCGCCACTGGTCGTGTTTCGCATCGTGTTCATGACGGGCGCGGCATTCGATCCACCGGGGAAAGAGGGGCTTGCATCACTGACCGCGGCCATGCTCGCCGAAGGTGGCTCGCGCTCGATGACATATCAGCAGATCGTTGACGCGATGTACCCGATAGCGACGGCGGTGAACTGGCAGGTCGACAAGGAGATGACCGTCTTTACCGGCACCACGCACATCGAGAATCTTGACAAGTACTACGGCCTGCTGCGGGACATGGTCCTCGACCCGGGGTTCCGGCAGGAGGACTTCACGCGATTGCGCGACGATGCGCTCAATTTCCTCAAGATCTCGCTGCGAGAGAGCAATGACGAGGAGCTCGGTAAGGAATACCTCTACGACGTCATTTACGCCGGACATCCATACGGACATCACAATCGCGGGACGGTCGGGTCGTTGCAGCAGCTCACGTTGGAGGACGTGCGCGCCTTCTATCGCACCCATTACACGCGCGTGAACCTTGTACTCGGTCTTGGAGGAGGCTACCCGAAGGGGTTCGAGCAGAACGTCGAGCGCGACTTCGAGAAGCTCCCAGCCGGCACGTCCGACAAGAGACGCTTCGATGCGCCGAAGCTCGCTGCGGGTAACCGCATTGCAATCGTGACGCGTGATACGCGTTCGACGGCGATTTCTCTCGGCTTTCCAATTGACGTCACGCGTGCGTCGCCGGACTGGGCTGCGCTCGCGGTGGCCACTTCCTATTTCGGCCAGCATCGTTCGTCCAACGGTTATTTGTACGGACGACTACGGGAAGCGCGCGGGCTCAACTACGGCGACTACGCCTACATCGAATATTTTCCCCGCGGGATGTTCCAGTTCACCCCCGATCCGAACCTTGCGCGCCAGCAACAGATCTTCCAGATCTGGATTCGTCCGGTGGAAGTCGACACCGGCGTGTTTACGCTTCGCGCCGCGCTCTACGAGTACGACAAACTCGTTCACACCGGCCTGTCGCGCGAGGCATTCGAAGCCACACGCCAGTTCCTGACGAAGTATTCGAATGTCCTGACGCAGACTCAAAGTGCCCGGCTCGGCTACGCGCTCGACAGCCGCTATTACGGCATTGGCGACTACAACACGTATTTGCGCGAGGCGTTACCGAAGCTGACTGTGGAGGACGTCAACCGTGCGATTCAGCGGCACCTGACGACCGATCGCATGCAGATTGTGATCGTCACGAAGGATCCACGACCCTTCCAGGACGCGGTGGCGAAGAACACGCCATCACCCATCGTGTACAACTCACCGAAGGGGAAGGAGATCATGGACGAGGACGCCCTCATCCAGCGCTATCGGATCAATGTGAAGCCGGCAGAAGTAACTGTCGTGCCGGTGGAGCGAGTATTCGAATAGGAGACAGGGCCGGCGACGCGGCCGGGATGTCCGCCTACACCATCGCCGCGCCGGACGATTCGTGCTGCGCCACCGCCGCCTGCGCACGTCGGCCGCGCGGGAAGTCGATGCCGAGAGTCTTGATCTTGTAGTTCATCACGCGCGGGCTGATGGCGAGCAGTTCCGCTGCGTCTTTCTGCACCCAGTTCGACATCTTGAGCGCTTCGACGAGCGCGAGCCGTTCGATTTCCTCGAGCGGAATGCCGGTGGGCGGGATCTTCACGATGGAGGACGCCTCGCGTGACGTTCCCGTCGTGCTGGTGTCACCGAGCCGCAGGTCCTCGACCGCAATCTGTGAGCGCTCGGCCAGCAGCATCGCGCGTTCGATGGCGTTTTCGAGCTCACGGATGTTGCCGGGCCAGTTGTAGCGCATCAGCAGCTTCAGCGCGTCGGGATCGAGCCCTTCGATCTTCTTCTTCAGTTCGCCGGCAAAACGACGGATGAAAAAGCCGGCCAGCGCGCCGATGTCTTCCTTCCGTTCGCGGAGCGGCGGCATTTCGATCGTGACGACGTTCAGACGATAGTACAAGTCCTCGCGGAACGTTCCGGCTTCCACCATCGTGGTCAGGTCGCGGTTGGTCGCTGCAATCAGGCGGACGTCCACCCGAATCGTCCGCGTTCCGCCGAGGCGCTCGAACTCGTGTTCCTGCAGTACGCGCAGGATCTTGGCCTGCGTGTTCGCGCTCATGTCGCCGATTTCGTCCAGGAACAGCGTGCCGCCGTCCGCCTGTTCGAAGCGGCCGATGCGCTGCTTGTCGGCGCCGGTGAACGCGCCCTTCTCGTGACCGAAGAGCTCCGATTCCAGGAGGTTCTCCTGAAGCGCCGCGCAATTGACCTTGATGAAGTTGCGCGCGGCCCGATGCGAGTTGTGATGGATGGCGCCCGCAATCAGCTCCTTGCCCGTTCCGGTCTCGCCGCGGACGAGGACCGTGGTATTGCTTTTCGCCACCTTGCGCACCACTGCCAGCACTTTCTCGAGCGCGCCGCTCGAGCCGATGATGCGCTCGAAGTCGTAGATGTCGCCCTGCGCGTGACGGAGGTAGTCGATCTGATGCTGCATCCGCCGCATCTCGAGCGCCTTCTCGATCTTGACCTCCATCTCCTCGATCTCGAAGGGCTTCTGCACGTAGTCGAACGCGCCGGACTTGATGGCCTCGACGGCGGTGGACACGGAGCCGAACGCCGTCATGAGGATGACGGCGGTCGTGGGATGCAACTGCTTGGCGGTCTTCAACACCTCGAGCCCGGTGCTGCCACCCATCTTCAGGTCGCTGACGACGACGTCGAAGAAGCCCTCGTGGAGCTTCTCGATGGCGGCGTTGCCATTTGGCGCTTCCTCGATCTCGTGCCCCGCTTCGGCAATCGCCTGCGCGAGTCCGCGGCGGAGCGAGTCGTGGTCGTCTGCGATCAGTATGCGGCCCATTTTGTCCTCTTCTACTTCGCCTTCCGGCTACCGACTCCGGACTTCCGTCGTCGATTCGCCGTTCGCTCGTTGGTGCTCGCCTTCAGTCCATATCCCTGCGAACCGAAACGGGGAGCGTCACACGAACCAGCGTGCCGCTTCCCGGCGCCGTGCGCAGGTCGATCTGTCCGTCGTGGGCGTCAACAATCTTTCGAACGATCGCGAGTCCCAGTCCAGAGCCCTGTGCCTTGGTCGTGAAAAACGGGTCGAATACGTGCTCGGCGACATCCGGCGCCATCCCCGGACCGCTGTCCTGCACTTCGATCCGCACGGCCTCGCGTCCCTCACCGCCGTCATCCTGCTGCATCGTCGAGGCGGTGATGACCACACGACCCTTGCTGCTTTCCATCGCTTCGTACGCGTTGATCAGCAGGTTCGTGAACAACTGCGTCAGCTGGTGATGGTCGGCCTGAATTTCCGGCAGGCCCGCCGGCACGTCCACATTCACGTCGATCGATCCGCGCGAGGCTTTCGTATCCGCCAGGCTCACCGCCGCGTGGAGTGCCTCGGCAATCCCCGTGTGCTCCACCTGCAGCCGGATCGGTCGAACGAACTCGAGCACTTCCTGCACGATCGCGTTGGCCATCTTGGCCTCCGCGATGATGTCGGTCAGCACCGCCTGCGCGTCCGGGATGTCCGGGATCTTGCGACGCAGCAGTCCGGCCATGACCTCGATGCCGGCCAGCGGATTCTTGACCTCGTGTGCGATCGCCGCCGCCATTTCTCCGACTGCGGCGAGTCGATCGCGAAGCCGTTCCCGTTCTTCGATCTGCTCGACGCGGGTGAGGTCCTTGAAGAACATCGCCACGCCGGCAATCTCGCCCGCGTCGTCCCGTACGAAGGCGAGTGTGTAGCCGATCACCTTGCCCGACGGCCGGAGCCGCGTTTCCGCCCGGTTCGGAAGCATGTGCATCTCGAACGCGGACAGCAGCTGGCGCACGACGTCCGGGTGCGCGCGCAGTACCTCCGCAACCGGCTTTCCGAGATCGTCCGGCTGCGGCTGGACGCCAAAAATCCGATACCCCTCTTCGTTGAGCAGCGCCAATGTCCCCGCATTGGTGATGGCGAGGACGCCGTTCCGCATTCCCGCAACGATATGGCGGAAGAACGCGTCGGCCGGTCCAGATCCAGCAGGGAAGCCACGGCCGGCAAGCGAATGGCTCGAGCTGGTGGTCAACGGCGGCAGCTCCACGGAGCGAGAAGCAACGATGGGGCGAAAGGGGCAAACGACATGCCCGAGCTGAACATCAGGGAATAGGCGGAAACCGCAGACAGCAAGGTTGTTAGGGCTCCTGCTCGACCGGTTGGCATTACGATTCTGTAAGCGTAACGCGGAAAATGTGAGCCGGAAAGGCTCTGACTTACGTTTCGGAGGTTACGTTTCGGCCGGTAGCTCTGCGGCGTGCTCCTGCAATGCCTCCCACTGCGCAATCAGATCGCCGACTTCCCACATCAGGGCTTGGTGCCGATCGGTAACGGGCTTGACCGCCTCGAGGTTCTCGTAGAACCCCGGCGCCGCCATCGTCGCTTCGAGCTCCTTGACCTGCGCCTCACGCTCGGCGATTCGCGACTCCAAATCGGAGATGCGTTTCTGAAGCACGTCAGCCGCGCGTTGCTTCTTCTTGCGTTCGGCGTCTTCACGCTTCCGCTCTTCGCGCGATTGCACCGACGGGTTGGCCGTTGCGAGTTGTGCTTTGGAAGTTGATTGAGCTTTGGGCTTTGAGACTTGAGCCTTGGGCTTTTGGGGAATCTCGTCCTGATGCTCCTTGCTCCAGAGAAATTCCGTGTAGGTGCCAGGGTAGACGACGGCCTCGCCGTGCCCGACCTCGATGATCTTGGTCGCCAGCTTTTCGACGAAGTACCGATCGTGTGAGACGAAGATCAACGTTCCACCGTAGTCCTCGAGCGCCTCGAGCAACACGTCCTTCGAGTCGAGATCGAGATGGTTCGTCGGCTCGTCGAGCAGCAGCGTGTTGGAGGGTCGCAGGAGCATGCGCGCGACTGCCAGCCGCGTCCGCTCCCCGCCCGACAGCACCCCGGCCTTCTTGTAGACGTCGTCACCGGAAAAGAGGAATCCGCCGAGGATATTTCGAATGGCCGGCACCATATCCGTGGGCGATCCCGCGGCCAGCGTTTCATACACAGTGGGGGTGGGGTCGAGCCGTGCCGCTTCGTCCTGCGCGAAGTACTCGATGACGACCTCATGACCGACGGTCCGGGCGCCGCTGTCGGGCGCCTCCTCCCCTGACAGCATGCGCATCAGCGTCGACTTGCCCGAGCCGTTCGGACCGACGAGCGCAATGCGATCGCCACGCTCGATGTGGAGCGACAGGTTCTTGAAGACCGTCAGCGGTCCGTATGCCTTGCGGACATGCTTGAGCTCGAGGACCGTGCGTCCGCTCTTCCTGCATGCGGGAAATGTGAAGTGGATTCGCTTGCGCTCCGGTGGAACTTCGATCGGAACGACCTTCTCGAGAAGCTTGATGCGGCTCTGCACCTGCGCGGCTTTTGTCGCCTGGTAGCGGAACCGATCGATGAACATCTTCACGCGCGCCGTCTCTTCGTCCTGCTCTTTTTTGGCCTGACGGAGGCGTTCCAGCATCGCATCGCGTTGTGCGATGTACTTACTGTAGTTGCCGACATAATCCGTCAGCTTCCGCAGGTTGAGATCCGTGATGCGCGTGACGACGGCGTCGAGAAAGTAGCGGTCGTGCGAGACGAGGATGACCGCATACGGATACGCCCCGAGATATTCCTCGAGCCAGTTGCGGGCTTCGAGATCGAGATGGTTCGTCGGTTCGTCGAGCAGGAGCAGATTCGGACGTCCCAGCAGCAGCTTCGCGAGCGCGATACGCATCTGCCATCCGCCCGAGAACGTTTCCGCAGGACGCGCCGCATCCTCGGGGCTGAAGCCGAGCCCGCGGAGCACCGTCGCAATCCGCAGGTCCATGCTGTAACCGTCGCCAAGCCGGAAGCGATCCTGCAGTTCGCTGTAGCGAACGAGCATCGCGTCGTGTTCGCCTTGGGGAACTGCGGCGTCGCCAAGCCGATGCTCGATCTCGTGCATCTCGGCTTTGATGTCAAGCAGCGGTTGGAACGCGCTACTCGCCTCTTCGAACACCGTGCGGCCGGAGTGCGTCAAGCCGTCCTGCGGCAGATAGCCGATCGTCAGGTCCGCCGGTTTGACGATGGCGCCGGAATCTGGCTCGTCGAGGGCGGCGAGCATTTTGAGCAGCGTTGTCTTGCCGGCGCCGTTTGGACCACACAGGCCGACGCGCTCGCCGTCGGAAATCTGCCACGTGACGTGGTCGATTAGAGTCCGGTCGCCGAACGATTTGCTGAGATCGGAAAGCTGGATCACGCCGCGGGTGCGCCGAGCGCTTTGGACGCGGCGGCAAGCACCTGCGGAACCCGGAACGGTTTGGTGAGGTACCCGGCCACGCCGAGATTCACCGCTTCGATTGCACTCGACTCGGTGGAGAAGCCAGTAATGATGATGACGGGAAGATCGGCCTTCATGCGCTTGGCCTGCCGGATCAGGGTGAGCCCATCCATGCCGGGCATCTTTAAGTCCGCAATCAGCAGGTCGTAGTTCACCGAGCGGAGACGATCGAGCGCGGCGGTGCCGTCGGGTGCGGTGTCAACGTCGTACTCGGCCAACGCGAGCGTCTTCGACAGCAGATCGCGAATGCTCGCTTCATCATCAACGACCAGCACCCGCTGTCGTGTGCTGCGTGCCGGCATCGATGGGAGTAGAGGCCGGTCTGCCCGCGGGCGCTGAGTCTCGAGCCAGGCGTCGATGTCGCGCTTTCTGAATCGCCACTGCCGGCCCACGCGTACCGCGGGTATCTTCCCTGCTTTGATCAGACGGTAAACGGTGCGCAGGTTTACCTGCAGGTACTCCAGCACCTCCTCCGTCGTCAGGAAGACTTCGTCCGTCGGGAAGTTAAGGGCCAAGGCTCCCTATCTTACCACCCTGTCTGTATATGGCAGCCATGCGCCGACGAAACCGTGTAGCAGGTAACCAGCTGGTCCGGATGAACTTAGCACCGCAGAGGTGTAAACACGCAGGTCGTATCATGAACATACGGCCGTCCGGCCATACCAGCCGTCTTATTTGCTGACCGGACCGGAGGGCCCCCGGATCCAGACAATGACGTTGACCGACGACGAGCTCGTCGCCCGATCTATAGGTGGCGACGCCGAGAGTTTCAATGAGCTCATCTTGCGATGGGAAAGGCCTATCTACGCCTTGGCGTACCGCGTCATCGGTCGCGAAGAGGATGCACGCGACGTTTGTCAGGAAACCTTCCTGCGCGCGTTTCGAGCGCTTCCTGGATTCAAGGGCGAGGCGAAGTTTTCCTCATGGCTCTATAGGATCGCTCTCAATCTGTGCCGCGACTGGATTCGCCGCCAGCGGCGCGCGCCGGTTGTACAGATGCCCGAGGGGGTTGAACCGACGGAGCTTGCGGCCGAACGTGGCCCGGTCGAATCGATTGAGGAGCTCGTTGGCCGGCGTCAACTGAGTGCGGTGGTCGAGGAGGCGATGGCGTTGCTTCCCGAGGAGCAGCGAACCGCGATCATCCTGAAGGAGTACCACGGGATGACGTTCCAGGAGATCGCCGACATGCAGGGATGTCCGTTGAGCACCGTCAAGACCCGCCTGTATCAGGGTCTCACCGTGCTGCGGCGTCATCTCGAAAAGAATGGGGTTGCGTTGAATAGAGTCGAGGGTGTTGCCTCGAGCAAGGTTGCGGGCCAAATCACACCGCGGCTGGTGAGACGATGATGACTGAAACGTATACCTGCGGAGATCACGGCGCGTTGGTGTCGTACCTCTACGACGAATGCACGCCCGCGGAGCGGCGGGCGATCGCCGCGCACCTGGTGATTTGCGGAGCGTGCGCCGAGGAGCTCATCGCGCTTGGCGGAACGCGCGAGCAGCTCGCGTCCTGGACCCCGCCTGATGCGCAGCTCGGCTTCCAAATCGGGTCTGAACATTCCAAATCGAACATCCTTCGTCCCGCGCGTTGGTGGCGGCAGCCGATGCCCGCGTGGGCGCAGGCCGCTGCAGCCGTCGTCATCTTCGCGACCGGGATGATGATGGGCGCGGTCCGT
>Ga0070675_100001522_pt1 | contig 17141 bp, 14 predicted proteins | sample KBSM43metaG_FD_65343 | JGI IMG/M metagenome (GOLD analysis project Ga0070675, IMG submission 65343) | Miscanthus rhizosphere microbial communities from Kellogg Biological Station, Michigan, USA - KBS M4-3 metaG | ecosystem: Host-associated > Plants > Roots > Rhizosphere > Soil ...
CTACAATTGTTCGTTTTCAGACGACGAGGAATTCACCATGAACAGCTTCGGCTCCAAATCAACGTTAACGGTCGGCGGCTCTCAATTCGATTACTACTCTCTCGAACGTGCGGAAAAGGCCGGTGCCGGCGCAATCGCCGGAATGCCGTTCTCGCTCAAAGTGATGCTGGAAAATCTTCTGCGTTTCGAAGATGGATCCACCGTTTTGAAGGATGACGTTCTTGCTCTTGTACGTTCGGCTGGCGCTCCTCCTCAGGACAAAGAGATCGCTTTTCGTCCAGCGCGCGTGCTGATGCAGGACTTCACCGGCGTTCCGGCCGTGGTGGATCTGGCGACCATGCGGGATGTCATCAGGAAAATGGGCGGGGACCCCGGAAAGATCAACCCGCTCCAGCAAGTCGATCTTGTAATCGATCATTCCGTTCAAGTTGACCAGTTCGGCACACCGGAAGCCTTCGCGTTCAACGCCGATAAGGAATTGGAGCGAAACCGCGAGCGCTACATCTTCCTCAAGTGGGGCCAGAAGGCCTTTCGAAACTTCCGTGCGGTGCCGCCGGACGTTGGAATCGTCCATCAGGTGAATATCGAGTATCTCGCGCCTGTCGTCTATTCGGGCACCATGAACGGGGCACGCTGCGCCTATCCGGATACCCTCGTGGGAACAGATTCGCACACGACGATGGTCAATGGCCTTGGGGTGGTCGGCTGGGGCGTCGGCGGAATTGAAGCTGAGGGCGCCATGCTGGGGCAGCCGCTCTCCATGCTCATTCCACAGGTGGTTGGCTTCAAGCTCAGCGGCCGGCTGCGGGAAGGCGTCACCGCGACCGATGCTGTGTTGACCGTGACGCAGATGCTGCGCAAGAAAGGCGTCGTCGGTAAATTCGTCGAGTTCTACGGAGCGGGCGTTGCCAGCCTGAGTCTCGCGGACCGGGCGACCATCGCCAACATGGCGCCCGAATACGGCGCGACGATCGGATTCTTTCCTATCGACGATGAAACCCTCAGCTATATGAAACTCACCGGTCGCAAGCCGGAACAGATTGCTCTGGTCGATACCTATGCGAAAGCTCAGGGTCTGTTCCGCACCGCGTCAAGTCCGGATCCCGTGTTCACCGACACGATCGAACTGGATCTCTCGACCGTCGAGCCCAGCATGGCGGGCCCCAAACGCCCGCAGGACCGCGTGCCGTTGGCGAAATCGAAACAGGTATTTCGGGAAGCTCTGCCCAGCCTGATGAAGACGCAAAGCGCCGGTAAAGTTGCTGTTGCTGACAACGGCAACAAGTACGATCTGGAGGATGGTTCCGTTGTGATCGCGGCAATCACGAGCTGCACCAACACCTCCAATCCATCGGTAATGGTCGCTGCCGGCCTTCTCGCGCGGAAGGCCGTCGAGAAGGGGATGCAGGTAAAGCCGTGGGTGAAGACGAGTCTCGCGCCGGGATCGCGCGTTGTAACGGATTATCTCCGCGCCACCGGTTTGCTTCCTTATCTTGAACAGCTGCGCTTCCATGTTGTGGGTTATGGATGCACAACCTGCATCGGCAACAGTGGACCGCTTCCCGATGCCGTATCGAAGGCCGTTAAGGACGGGTCGCTTGTTGTTGCCTCTGTGCTCAGCGGCAATCGGAACTTCGAAGGGCGCATCAATCCCCAGGTCCGTGCAAACTATCTGGCTTCGCCTCCGCTTGTCGTCGCCTACGCCATCGCCGGCCACGTCGATATGGATCTGACGACCGAACCGCTCGGCAACGACAGCAGCGGAAAGCCGGTCTATCTCAAGGACGTCTGGCCAACTCAAAAGGAAGTTCAGGACGCCATCCAATCCACCATGCGCGCGGAGATGTTCCAAAAGGCCTACGAGGAGTCCCTGCAGGGTGACGAACGATGGAAAGCACTCGACGCGCCCTCAGGAGAACTCTTTCAGTGGGATGAATCATCAACCTATGTGAAACGACCGCCATTCTTCGAGGACATGCCGAAGCAGGCGCCTCCGCTAAAAGACATCCGGGGCGCGCGGGTGCTTGCTGTTCTCGGAGATTCCGTAACAACGGATCACATTTCGCCTGCCGGTTCGATTCAGCCGGACAGCCCTGCGGGTAAGTATCTCCAGTCGCATGGCGTAGCCCCGAAGGACTTCAACTCGTACGGAGCAAGGCGCGGAAATCACGAAGTGATGATGCGCGGCACGTTTGCCAATGTCCGGTTGAAAAACCTGATGATGCCTGGAACGGAGGGCGGCCTTGCCCTCCACCTGCCGGAGAAAACGTCCACCACGATCTTTGACGCCGCCATGCAATACCAGCAGGAAGGCGTCCCCCTGATGATCCTGGCCGGCAAGGAATATGGCTCGGGTTCCTCGCGCGACTGGGCGGCAAAGGGGCCGTGCCTGCTCGGAATTCAGGCTGTACTGGCCGAAAGCTTCGAACGCATCCACAGGAGCAATCTGGTCGGAATGGGCATTCTCCCGCTTCAATTCCTGGCCGGACAGAATGTCGAAAGCCTGGGTCTAACCGGCTTCGAAACGTATGATATTCCCGGCATTTCGGGTGGATTGAAGCCCGGGCAACGGCTCTCGATTGTAGTGAACGATGGAAGTAAGTCCAGGACGATTGAGGCTATCTGCCGAATTGATACGCCTTACGAATTGCAGTACTACCAGCACGGTGGGATTCTGCAGTTCGTGCTGCGCCAACTGCTGGGATGAAAATCGGGGCCAGGCCCCGATTTTCCGGGTATAGAATAGGGAGGCAATTCTCCTTAGGGGGTCATCATGCTGATTAAACGGGCAACAGACATCCCGTCGTCTGAAATCACTTCCGAATACGCCTATCGAAATCGGCGGCAATTCCTTAAAGCGGCGGGGGCAACGCTAGGCGCGGCCGGCCTGGGCAGCATTCTTCCGGCGTCTGCATACGCGAGTTCGAAATACGACACCGACGAAATGCAGACCCCGCTGGAACACGTGAGCAGCTACAACAACTACTACGAGTTCGGCACAGGCAAGGACGAACCCGTCGTGAACGCCAAGGGATTCAAATTACGTCCCTGGACCGTTGCGGTCAGCGGTATGGTGAAGAAACCCGCAACCTACGCTCTCGACGATCTGCTTAAAGGCCTCACGGTAGAGGATCGCATCTACCGGATGCGATGCGTCGAACGCTGGTCCATGGTCATTCCCTGGCATGGATACCCGATGGCCGCTCTTCTGAACAAACTGGAACCCCTTCCCTCCGCAAAGTTCGTCAAGATGCAAACGCTCTACGCCCCAGACCGAATGTTGGAGCAGCGGCGGCCTATCCTTCACTGGCCTTATACGGAAGGACTCCGGATGGACGAGGCGATGAACGAGCTGACTTTCCTGGCTGTCGGCGTGTATGGCAAGGAGGGTCCGGCACAGAACGGAGCACCGCTGCGGCTGATTACTCCATGGAAGTACGGCTTCAAGGGCGTCAAGGCCATCGTCAAAATCGAATTCACCGACAAGATGCCGTTGTCGGCCTGGAACGAAGAAGCGCCACACGAGTATGGGTTCTACGCCAACGTGAATCCCAACGTTGACCATCCGCGCTGGAGTCAGGCGAATGAGGCACGACTGACCGGCGGATTGTTTGACCAGCTGAGACCCATCAAGACGCGCATGTTCAACGGTTACGGGGCGTTCGTCGAAAGAATGTACGCCGGCATGGATCTCCGGGCTAATTTTTGATCCGGGCCCTGAAGGTAGTCGTATTCCTTCTCTGCCTCGTCCCTTTATTTCTGCTTGTCTGGGGGGCGCTCACCGTCAACACCGGCGGCCTGGGCGCCAACCCCGTTGAAAAAATCACCCACACCACCGGCGACTGGATTCTCCGTTTCCTTGTACTGACGCTTTGCATCACCCCGCTCCGACGCCTGACAGGCTGGAACCAGGCGATTCGGTTTCGCCGAATGCTGGGGCTGTTTGCATTTTTCTACGCCTGCCTGCACTTCACGATCTATGCCCTTTCCATCGCAGGTCTGAACTTTGCTGAGATCGGAAACGATATTGCCATGAGACCTTATGTCACGGTGGGATTCACAGGATTTGTCCTGATGATTCCCCTCGCTGTCACATCGACAAAAAAGTGGATTGGGCGCCTGGGAGGCCGGCGGTGGCAGATGCTGCATCGGCTCATTTATGTCAGTGCGATTGCAGGAGTTCTTCATTACCTGTGGCTGGTGAAAGCCGACATTAGATTCCCTGTGCGCTACGGCATCGTTGTCGGGTTACTATTACTGTTCCGTGTCTGGACGGCACTCCGTTCAAGACAAGCAGTCACACAAGTTTCAGGAGGGTAAGTTTTATGCCATATCCCGAAGTTCTCATTAAGCCGATGCGTGACGAATTGACACAGATCGGTGTTCAGGAGACGCGCACTCCCGAGCAGGTGGACGCAGCAGTCAAGCAGCCCGGTACCGTGATGTTGATCGTAAACTCCGTGTGCGGGTGCGCTGCCGGCCGAGCCCGGCCTGGAATCGCCATGGCCCTGAAGCACAACGCGCTGCCTGACCGGATTGTTACCGTCTTTGCCGGCGCAGACATTGAAGCCACGGACCATGCTCGCAGCTACTTCACGGGCTTTCCTCCGTCATCTCCTTCGGTCGGGCTGTTGAGGGATGGTGAGCTTGTGTTCATGCTCCAGCGCCATCAGATCGAAGGCCGAGAGGCACCGCAGATCGCGAACGAATTAACCGCCGCCTTCGACCGCTATTGCACGAAAGCGAAGGTCTAGTCTGTAACCGTTCCCGCCCGGTGGCGTCCGAGCTCAACTCCTGTCTCAAATTTTTCGCCGCAGGGCGAACACACTGGCGCGCACAGGTGTGGCCGTCTTAATCCTACTGGTCGGAGGGTTGTCGCTGTAGCCTGGGACAAGAAGAAGCTGGAGGGACGATGACAGGACTTCAGCAATTTGAACGGCCGGCAATAATTATAGGAGCAATCGGTATCCTGGTCTCTTTCGTCGGCGCTGCAACCTCGACCGACCAGTTCTTCAGATCCTGGCTCCTGTCGTATCTCTTCTGGTTTGCGATCGCCCTGGGCGCGTTACCTCTGGTCATGCTGCACCACCTTGTCGGCGGGAGGTGGGGATTTGCGACGCGCAGGATTCTGGAATCCGTCACACGGACGCTGCCGCTGATGACAATTCTGTTTCTGCCGGTCTTACTGGGAATCCATAGCCTCTACGAGTGGTCGCATGAAGAAGTCGTCGCGCAGGACATCATTCTTCAGCACAAGAGTCCGTATCTCAACTCGACATTCTTTGTCGCCAGAGCTGCCGGGTACTTCGCACTCTGGCTGATCCTGGGATACCTGCTCAATCGGTGGTCCGCCGAGCAGGACAGCACGGGCGATCCATCCATCGTGAAACGATTCCAGCATCTGAGCGGGCCCGGACTCATTATCTACGCGCTGACGATCACGTTCGCGGCAACCGACTGGGTCATGTCGCTCGAGCCTCACTGGTTCTCGACAATCTACGGCATGATGTTCATGGTTGGTCAGACGCTGACCACGCTGGCGTTTGTGATTGCCATTCTCGCCCTGCTCGCAGACACGCCGCCGCTATCAGATTTCCTGAAACCGGAAATCCTTAACGACCTCGGCAATCTCCTGTTCGCGTTCATCATGCTGTGGGCGTACCTGTCATTTTCGCAATACATCATCATCTGGTCGGGTAACCTCCCCGAGGAGATTCCCTGGTATCTGCGCCGGTCGCACGGCGGATGGCAGTGGATTGCGGTCGCACTTGCGCTGTTTCACTTTGCGATTCCTTTCTTCCTGTTGCTTGTGCGCGGCTATAAGCGACGCCGACAGGTGATTTCAGCAATCGCCGTCGCCGTGGTTGTGATGCGGTTGGTAGATCTGATGTGGCTGGTTGTCCCAGCACATGAGCCCGCTTTTCACGTCCACTGGCTGGACCTCGCTACACTGGCTGGGATCGGCGGACTCTGGGTTGCGGGTTTCTCCCGTCAATTGCGCAAGCGATCACTGCTGCCGCTCGGAGATCCGGAATTCCGCCCGGAGGGCACAGTTTAAGTTCCGGTGACGTTGACCGCATTCGTGCCCAAATGTGCGGTTACCGAATGCGACGGGCCCTTGAATTCGGTCAACGTCACCAGAACTACCTGTCGGTTTTCTAAACAGCCACGCACACCCTGAGCAGGCAGGAGCAAAGGCTCCTGTCGTTCTAATCCCTTGATTGGATGACTGGATTAGCGCGCCTGTGGAGTTTGGCAGGCCGTCTGCACCTTCCCACCTGAAGACGAAATAAAAGGAGAGATCTATGGAACCTTGGGTGATCGCTCTCATTATTGCCGCCATCGTGGTGCTGGGAATCGTCGCCTGGTATGCATGGGACCGCGGCCGCAGCCGCCATCTCAGGGAACGGTTCGGCCCCGAATACAACTGGGCGATTACAGAGACCGGGGATCGACGGCGCGCGGAAGCCGAACTGGCGCAGAGGGAAATCAAAGCCAAACGAATACGCGAGCAGAGGCTGACCCCGTCCGATCGGGAAAGGTTCCTGGCGCAGTGGAAGCTCTGCCAGGCTCAATTCGTTGACGACCCTGTTGCGGCTGTCACCCGCGCGGACCAGTTACTCGCGGAAATCATGCGTACTCGTGGCTATTCCACAGAAAACATCCATGAACGGATGGTGGATATCGCCGCCGCCTACCCTCACCATTCCAAGGAGTATCGCGAAGCCGGGCGAATTCTGGAATTGCACAACCACAATCAAGCTTCAACGGATGATTTGCGAACCGCGTTCCTGCATTACAGAACCATCTTTGACGATCTACTCGGAGGTTATGATGAAGAACTTAGACGAGTCTCTTAAAATGGAACAAGTCCGCAGCGAGGCCGTTCCCATCCGAGACGGTGAACCGCCGCCTCAGCCGCCGCCTCAAACGTCACAATCTATCTTCTCGAAGCAGCAGGCGGACGAACTTCGCGAACGATGGAACACGATCCAGACAGCATTCATTGATGAACCGCAGCGTTCCGTGAAAGATGCTGATGCCCTGGTCGCATCCGCTACTAAACAGATTGCTGACGCTTTCGCCAACCAGAAAGGCGAACTGGAAAAGCAGTGGAGCAGAGGCGATCAGGTATCGACGGAAGAATTACGAATCACACTGCAGCAGTATCGGACATTCTTCTCCCGGCTGTTGTCGATCTAACCGTGACGCCTATTGGGCCGGGGACGACGAACCGCTCAGGGAATTGCGCATTGCGTAGTTCCCTTCATGGCACGCGTACTCGAAATTCTGATACCCCGGTTCCTGAGTGATCGGATAGCTGATCGTAAACGGCGCCGTGTACGTCTTCGGATCGTCAATGATGGCCTGATAATTCATCGTGTTTGCGCCGGTCCGCGTGAACCGTTCGGTCACTTTGAGTGCGTCACTGGTAGGAGTGCCGCCGCCATTCAGGCCAATGCCGGTCTTGTTCGGCAGAAAGTTCGTCGTTTCGACGACGAGCGTATTTCCTTCCCAGCGCCCGCGCGCGTCGCCCATGTAGGAGCGCACATTCGGACCAGGGTGAGGAGAACCATCCAGCGGAATAATGCGCGCCTCATGAACCATTTCGTACATGATCGCTACATAACCGGGGCCCTGAAGAATCTGGCTGCCGTTTCCGTAGATGACGGGAAGCGTCGAGCCCATCAGACCACGGGAGATGCATCGAATGTAGAAACTGTACTCGGTCCAGGAAGGGCCTTCCAGTGCTGTTACCCGCCGGGCTTCTGCATTCGCCGCCACGCGCTGCTGCGCTTCCGGCGTCAGCGCGGGCATTCTTCCGTCTTCCGGGACGGTGATCATCGAGGTCTGAAGCGCCGGGCGACGCGCACCTTCGCCCCAATGCCCCGGAGGATTCACGGTAATCGCGGCGTTCGCCGCCTGGAATTCCTGCGCATTCCTTTCCGTGGTGCGCTGGATGTTTGCCTGAGCCGCCGATATCTCCTGCTCGTTTCGTTGCAGACGTGTCCCCACATCGACATTTCGCTGCAGTGGCACACCGATATAATCATCGCTGGTCCAGGTTCCTTGAAGATCCGGGTCTCCCCAGGAAGTTTTCCCCTGCGTCCAGGGCTTGCTCGATGCCTGCTTCCCCGCCTGACCCAGCAGCGGCGCAGAGATCAACGAAGCGATCGCAACGATGAGAAGAAATCGATATCTCAGGGGGATTCTCCTTTGGCTCAAAGGGCTGCTAACTCGCTAGGCTTATAGAAGTGCTGGCGCAAGTCAAGATAACTCTGCCGAGGGAAATCGAGGCCAGACCACCCATTCGCCTGTTCTCCCGTGCGCACCCGCTATGGCTTGCGAATGCTCGCCGCGTGAAAACAGGAAACCGGGTGGTCTGGCCTCGATTTATCGCTATCAGTTCACGCCGTCATCGGCAGTGATGGTTGTCTTTTCGACGTCGGCCCCCGTGCAGGCCGTCGTAAACGCGTTGTAGAACGCGTTGCCCGTATATTCAACCGTCCAGTAGTAAGTGCCGGGCGTGGCTACCGCAACTCCGTTTAGGGTAACTGCGACTCCACTGGCATTGATGGGTCGATTGAGGTCCGAACCTACAGCCGTCGTGCACGTGTCATTACTGTAGAGCCTGAAGTTCACAACCGCCGTGCCCGTATTGACCTGGCTTCCATCAATCGTGATTTTGTCGTGGATGACCCAGTTCTGCTGGCTTAGCCGTGTGGGCGTAGTCCTCTGAGCCGTATTGGTGATCGTACAGGTCATTGTCGCACCTGGCCCCACTAGCAGGTTGTTGCAGTTCGCCGTCGAGACGCCGTTCACCTTGTACGCGATGGTGTAGTTGTTTACCGCAACCTCAACAATCGTATGGCTGCTGCCGGGAGCGACAGAACTGACTACCTGCGAAGTCTTACGGTCGCTGTCCTGATCCCCATCATTAGGCTCATCCGGAAATGCGACGGCCTGCCCGGCATCGACTGTGAAGGAAAAGTCCTTGGCCACTTTTCCTGAAGGGTCCGCTGTATTGACAACGATCTTCTGGATGACGAGCGTGCCCAACTTCAGCTTGTTCGTAAACGTACAGTTGAACGTATCGTTAGTTGTCACGTTCAGGCCTGTAATTGTTGTACCGGAACCGGTGATACTGGGCGTTTGCTCGTTGTTGACGATACAGGCGTAAGTAGCGTCGTAATTTCCGATCGTCGTTCCAGCATCTGCGGTCTCCGTCACATTGTACGAGCCTGTTACAACAACCTTAGTCAGGCTGCCTCCATGCCCGAGGTTACTCTTCGAATCAATCGTTGTTGCACCCTGCGTGATCGTGAATGTGAACTTTCCCGGATCGTTTGTCGGATCCAGAGCCTTCGTGACCGTTATGGTCCCCGTATTCCGATTATTCGTAAAGGTGCATACCGTGATGACCCCTGATGCAATCGTTGCTCCGGAGTATGTTGAACCGCTAAGGCTTCCACCCGCCGTGCCATCACCGTCAAAGACGCAAGTTGCGCCAGCGAGGTTGTAGTCGTTCTCCGCCTGTTCTTCGACATTGGCCAGACCGACAAGCAGAGATAGTTGTGCAGGCGTTCCTTCTTTAGCTTTCACCTCACACGGTGTCGCCGACGGGCAAGGGTTGTCTCCAACTTTGGAAGGGCTGGAGACAACCTTGAAATCAAACTCCGTTGTCGAATCGGGGACCGTATCCTTGACGATCTTCAGGAAACCTCCGCCCGGGGGATTGTTGCAGTCGGAGGGATCGCTGTTAGGTTGCTGCGACGGGTAGGAGCAAACGTTGGTGATCAGCGCTACAGCGCCCCCAACGAGGCCATTCAAGTAACTCCTCTTGATTCTCAGCCGGACGGAAGTATCCGCCGGGTAGCCTGCGCCTGCTGTAAACGGGTCCGTATTCGTCACGAGATCAAACGGGTTCGCCGGGATCGCAGACAGGTTGCCAACACCGTCGACAACAAGTGCTCCGCCGATGAGGTCAGTGGCGCTCGGTGAGGCCTGCAATACTGGGTTCGTGCATCGGTCCTCCTTCGCATTACTGCACGTGTAGACCGTGGGCGTACCCTTCAGGAACATTCCACCCGATGGTCCGTTAACTTTCTGCACCGTGGCGCAAATGGCAACGTTGATAAACGTATCGCCGTCGCTGTCGAACAGCGCGCAACCATCGAGGGTGTTGTTACCGGAGATTGTGATTTCATCCCAGCTCCATGCGAGATCCAACACGTCATCCAGAGGATCATTTATGTTTCCCTTATCCTCATACCACCCCATCTGAGTCAGGTCCTTCTGTCCCGGTCCATTGTTTGCGCCCCCCGAATCCTTCACCGCGAAAAAGATCGAGGGGTAGACGGTGGGTACTGCCGCTAACAGAGGTAGTACGCGAACGACTCCAGCAATCGCGAGTGCCGCAGCAAAGGGCAAAACCAGCCAGCGCAAGTAAAACCTTTTCATACAAATCTCCTCTCTCATCAACCGTTAGCCAACCTGGTGATTGAATGTGGTGCGAGGGATTGCTGAGGCATGAACACGAGCGTCTTCCCTGAGGCAATCAGGAGAGGCGATTTGCCTGATCGCAGGTCATGATGCGGCCTTGGCTCATTGTAAAAACCGTGCCTTCTGCACTTCCGTACTACATTCGTCAGAATGTTGGAAAATTTGTACGCCCAGATTTCCGTGGGAAAACCTGTTGTTAGTTGCAGGTATTACAGGAACACCATGGGGCCTGGTCGAGAGACGATGCGAAAGAGGTCAATGGATTCGAACCGCAATGAATTGCTGCGGATGCAGACAGTGGGTTGAGGTGGATCTCCGGTGTTACGACTCTAGTGGGCCTCCGAAGAGTCGGAGGCGCGCACCCATCACTTGCCAGAATGTCAGTCCGCCAGCAGGTAATCCAGCCAGAGGCAGCTGAGTTTTTCCTGAACGGTATTCTGCTGGAGACGCGTATTGAGGTTCTTGAAGTCGACCTGATCCATCGGCTGATCCTGATTTAAACAGGAGAAGATGATTGTCTCCTTGCCCGTCTTCGGATCGACGTGTTTCTGCAGGCACTGCGCGCAAACTTCCTTCATCATGCACTGCATTGGCGAGTTGATGCTGGCGATAGCAATGTGATCGGGGCGCAGCAGGGGCTGGAGCACTCCGTGGCGCGCATCTTTCACCGCAGCCATCATTCGATCTGAGCCGATGGCAATAATGCGATCAATCTTCGAGAGCGGAATCAGCGGCGCGCCCATCTCACCCTTTCCGTATGCGAGAACGGCCTGGACGATATTGCCTCGGAAGTGCCGGTCCTGCGGACGGTGCGGTTTGATCTCTGCGCCGATATCCGTGCTCCAGATCACCTGGTCCGTGCCTTCCTCGACCTCTTCGCGTTTGAAAAGATCCTCGCCCTTCTTGTAGCCGGCAAAATAGATCACGCGGTTGCCTTTCTCGCGCATTTCTTTCGCGATTGAAAACAACACAGCGTTTCCCAATCCACCGCCAAGCAGGAGAACATTTTCCGAATGGCCGACTTCACTTGGAGTTCCGGTCGGGCCCATGACGACGACGGGTTCGCCGGGCTTCAGTCGTGATACCAGCCTCGAGGAAACACCCAGTTCGAGCGCAATCAGCGATAGCAAACCCTTTTCGCGATCAACCCACGCTCCGGTCAGCGCGATCCCTTCCATCAAAAGTCGCGTGCCCTTCCGGGTTTCCGTGAGTGTCTCGTAGTTCTGGAGCCGATAGAACTGGCCGGGCTCAAACTTGCGCGCAGCGGAGGGAGCGTGGACGATGACTTCGATGATGGTTGGCGTCAACCGCCGCACTTCCGCGACACGGGCGATCAGTTCCGCGTCGAGAAAGTCCGTCAACTTCCTCCATCGCGCATCTCTCTCGGCCTGGTTTGCGGCATTCAGCCTGGAAAGTTCCCCGGCGAACAGGGCGACAACTCTCGGAAATCCGTCGCGAGCCGATGCCATTGCCTTTACAACATTGCCTGCGTATCGCGGATGGTTGTCGCCATAGTAGGTAACAAACCGTCCGTTCTGACTATAGGATGTGAAGAATCCTCTGCCAGTCGGCGATGCCTGCAGTTTGATTGAACCGTCCGATTGGGGGACGGTCTCATACGCGGCGAAGAACTTCTTCTTGTCGTCCATCTGAAACGAGCCGGGATATTCCTTCTCGTATGTAATGTTCGGCGTTGTTCCGGCGGCGACCAAGACGGCGCGGGCCGCGAGTTCCACACTGCGGCCGGGCGCGGCGAATCTCATGGCGCGAACATGATTGTGTTCGTCGACGATGGCTTCCTCGGGATTGACGTTTTCGATGAATGAGATTCCTTCTTCAAGCGCTTTGATCACCTCTTCGTGATTCAGCCTGTAGGCCGGTGAATCTACCATCCGCTTTCTGTAAGCGAGCGACACACCGCCCCACGCGCGAACAAGCTTCACAAAATCGGGATTCTCCACGGCTGCTGCAGCGCGTTTGCGCTCTGAGCGCACTTCGGCGCCATGCCTGAGGAACTCTTCAAGGATCTCGCGCTCGAGGGGTGTAAACGGAGCCAGAACCGCATCTCTGCCCCGTTCCTTCGCGAGATTCTCGTAACGCTCAAGCGTCTTCTCGACCTGAACAGGGTAGTAGGCCGCAAGCTCCGTCGCTGTGTCGATCGCCGTCAGGCCACCGCCGATGACAATGGCAGGAAGCCGTACCTGAAGATTGGGCAGGGCGCTTCGCTTAAAAGCTCCTGTGAGTTGGAGTGCCATCAGAAAATCCGACGCTTTGCGAATACCGCACGCCAGATTGTTCTTCATGTCGATAATGGTGGGCCGGCCGGCGCCGGCCGCAATAGCAATGTGGTCGAAGCCCCACTTCCAGGCATCGTCAATCGTCAGAGTTCCCCCAAATCGAACTCCGCCGTAAATGCGAATGGTCTTCCGACGCGCCAGCGTCAGGTAGAGCAAGGTCAGAAAATTCTTGTCCCAGCGGACCGTGATACCGTACTCCGAAACACCGCCGAACCCCTCAAGAATGCGCGCGTCGAGGTCCTTGTAGATGTCGTTCCATGAGCGAATCGGTTCAGGCAGCACCTCCGGAGTTCCGGTAAGCCGTGTGTCGAGAGGTTCAATCTTCAGGCCGTCTACGCCGGCTACGCCAAAGCCTTCGTTCGCAAGATAGTGGGCAAGCGTGTATCCCGCTGGCCCCATCCCGACGACAAGGACATTCTTGCCGTTATAGGGAAGCGCGTATGGACGCTCGATATTCAAGGGGTTCCATCGGGTCAGCAGCCCATAGATTTCGACACCCCACGGGAGGGAAAGCGTGTCCGTCAACACTGCGGTCTCGATCTGGGGAATGTTGACCGGATCCTGCTTCTGATAGATGCATGCCTTCATGCAGTCATTGCAGATCCGATGCCCCGTTCCGGGACACATCGGATTGCTGATCATCACCAGCGCAAGCGCTCCGATGGCATCCCCATTCTTGCGCATGTAATGCATCTCGGAAATCTTTTCGTCGAGAGGGCACCCATCCAGAGGTATATCCAGCGGATTCTTTGTTACGGCGCCACTCGCATCGCGGATTCCTTTCGAGCAGGTGTCCTTGTCGCGCTCGTGGCAAAGAATGCAGTAATGGATCTCGCTGAGAATCTGCCGAGGCTCCATGCGGCGATCCGTCAGAGCAAATCCGTCTCGCCGGCGAAGACGAGCATCGGGTCCAATCATCGATTCCGGAAGCTCATTGAGGGGGCGCTGAACCTGCACGAGATTGAAGTGCTCGATCGATTCCGGAAAGTGAAAGCTGACCCATTGCCTGCAGGCCGGGTCATGGAGATGCAAGGCGCACCACTGCATGAGATCGTCAAGCATGACGGCAACCCTGGACCGATCCTTCTTCTCCTCGTCCATCAGCCGGGTCGCCGCAAGCGCTGTGGCGAGTTCGATGTCGGCTCCGTCTCCTCGAATGCTCGCCACCCGCGCTTCGAGCGCCTCCCGCGCAGCTGCATCCTGCGGAACGGAAATCTTTTTCAGGGCGGGCAAAACGCGACGCCGGACAAAATCGATCTTGAATCGAAAGACAGGATTCTGGTCAGCGGTCGCCGTGGCAAGAGCCTCGGCTTCCGTCTCGATTTGAAACAGACGCGTCAGGAACCGGCTGACGTGCTCCGCAACACCAACCAGAAGCGCGGAAATCTCCACCGGCGTCTTCGACTGTGCAGGATTTTTACGATACTTGCACCAGGCCGCGAACAATTCCGGGTTCGCGGAAGCGAGTTCGGCATCGAAGATGTTATGAAGTTCTCTTAGACGGTCGGGATCGAAGAGATCAGAATAGGAAACCCCAGGGATTCCCAGGCGCAGTGTAATCGGCATTTCTCTATCGTGCTAATTCCTTCCTCCATGGTTCGAGCACGATATTTTACCTTGAATGCGCCTATTTAAAGACCAGCTTGTCGCTGACGAAAAAATTAAGGAGAGAGCAGGCGCCAATCGCCACAAGGTTGGAAAACATGTAATTCAAATGAAGGCGTACTGCCAGCAGCTCCATCAGGGCAAGATTCCCGGCGATCGAGATCAATCCATTTGAGACGTTGAACCTTAGAAGCCTGCCGGGAATCCCGCTAAACTCGAGCGAGCGATGCTTCCAGGTCCACCGCTCGTGCCACACGAAATTGTGCAGTACAGCGCACTCGACAGCGATGAGAGTCGCCGCTCGGATTGTCCAGTCGAAGCCGGTTCGAAGAACGGCCAGAACCGCGAGCTGGACTCCAACCCCGACAATGCCGACGGCATTGAATCTCAGCCACGCCGCCAGCCCCGGCTTCACGGGAGACGTTCTTCGTTATAGAGGCGTTTCGTGTTCTTGATGGAAGACACAATTGCAATGGCGACGAGGACAACGATCGCGACAACGCCGCTCACATCGCACAGCAGATAGTAGCCATCGCCAATGCGGACATTCTTTTTAGTGAGGAGCACGAAATTCCCGATGCACACGATGACGCGAAACTCCGTGGGGCCCAGCACTCCGTAAGAGAGCTTGAAGACACCCAGCGTGTAGGTCGCGAGATAGATTTCAATGTTCACCAGAAAGTAGGCGATGAGAAATGCCATTGCCACGGAGGGAGACATGTATCCGGACAATCCCAGTCCTGCGACAACGAACGAGATGCCAAAGGCATCCACGATGTGGTCGACATAAAAACCATACCGGGGGCGCTGTCTGTTGCGAAACCTGGCAAGAGTGCCATCGAGGCTGTCCCCGAACCAATTGATCGCGAGACACACGATTCCCACTACCAGAAACAGGCGGTTGTACTGGGCTAGATAGTAGGAAACACCGGTAAGGATCATGCCGGCGAATCCAAGCAGCGTCAGGTGATCAGAATTTACCCAGGCAGGCATGCGTTCCGCGAGCCAGCGCAGGGTTAGTTTTTCCAGAGGAGTCAGAATGCTGAGTTGGTGCCGCTCGGCATTCTTGAACTTAGGTTGTTGGCTCATAAGGGCAGGGGCATTTTGCCCCTGTCCTTACGTGGATGCAACTACCGATAGTTGCGGTTGGAGAACCCGCCTTCTTTCTTCACGATCGGCCGGGCTTCGTTAACCGTAAGCGCGCGGCCGTTGAATTCGGTACCGTTGAACTGAGCGATTGCCTTGTCGGCATCGTCTGAGCCCATCGAAACAAATCCAAAACCTTTCGATCGTCCTGTATCGCGGTCTGTAATGATGCTGACGGATTCCACTGGCCCGACCTGTGAAAACAGGTTAGCGAGATCTTCTTCCGTCGTTCTGAAGGGGAGGTTTCCAACGTAAACTTTCTTTGTCATGCACTTTCCATTTTTTAAGGAACTTCTTCACGGGCTTGCGGAAAGGGGGACCGGGTCACTGGAAGCGAATCGCGGCGCCAAACTCTCTCCAGGCAGCCTGGAGGCTCCTGAGTTCTTTACTACACCAGCCGTTAGTGACTGTTGTTAAGTAGGCAGCAGGATAACATGGGCGCAGTAGCCCGCAACGTCTTTTTAGGTTAACTTTTGGTGAAGAAACCTTCCGCTTCCGCCTTTTCGATAAGCGTTCGCGTCCATTCCCACAACGTGACCGAGCCACGCGACATCTCGACATTTCTCATGAGCACGCGTTCGGAAGTAATTCCATGCTCCTTCCAGGAACGGCCCTGCGTGTAGAAGTTGTGAAGCTGCGGAATGAACCGATCCAGAGCGGACGCGAAACGCGCTTCCGGAGTTGTCGCGCCTTCGAACTCATCCCACAACGCTCGAAACTCCTGCCCCTGATCCGCGGGCAGCAATCCAAAAATTCTGTCTGCCGCGCGCCGCTCACGCTCCGCCTTATCGCCCTGCGAATCGTAGATATAGGTGTCCCCCGCATCGATTTCGACGATGTCATGGATGAGAACCATCTTGATGACTTTGCCCACGTCCAGGGGTTCATTCGCGTGCTCGGCAAGGACAATTGCCATTAACGCCAGATGCCAGCTGTGTTCGGCGGAATTTTCGCTGCGTGTCTCGTCGAGCAGATAGGTGCGGCGGTAGATGCTTTTCAGCTTGTCGAGTTCGAGGATGAAGTGGAGTTGCTTCGCCAGTCGGTCCATGATTAACCCACAGTACACCCGACGAAGACTTCGTGCACGTCTGGAAAGCAGGGCAAAATCGAAGGAGAGGCGCTGTTCTGTCGTGCGCACGCCACCGATGTCGGGGCGCAGCGGGGAGGGCTCAAACCCTCTCACCTTGCAACTCAGAGATTTACCGTCCCACGCCGCGCGGAAGGTATCCCGACAGATTTACTTCTTTTTCTTTGCCGTCTTTTTTGCCTTGGCCTTACTAGCCTTCTTGGAAGCCGTCTTCTTCGCCGAGCCGGCAGCCTTCATTACCTTCTTGGCCACTTTCTTCGCGGGCTTCTTCTTCGCGGTTTTTGCGGGCTTTGCCGCCTTCTTCGCCTTGGCCTTCATTGCAGGCTTTGCGGAGACCTTTGCCGCTTTCTTTGGCGCGGGCTTGGGCGGTTTTGGCGCCTTGGGACGAGACGGTGGAGCAGACGGCTTAGACGCGCCTTCATCTTCCGTCTCATCGTAGTCGTTGCCCGCGATTGTGAAGCTCACGCTCGTGGACTCGTCCTCGAGGAGGATCTCATCGTCCA
>Ga0070675_100001525_pt1 | contig 17133 bp, 16 predicted proteins | sample KBSM43metaG_FD_65343 | JGI IMG/M metagenome (GOLD analysis project Ga0070675, IMG submission 65343) | Miscanthus rhizosphere microbial communities from Kellogg Biological Station, Michigan, USA - KBS M4-3 metaG | ecosystem: Host-associated > Plants > Roots > Rhizosphere > Soil ...
TACATCCGCAGCCAGGAGTTCGTGCTGATGGACCGCGGCAACACCAACTGGCTCTACAACTGCGAGTACGCGATGGAGGTGCCGCGCGACAAGAACCTCGTGCCGCACTACCTGCCGGGCAAGAACCCGTGGTCGGGCGAGTTCGAGGCCAAGCACGCCATGCCGCGCGAGGGCGTGCGCGGTGGCGCCGAATCGCTCCTGCCCGGGTGGAAACCCGGCTCGCCGGCCGCCCGTCCGAATCCCGCGAAGAACGGCGGCTTCGCACCGGCCGTGCTGCCGCAGCCGCTGCCCGCGGGTGAAGTGCGGGCGGTGAAAGTGCAGGGCAACGTCTACATGATCGTTGGTGCCGGCGCGAACATCGCCGCGCAGGTCGGGGAGGACGGCGTCCTCGTCGTGGACACCGGCGCCGCGGGACAGAGCGACAAGGTGCTGGCCGCGATCAAGGGGATCGCCGGAGGCAAAGAGATCCGCTGGATCGTCAACACCACGCCGACGGCCGATCACATCGGCAACAACGAGCAGGTCTCGAAGGCGGGGCGCACCGTCAATGGCAACCAGGCCGCCATCGTCGCGCACGAGAACGCCAACGAGCGCATGATTCAACGCAACGTGCCCGATGCCCAACGGCCGTACAACACCTACTTCGAGGGTTCGCGCGACTTCCCCTTCAACGGCGAGCCGATCATCCTGTATCACGACGAGGCGTCGGTGAGCGACGCCGACACGCTGGTGTTCTTCCGCCGCTCCGACGTGATTGCCACCGGCGACGTCTTCCGCACTGACAGCTTTCCGGTGATCGACGTGGCGATGGGGGGCAGCATCCAGGGTGAGATCGACGCGCTCAACCGGCTGCTCGATCTGACGGTGCCCAGCAAAATGCTGCAGGAGGCTGGCACCTACGTGATTCCCGGCCACGGCCGCATCAGCGACGAGCACGAGGTGGTGTGGTACCGAGACATGCTGGTCATCATCCGCGACCGCATCAAGGACATGGTGGCGCGCAAGATGACGCTCGACCAGATCAAGGCGGCGCGCCCCGCGCTGGACTACGAAGGACGCTACGGGTCCGAGACGGGCCCGTGGACCACCGCGATGTTCGTGGAGGCGATTTATAAGGATCTGACCAAGACCGCGGCGCCGGCGTCGGCGGGCGCACGATGAATCGCGCCCTCCTGTCGGCCCTGGCGGTGGCGGTGGCGCTCGCGGGCGCATGGTCCGGGGTGTCCGCGCAGCGCGGCGGCCCGCCCGGACCGCCGTTGACCGCCCGGCAGGCCGCACCCATCGATCTCATCGGCAGCTGGGTAGCCGTCGTCACCGAGGACTGGCGGTGGCGGATGGTCACGCCGCCAAAGGGCGACGCGGCCAGCATTCCCGTGAGCGGGGAGGGGCGCAAGGCGGCGCTTGCGTGGGACCTCGACGCCGACAACGCCGGCGGCAACCAGTGCAAGGCGTTCGGAGTGGGCGGCATCATGCGGCAGCCCGGACGGCTGCGCATCTCCTGGCAGGACCCGTCGACGCTCAAGCTCGAATTCGACGCCGGCACGCAAACGCGTCTCCTGATGTTCGATCGTGCGGCGCAGCCGGGCGCCGAGAAGACGTGGCAGGGCTTCTCGCGCGCCGAGTGGGAAGGTCCCGGCATCGGCCGCGGTCCGGAAGCGCCTGCCGGCCCCGGCGCCGGTCCCGCTGGTCCGCCCGTGCCTGGTGGCGGTGGCCAGGGGCTGCGCGGCGGCCCGCCCCCGCGCGGCGTCGCCTCGATTCAGCGCGGCGGCTCGCTCAAAGTCGTGACCACGAACTTCAAGGCCGGCTACCTGCGCAAGAACGGCGTGCCGTACAGCGAGCAGGCGTCCATCACGGAATACTTCCACCGCCTGCCGGCGCACCCCAACGGCGACGAGTGGCTGAACGTGGTGACGGTGGTCGAGGACCCGCGCTACCTGTCGCAACCGTTCTATACGAGCTCGAATTTTCGCCGCGAAGCGGACGCCGCGAACTTCGCGCCGTCCCCCTGCAAGACCGATCCGCCGTTGCCGACAAGGGCAGGTGGACCGGGTAGGTAACGATCTTCGTGGGGGCCGGCTTTAGCCGGCCCAACGTATGCCGACTCCCTTTGAAAGCGCGCAGCTGAATCTTCAGCTCTTCGACCTCCGTCGGGAGCCCGTCCTGCGCGAGGCGCGCGCGTGGTTCCTGATGGACTTCCATCCCGGGAGCCTGGCGGAGTTCGTCAGCATCGCGACCAGCGAACGCAATGCGTCGGTGCGCATGGTGCTCGGCTACTGGGACATGGCCGCCTCGCTCGTGACGACGGGCGCCATCGACGGCGAGGCGTTCCGCGCTGCGCACGGCGAGGTGTTCGGCACCTTCTGCAAGGTCGAGCCGTTCCTCACCGAGATGCGCGCCGCCTTCGGCGAGCCCGCCTTCTGCCAGCACCTCGAAGCCGTGGTCATGGGTGCGCCAGACGCCGCGGCCATCCTTGCCCGCCGCCGCGAGGGGCTGCGATTGGCCGCCGCGGCGCGGCGTGCGCCAAGCGGCTCGTAGCACGGCTTTGGCCCCGCCCTACTTCTTCGGTCCGGGCTGTACGGGCGACGGCTTCGTCTGCGGCACCACCGGTTGGGTGGTGACATTCTGGCCAGGTGCGACGTCGCCGGCCCGGCGGATGCTGCCGGCGTCGAGCGTGACACCTTTGTCGCTGATGGTCTGAAAGAACAGCTCGTCGCCGTCGATCTCGACCAGCATGAACGCGTAGTCCGAGTCGTTCCCGTAGAGCGTCAGCGCCGACTTCTGCAGGTCGCCGTGCCGCAGCTTCGACGACGAGCCGATGATGAAGTAGGCGACGCCCTTCTGCGGCTTGATCCGCTCGTAGAAGTGCTCGTGCCCGGTGAAGACGACATTCACCCCGTATTTCATGAACACCGGTTCGATCAGCCCGCGCTGCAGATCGGCCGAGCCGTGGGTGGAGCCCGACGAGTAGAGCGGGTGATGGAAGAACGCGATCTTCCAGTCCGATCCGCTTGCTGCCAGCTCCTTGTCGAGCCACTGGAGCTGCTTCTGATCGACGTAGTTGCTGTCGAGCGCGAAGAAGCGCACGCCGTTCTGCGGCTTGAACGTGTAGTACTTCTGTCCGTTCATGTTGAACAGCTTGTACTGTGTCTGTGCGCCGTCGTCGTGGTTGCCGAGCGCGGCGTAGAACTGGACGCCGCCGTCGATCAGCGCTTTGTACGGATCCGAGAACTTCCGCTGATAGTCGCGCGCGCCCTCGGAACCGTACAGGTTGTCGCCGACCATCAGTGAGAACTTGAAGGGAAACCGCGCCCGCCATCGGTTCATCTGCTGGGCCACGGCGGTTTGACCGGAGCTGGGCTCGCCGCTGTCGCCGATGACGGCAAACTTCAGCGAGCCGTCCTTGTTCGGAAGGCGCAGCTCCTGCGCGGCGGCTGCCAGCGGCAGCACCAGCACCAAGGCGAAGACGAGTGCGCGGCGCATGATGTCCTCCAGCTACGTGGGAACCACGTTCAGCAGGTAGTCCACAACCAGATCCGCGGCCGTGTCGAGCAGCAGCAGGTGCGGTCCGACGATGCGGTACTCGAGCGGTGCCGGCAGCGGCGGCAGCGACAGTAGCACGTTGGCCGGCACGGTCGGCAGCGGCAGCTTTTCCGGATATTTCGCGTTGACCTTGAACGGCACGGCGCCGGTCGCCGGCGCGTCATCTTTCAGCACCGCCTTGGTATCGCGCGCGTCTTCGCCCTTCAGTTCAGAGGCGACCAGACGGCGGAACACCGGCCGCGCCGCGGGCGTGAACATGTCGCCTTGCTTCGCGTCCGTGCGTGCCGCCTGCACCTTGGCCGCGAGGGCGGTTTTCGTGGAGGAGATCTTGGCGGGGTCGGCGGTCTCTTGAGGCCTGGCCTCGCCCTTGGCAAGCTGCTTGTGCAGGTCCGCGTACTTCTCCACGCGTACCTTGAAGTCCGCGAGCGCGGCGGCGTCCGGATTCACAGCCGGATCGGTGCTCGTCTTCTTTTCGCTCTGCACCAGAGCGGCCTCCGTCGTCGTCTGCTCGGTGGCGGACGGTGCCGAGCAGGCGGACGCGAGCGCTGCGATCACGAGCCATCGGGTGACGCGCATGCCGTGCCTCCAGGGAAGACGTAACGTCTTCGTGACTCTTCTTTCACGAACCGTGCCGCTGATAGGACGGCATGATCTGCGGCAATTCGTGGATGACCTTGTAGTTTCCAACTGGTCAGTTGAACGGAAGCTGCGGACCGGCGGGGCGATCTCTGAGGACCGCCTGAACGCGGCTACTCCGATGGTTCGCCTCGGTCATTGCTAGACGTTCAGGATCGCGAAGCACTCCTCGAGGCTCTTCAGCGGATCGCGTCCCGGGCCGGGACGCCATTCGTGCGCCACGTAGCCGGTGTAGCCGGATTCGGCGATGGCGTTGGCGATGAAACGGAAATTGAGCTCCTGCGTGCCGTCGATCTCCTGGCGGCTGGGCACGCCAGCCACGTGGATGTGGCAGATGTAGTCGAGATTGTCGCGCAGGTTGCGGACCACGTCGCCGTCCATGATCTGCACGTGGTAGATGTCGTAGACCACCTTGACGCGGGGCGACGCGACGCGTCGGCACACGTCCCACCCCCAGTCGAGATGGTTGAACGTCTGGTCGACGCGCTGGTCGGCTGCCACCTTCGAGTTCGTGATCTCCATGCAGAGCGTCACGTTCTTCTGCTCGGCGTAGCTCTTCACGCGGTTGAGGATGGCCACGGTGTTGGCAACCGTCTCCTCGCGCGGCATGCCGCGGCGCTCGCCGGGCATGGCGATGAGATTGGGACACCCGACCTCGGCGCACGTGTCGATACCGGCCCGGAAGGCGGCCTCGAACTTGTCGTGCAGCTCCTTTCGCACCAGACCTTCCTGAAACGACGTGCCAGCGCCGGTCATCATCGCCGGTGCCAGCCCATACTTCTTCAGCATCGGCGCCTGCTCGGGCGTCGGCAGATCCATGCCCTTGAAGCCAAGCCGCTGCAGCACCTGGCAGCGCTCCTCGAACGACAGCTTCGATTGGCCCCATACCGACGCCATCACGCTCTGCTTGATGGCCATGCGCGGACGCGGCGCGGGGGCCTGTGGTGCCGCGGACGCGGCTGCGCGCGGGTGAAGGGCGGCAGCCAGCGGGGTGACGGCGAGGCCGGTGAGAAAGTCTCGTCTGTCCATGGCGCGCACTATACCGTGGTCGGGCCGCCTGAAGGCGGCCCCTACGCCGAGGGCGTGCCGGTGCGGGCCGGCTCCCAGCGCAGCCCCAGCCGGATGATGCGGTCGAGCAGCGCCTCATAGGTGAGGCCGGTTGTCTCCGCCGACTCCGCAAAGTCTTCGCCGTACGCAAGGTTGGGATTCGGGTTGGCTTCGAGCACGAACGGCCGGCCCTCGTCGTCGAGCCGCATGTCGATGCGGGCGTAGCCGCTCAGATCGAGAGCGCGGTAGGTGCGCCTGGCGATGTTGTTGATGCGGGCAACGGTCGCCTCGTCGAGCACTGCGGCGTCGGTCATGATGCCGTGGGTCTTCTGATAGCGCGTGCTCCACTTTACCCGTTCGGTCGCAATCTTCCAGCGGTTGTCGGCCATCCCGGCAAACGACATCTCCCACACCGGAAACACGTCGAGCCGCTCGTTGCCGATGACGCCGACGTAGAGCTCGCGCCCGTCGATGAACTGCTCCACGATGGCGGCGGTGCCCAGGCTCTCGTGGATGAAGGCGATACGTTTGGTCAGCTGATCCTCGGTCTCGACCACGGATGCCTGTGAGATGCCGGCCGACGATTCGAAGAACACGGATTTGACGATGAGCGGGAAGCGCAGCCGGCGCGGCAGCTTGGGCCGGCGGCCGAGCCCGATCACCGTGAAGTCGGGCACCGGCACGCGATGGTAGGCGAGGAGCTTTTTCGACAGCGCCTTGTCGCGCGCCAGAATCAGGCCGCGTGGATTGCAGCCGGTGTACGGCAGGTGCAGCAGCTCGAGGTAGCTGACGACGTTCTGATCGAAGGTGGTGACGCCCGCGAACGCCTCCAGCAGGTTGAACACGATGTGAGGATTGAACGACTGCACCGTCGCGCGGATGCCGCGCAGGTCGTCGTGCACGCCGCGCACGCGCACCTCGTGCCCGATCTCGCGCAACGTCTCGATGACGTCGAACTCCATCTTCCACTCGGCTTCCCGTACGTCGATTCCCTTGGTGTCGCGGGGCGGCACGAGGTGGTCATGCACGAGCGCCAGCAGGCGAACCTTCCTCATAGGAACAGCCGGTGACCGCCGCTGTGGAGATAGTTCATGGCCTGGACGGTGAGCAGCACGGTGAACTCCTGCCGTGCCTGGTCCTCGGGTCCGGCGAGCCGTAGCCTCAGCTCACGCGCCCGGGTGGCCATGTCCTCGATCACGCGATCGATCGTGTACTGGTAGATGCCGGTCCACCCCGCCACGACGCGCCGCACGGGACGCCGGATCCGCGCGATGAACTGGGCCGCCGTGATATTCGACGCGAACTCGGGCGCGTCGGAGAAGATGCGCCGCAGGTCGCGATCGTAGAAGTGGGGATGGTCCACGCCGTAGTGCCGCCGCTTGGTCCGATAGTGCTGGCGCAACGTCGTGCGGATCTGCGACAGCGGCTCCACTTCCGTCGGGTTCTCGAGCCGCGGCGGCTGGTGCCGGATCGACGTCATCAGCCGGTCCATGTATTCGAGCTTCCGCAGCGCCGGCCACCCGGTATACCGCTGCCGCCATTCGCTGGCCGGCGACAACCACACCGCGAACGTCTCGGCGAAGTCCTCGTCGGGGTGGCTCTGCGCGTACCAGGAATCGAGATGCAGTACGTAACTCTTGCTGTATGGCTTGGGGGTGTAGAACTCGGGGTACGGCTCGGACGGGGAGCCGAAGACCTCGCGCCGCTGCCGCCGCCGGCGCAGCTGGTAGGCATTGTCGACCGCGTGGCCCACCTCGTGGCGCAGGATTCTCATGCTCCACTCGTGTTCACCGCCCTCCACCTCGAACATCTGTGCCTCCTCGAGCTTCTCGAGCCGCGGATGCGCCAGATAGAACGGGATGGCGATGGCGGTGGCACCGTCGGGTGTGAACCACTCGTCGGCGAGATAGAAGTGGATTGGGCAGTCGACGCCCTTGGCCGCCATCTCCTCGCGCAGCTGCGCGAGGCGATCGGCGATCGGACCCTCGATGGCGACCGGCAGGTCGCACATCCGAACGTCGAGCAGCTCATCATCCGGAAGCGATGGCCAGTCCTGAGAAAGCCGGGCGCGAGGCATGCCGAGGCTTCATTCTATAGACTTAGAGGCCATGACCACGCTGCTGGCCACGCAGGAACGCGACCGCACGAAGATTGCCGACGCCTACAAATGGAACCTGGCCGACGTGTACACCGACCCGGCCACCTGGCGCGCCCGCAAAGAGGCGATGGCGGTGGAGATCCCGTCGATGCGCGCCTTCGAAGGCCGCCTCGGCAGCGCCGCCGCTATTCTGGCCGACGCGCTCGACCTGATGACGCGGCTCGACAAGGAGCTGTCACGCCTCTACGTCTACGCCAGTATGGTGGCCGACGAGGATTCACGCCTGTCGGAGCCGCAGGGCATGCAGCAGGAGATGCAGAACCTGTATGCGTCCTTCGGGGCCCAGGCGTCCTTCGTGGAGCCCGAACTGCTGCGCGTGGGGGCCCAGACAATCGAGGGCTTCCTCGCCGCTGAACCGCGGCTGGCGCCCTTCGCGTTCCTGCTGCGCGACGTCGTCCGCCGTGCGGCGCACACCCTCAGCGACGCCGAGGAGAAGCTGCTCGCCGATGTCTCACCGCTGGCGTCGTCGGCCACCAACATCTACACGATTCTCTCCAACGCCGACTTCCCCTATCCGACGATCACCGCCAGCTCCGGCGAAACGGTGAAGGTGGATCAGGCCGGCTACACGGCGCTGCGGGCGTCGGCCAATCGCGACGATCGCAAGGCGGCGATGTCCACCTTCTTCGGCGCCCTCGGCAACTTCAGCCGCACGTTCGGGACGACGATCAACTCGAGCGTGCAGAAGGCGCTGTTCTACTCGCGTGCCAAGAAGTACGCCTCCAACCTCGAGGCGGCGCTCGACGGCCCCAATATTCCGGCGTCGGTCTACATGCGCCTGATCGAAGGCGTGAACACCCACCTGCCGACGTTCCATCGCTATCTGAAGCTGCGCCGCCGGGTGATGGGGCTGCCCGACGAGTTGCACTACTACGACCTCTACGCGCCGCTGGTGTCGTCGGTGGAGCTGCGCTACACGCCGGAAGAAGCCCAGGCCCACGTGGTGGCGGCCATGCGGCCGCTCGGCGCCGATTACACGGGCGTGCTGGAGCGTGGCTTCCGCGAGCGCTGGCTGGACTGGTATCCGACCGAAGGCAAGGTGTCCGGCGCCTACTCGAACGGCGGCGCCTACGACGTGCACCCCTACATCCTTCTCAACTATCTCGGGCAGTACAACGACGTCAGCACGCTGGCCCACGAGCTGGGTCACACGATGCACAGCTACTTCTCGAACAAGGTGCAGCCGTATGCCACGGCGAACTACACGACGTTCGTCGCCGAAGTGGCCTCCACGTTCAACGAGGCGCTGCTCATCGATTACGTGTTGAAGCAGATCGACGATGCCCCGACGCGGCTGTCGCTGCTCGGCAACCTGCTGGAGGGCATCAAGTCGACCGTGTTCCGGCAGACGCAGTTCGCCGAGTTCGAGCTGCGGATGCACGAGATGGGGGAGAAAGGGCAGCCGCTCACCGGAGAGTCGCTCTGCTCGCTCTACCTCGACATCTGCCGGCGCTACTACGGCCACGAGGCTGGCGTGTGCGTGGTGGACGACTTCATCCAGCACGAGTGGAGCTTCATCCCGCACTTCTACCGTGAGTTCTACGTGTTCCAGTACGCGACGTCGTTCTGCGCCGCCGAAGCGCTGTCGGCGAAGGTGCTGGCGGGCGACACGGCCACGCGCGATCGCTACCTGACGTTCCTCACCAGGGGTGGTTCGAAGTACCCGATCGACCTGTTGCGCGAGGCGGGCGTCGACATGACCACCGACGAGCCGCTGACGCTCACGATGGCGCGCATGAACCAGGTGATGGACGAGATCGAGCGACTGATCTGACGTACGTGGGGGCCGCCTTCAGTCGGCCCAGGGCCGGCTGAAGCCGGCCCCCACATCAGATAATCCGTTTCCCCAAGGCGGACAGCGCCAGTTCCACCGCGAACTCGGCGGTGGTGTTCCGCACATCGAGCGTCGGGTTCACTTCCACCAGATCGAGCGCGGCGAGGAGCTGCGAGTCGGCGACCAGCTCCATCAGCATGTGCGCCTCGCGGTAGTCGAGACCGCCGCGGACGGGCGTGCCGACGCCGGGCGCCACCGATGGGTCGCAGACATCGAGGTCGAACGACACGTGCAGGCCGCCGGTGCCGTTGGACGCCAGGGCGATGGCGCGCTCGGCCACGCGTGCGATGCCGTCGCGATCGACGTCCTTCATCGTGAACACGTGCACGCCGGCGGCGCGGATCTGATCCTTCTCGCGATCGTCCAGGTTGCGGATCCCCACCAGCACGGTGTGCTCGGGGCGCAGCGACGGCGAGGTGCCGATCGACGACAGCTCCTCCGGCGGCTGGCCGAGCAGCGCCGCCAGCGGCATGCCGTGCACGTTGCCGCTCCCGGAGCTGTCGGGCGTGTTCATGTCGCCGTGCGCGTCCACCCAGATCACGCCGAGCGGCTTGCCAGTCCTCGCACGCACGGCGTCGGCGCTGGCGGCCACCGAGCCGGCGGCCACGCTGTGGTCGCCGCCGAGCACCACCGGCAACGCGCCCGCGTCGAGCGACGCCCGCGCCATCGCGTGGACACGGCGGCAGACGGCCGCGATGTCCTCGATGTACTTCTTGCGGACGTCACCCTCTCGCGCGAGCTCGCGAATGGGCGCCGCCACATTCCCTCGATCCATCGTCGCGCGGCCGAGCGCGGCAATCTGCTCGCCGAGGCCGGCAATCCGCAAGGCCGACGGACCCATGTCCACGCCGCGCCGCCCACCGCCAAGGTCGAGGGGCGCGCCGATCAGATGAACGGGCTGCATCGTGGTCTCGCTACGCGGCGGTGCTGCGCTTGAGGAACCCCGCCACCGTCGCCGCCGTGGCGCGCCCGTCGGCGATGCAGTCGGGGATGCCGATGGCGCGGAAGCCGCTGCCGGCGAGGAAGAGGCCGGGCAGCGCCTTGAGGCGCTGTTCGATGGCGGTCACGCGCGCCTGGTGGCCGACGGCGAACTGCGGGCTCTGGCGCGCCCAGCGCGTGAGCCGCGAGAAGAGCGGGGGGCCGGAGATCTCGAGCAGCTCCACGAGTTCCTGCTCGGCGGTCAGCACCAGCGCCGCGTCGTCGTTGCGCTCGAGGCGGTGCGGATCGCGGCCGCCGCCGAGGAACGCGCGCATCAGCACGTGACCCTCGGGGGCCCGGCCCGGCCACTTCGAGGTCACCCACGTGCCGGCGAGGAGCGCGCGCCGCTCGGTCCTGGGTACGACGAAGCCCGTGCCCCGCATCGGGTGTCGCACCTGGTCGGCACGGTAGCCGAACGCCACCGTGGCGGTCGAGGCGTAGGGAATGCTGTCGCAGGCGCCGGCGAGGCCCGTGTCGAACGCCCGCAGCAGCCCGGCGGCGGCATAGGCCGGCACGCACAGGACGAGCGCGCGGCTGCGCACCGAGCCGCCGGCCCATTCGATGCTGTAGTCGCCGGCGCGGCGGATCTCGGTGACGCGTGCCAGCGTCGTCACGGTGGTAGGAGCCAGCGCCGCCGCCAGCGCGTCGACGAGCTCGCCGGTGCCGCCGGGCAGCGACACGAACGCGCCTTGCGCCGAGCGCGTCATCTTCAGGGCGCGGAACGCCCGCAGGACGCTGCCGGACTGGCGCTCGGCTTCGACCAGCCGCGGGAACAGCGTGCGCACCGACAACTCGTCGGCGTCGCCGGCGTGAATGCCGGCGAGCAGCGGATCGGCGAGGTAGTCGGCCGCTTCCTGCCCGAACCGGCGGCGGACGAAGGCGCCGATCGATTCGTCGTCGTCCTCGTGCCACGTGCGGCGCGGCACGAGGATCTCGGCGGCCATGCGCGCCTTGCCCCTCGGCGTGAAGAGCGACGATGTGGCGAGCGCGCGGAGCGAGAGCGGGAACCCGAGGAACGAGCCTTCAGCCAGCGGGTGCAGCCGGTCGTCGCGCAGCACGTAGGCGGTCCGCGGCAGCAGGGTGGTGATCAGGCGATCCGCAATGCCAAGCTCGCGGCAAAGGCCCACGCCGGCCGGCTTCTGCGCCAGCAGCGCGTCCGGCCCGCAGTCCACCACCCAACCGTCGAAGCGCTCGGTGCGGATGACGCCGCCGGGACGTTCGCCGGCTTCGAGTACGCGCACCGAACAGCCGCGCCGCTGCAGCTCGTACGCCGCCGAGAGTCCGGCAATGCCTCCGCCCACGATCGCGACGTCGACGGCCGGGTTCACCTCGTGCCTCTAGGCGCGCGTGGCCGTGCGCGCGGCGGTGTGCACGTACTGCGCGAGCATCTGCACGTGCTCGACGGGTGTCGACGGCAGCAGGCCGTGCCCGAGATTGAAGATGTGGCCGGGTCGCCCGGCGACGCGCTCGAGGATCTCGTCCACCTGGCGGAACATCCGCGGCAGCGGCCCGAGCAGCAGCGTCGGATCGAGGTTGCCCTGGATGGCGCGGTCGGAGCCGATGCGGGTCCACGCCTCGTCCAGCGGGATCCGCCAGTCCGCGCCGAGGACGTCACCGCCTGCTTCGCGCATGTCCGCGAGGATGTTCGCGGTGCCGGTCCCGAAGTGGATCGTCGGGACGCGGCGGCCGATCGTTTCGAAGATCCGCTGGGTGTGGGGCAGCGCGAACTCGCGGTAATCGGCGCGGTTGAGCGCGCCGACCCAGGAGTCGAACACCTGCACCACATCGACGCCCGCCTCGATCTGCGCCACCAGGTAGTCGCCGACGATATCGGCGAGCAGCGCGCACAGCCGGTGCCAGTCGTCGGGATGCCCGTACATCAGCGACTTGGTCTTGGCGAAGTTGTTCGAGTGGCCGCCTTCGATCGCGTAGGAGGCCAGCGTGAACGGCGCCCCGGCAAAGCCAATGAGCGGCACGCGCCCGTGCAGGGCCTGCTGAATCTGACGGATCGCCTGGAGCACGTGCGAGAGCGCCTCGCGCGGCTCGAACCGCTTGAGCCGCGCGATGTCGGCCCCGTCGGTAATCGGCGAGTGGATCTGGGGACCCTCGCCCTTGAGGAAGTCGAAGGGCAGCCCCATCGGCTCGAGCGGCAGGAGCAGATCCGAAAAAAGGATGGCCGCGTCGACCTCGATGCGATGCACGGGCTGGAGCGTGACCTCGGTGGCCAGGTCGGGGTTGCGGCAGATGTCGAGCAGCGACCACTTCGCTCGCAGGGCGCGGTACTCGGCCATGTAGCGGCCGGCCTGCCGCATGAACCAGACAGGCGTCGTGTCCACCGCCTCGCGGCGGCACGCGCGCAGGAACCGGTGGCCGCTCACGACGCGGCCAGCAGGCGGCGGGCGAGCGCCACGAGCTCGTCGAGCCACAGGGGCTTGAAGCGCAAGTCGACGCCCAGAGTCGTCAGCTCGGTGACGTGGTCGGGTTTCGGGTAGTAGTCGCCGCTGACAATCGCCATCGGCGTATGAGCAAGATGGGGCATGGCTTTCAGGGTCCGCACGAGATCCATGCTGCTGCCCAGCGGGCTGCGCAGGTCGACAATCACGGCTGTCGGCCGGTGGGTCTGCGCGAGCTTGAGACCTTCCTGGGCCGAGAGCGCGGCCCACACTTCGTGGCCTTCCAGTCGGAGCATCCGGGAGAAGGTGTCCGTCACGCTACTATCGTCGTCCACGATCAGCACGCGCGCGGCGGGCGGGCTGCCGGAGACACGGGACACGCAGGCAATTGTCGGCTCCCCTGCCGGACCGGTCAAGGACGGGCATGCGTGTCCGCCCTCCGGGCGGACGGTGTGGAAGGTCTGGAGCCCTAAACTGACGGGGTTGGCGATGGAGTCGTGCTATATTCTCGGCGCTTCTGGTGTTTTTCGGCGTTCTGACGTCCTCGAGCCCATCGCGTCGGAGGTTTTGTATTGAGCCCTATCCTCGTGCGGCCCGTGCGCGAGCAGCTCGAGCACGATCGGGTCATTCGCCTGCTTCAGGCGAAATACAAGCGAAAATTTGACGTTGCCATCAACCCTGGCAACGAGCAGACCGCTCCCGTTGGAAGCGGTCCTGCCGCGTGGTACCCCGATCTGGTACTGCAGGAGCGCGGTCGCAAGCTCGTCGGTGTGGTCGAGGTCGAAACCGCCGAATCGGTGAACAACCTCGAGGCCATGTCGCAGTGGGTGGCGTTCGGCAAGCTCCGGGCGCAGTTCCACCTCTACGTGCCCGCATCCGCGATCGACAGCACCCGGCGGCTCTGTCTCGACCTGGGCATACCCGTCGCCGAGATCTGGGCCTACCACTCGATTGGCGACCAGCTGCGGTTCACGCTGGTGCAGAAGACAGGGCCTGGTCTGCCGAAAGGGTCGCCCGAACCGCGGACGAGCGCCCCCAAGCCGGCCGTCAATGGGTCGTCGGGCAAGCCGGCCGAGACCGTGGCGGTCGCCAAGCCCCCTGTCAAGAAGGCCAAGGCCGACGCGCCGCCCTCCAAACCGGCACCGCCTTCCAAACCGGCACCGCCTTCGAAACCGGCAATGACCGCCAAGCCGGTGCCGACTGCCAAGAAGGCAGTCGCCGTCTCGAAGAAGACCGTCCCGATGCCGCCCAAAACGGCGGCCAAGAAGACCGCGAAGCCCGCCGCCGCTCCGAAGGCGACGAACGGGAAAAAGAAGGCCGCGCCTGCCGCCAAGCCGGTCAAGCGCCGGTAAACATCCGTGCCCTTTCTGCGCGTCATCCGCGACAAGCGGGGGTACGAGACCACCTACCTGATGCACTGGTTTCAGGACAACGGGCGACAGCGCTCGCGGGTCCTGTATGCCTTCCGCTCGCCTTCGGGTACGCGGGTCGGGCGCGATGCGCTCGACCCCGGCCTGATGCGCCAGCTCGAGATTCAGAACCCGGGCATCCCCTTCGATTGGAAAGCCGTGCTCGCGGACCGTCAGGTGATCGAGCCGTCTCCCGAGATCAGACGCCGGCGTCCCAAGAAGGGCGAGGAAACGAAGGCTGCCGCGGCGCCGGCCGCGCCCGCCCCCGCGGTGCCGAAGGCGGAGCCGGTCGCCCCCGCGCTCCCGGCGCTCCCGGCGCGCCCGATGATCCCGGCGGCGATCGAGGGCTTGACCCCCGAGGATCGCCTTGCATTCCTGCAGCACTGGTATCCGCTCGTTCGAGAGCGCGTCGATCGCCGCGCCTCGGACCCTGATCGGCACATCGCGCTGCTGTCGCTGGCGGAACGCATGAACCCCGAGGGCTGGGCGCCTGAAGAGATGGAGTTGAAGCTGCAGCAGGCCGGTGAGGCGCTCGAGCGGCTCTCACACGTCTTCGCGCGCCGCCGCCGGCGCCCGCGGCGACGGCCCGCGGGTGAGGGCCCGGCGGCAGAATCACCGCAGGCGGCGGTCGAAGAAGGCGTCAAAGAAGTCGACGAAGTCGACGACTAGTCGGCCACCGGCGACAGCCGCAGCGCCTGGATGCGCCGCGCCAGGATGCCAGCGAGCCTTTCGCCGCCGCTCCGCGACAGGTGCCCTTCGTCCACGAAATCGTCGTTAGTCCAGGACGCGTGGAGCGGCTCGTCCACGAAGACGCACGCCGGTTCGCCGGGCGCGCACACGCCAGCCATGAGTCCGTTGAAGTTGCGCATCAGCGCCGGCAGTGCCGCGCTGGTCAGGTACGGCGTCCAGCCCCCGCGCTCGCCGGCGCGCGCCAGCGCCTCCTCGTTCAGCACTTGCGGCACGAACAGCGCGGTCATCCCGAACCGGCCCGAGAGCGCCTTCAGCGTGCGGAGGTTGCGGACGTAGATGCGATCGACGTCGGGGTCGGGCTCGTTCGATGGTGGGTTTGCCGAGGCGCTGACGGGCACACCCGAGGCCTGTCCCACGAGACGCATCACGAACGAGTAGCGCGCCGCCCGTTCCAGCAGCGACGCGCGGTCGCGGTGCGGCGGCAGGAGCGTGTCGAACTGCGTCATTCCGTGGCCGTAGTAATCGGGCCCGAAGGCGGGCCAGTGATAGTTGCGGATGTCGTTCCAGCCCTCGTAGAAGATCACCACCCGCGCGCCGCTTTCGGGCACGAGCAACGACATCTGGATGATGTTCTCGGCCGTCGTGTACCCGGGCACTCCGTAGTTGACCACGGTGTATCGATCACCCAGCGCGTGCTGCAGCTGCCACGGCCACGTATCGGCGTCGGTGACGCGCGTGCCGAACGTGGTCGAACCTCCGACCACGGCGATGGCGATGGCGCCGGCACGAGGCGGTGTGGCCGCGGTGGTACGCGTGTGGAACGGAGTCGTCGAAATCGTGGCGCCGTCCTGCTCGATCCGGATGCCGGCGCGAGGGCGCGCGACCAGATAGGGATGGGGCTCGAAGACGGCCGCGCTCGCCTGCGCCGCGAGGAGATACTCGCGGGCCCGCTGGTGAAGGAAGGCGCCGTGGTTCCAGCGGTACGCCAGCTGGCCGCCGATCTCGACGGTGACGGTCACCAGGGCAAATACCAGCAGGTTCGTTGCAATCGTGCGCTTCAGGGCCGGGGGCCTCCAACCCGGCGATAGTGTAGCCCCGACGGCCGGAAAGCCGGGCCAGGCGTCTTACTCGACGCGATCGACACTAAAGCGGCGTTCGAACGCGAGCACTTTGTCGAGCCGCCGCTGGTGGCGGGGTTCGCCGGAGAACGTCGCGCCCAGGAAGGACGCGACGATATCCTGGGCCAAGGCGGCGCCGATGACGCGAGAGCCGATGCACAACACGTTCATGTCGTCATGCTCCACGGCCTGGTGCGCGCTGTAGGTGTCGTGACACACCGCGGCGCGAATGCCGGGGAACTTATTGGCCGCGATCGACACGCCGGCGCCGCTGCCGCACACGATGATGCCGCGCTCGGCGTCGCCGCCGCGCAGCGCCTGCGCCACGGACTCAGCCGCGTCGGGGTAGTCGCAGGGGGCGGTGGAGTGGGTGCCGAGGTCGAGCACGGTGTGCTCCTTCTGGCCCAGAATCGCGGCCAAATCCCGCTTCAGTTCGTAGCCGGCATGGTCGGAGCTGAGGGCCAGGCGCATCGCGCAAGACTGCTATACTTTCGACCTATGCGCAACACCATGCGGTTCGTCGCGGTGGCATCGCTCGCGCTCCTGGTGGCGTCCGGCTCCGGGTCGCGCGACGCGCTCTATGCGCAGGCGCAGCCCCAAGCTCCGGTTGTTCTTCAGGACCAGGGCCGACCCGACTTCCGGGTCAGCGTCGATCTGATCACCACCGACATGATCGCGCGCGATCAGAAGAACGATCAGTTCATCGCGGACCTGAAGCCGGAAGAGATCGAAATCTACGAAGACGGCGTGAAGCAGAAGATCGCCTCCATCGAGCTGGTGCACGGCGGGCGCGCCTACAGCGTGATCGCGCCGCCGCCGGCGCCGGTGCAGGAAGGCATCATCCTGCCGCGCAACAAGCCGACGAACGACACGGCCGGCCGCGTCTTCATCATCTTCATCGACGACCTGCACCTCGACTTCCGCCAGACGCCGCGGACGCGCAAGCTGCTGCAGGACATGCTGAAGAACCTGATCCACGACGGCGACATGTTCGGCATCACCACCACCGGCACGTCGTCGCTGTCGATTCAGCTCACCTACGACCGGCAGGTGCTCGACTCCGCGGTGTCGCGCGTGACGGGCAACGCGCTCAAGCCGAAGGAGATCATCGAGGGGTCGCAAGGATCGAACGGCCCCACGGAGCTGCGCCACCGCGCGCACGTGGCGTTCTCCACCGCCTACGACCTGATGAAGAACCTCGAGCGGCTGCAGAACCGCCGGAAGGCGGTTATCTACATCAGCAGCGGCTACGACTTCAATCCGTTCGAGAAGGGCCGCCTCGAAGAGACCGCGCGCCGCTGGCACGTGGACAACGCCGACGACCTGCAGA